>OGFF01000041.1_pt1 | contig 171471 bp, 144 predicted proteins | sample 1570751 | NCBI WGS metagenome assembly OGFF01 (sample SAMEA2581951, study PRJEB24529) | metagenome | biome: Human gut stool | place: China | collected 2011 | reverse complement strand
TAAAATTCTCAAAGAATTTCAAGGTTGTCTTTCTATTCAGTTATCAAAGATCTGTTCCTCAAACCCAGTATTTATCTGGTGTTTTAAGTCTTATTTATTACCGCTTACCGCGGCGACTTGTATATAATATCACCCGGTCTACATGTTGTCAACAACTTTTTTTATTTTTTTTAATATTTTTTCAATTAATTATATCTCCTATAATCAAATTACTATATACATACATTTTATGTAAGTTATCCACTATATATAGTTTTGCCTTTAACAAATGAAAAAAGCACTTTATCTGATTTCTTAAATCATAATAAAGTGCCTTTGAAAATCATTATTATTTAATTATAACTGTCCTGTCTGCTGATATGCATTCCATGCTTTCTGATATTTGAATGTATACATTATTGCATATACAGCACATATTATAATAAGCCATCCACCTGGTCTTCCAGTTAATACAATCATATATATAAGATTAAATACTGAATACACTCCAAGTATAACCGCACATACCCTGCTCTTTGCAAACTGGATTCCCAGTCCAAGTCCTACTACAATAGCTACATCTAATATGCCAAATACATTTCCTCCAAGAATCACATTTGCAACTAGTGAAATTGCACCGATAACATATGCTATTATTGCTGATGCCCTGATATTTTTAGCAATAGGCTTAATACTCTCACACTGATCAAATTCTTCCTTTGTCATTCTTGTTGTTCCAGCATACATACTCTGCGGCATTCCATACTGATTCTGCATATTTGTCGGATATCCTGCACCAGGCTGATATGAGTTATTCTGCTGTGTGCCCTCATCACTTGCTAAAGGTGCTCCACACCCCTTGCAAAACTTTGCTCCCAATTCATTAGCCCTGCCACATGACTGACATATCATATTTCTATCCTCCTGTTTTATCTTATTGTACTAAACAGCACCCGTGTTATTGGATTATAATTATATAATGCCTCTAAAAATGTATTTCCATGTATCTGCAATAATATATTAGAAGCTGTCTCTGTTCCACTTATTGCTGTAACAATCGTGAAAAATATCCACACAACCACAATCCCTTCTATAAAACCTACTACAACACCACCTATCTTATCAGCCTGTTTAATCACTGGCAGCCTTCTCACAATTCCCGTTGCAGAAATAATTATTCTGAGTGCTATAAATACTACAACCATTATCAATATATATACAATGGCTGTCAATACTATATCTGCCAATCTCACTGAAATTATTTTCAATGTAAGTTCTTTTACTGATGTTGAAGAATAATCTTCTACTATACCCATGATTTCTGATTCTGGAATTTCCTTAAGAGTATTTGTCATACTCTCTGGTAAATTAACTTTATCACTTATCTCCCCTATCATCACATTCATGGATTCTATATAATTTGCAATCTGGCTGGTATCAATATTTACGGGCAGTTCATTTCCCTCAGCAAAATAATTGTCTATTTCCTTATTATCAGACAAAAGTTCGTATATTGACTGTGCCAGATTTTCATCTATATTAGTTCCTCTTTTTATAGACGATGTAGCTACAGGTGCAATTACCACCGACGCCACAATCGTTACAATCATCGCAGCCAGTGATAAAACAATTTTTATGACACCTTTTCTCCATCCTATAATGGCAAATATTCCTAAAATCAGTATAACTCCTATTAAAAGCATCTTCTGAATCTCCTTATCATTTTAATCTGATAGTCTGTATATATTTTGAATTAACAAGTGTATAACTTCCTCTGTTTCCGGTAGGAAGAACATTTATAACAGGCATATCAAAGTCTATATCAGCAAGCACCTTTCCTTTCATATTCATAAGAACAAATGTTGATGAATTACTCATCACCACACTTTTGCCATCGAATTTGATATCTGTATACTGTACTGCAAATGTGGTGTCAAAAACTTCTTTGCCAGACATATTATAAACCACCAGTTTATATGGATCACCTGAATCAGAATTATCCAGAATCATGCCTATGTACTTGTCACTATAAAATATTTTTTCTATTTCATTATTAATTTCTATTGTATGCTCTAAGCTTGGGTATTCTTTAATCTTATAAATGCTTACAACATTTTCACCGACAGCAACTGCCTGTGTATCATCAATAAACTTTACATCACCAACTATGACATCATCATAATTAAAGCCACCAACTACACGCTCTGTTTCATTCTTTCCAACATCAGAAAAATTATAAAACACAACATTTGTTTTTATTTCATCTCCACTCACCTTTATAAATGATGCAATCAGTTTTTTGGCATCTGATGATATGCTTATGTCCAATGGATATCCATCGCCTGACAATGTTGTTTTGACGCTGTATATCTTGTCGCCATTTGTATCATACATATTAATGTAATTAGCGTTGGTATCTTCTAGAACAGCTGCTATTTTTCCGCCTGACGAAACTTCAATCTGAAGTATTGGCATTGATGTATCTGCCTTGCCAACTTGTCCATCGGCATTAAACGAAAATGCACTGCTTCCATTTATATCAGCAACAGCAATTGAATTACCACATATACTTACCGCAGGATTCTGCATTGAATATGTCTGATTCCATATTACTTTTCCGTTACTCTTATAATATGAAATTCCATCATTACTATATCTTACATATCCATCTGCAAATGCTACATATTTTGATGATTCAATATCATCTCTGTTTATCGAATTAGTAATAGCATATGATTTGTAATCATAATTATCTATAACTCTTAATACAACAGCATATACTGCTATTGCTATCATCATAATCACCAGAATTACAACTGCCCATCTGATCTTATGTCTGCGTATTTTCTTTTTTACAACTTCTTCATCCAGAACATCATCATCATTTTCAGATGATGCTGCAACCTCTGTATTTATATTAATTATTTTCTTTACCGGGGCATTTCTGTCCCCATTAAATCTTGATTTTCCAGATATTATATCTGCCATATTAATCCCCTTTTTTAATTGCATGCAGTAACATAGCTAATTATACAATATTGGGGAATTTTATCAAGGAAGTTTTATCTGCTGACCTATATACAACACATTTTCATCTTTTATATCATTATATGCAATCACTTCTTTACATTTTGAGGTATCTCCATAATACCTTTTGCATATTCCCATTATTGTGTCGCCAGACTTAACTGTATATATAACAGGTTCTTTTACTGTAGCGGCAACTGTCTGTTCTTCTTCTGGTGTAACAGTCGTTACAATTACACTCTCTGTAGCTGTTGCGCTAACGCTTGTCTCCTCTGCCGGCGTTTCTGCCTCTGTAGGATAAACCCCACCTTCAAGTTTATTTACTGGCACAACATCATCCTCTTTAGTTGCATCATTTCCTGACATCTGAACCATCAGACTGCTGATTGACTTGTCAAATTTTTTCATTTTCTGATAATTATTCATCAGATTAATGCCAATTACCAGAATTACAACCACCATAAATGCACTTACTCCATACATAAATCTGGCACTTTTCTTCTGTTCCCTCAGTTCTTCTTTTTCTTTTATTATGTTTCTTATTGATTTCATAACCTTATCAGGACCTTCTTCACTTGAACTTCTCTCACGTCTTTCAAGCATATATTCCTGCATTTCATAGTTTCTTTCATAAAAACATACATATCCTTTTTGTTTTTTTAACTCACCATTTTCATAAAGGTAGAAATTCTCTTCCTTCTCAACCGTATCAATAAGATAAAATGTTTTCATTGTTCCGGCAAAATTATCCAGATGTATCTTCTTTAATTTCATCATTCTCTCTGGCGTTACTTCTGGTATTGCCGCAAACCATCCCACAACAGACAGATTCGGAAAATATTTTTCTATATCAGAATATATGCCATTCCATACATTCTCGTTAAAATATATTCCTTTTTCTTCTACCTCCTGCCCTAACTTTGCCTTTATTATGCCTTTTATAAAGACGCATTTTTCCTCTCCATCGATCTGATTCTCCCCCAAAAGAACCCCCGCCTGTGAATCTGCAGGATTATTGTATGCTATGGAGTTTATATATGTAAAAGCATAATCTTCTATATATATTTTCTTGTCAGAGCTTACTTCACCTATCTGTTTGATATTTTTCGGTCTTCTTACGGCCGCACCCCTTGTAACCTTTTTAGACTTGTCCGAGTTTTCCTCATTACATATTATCTCTATCATGGTGCCTCCTTCTACTCTTATTCATCAGAATAATATCACCACAATTAAGAAAAAATTATCAGATTTTGTCAGCACACAAAAAAATATTCAAAAAGTTTTTTGTAATAATTAAAGTATTCCCAACGTACACATTATTAAAGAGTTTGTCTCATTAAATAATATCCGGAGGTATATATGCTTTATTATTTTGATTCCAAAAAAACTGCTTCTTCTATTAAAATGGGAAAAATGCTTAGTACTATTGTAAGCCAGACCATCCTGCCAGAACAGGAAATAATTATTCTTTGTATTGGAAGTGACCGCTCTACAGGTGACAGCCTTGGTCCTTTAATCGGTCATCAGTTTAAAAATTATGTTACTCCCGGATTATATCTTATTGGAGATTTACACGAACCTGTTCATGCAGCCAATCTTAATTATTGTATGAAATCAATAAATAAAACTTTTGACAATCCTTATATAATTGCCATTGACGCATCATTAGGAAAAGAAGAGCATATAGGGTTTATGACTCTTGCTACAGGACCGTTAAAGCCTGGTCTTGGAGTTAAAAAAAAGCTGCCTGAAGTTGGAGATATCCACATCACAGGAATTGTTAATTCTTCCCGCGAAATGGAATTCTCTACACTTCAGACAACCCGTTTGTCAATTATATTCCAGATAGCTGATGCTATTGTACTTGCCCTCAGAACTTTTAATGACGATTATTATATACAGCAAGTGCCTGCGCTATCGTATCTGCTGAGTCAGACTTCATAATCTGATTCAGCTCAGACAATTTGTCCATGCTCATAAAATCCTTGCCCAGATAAGCTTCATAATTAGATGAGATATAAATTCTCTGTTTTTTAACCAGATCATCAAGATCATCATACTCTGCCTTTTTCTTTTGAAGTTCAGTTTCCATACTGCTTAACTTTTCTTCATATCTTTCATTAATTTCATTTACAATATCTTTCTTTGTAGTATTCTCAAATTCTTCCAAAGCAGCATTCTTTTCTTCTTCGATTCTCGATATCTCATCATGCAGACTATTGATTTTTGAATCATAAGATTCAAGACCATACATATCTTCATTTTTATCTTTTTTGATATTTTTCTCGATTTTCTTAATACGCTTTTTATTGTCAAGAATCTGTATTCTGGTATCCTGAGCTGCCAGTATCGTTTCTTTATGTTTTAACAACACTGCCCTGTAAATGCATTTTATAACCAACATGCATATCAGGGATACTGCTATACAATATACTAAAAGAATCCACTGTGGAATAACCGGCAGTACAAACAGAATAACTGGAACAGCTGCAAATATAACCAACAGCAGTATTACATCAATAACATAATCCAATAGTTTCACAGGATTAAAAACCGCTATAAATATCTGGCTATTACATATCTTAGATATATTCTCATGTATAAATGCTTCATTAATCTGTTCTGCCAAATCAGAATTTTCTGCTCTTAAAGATGCTGTCTCTGCATTAATTCTATCTTTTACACCAGCCATCTTTGCCTTATCTCTTGCTACAGTTACATTTTTTATCTTTTCTTTATCTGCATTTATTGATTTGTCATATCCATCACATATAGCATCAATACTGGCTTTTATCTTAGAATCTGTTTCATTCTGCTTTTCTTTTTGAGCATTATCTAATTCCTTAGATATATCCTTCACACTTTCTGAAAGCTTTTCCAGCCTTTCTTTCTTGGAATTATGTTCTTTCATATCGCCAATAATCTGCTCAAGCTGTTTCTGATTACCATTCAGTATATTCTGTTCTGCCATGTACTCACCAACTTCCGTATATACTAATATTTCATCTTAATTACTTGTTCTCACGATAATAATTGATAAGACAACCATCAAGAATTATCTGTCTCTCATCATCTGTAAGTTCACCTAGCTTAAGTTCGAACTCTTTCATGTCCTTATTAACAACAAAAGCTTTGATTGTAGATACCTTGTTCTTAATTGCATCCTGAATCTCTGGAATGAAGATATAATCTTCATTCTCAAATGGAAGTTCTCCCTTATCAATTATGAATGGAAGCATACCCCAATTAATAAGGTTAGAACGATATCTCTTAGTAGCGTATTCATTAGCTATATTAGCCCACCCGCCAAGTACCTTCTGACATGAAGCTGCCTGCTCTCTTGCTGAACCGTCACCCGGCTTAACTGCAAATATAGTACTTCCTACTCCAACATTAGACTTGTGGACATCATATGTCTCTTTAATCTTATGCATGATTTCTCTAAGCTCTGGTAATGCTTCTCCCATGCACTGTCCTGCTTCTCTTGCCTTTTCAGCCTTCTGTACTTCCTTGGCACGTCCTACATATGCAGGATCTTTTCTTGAAAGTGCAAATTCAGCAAGGCCAAGAGGATTAGATCTGTATGATGAAGTCTCTCCTGATGGAATAAGTTCATCGGTTGTTGTAACAGGATCATGTATCTCAGATACAACCTTAATGATAAGGTTCTCTGGAAGTGCAACCATTTCTGGCCAGTCCTTGATATTAGGACCAAACTGGATTTCCTGATCTGGATCTGCAACACCCTTGCTGTCAAATACTCTGTTTGCATAGATTGAGCTGTCAAAATGATATGCTGGTCCTGTGAACTCTACATCCATATCTGTCGCTGCTGTAAGGAATCCCTTATTAGCTGCTGTTGCGGCAATAGAACGTGCATCCATAAGTGCAACAGATGATATCTGACCATTCTGTAACTTAGAGCCTTCTCTGTTAGGGAAGTTTCTTGTTGAATGTCTGATTGAGAATGCATTATTAGCAGGTGTATCTCCTGCACCAAAGCATGGTCCACAGAATGCTGTCTTAACAATTGCACCTGTCTCCATAAGGTCTGCAAGTCTTCCATTTCTTGCAAGTTCAACATAAATAGGTGTACTTGCAGGATATACACTGAGTGTAAACTCATCTGCGCCAATAGACTTTCCTTTAAGAATATCTGCTGCAGCACATATATTCTCAAAACCACCACCGGCACATCCGGCAATGATTCCCTGATCAACATAAAGCTTGCCATTCTTAATCTTATCTGTAAGCTTATATTCAACCTGTCCATCAAGACTTACAAGAGCCTTCTTCTCTACATCATGAAGAATATCCTCAAGGTTAGCATTAAGTTCTTCAATTGTGTAAGTATTGCTTGGATGGAATGGCATAGCAATCATTGGCTTGATTGTACTTAAATCTACATATACAACGCCATCGTAATAAGCAACATTTCCCGGATTAAGTTCCTTATAACTCTCACTTCTTCCGTGAATATCATAGAATTCCTTAACCTTATCATCTGTTCTCCAGATAGATGAAAGACATGTTGTCTCTGTAGTCATAACATCTACACCAATTCTGAAATCAGCACTGAGTGATGAAACACCTGGACCAACGAACTCCATAACCTTATTCTTAACATAACCGTTACCGAATACAGCACCAATAATAGCAAGTGCAACATCCTGAGGGCCAACACCCTTAGCTGGTTCTCCTGTCATGTAGATAGCTACTACTCCCGGTCTGTTAATATCATATGTCTTATTAAGAAGCTGCTTAACAAGCTCTGGTCCACCTTCGCCCATAGCCATTGTTCCAAGAGCTCCATAACGTGTATGGCTGTCTGAACCAAGAATCATCTTGCCGCCTTCAGCCAGCATCTCTCTTGCAAACTGGTGGATTACTGCCTGATGAGGTGGTACATATATTCCACCATATTTCTTTGCACATGTAAGTCCAAACATATGATCATCTTCATTAATAGTTCCACCAACTGCGCAGAGACTGTTATGACAGTTAGTAAGTACATAAGGAATTGGGAATTTCTCAAGCCCTGATGCTCTTGCTGTCTGGATAATTCCAACAAATGTAATATCATGTGAAGTCATCTTATCAAACTTAATCTTTAACTTCTCCATGTTTCCAGATGTATTATGGCTTTCAAGAATTCCATATGCAATAGTATTCTTAGAAGCTTCTTCCTTAGTTACTGAACATCCTGTTTTTGCTGCCACTTCATTTACAGCAGAAGCACTATCCTCCACAATGTCAACGCCATTGATAAGATATGCTCCTCCTTCACTTAATTTAATCATGTTTTCTCCTCTTTCTATATCATTGCGGTTTCCCGCTTAATATCTGATTCATACCCTCTTTATGCTAAAAACATATAAAATTAAAGATAAGGTGTAACCTTTTCTACAATTGATGCTATAGCTGCATTGTCCGCAGTTCCCGGAACCCAGCCAACCTTAACTGTATCACCTTTAATTCTTGGAATAATATGCATATGAAAATGAAATACTGTCTGCCCTGCAACTTCTCCATTATTCTGTACAATATTAAGTCCGTCAAAATCCAGCGCCTTCTTATACGCCTTAGAAATCTTTGTTGCTACTTTAAATACATGTGCTGCCGTGTCATCATCCAGTTCATATATATTGTCAAAATGTTCTTTCGGCAATATAAGCACATGTCCTTTAGCGGCTGGATTAGCATCGAAAATAACTTTTACGATATCATCCTCATAAAGAGCATTCGTTGGAATCTCGCCGTTTGCCAGCTTGCAAAAAATACAATCATCCTTTTTCATACTATTTCCTCACTTTACGCGAAATTTGTCGAAATACTTTTGTTTACATGTATTTCGAATATGTATATACTTTAATATATACTTTTATATGATAACTTAAAGAAGGTTCGATTACAACCTCATAGCAAAAAACTTATTAATTTAATGTCTGAAAGGAATTTTTAAATGTTAAACTATGATGAATACAAGAAATTAAATGAATTGATAAAATATTCTCCAGACCTTGAACCAATTATTAATAAAATGTCCTTTATCTCGCCATCTGAATTATCTATCGATTCTCATGACATAAAAAATCATATAGCCTATTTAAAAACAAGTTTTCAGCTTCTTAAGAAAAAATGTCCGGAATTGTCTGATATCAAATACTTTTCGCGTATGGAAAATGTTTTATCAGAACTCATACATCATATGGATCGTACAACCCTGTACCGCTATAGTATGAAGGATGCAGATATATCTCCTGTCAATATAAATGATATTCTTTATGAAATGCCTGACATTATTGACGATACAATTGACAATGATTGCAGCTTCGAGTTTAATCTCGGTAACATCCCTGATATCCTTATCAATTATGACCACTTAAAAATGATGCTGACAGAAATTATATTAAATGCCTGTGAAGCCTCTGAATATACTGGAGAAATAACTCTTTATTCTGAAAAGTGTAACACTTCTGAAATACATATAAAGATAATAAATGATACTACAGTCCCTGCATCAAGCTTCCCCCATCTGGAACAGATGGTACAACCTTTTTTCTCAACCAGGCAAAATCATTGTGGAGTCGGACTATCCATTGTTCACCAGATATGTATGAAATATAATATGGCTTATTCACTTACATCTGATAACAATAAAACCATCTTCAGCATTATTATTCCGTGCAGTACTGACTAATTAGCATTCAGATTTCAGATTAATTCTGAAATCTGAATATTTCATCAAGCATTCTTAATGTTTTCAGATTACCCCTTGCTGTCATTGCCCCTGTCATGAATGCTCTGTGGAAAGTCTGCTGTCCATTAACAATATTATCAAAAGTTTCTTTATTAAGCTTTCCTATTACATCCGCATTCCTGTTCTCTCCAAGTTCTACTTCAATGTTACTTCCATCAACATATATACTGATGAGTTTATCTTTATCACTTATTGATAACATATATGTACTTTTATACCCTGATGAAGGAGTAAAATTGTCTTTAAAGACATCTATATAATAATTATCTCCTCCATTTTCCTGATCATTAAGCAGTTCCTTATATATGCTCGCAAGCGATTCAATATCCTCTTTTTGTGTTTTAACAAATGTATCATCAGACACATATTTAGATAACTGCTCACTCTCTTGCGGAGTAAGTTTTATAGTATCTTTAAGAACATTATTCTTTATTGTCTGACTGCTTGATGGTAATTGCTTTATTTTCTGCGAAATTGTTCTATATACATTTTCTGCATACTTTTCAATTATGTTGTTATATTCAGTATTAAATTCAAAATCTGTTGTATCATCAATATATGCACTTAATGACGGACCTATCTTTCCTCCAATTATCTCCCATGAATTATTCAATGCCAGTGTAACTTCTCGTTCTCCATATGTTCTGGCCATTACAACAGGAAACATATATACATCAGATACCTGTGATTTATCCGAATATAACCAGCATGAATCCAGCAGAGTCTGCATATAGCCACCCATACCTACCCATTCCACAGTTGTCGCAAAAATAACACCATCCGCTTCTGTTATTGTCTGTGATAATGTAGTTATTGTATTTTTCATCTCATACAGGTTATATCTTGTCACATTGACATTAAGTTCGTTAAGTACTTCCTGAATTTTGTTAATAGCAAAAATTGTAGGGTCATCAACCAGACCTCTTCCACCGTAGTATATATTAATATTCATCTTAATAATCCCCATATATGTTTAATTATCTATATCAGTTATCATTGATATATTAGTGTGAATATAGCATAAAATCTAGCTTATTTCAACCTTGAAGGAAACTGCTGCCAGCTTTAATATATCTCCGTTAAAAAGCTGCCTCTTTTCATGATTATTAAGTCTTTCCCCATTAACATATGTACCATTCGTAGCATTAAGATCCTCTACAGCATATATATCCTCCGATAGCTTATCATTATAAATACAACAATGCATCCTGCTTATAACGTGTGCTTCCACTATAACATCTGCCATTTTGTCAAAACTCCCTATAACATATGGATATTTGTCCATTTCAATAGTACTGATATTTTCTAATTCTTTTGTATGCATTAAAGGATTCTGCACACCATCATCTTCCACCATATGTAATTTTAAAGTTTTCTTTTTCCCAGACGCCCCAATATAGTCTGACAAAAGGATTGTTTCATTACACATATCGTCATACACATCTGTCTTATCTTTCTGTTCAGGTTCTCTTTTTTCTTTTATCACATATGGAACTTCCTCTTTCTCAACAATAGTAACTGTATTCTCTTTCACATGATGTTTTTTAGTATAAAACAAAATTCCTGTTCCCGATCCCAATGACACAAAAGCAACTAACGATGGTATGTTTATTGGCATCATATCAGGCAATATTATATTAACCAGACCAAATGCTATCATCAGGGCCCCCACAATTACCTTTCTGGAAACGACTTTGTCTGTCACTTTTTCCTCTTTATCCACCTTAATCTGTTCTGGAAATACCGAAATAATTTCTTTTTCTTTATACTCTTCAATATCTTCCTCTATATTTTCGTGAACAACTTTCTCTTTATATTTATCTTTCTCTATTCCTCCAAACATCCTTATCAGATTATATGGATCATAATCACCAACTAATACTTTCTGATATACCTCATACAACTTCACAATACATTCTTTTTCAAGACTATGATCAAAATGTTCCAGAATAAATTCAAATAATATTTTTAATTCTTCATTAAATGTATTTGAATTAACCCTTGTATGATAAACAAAATATATCTTTCTTGTTCCTACATCCATATATAAATACTTTGGCTCAATTTTCACATGATCAATATCAAGCATGTAATCATCTGCTATTCTGACCATCTCTGACAGATTAACACATATTGACTTTACATCATCCATTGTCATCTTTCCGTATTCATAAAATCTGTTGAGCTGCTGTTTTGATGTTATATCATAATAGATTCCATATCTGCCATTTACCGAATACATAGACATTTTCAAAAAATGATCCGGCTTATTCCGCTTTAACATTTTATATTGATAATCCTGATACTCATTATCATCTTCTATAACAAGATAATTACTATTATTCTGATGTTCATATCTTACATTAATATTTTCACTCTCCAAGTTATTTCCTCCCCTAATCAATAGCCTCCATTATTGCCCTCATAATTCTTATACTTTTTTCCGGTTCACTTTTCTTTATTGAAGAGTTATCCACCCTGACTTCATAATCATGTGAAAATATGCATCTTTCTTTTAAAAATCCCTCTGCTATTTTTTCAAACTCATTTTTTCTATCAATGCTCATATCATTTAATTCATTTTCTATTGCTGTCTGGCTGATAACATTTTCTTTTATAATTTCATCATGAATGCTGCATGTAATAGAAATTATGATAATAATTATCATTGAAAATATTGGAATAATTACCGCATTTTCCACTGTATAAGATGCTCTTACCCACACAATATCACCCCCAGATATGCCAAAAACATGTATGGGATAAATGCTATTCTGTCTTTAGCTTTTACCCTCTTCAGCACCAGCAATATTGCAGCAGATATACTTACTAAAAACAATGCCATCAAAAGAACCCCCACTGCTTTTTGAATTCCCGCTAAAAATGACAGTACCCCCAATATAATCATATCTGCCATTCCAAGCATTTGTCCCCATACACTAACAAATATAGTCACCATTGCATATATCAATATAAAAATAAAATATCCGGTTTCAATCTGCTGTCTATCCCTGATAGCAGATACAAGTTTCAATAATATTGACATTACCGAAAATATAATCAGTAAAGCAAGAGGAACTGCTTTCTTTTTAATATCAATAATTCCCATTACTAACAGCCATATTATAATAAACAAATCTGTTATATTCACTTAATCCATTTCCTCCCCGGCACACTTTATACAACACCTCATAGTTCTCTCTGCAATCTCTCTTTTAATCTTTGTAATATTATGCGAAAGTGCATCACATGCAGCAGATGTATGATATCTGCGGCCATATGGCGTATAATATACAGTCGATGACTCCCCTTCACATCTGCTGCATTTATAATATTTAGCGCCCGCCTCATTTCGTAATTGTAAAATATCACTTATGCTGGCAGACTTTATCTGGTGAGACAAATATGTACAATCTATGTTGGTATGAAAAACCGTTCCATTTTCTGTAATATATACATAAGTGTCTCCATCAGCATAATCTGATGGTTCATATGAACATTTATCCTCTCCAAGCCACGCATCCGTTATACAATGTTCCCGGATGTATATGCCCTGTTTTCCCCATATATTAAATGGATTCTTTACAAGATATGTAAGCGTAATATTTATTTGTGAACCATTCTCAAGTATCTGTGAGCCCGCAAAAACCCAGCCTGCATTTCCTCCTGTAATATAGTTATCTTCAGCATAGGACATTCCTATTTCTTCAATAAAAACTGCCGTGACCTCTGCCATTGAAATAACAGACCTGCACATATCTGCATTTTCCCCTGTATTCTTCAAACTACTAATAACGCTGTCTTTATCATTCTCAGAAATTGTCTTTACTGACTCACTTATATATGCATATCTGTTTATTTTTCTTACCGTGTTATACAGTGCATTATTTACCTGCGTTCTTATCATAAATACATAAAGCATAAATATAATTGCCACTGTAGCATAAACAAAAAGTGGAATTACAAGCGCTCCTTCTACAGTTGCCGACGCAGAAATGTATTTTTGAGTCAATTTTATGATAAAAGGTCTATTTTTAATCTGACCGTCCCCCTTTCGTTAAAATGAAGATAAAATGATATTTCCTGTTTCTGCGTCGAACTGCTATTTAGAAGCACCTATGCTGCTAAACCATGTTATATATACGAACATTTCATATATTGTTTATATATCTTTTGCCGTCCCGTACATTTAAAAAATGCTCTTGCCTGTGCTGAAACTATATAATCTCTCATTCTGAAATCACTATGGCCAAGACTAATCATTTTTAATTCCATAGCTCCCATTGTACGATAATTCTTATTTTCCATACTTTCCATAACAAGCAGCATTCTTATATATCCTTCATAATCTATACCGGAATTATTATTATCATTATCCACATCAAAATTCATTGATAACAAATTTTCTAATGATAAATTCCATGTATCTTTCGTTTTTACAAGTTCTATTTTTTCTCCTGAATACAACTTTCGCAAATCAACAACTGCTTCAGCATATGCCCATACAGATAATACAAGATACTGCCCAGCTTTAATTATTGCCATATTACCTGTAAATCCTAATGCTGTTGCCGCCAGACTATATGCTTCTGCTTTCTTGCTCTGATCCGTTATTAAATAAGCTAAATTAATACCTGTTCTAATTCCTGACAATTTCAGCATAACCTGTTCAAGATTATCCTTATCGCTATTTTCGCCCCCAATAATATATTCAAGGGTATAATCCAGACAGTCATTTTCATTACTGTCTTTGTCAAGATAATCAGTATAACTATTGAACTTTGTCATAAGATACTCATTCATAAGCAAAGCATCTGCCGTTTTATTAAATGCAGAATCATTATTTTCATATTTATCTGTTATTGTTGATGCCAGATCTGAATAATTAATCACCTTTGATGAAATTTCATCTGTGTTAACTACCAATGCCAGTATTCCATCCGTTATCAGCTGTTTTATTTTTTTCACTGCTGACAAACCATTTCCCTTGGAAGTAAAATCTATGCCTGAATAATCGAACTCCAATCCCTTAGCCGATAATCCGGATAAAAGTTCCCTACATCTTATAACTTTAGGTCTTACAGACTTACAATCAGCCTGTAATAATTTCACATCCAGTTCTTTAAGTACTTTATATACTCCATCAAGAATAACCTCATTTCTTTGTAATGCCTGTTTTAAAATTTCTGTATCACACATACTTTTCTTACTAGATGTTTCTGTTGTCTGCATATCTTCAATATCAGACATCATGCCTTTATATAATTCTTCACCAAGTATCTCTCTGTTACTCTTAATTTTATCAATGCATTCAAATATACTATCATCCACTCCCGTCTTTGCAGATTCATATTCATCCAATACATTTAAAGCCTCTTTCGTTTTTTCTCTGCTTTCCTCTAATGCTTTACTTAAAGCATCATAGTTTCTTGAATATAGTGCCGCATAAGAATTATTTCCTGATAATTCACTCTCTTCATCACCTATCTCATATAATCCATCCACATCATCTATCATATCCTGTAATATTTTATATACATTGACATAACTAACAGCACTGTTTTTCACCGAATCATAAATCCGTGAATCACCTACACCAACAGATATCATAGAAACTTCACCATTAACCGCCATTTTTGCAAATCCATCTGTAACAGCTTCCGGCTTTCCACTTTTTATTACCAGTCCCATATCGTTTGTCTTAACTCCATCAACCAGCTGGATTAATTGTAGAATTTTTTCATCGATATTCCACAATTCTTCTTCACACTTTGAAATATCAGATGCTATTTCATTTATTTTTTCAGCCTTTTCTACCTGCTCCTGTGTATTCTTAAACATATCTATAACTTCAGAATACACCCCATATTTCATATAAGCTGCAATTTCTTTTGTCAGATAGTAACCACCATCAGAGGTTATATATCCAAAATCATTAAATTCAACTCCCGTAAGCTCAATTCCTTTACTGCCCATGTCTGTATTCTGTCTAATATAATCCTCTGTATGTCTTTTTATAACATCTGTTTTCTTCATTACTAAAATGTCATACTCATCCAGCATATCGTTATGATAACAGGAAAATGCCCCCTCCATTGCCAGCATACATGCAGACTTGATATATGTATTTCTCATATTGTCTGATACTGACCTTATACAGGTCAGTATCAGGGATAACACAAGTGTAATACTAAGTGCTGCCATTATTGTAATCTGGGCTTTTATATATTTTTTTAACACCAGATCCTCCCATCAGATTTTATTAGCCTGACTAGACATCTTAGACAGAATATTATTAACAAGTGCTGTTATCTGATTTTTAAATAAGATAACCAGTCCAACAAGCACAATAGTTATCAGCACCACTTCTACAACTCCCATTCCATCTTCATTTTCCCAGAACTTTTTGACCTCATAACACATTTTTTTCATACGCTTCTCCTTTCTTACCGACTTACAACCCTACATCCTGAATTTCATTACTGCTGGTATCATAATGATTGCCATTACTACCACAAGCATTAAAAGCATAGGAAATAGCAATTTTGTAGTCGCTTCTTCACCTTTAATCTTTGCTAAATTTTTTCTTTTCTCAAATGCTCCATTAACTTCCACTTCTAACAATTCCCGTATATGACTTGTACCTTTTCTTAAATTTGTCTGCAATAAAGATGCCAGCTTCATATATTCTCTTGTACCACATCTTTTCCCAAACCTCTCATATGCTATTCCTTCTGATACTCCTGCCTGCATATTACAGTCTGTTTCATACATTTCTTCATAAGCTGGTCTTAAAATGAACCCTTCATTTTGTTTTTTCCTATTGTAGTCATCTGCTATCTTATGCCATGCCATTCTTGTAGTCATTCCAGCTCCTAAAAGCAGTGTAAGTTTAGAAACTATTTCAGAATAATCATATACAAGTTCCTTTTTTCTTTTATCAGCAGCGTCTTTACTTTTCTTTTTGTCCATAAGAATAATAAGAATAACTGCAACACCGCCAAGTCCTATAAATACAACTGGTGAATTTGTCTCGTTTCCATATTCATAATCAACAGCCTGTCCATCTATATATTCCGGAAGCTTAATATCTGATGACTCCGGATTACTATCTGCTGCCTGTTTTATCCCATCCTCTGCATGAACCTTTATACGCGTATAAGAATCATATTGAGGCGCAGTTATATTTACCTCAATATCATATTCTTTTCTATACTCTCCATATTTAGTGATTAAAACTAACTTAACTCTCCGTTCATCCGAATCAGAAAATCCACGATTATTAACTTTGCCATCGTAACCTACAAGTTCATAATCAGTTGAATACCATTCCAGTTCCACAACTCCATTTTGTGCTGTATCACACAAATTCAAGTCAGATGTGACATGGTTAAGATCTGTATTTTCTTTCAGCATTTTTGTCTTTATCTCTTCAAATGCATTATCAAAATACTCAAAAATTTCATTTTCAGATAACTGCCTTGGCTCAATATTTACATTAAGCTGTGCAAGAACTTCACCTTTTTTATCCAGCACTTTTATCTGCTTAATCTCATCTGTTTCACCTGGCTCCGGACGCGTCAATGTAGACATCACAGCTTTATCATGCTGATTTAAAAGGGCACTCATCACCGAAAACACAACACTTACAACTATTGCTGCAATTATCTTTTTCTTTAAATCAAAATTTTTACCATTAAATAACTCTAATTTTATTCTCTTAAACTTCAATATTGACAATCCTCTTAGACCACACATTAGAAATAAGATAGATAATAAGACAACCTGTCATAATCAACATTCCCGATACATTGCCATATAACGGTTCTATAAAATCCCTTGCTGTCACCTTAAGATATATTATTATTAATGCTGGTATTGCACTCATAACCTTTTGTTCCATTCTTTTTCCACTGACAATTGTTTCAACTTCCGATGCCACCTCAGTTTTTTGCTGTATAATATCTGCTGTATTTCTTATTATTGATATCAAATCTCCGCCGCTGCGTTTTGCATACCTGAACACTTCCGCAAAATACATAATATCCTCAGCCTTGCAATCCTCAGCAAAATCAATAAGAATATCTTCCAGATTCTCATTCTGATTAATTCTTATTACTATATTTCTGAATCCAGATACTATATCCGCATTTTCTCCATAAAGAAGCACCAGCTCATCTATTGCCTGCGAAAATGAATTTTCAATTGAATACCCGACATTTAAAGCAAATGAAACCGACATTATTCCATCCTTAAACTGTTTTATAAGAATATTTCTGCGTTTTGCCTCCTGCAGCCTCTGTGATTCCTTAAGCTGTATAAAAATGTACGGTGACAAAAGTAGAGCCATCAGAATATTCTCGTAAAAAATATATGCAGCTATTACAATAACTACTATTCCCTCAGCAATATACCTTACATTACCAGAGAGTAATTCCTGCTGACTTAAGTTTCTCCGTCCTTTTAATATCTGCATTCTGCCTGACAAGTTCCCCAAGTATCCTTCCATCTTTGCCTTCGCCTTTCTCAACAAATCTGAATAATGGAGTAAGTTCAATCTCACCGTTTTTATAATCTCCGACTTCTGCAATCTGCACCACCTTTCTGCTCTTATCCCTCTGCCTTGCAAGATGAACTATAATATCTATTGCTGAAGCTATCTGTGTCCTTATTGCATCTATGGGCATATTCATTCCCATAAGCACCATGGTTTCAAGTCTTGTAAGCATATCTTTGGGGCTGTTACTATGTCCTGTAGACAGACTGCCGTCATGTCCCGTGTTCATTGCCTGAAGCATATCCAATGCCTCTGCACCTCTTACCTCTCCAACTACAATTCTGTCAGGTCTCATTCGAAGACTTGATTTTATTAAATCTCTGATTGCTACTGCATTATTTCCCTCTGAATTTGCCATCCTTGCTTCCAGCCTTACCAGATTTTTAATATTATGTAACTGCAATTCCGCTGAATCCTCAATTGTTATTACACGTTCATCATCAGGTATATAATCTGACAACACATTTAAAAATGTTGTTTTACCATGTCCACATTAGTTAACGCAGTATTAATAGATAAAGAGTCTGTGGTGTCACCACCACAGACTGAATCAGGAGTTTTAAAGTACACATGTACATTCTCACCATCCCATACAACTTCTTTTATAAGCAATCTAACAAGATTTCTTTTGTCCTTCATTGGAAGCTTCATAAAATCAGTCTTATCTAATGAGAAGAACTTATCAATAAGCAAATCAAGATTTTGATGATTCTTATCCATTGACAACATTTTGTTATCTTCTTCAGCAATTCTCTCTTCAAGTTCCTTAATTTTCACATTGCACTCTTCAATTTTGTTATTAACCATTTCAAGTACATTATCATTTAATTTGCCTGAACTCATATTCTCCAAGAAACCATCGATCTTTTTCAGTTGCACTTTAATCTCTTTCTCTAATTTGGGGATAATATTCTTTTTAACATACTCCTTTCTAGCAGGCATTAAATTCCTTTTTATATATTCAACAGATGAGGCGATTTCATCTCTCTTCTCAAAAATCAGGTCTATGATTTTCTCATCGACATCTGTAGCTGGCAAATTATCTACATCACATAATTTCCCCCTTCTCTTTCTTTTATTTTCACATCGGTAATGTGGATAAAGCACATTATCATCAGTTCTAGACTTTCTATTAAATGAAGAAATTACTCCTCCACAACAACCACATCTAAACATATCACTTGTAATAAGGACATTATTATGCTTTGTATTTTTCTTGCTCTTTGAACCCTTATTACGCTCTATCTTGTTCTGAACAACCAGCCAATCATTAGCTTCAATCACTCCTTCATGTGGTGCAATAGCAACAATCCAATCCTTCACATCCTTCCTGTTCTTATTCTCTGCTTCTATATTATTATCAGCCTCTTCGCCTCTTAAAGTCTTTCCATATGTCAGCAATGCATGCTTACCATCAAATTTGTCTCGTGCTGGAATATTTTCCACGCTGTACCCTTTTGATATCAACCAATCATAAATTTGTGGCGCAGCCTTTACATATACTAAATTCATCAACATACCTTGAATTGTATGCTGGTCAAACATGCTGGCAAATCTAGGCTCATATCCCAAATCATTACATCTATTTGCCAGCTCTGAATAACTGACATCCTCATCTTTATAAGTAGCATACATGTATTTAACAACCTGAATTTCCTCAGCATAAGGGTTTAAGATACATATGGATTTTGCACCAACATCATCAATAATACCCTCGTTTGGAACTCTCACAGACACAAAGCCATATGGTGCAGTACCGCCAAGCCAAAAGCCTTTTCTAGCCAATGAATAAACAGTTACTATCACCCTCTGACGGATATTATTCCTCTCCATTTCCGCCAGCACCGACAATAACACTATCATGAGCTTTGTCATTACGTCGTTATCATCTGTTGGGTCATAATTTATTTGGTCATCAACACAATGCAATTTGACATTATATTTCTTTAATAATTCTATAAAGTTAACTAGTTCAATTGCATTTCTACCAAATCTATCAAGCTTATATGCACAAACCACTTGCACTTTTCCCTCTTTAATTTGCTCTATCATGGACTGCATTTCTTCTCTATCCATGTCTTTACCAGTCTTCTCATCAGTGAAACACTTAATAGTCAAATCATAATCATATTTATACCTTAATTTTAAATTTTCTCTACACTTGTCTTCTTGGATATTTAATGTATCCCCCTTCTTAAGAATTACACTTTTTCTCGCATAAATTGCTGCTACTAATTTCTGTTTCATACTTACTGCTCCTTCCTATTCTTAGCTTTTGATATTATGTAGTTGTAATCTTCTTTGCTTAACCCCTGACCACTTAACCATATGTTAGAAAATGATAATGAAAATTTATTCATTAAATTTTCTAACTGCTCCGATGTTAACTGTTCCGCATGACTCACGACTTCAAAATTTTTTTTCATGGAAAAACCTCCGAACTTTTAATGTTTCCCAAAAACGAGAACAGTAAAAATTCACGAGATTAATGTTCGACTCCAAATGAATACAAACTCTATAAAAATCCGCAGTACCTGCCCGAGAAAAAAATGACTCCAAGTAAAACAATAGAAAAGGCTAGTGACAACTCCTTTTCACTAGCCATAAATTCTATATTTCATATATTTCTTTTGATAAAAAATAGATATATCATAATTAATCTCCAAATTTTGATGGTCAACTCCACATACAAAATATTGTCCCTCCATAAGCAACAAACAGAACTCCGCAATTTTCCACAATATGCGTGATATAAAATGTTCTTTTGAGGCAAAACTTTTAGCGTACATTTTTTCAGAAAACTACCCCTGCTAATCTAAGTCATATGAAATACTTGTCTCACCAGCACCTATCCCCTTTATTATTACTATGTCATTATCCAGTTCCACATAATAACAATCCTGGCAAAGACTTTCATGGTACTTTGATACAATCTCTATGAATAATCGTAGAAACTTTGCGTAATTCTCCACCCAAAAAATCAATAATAATTCTGCACCAGCATTATGCTTATCAAAGATTTTCTGTGCTTCTTGTACCTGCATATGCTCAACACCTTCTTTTTGCAGTCTATCTACCAGCTCATCATAAAATTTATTTGTATGAAGTACATTTATTTCCCCATCTATAAAATTACAACAAGAAATATGATATGTAATTTTCATTTAAACCTCCTGTTTGTAACCCTTTAGTTATTCTTCTTAAATATCTGATTATTTCTAATCAGCTCATTTAAAGAACAAGGTGTATAATTGTTTATACAGGCTCCTGCATTTAAAGCTCTATCAAACTTTTTCATATAATAGTAAGCCTCATTTGTTTTATTATGTATATGACCAAAAATATGATAGGCATCAGGACAAAAAACATTCCAATTTCTATCAGGTATATGACACAATATAATATGTCTCTGACAATCTATAATTTCCTTATAGTAGGCAACTGATACAAAATAACTCATAGCCTTTGAGTCTTTAACTAAATTCATATCATGATTACCCACAATCAAATGTTTCTGACCTTTTAACTGTTTTAGATACCAGCTATATGGCTTTTCATTATGAAATGCAAAATCACCCAAAATATAGACTTGGTCATTCTTAGTAACTCTGCTATTCCATAACTGAATTAGTACAGTATCCATCTCATCAGTTCCTGAAAATGGACGATGCTCAAAATCAATAACAGCATTATGTCCAAAATGTAAGTCACTGATATATAAATTCACAGATTATCACCAACCCCTTCCATAGCCTCCATCAGCTCATCATCTTCCAAGTTAAATAAATCCTTGTCACCTGCACAATCAATCAAAAGCTGTCCCAAACGCAGATCTGGATGCTCTCTCCATACTTCTTCAAGTTTTCTAATTACTGGTGAAATACGACCACGTTTTCTTGTAGTTCTCCCTGAGCAATGCACATATAACATACAACCATCAAACTCGAAGAAATAACAATCCTGCTTTAAATCTGACTCATATTTATTAACAACATCATCAAAAATATCGAGGAAAGTCTGTAGTTTTTCATGTGTATTTTTATCATCTGTATAAAAACTTAAAATCTCCTCATCAACAAAATCATCACCCATTTTTACTTTAACTGTTTCCAGCTTAATATAGGTAACTTCCTCTTTTTCTAAGCCTTTTAAAAGCTCTGCTTTGAAATCTTTATTGAAACAGGCACAGACACTACCCCGATTAAGATAGAAGCAAGGAATATGGTAGCTTAACCACATAAAATCATCTCCCTTCGTAATATATCTGGAATCAAATCCTCAAATAGAGGTAAGACTTCTTCCTTACCTAATACCTCGATAAACTCTTTATTTATCCAACCACCATAGATACAATAATCAACTATATCTCTTTCACTGCGAATGGTTTCATCAATATCAATAATTAAATAAAATGTTTGCTTTACATCATCCGCAATAGATGGTAAGTCATCAAAAAGAAGTCTAGTATCTGGGTTCTTTGTTGAATTAATTTTTGACAACCTAACTGACTCGTCTTTCATAAAATCAATCAACATAATAGCAAGTCTTCTACTTCTGAGCTTTTCTTTTAAAAGTGTTTTTGCAAATATTTTCTTATCACAAATTACACCAGCCTCAAACCACTCTCTGTAAGTTAAGATAATTTCGCAACCCTCTGGATATTTCATGTCTATTAGTCGAGCTATATCTGGCAAGTCTCTTTTCCAGTCATACTCAAACTTACGACAGAAAGTAAATAAGTTGTCACCATAATCAAAATTAACTGCTTCAAAATCTTTTACTGCAGATAAAATACCATCAACATTATCCTCATCCACACATACTGCAAGCAAAATATCTATATCTAACTTTTTTAGAGCATTAATAACTAAGCGGTCAAGATGCTTCGTATGCGTATAGATACCCCTTTGTGAATTGCTAATTAAAATAAGACCTTCCTGCTCACACCTATTGATATATGTGATAGGAAAAACTCTATTAATATCATTTCCATCACGAATCGCATATCTATCGCCTTCTATGAAACTGCAATTTCTCTTCTTAAGAAAAGCTATAGATGCCTCATCACGAAAAGGAAATTCTTCATTTCCCACAAGCATTTCAAATCTAGCATACACATCTTCACATACATGGTATGTATCATCACTAAATACACCATATTGTCCCGGATGATAAAGAATAACTTTAAACATTAGAATCACCTTCCTTTATAAAATCACTAAGTAAACTCTTTCCATTGAATGCATCAGGACTAATCAGTCCTTCTGGATGATTTTCTTCAGTTACAAGAGTAACATTTATTCCATGCTCATAAACTACATTGTCTATGGTTACAGGTCTGCTGCCTATATTGTTTACAACCAATCTCTTGATTGAATCACTCATATGATATGTGTTTACTGAACTACCAACAAACGCATAATGCCTGAAGTCGACTACCCCTGACAAGCGATATAAATATGAGTCTGAAAACATACCCATGTGTATCTGGCTACTTATGCGGTAAACTTTATCTTCATATTTAAAATGAACATTCAAAATACCACCTGCCCCTATTTCTATGAATAAGTCTCCATTAAAGATTTCCTTCTCTAACCAAGTAACAAAAGAACTCTCTTTTTCATGGGCTAATTTTATTGCTTCATCTACAAAAGCTCGTGAAACCTTCAAACGCTCCAGATTATCTTTGGAAAATTCAGCAAACCTAGAAGTCCATCTAATATCCTCGAATGGACAAAGGTATTCACTGCCAGACATTGTATGGAAAATAAAAGCCTTGTTAGGCTCATCAACCTCAACAGTATCAATCATAGATGTAAGAATCGATGAGCAAGCTAAGAACCTATCATCATCCTTTACAGGAAAGCCTCCCAATACAAAATTTTCTAAAATTTCTTCAACATGCCATTTTGCTAACTTAGTCATACACAATCACCCCCTATATTTGGAAAATACACAATCGTATCAAGACCTAAAGCGTCATAGGATACCCCCTCCAACGAGAAATCAACATCTTCAATACCATTGTCATCCAGATACTTTGTGAGCTTAATAATAAAGTCCATGAATGAGTCATTCTGTTGAACTATGACACCAAGACAAGTCCTGCCAAACATACCACGTCCTGAATAGTTTTCATATAACTCATACTGCTCGCTTTCATTAATAAAATTTTTTATTGCCTCCTCAACTGTCATTACTGCACCTCCTAAACTAAATTCACAACTGTACCAGCTAAGGCTTCCTCAACTTGTTTCTGCTGGATACCAATGTACCTCTGTGTCGTAACAACACTGGAATGCTGGAGCAATACTCTCACCAACTCTATGTTGTAATCATTTTCCACATAAACCTTAGTAGCAAATAATTTTCTTGCACTGTGCGTTCCATATTGTCTTAAAGGCAGTCCCATCTTTGTAAATACCTTATTCATATGACGTTCCACTTGTCTCTCAGAAATATCAAAGAGCTTGGCATCAGCTCCTATATTGTTGGAAATAGCATAATCCTGAATAAAGCTGTACACCTCAATAGGAACTGTAAATGTACGCATTTTTCCAGTCTTCTGTTCTTTGATGTCTAAGCGGTAGCGAGAGCCATCTTTGATAAAGGAACACATTTTAAGTTTTAATGTATCTCCAAGTCGTAGACCTAAGGTAGCTTGGAGAACCTCAACTGCTGCAATCCTCTCATTGGGTTTGATAAGTCTTTCATCAAGAATAAATCCTGAACGCAATAAGCTGATACTCTCACGATACTGCTCATCTGTAAGAGCAACGCATCTCTTGTTCATAAACAAGCAACTCCTTTCTTTAAGTGATTTGCAGAAGTCGTATAAACACGCATAGGAGTTCGTATTAACTACCCATGATACTGACAGCATCACACAAACACCGCATTTATCACAAAGGTCGATTAATACATATTTTAAGACCTTGAAACCGACCGCACAGATTGAGCTGTGTGCCCTTGTTCCAAGACCAGCCAGACTATCCGCCATCAGACCATATAATGCGAATGTCGAGCCAAATACAAAGTTACACCATTTATTTTGTGAATATACGACTTCCTGTGGTGTCCTACTATAACTCTGTTCATAGGTGCTTGGAATAATCACTATTTCACAAAAAGTGCCAACAGTATTTGTTGGTTATGCTTCATAGCAAGGGAATCATATAGAAAAAAGACAAGTTCAAAGAAATATGCAGATACAAAGAAGTGCGTTACTTCCTATTATAAAGAGAAAAAGGACTGGCTACAGAGAACCAGTCCAACAATACATTACTATTCACTTTTACAGTAATCAATCACCTTTTGTGGTGGAACAGCAAGATGAGATACTTTATCCTGCATTTTCTTATAATAGATGCTCCACTCAGAACTATCAGAACTGAAAAGTTCATTCATAATAAAAGCAAGAGCTTCAGGCTTTACCTCCGATAACTTGCTCTCAATAGCAGGTTCACTAAAGTGGGCTACAAGCATAAGAGCCTGAAACTTCTCCACTTCTGTGATTGGCTGTTCCTGAACAGAATCCACAGTAATATTGTGAATTTTTTCAAGCATATAATTTGACAATTCCTTGCCAATAACCAACCTATTATTAAGCTGGTCAATATAAGCTCTTGTCTTTGCTATCTCCTCAACTGGTGCATATACACAAGCATCAATCAGCCTCTGACCATCAAAGAGCAGACCTGACAACTTTGTAGATACTCGTGATACTCTGCTGCGGTAAGTATTCACATTTACCCCAATAAAATCAGCTACTGCATTGTTGTTATAACCTTTACCAGCATATAGATATATCAGTCTGTCCATAGGGTTCGACACCCAGACGAAACTGTCAAAATATTTTTTGACAGACTGAAGTATCTTCATGTACTCAGGATCTGAAAAAATATCAGGCTCCTTTGCAATCTTCTCTTTTGCCAAGAAAAATGCCTCAAAAATATTTCCTGCATTCATAATTTTGTACCTCCATCCTACTGCATCACTCACAGAAATTTGTCAAATTCTGTGGTAGCGAATTTTCCTTGTTAAAATGCCATAAAACAAAGCCTTTTCAGACATTTGTTTCACAGGCATCTGCTTTTACATCAAAGATACAATAAGATTGAGCATCGGGAAGTCAGCCTTAGTTTCCCGATGCATCTATAACTACCCATAAGCTGTTGGGAAATGCAAATATTAGCTTTAACTACATAACTGGGAATGCATGATATATTTGACTGGAAAATCACAGGAAATATTTAGATACAAAGATACTAGAGCCAAGACATACTTGCTCGGCAGAATATAATATTATATTTTTGAGATGATATTATGCCTATGAGATTTCACATGGAATTAGCTATCTTTATATTTCTTAGATTACTTACAGATAATATTCACTTGCGAAGCTCAACTATTCTCTACTCATATCATCATAGCAGAAATTTAGACAAACCATAGAATATTCAATTTCATAAGCTAAGACATATTTTAAATAAGCTATGACTGAATTTAATTTAGAGAAAACAAAAATCAAAATTAGAATAGAAAAAAACAGAAAATACTGTTTATGAACAGGCAAGACACTTCTCAAATTAACCAAGGCACATATTATTACAAATTTCTTCTTAATTTATGTAAGGTTAATATTTTACAAAAAAAGGTAGCTACCGCAATGGTAACTACCCGACACATTAATAATCAATATCTTTGTTGTAATCTATTATATCAAGTATATCTTCTGGCGGAACATCAAATTGCGTATTGCCATCAAATTCAATATCATATTCCTTATTCCAAAAATATACACCGGCATAATATATTACAAATTGATATGCAGTGCTATCTTTCTCATAATCTGCAATATTAGCATATGGAAGTTTAAACTTTACTATACAACTTTTACCATTTTCTTTTAATGGCTTATATAAATTTGGATATTTATCTTTCAAAGCCCAACGAGCCAATTCTCCTCCAATACTTTCACAAAACTGATCATATGCTGCATACTCACCTTCAAACATCGACATATTAGTAAAGAAACACACTTGTGCCTTTCTATCATGACCTGCATACTTTCTATTGTACTCACCTTTTACAATATCTACTGCTTTTTGTATCTCTTCATCAGGGAATTTCATATTCATATAAGCACTTTTAAGATTTGAACAATAAACATCCCAATCATTAGTTTTAAGTCCAGTTTTCAATAATATACTCTTTGAGCATACTTTTGTAGCATGATAACATATGAGGTCATATTTTTCTAAAACAGTATTCAACTCATCGTAAAACCTTGTAGCTCTAAAAGGTCCATAATAATCCTCAATAGCACACAATATGTCGTTATTGTGATTTGCTTTTTGACACTTTATTCTATTAACCACATCATTCGATAAAGCTGAAAATGACTGGTATATTTTATTCTTAACTTCTATTGGTATTGTACTAGCATCAGATACATCAATCAGCATATATATCACATTCCTCGAATTTTTTCTTTATATATTTTCATTAATGCGGCTACTTAATACTCCTGAAAGAGCAATGTCTCTTATATTTAATAGTCTACTTTTAAAATATGGTCATATAGAAAAGCATCTAAATCAATAGGTACTACTTCATCTGATTTCTTTACCCTATATTTGGTAAAATGTAAATCAAATTTAGGGTCTAGTTTGAAATCTAGGCAACCTCTTCTTATTATATCTGCTATATGTAATATATCTTCATTTGTTCTACTACACATATGAATATACTCACCTAATTCACTATCCCTGTATTCATCTGACAGGAAAAAATTAGCTAAATCCTGGTCATAATACTCTGCTGCAGTATTCAAAGCATCCAAAATAGATGCTTTTACATCACTGTTTTCATCTAACTCTATGCTGTAAGATGGGCTGAATTCACAATTACCTGTATAGACTAAATTAAATGTTATAGCATTATCATACTCCATATAATACAAATATATGATAGCACTAAACTCATCTTTACCAAACAAGCCTAAACTAAATATGTTGTCAAAATCCAACTCATCAAAAGTAAGTGAAGTAAATTCATCGGAATCATTAAACTCTATATTAAAATCATCTATTGTAAACATATTAACTGCCCCTGAGTCTTTTCTTTATATAATTTCATCAATGCTGCTACACAAGCAGACTCACTTTTATATGCTTCTGTATTTCTTGTAAAACCATATGCCTCCATTACAGCTTTATCATTTAACTGATGGGCTCGCCTAAGTTCTGGTGGCATGAAATTTTCGTCATATAACTTTGATAAACTTAACCAAAAAGGCTGACTTTGACCTTTCTCATAACCTTTATCTTTCTACTCGTCAGCAAATGCTTTCGCTGCTGCTTTCTGCTCTCTATCTGTCATATTGTAAAAAGCTCCTTATATTCAAAATCCATCTTCATTGATACTAAAATATAAAACCAATTATATCATAAACACCTAATTATTTCATCCACAATATAAGAGCAAACAACCACAGCAAGAACTTTCAAAATAAGTGCAGTTACAGCACCAAAAACTCAGGTGTACAATCCTCATGAATATAAGTAAGCACTACCTTTTTTTCTAATGACTTCGTACTTGCCAGCTCTAATTTCATATTTACTTGAATATTATCCAGCTTTAATACCTTACCAGAGCTAAAGAAATCCACTTTTCTAAGGTACTCATTGCTCTTCAGTATATTCAATACATCGTGATACATATAAAGCGATATGCCATCCACCTCAACATAGTACATTGCATAATCAAATGCACTTTCTGCTTCTTCATTCTTTCTCCTATAACTCAAAGAACTATTTACAAAGTCATACATATCCCAGCCTGAGAACTTATAAAACGCTTCTGCGGTACTTAACTTTGCCAGTTCCTTATATGGTACTTTCTCATATTTGTGTGATGTATTGATTAAAGCCTTTCCCAACACATCAATCGATGCAGTGCTAAATTCTATACCACCGAAGCCTTTTGCAATCTCTAATGTATTTTCAAAGAGCATTTCAATAAAACAATTCATATATTCCCTGTTTGCCTTTAGCAGTTCATCTATATCATCAAAACTCAAATCTTCTATACCTTCTTCCAAAAATCTATTAACTAATTGTATACAATGGCGAATGCGTAACTGCTTCTTACTCAATTGAAATAAGTCTTCATATGTAAGTAATTCCATCTGGCAAAAACCATTGGAATACATCTTGATAGAGCAACCATCATATGTATACTTACTTATAATTACCTTTCTGTTTTCATCACTACTTATCATTGTAATCTCTTCTCTCATAATAAATTTCTCCTATCTATGTATTATTTTTTCTGTCTGCCGGTACATATAAAATGTTACCGACAGACCTATTAATATTTGTTTTACGCAACAACTTCTGTTCCATCTGAAACATCTTTTGCAGGAACTGCATCTGCTTCTGACGAATCAGATGCACTATCTTCATTTGTTGCTACAGATGTGTCAGATGAAGCATCAGCAGTTGCTTCTGAGGATACCCCATTTGTGCTGGAAATATCTGTGCTTGCTACTTCAGCAGTATCCTTTGTAGCTTCAGAGTTAGCAGATACCTCTGTAGTTTCAGTAACCTCCTTGTCAACTACAGGCTTTGACTTAGTGGTTTTCTTATTACTATCTTTAGTCTTTGACTTATCAACTTTCTTCTTGTTGCTGGTATCAAAATCAAGCTCCATTGTAACTTTCTTTGGATACTCCTTTTTGAAATCATCGAATAAAGCCTTAATTCTTCCAACTGTTGATTTCTTTGACACATTACCTGAACCCATGTTAGTTTCGTATGCTGCTGGCTTATCCTTCACCATCTTTGTAACATACTTATCAAATTCCTCAACGGTTACTTCTGACACCATTGCAACCTTTGCCAAGAAAATGATTGCTGGTATCATAGTTTTCTTGTAAATCTTATTGCCCCCTATGCTGCTAGCATAAGCAATAATATCCTCATACTTTTTCAGTTCTTCTGCTGTTCTATTCGACAGGACATTCTCACAATAACTTTCCTGCTCTTTTCTTGAGATATTCTTCCAGTTATATGGTTCCTCACTAACTTCATTAAAATAAGCATCAACCAAAATCATACCCTGAACAATACACTCAATATCTGCACTGTTCCTCTTCTGCATATCTGTAAAATCTGCCTGCTTTGTCAATAAATCACTCTTGCACATTTTGTTGATAAAATTGGCATTCTCATAGCCAGCATATCCCTTTAACTTCTGTACTGTACCTACTGGCTTGCCACTATTTAAGCAAATAAACACCTCTGACAGCTCCTCTTTCGTAACATTTCTTAGCTCCTCAATATTCATTTCATAATTATCAAATTTATTTCTATCCTCTTCGCTCAATTCATCATACTTCTTACCATCCAGCTCACTATGTGAACCTTCAATAGCAAGTTCATTGTTATAAAAGCCCAAAAAAGCTGTTGTTCTCTGCAATCCATCAATAAGCAGTGTCTCGCCCTTATATACTGCAGTACATATTTCTTGAATAGGAAATCCCTTCATTAAGGAGCTGATAAATTCCCCCTTCTGCAAATCCTTCCATTGGTTATTTCCACGCTGTATCGCAACATCTGTAGAAATCCCCCCTGCTTTAACCTCATTTAAATAATCCTTCACTGTTACCTTCTTCATAATTTTCTCTACCATAATAATGACCTCCTATAAGATAAAATTTTATTTTTTAATCAATAACCCTTATTGATTATATATTCATCATATCTAATAAAGGAGCAACGGTCACTTTCATAAAAACAACTTTATTTTTTATTTAAAACCTTTATTTCTTGGGCTTTCTAGCTCTACCCCACTTATATTTTGCAATTTGAGGGTGCGGTTTGCGTAAAAACTCAAAAAAAGAGACACGGAGTTGTCCATGTCTCTACCTTAGTTGGAATTATTATATGCTCTGTTTGCTTAACCTGTATTTAGTTTTATCTTTTTTCTGAGCATTATTCTCACCTTTATCGCCATAATAAACTTTTATATGATACTTGTCCTCAAATTTCTCAGCCAGTAGCATGTCAAAATTTATAGTTGTAACAAAACTTGTGCCAGTGCTTATATTAGGATCTTCTATGCTGCACTTATATATGTACAGTTTTCTATGAAAAGTCCTCAAAATCCTAATTATATCATTATAGTGATTATGAGCTTTCTTATCACCAAGCGAATATTCTTTAAGAGTCATTATCCAATCGCCCTCATATCTAAACAGGAAGCTCATAATGTTTTCTTCTATTTTCAAAGCTGTCTCATCATCAGAGTAATTATCTAAATCATACCTGTCATATTCTTTGTATTTTGGTATATCTACATATAATAATGACTTCTTGTCTAAGTTAAGCTTTTTAAATATTTTTTCAAATTCCTGCTCAGAGATGTCAATATCATCCAAGTTATCATAATTATATAGGAAATGTTGCACTACCTCAAAATCATCTGCATTTCTACAATCAACTTTCTTTAAAGCATTAGCATATGCAAGGAAATCGTCTAATGTAATTTCAAATACTTTATTGATAGCTTTCTGGGAATCAAACCTTTGAACATATTCTCCATCTATTATGCTACCATGTTTCCAGTAAGGCATATTAAAACACATATCACAAAACTTTAATGCTGCATATTCACAAAAATCATCAGCCTTTGTTTCAGACATCTTTTTGTTACAATCATCATTCTTCTTTGTTTCAGGCTCCTTTATACCACATAATACACGTACTGCTTTATAATCATAAAATCTCCTCTCAAATTCTTCCAGCTTATCCCTACCCCGTAGATCATCAAGACTTCCCAAGATTTCTTTTGCAATATCTCCATACCTTTGAATTAAATCATATGTTTTTATTGGATTATCTGTTATACCTTTATAATATTTTTTAAATAAATCAGCATTTGGTGTAAACATCACTTTTTTAGCATAACCTTCAGCACAAAAAGCTGGCACATATCCCATTTTACCAAAGACATCTACAAAGGTATCTGTAATAATCCTTGACTCTGAAATAATATGATGTAACATAGCGACATACATAGGTTTTGTCTCTGTTTCTGCATAGGTAAAAGGAATGCTCAAAGCTTTATACTTACTTTGCCTTAACTTCATCTCTGGGGAGTACATATTCCACGATGAAGTCTTATCAAAAACTTTCTTATTTAATCCCAAAGCCTCTAGCAAAGATATTTGTGTTGGCATTTTGTAGAACTTTCTCTTCTTCCTGTTCTCTTCCTTAGAATCATATTCCATCTTTTTTTCATATTCTATGGACAAATAATCGTAGATGAGCCTAAAAGTCAGCATTCTAAGCCATTCTGGAATGGATTGACCTACCCCGTATTGCTGCCTAATTTCTTTTATTACCTTGCTGGATGCATAAAAATCCCTATCGGCACCTTCATCCAGTATATCTATAACACTTTGCTCATCAATCGTCTTGTTGCCTGTGGATGCAATATACTTCCTGAGAGCAATCTTTATCTCTTTGCTATCATACATTATATAAAAAGCTCCTTGCTGCGTTTTCTATATTGTATCACGGCTTGGAGCTTTAGGTCGTATAAAATTATTATATGGTCGTATCTATAGAGTACAGACGAACCAGCTATGCATTTTCCCAAAAAGTACCCCTGCAACGCACCATATCAGCCCAAAATGGCGTTATTTTACAGCACTGGAAGTAGTAAGCCAGTACACAGCAAAAGAGCCTGTGTGGGCAATAAAAAGCCCCCAAGCAATAGCCAAAGATTGGCGGTACTGCTGGGTGTTTGTGCCTCGCTACGAACTGTCAAGGCTGATAAAATGGGCATCTACAGGTGCTATACGAAACTGCTGGGATAAATGCACTGACTGATAGGGATAGACAGGAATTCCCGCAGTAGGTAGAGGGATACTTAAATCCTATAATCACTAATAATCCATCCGTTTTACTACTAGTGAATTAACTCTGAAATTAATCTACCACCATGAAATTAAAATATTTATAAAATTTCAACTCACTAAATTATTTAATACTACATAGTGAAATCAAACTAACGAATATGTAAATGAACTCCTTGCCGGAATCAAATATCCAATTTTCACAAAAAAACTCCAGCAAAATGACTGCACCAACAGATGCGGTAAATGATATAGAAAATGAGAACTGCCACCATATGCCGACTGCTAAAAATTGCACTATCTGCAACATTTAGACAGGCTCTCCGCAGATTTTACGTATGAAAAATCATATCAAGCACAAAATGCACAAGAAATATTCACTCGACATATTTTAACTTACAATTTTCAGACGGATATATTTGTGGCTGGAACACCTCGGCAAATATATGGCAGGAATACCATGGAAATAATGATTTTCACAAGGTCGTAAAAAATCGAAAAATTGTCGGAACTTTGCTAGAGCCGATTTGTGCCACTTTTAATAGAAGGTGGCACAGTTACAAGGCAACACGATTTAAAGGGCTGTATGGGGCGGAAATGCGAACCATAAACCGATAAAAAGTACCCCTGATACAGTCAGATATGCAGACACAAGAAAAGACCAGCAACTCCGAAGAATCACCGGTCTGACTATGCCCTTAAAATTGATATTCAATTAAGCTGTTTTGCGTCTCTTTACAAATACGATTACTCCCATAGCTGCAACTGCAATCACAACATAAATTGCGATTGGTGTCATATCGCCAGTCTTTGGTGATGTAGCTGTTGTATTTGCAGATGATGTGTTATTATCTGTTGATACAGTAGTATTTCCAGATGATGTATTGTTATCTGATGCAGAAGCATTTCCATTATTAGAAGTATTTCCATTATCAGATGAACCACCATTATTAGAGTTATTTCCATCATCAGTCTTTGTATCATCGTTGCTTGGTAACTTTGGCTCTGTCTTTGTTACAACATAGCTTGAACAATGGTCTTGCTTTACAGTCATATAACCATCAGCATCTACAACTACAGCCTGTACCTCTGCAAAAGTATTGTCAGCATTCATAAGTGAATAATAAAGTGTCTGACCTGCATACTCTGTTCCTGCATAAAAGCGGATGTTTGCTGTTGCTGGTAACTTGCCTGAGTAGTTGAAGTTAATCTGTGATACAAAGTTATCCTTTGTAATATATGATGGCATTGTATCTGCATAAGCACTGTTGATTGATGTAGAAAAATCATATTCTGTCTTTCCATCTACACTTGACATAGTTCCTTTTGCAAATGTGAATGTTACATTGTTATTTGACTTGATAATAACATCTTTAGTAGCATTCTCAGCCAAAATTGTAGCAAATGTATCAGCAGAAACTATCTGTGAATCACCTAAATCAACTGTGTAGTTATCCTCGCTTGGAGATGGAGCTGGAGTCTCATCTTCAAAGTTTAATACTGTTGATACACCTTCTGGGAGAATCCAGAAATCTATGTATCTAAGTGTTCTGTCTTTATTATATTCTGCCCATGCATCATCGGAACTAAAGTCCACATAATTTCCATTTATATCATATCCACCTTCACCTCTGTCTTGCAGTGAGCTGGTATAGGTATAATTCATTTTATCATCTGCTGTATAACAAACTCTTACAATATATACATCTTCAATATTTTGGGTTTGTTTGCCCAGATAAGTAAGTCCATCATATGCTGCAAATTCATATGTTTTCAATCCCATATTAAGATTTATTTCATTGTCAGCATAATAGTATTTACCATCATCAGATTTGTTGCCACCCTGACTTGGACTAAAGTGATTATCTCCCCAGCTAATTTTATATACGAATGTACTTGGGTCATCATACCCAGCATATACTGTCTGTTTACCGTATAAGCCATTTTCTTTTGTTGCCAGCTTTCCATTGCTATCCGTTTTAACAACAAGATTTCCTTCTGTATCTCTTGATAAAACAGGCGTAAATACTTCTGTCTGGTATACCTTCCAATGTGGAATACTGCTCTTGTTCCAGTCAATATAACCTTTTGAGTTTTCCCCACACACAAGCACACTATTAGTACCACTATCATATCCAAATGCTTTATTAATAACATCTGAATCTGCTGTAGAAATTTTCTTTTCCTCGTAACTTCCATTAATTTCCAAGTCAATAGCTGACTTGTCTGCTACATCAGCAGCCTTAACACTTGGTGTATTTCCAACTGAAAATACAGTTATAGCTGCCATAGCCAGAGCAACTGCTGTGGCTGCAAACTTTTTCTTTCTCATAAAATAAATCTCTCCTTTTTGAATAATTTGTAAAAGCTCAATGCTCATACTCACTATATAGTGAGTGACTATATAGTGAGTTATTGTATCAGCACTTATTATATACAATTCATGGTAAAAAGTAAAGGAGAATTTTCATGTGCAACTATGGTTCTTTACACTTACGCATAAATGAAATTCTTGCAGAGAAAGGTATCTCCAAGAATAAAATCTGTAAAGATTTGGATATTCCTCGCAGTAACTTCAACAGATACTGCCGAGATGAATTCCAGAGAATGGACACAAACCTAATCTGTAAGTTATGCGATTATCTTGATGTAGATATATCAGCTCTTATAGAATACAAAAAGCCCGATACTTCTCACCATGAATAGATTGTATAAGTAAAGCGACTGATTCAAAAACAGTCGCTTATTTTGTGCTTTATATTATTACTTTGAATTTATCCTGCTCTATAATGATAGCAATACTGCCAGACTGCGGTGGCAACCAGTGACCTTGTAATTGTAGAGCATCGTCTACATATTCCACTTTAAATTTGCTACCTGCAGGTTTTGGACTATACTTATCAGCTATAGGCTCTGTAAGCTCTACGATAGTTCCTTTAGGATATCTTGCAGAGTAAACTTCTTTCTTATTGATTGGGTATGACATATTACTTTGCCTCCTCGTAGTCTATCATTTTATCTGGCATCAGAGGTATCAAATGGCTCTCAATAACAGGAATATCTTCCTCTCTTATTGATGTGAATTCGCCTTCACTGTTATGCCTTACGCACATGATGTTCCCAACCAACATATCAAGAACAACACCAGCATCACTAACCAAGAATCTGTTGATTGGGAAATTCCTAAGTTTTCCTTCATCATTGCAGATTACATCAATGTCATTATTGATACTTACTACTGCAATAAGACCATTGGCTTCATTAAAATTGACATATCTCTGTTCAGCCTCTAAGGTGTTATCAACTTCTGCAAGATAGCCTTTATAAACTACACCCGACAGCCTATTTACTCTAAGCAGATATGCCTGAATTTTCTCCTGCTTCATCTGCAACCTCCTCAGCATCATCGCCTTCTGTGTCCATATCTTCAGTATCCACAGCTTCTTCCGTAGGCTCATTTATAAAACTATCCATAGCTGGCGAGTCCTCATCAGTACTTGCTGTAACATCATCAACCTCAGAGTTTTCATTTTCACTTGTCGATACATCGTCAAAATCAGCATCTTTTTCAACACTTAAGATATTTGCATCCTCCAAGTCAAAATAATCTGCAAAGACTTTTGCGATTGCTGACAGTCTACCTTCCGTCTTGACACGCTTGACATTTCCTGATCCTGTGTTTTCCTCATAATCAACACATACAGAATTGCTGAAAGAATCAATGAATACTTTGAATTTTTCAGGTTCAATATCATTTTCCAAAGCCAGTTTACTTAATACAACAACCATTGGAATATTTGATTTCTTAAGGAACTTATGCTGCTCTCTGAATGCCTTTCCAAGATACTCAAAAAGCTCCATAATCATCAGCTTTTTATCATCGTTGTATTTGCCACGAATATGCTTACAATACTTCGTGACTTCTGCGGTCGAAATGCCTTTCCACTCATCGTACCCCTCATGCCTTGAATCGAGCAGGAGCATACTCTGTAACAACACTTCCAAATCTGCCTCTCTGCGAAGCTGGGCAACTGTTAACCCAATACTATGCTGGAAGAAGTCCATGCTACAAATTTCTTTCGTCCAACGAGCAAGTTCTGTAGACATAATGCTTCTGCATTTCTGTATTGGACTTAATGGTGTAGAATTGTTAAGTCTTGCAAAGATTTCTTCTACCTCCTCATCGGTGCAATCTTCCAAGCAAAAGATACTCATGCGACATCCTAAAATCTCATCTTTTAAATCATCCGCCAGTTCTTCAAATGAGAGGTTGGCAAGGTCAAACTCAAAACCATCAACAGTACATGGTGGAGTTGCTGAATGAAGTTCATATTCGCCCTCTACAAAGTCAAAAACACTTGTCAGCCTTTGTTTTGCATCTAAACAACCATATACAGTGTTTCCATTCTCATCTTTTGTTTTAAGAAAATAGCAGTTTGGAATGGGATACCCCATCAATATGGAGTGAATCAGCAGACTCTTCTGTAAAAGAGTCCACTGCGAACCACTACGCTGTATTGGATTATCAAAAGTTAATGTTCCCTTGTTTTTCCAGCCAATCATGGTCTTGATGCCAACTGGAAGCGTAGATTTATTCATCCATATCCACCTCAATTCCATCGTATTCTTTTTCCAATTCCTCACGAGTCATCTGACCTAAGCGAAGCATTGTAGTATCTTCCAGTTCATAGATAGCCTGTCGAATTTCCTCATCTGACATATCAGACAAATCATCTTTTTCATCTCCAAACTCCGCCTGAACTTCTGCTCTATTAATATTTAAAGGACAGTCGAAAACATCGTTTGGTGCATAAAACTGGATGAGTGAGCCTTGACAAAAATATGGCTTGCTCTTACCTTCATCAAACTTGTACTTTTCCACAAACATCATCGGCTGGAAATCACAATCAGAAAAATCATAATAACCATCAGATAATAACTGCTTCATGATTTCCTTGACCTTAGCTGTTGGCAGATTACCAATCGTGAATTCACCGATGGCAAAGACGTTGCACTCAGTATTCTTTACCTGAAAGTGTAATCCACTTACAGCTTGCTTACTGTCCTTGGCAATCTGCACCAATCTTATATTTGTACCATTGAAAGGCACTCTCTTTTCAACAATCTCTTCAACCTTGCTTATTTCAAATAAGCCTCCATTAACTAAAACCTTAACCATAATAAATCCTCCATTTCGTGAGTTTAATTTTTTTCGTGTGTTATCTATCACTCTGTTTGAAGTGAATTGCAAGTTGTTTTTGAAATTTTTCCACAGAAAAATTTATGGGATACCCCAAGATTGGCTATTTTACAGGAAATTCCTCTGGATTTGCCCTCGCCCACTCACCCAGTCGATTGACTTCATTCAATACTTCAGACCAATCATCGGCATACAGCATTTGAATAGTAGACCAAAGGATTTGTAATAACTTTCTTTTATCCTTAGCTGGGAACTCTCTACTAGGACTAAGAACTATAAGCTTTGTAATATCTAACTGCAGGGAATCATGGTCATAATCATACAGACTGATCAAAAATGTAGATAGAACATTGACCTTGTCTCTTTTAATCTTTTTATTGGTTTCTGCACGATAATCTTCAAGAATATCTGTTATGTCAGCATAAAAACCCTCCTGTTTCCAACGCTCCTTAGCTCTGTCAAAATAGACATCCCTTGCTCTGTCAATTAGTGCCACTACTCACCACCTCCCAGTGGAATATGAAGAACCACCTTGGCAATCGTGAGCATTGAATAATACACTCTGACAAACTTTGCACTTTCATTTGGTGGAACAACAAGCTCATCACAGGTGCTGCATATGACTGCATCATTCATACCTTCGGCACGATAATACTTTGCTACCTTTAGGATTTCATCATAATGCCTTGATGTGTTTAAGACCTGCCAGTCCCTCACACGATTTTGCTCATCCCTAGCTTTAGGGAGCAACAGCACGAAAGAATTAGGGTGCTTTTCAGCAATAGTGCTTAATAACATTTTTCAAGTCCTCCTTTCAGAAAAAGTCCCGACAATTCAGGGTTGTGTGGTATGTTAGCTCTTGCCTTAATTTTTGTAAATATTGTCTTGGAATTATTCTTAAGAAGTTGCTTGAACTGCCTTTTTACCGCAAGATCTTATATAACAACCATAGTTATCTAATTCGCCAGAAAAGCAACTGGCGATATGCTCCTCCCCCATAGCTGATGGAGAATAAAACTTAATGGAATTACTACAGAAAAATACAAAGGCAATTGCATACTTTATTTCATCTGAAAAGTACCTGATTACTGCAACTACAGCCAAAAATCACAGGCAATCAACAGTTGAGTGTTTAGAAATGCTTTCTATGCTAGATACCTACAAGAAATAATCATCGGCAGATAATAACCTTGAAGTTTTATATTCTGTATATGGGCAAAATAAAAGGACTTGCCACACAGAAACAAGTCCTCAGTTATTACTTTGAATGCTTAATCAACTGTAATAGAATCAACTGATTAAGCTGTCTTTTATCTTTTTTCCCTTTCATCCGCCTCACATACTCTATGTAATCATACATTATCTGAGCGTGTTCAGAGCTTGATGAATCCAATGTAATTGCTCCTGATTTTGCCATTTCATAAATCAGAAGCAATAACTTTGTGTCATCATTGGAAAGTTCAAATAGCTCCCTATTCATCATCACACCTCCAACACTTTTTCAAGTGGCTTGCCACAGCTAAGGATAATGTAAATGATTTCTCCCATATAAGGATATTTTTTCACAATATCTTTTACAAGCTCTATCGACTCAGGAATGCCTTTGTTTGCCTGTAGCAGAGCAACCTTGATATTCACTTTATCAATGACTATGAAATCCAATAGCTTCTCATCTAAGGATTTCAATGCCCAATCAAGCTCTGCATTGTCTATGATATTTTTTGCAATATCTTCTGTCTGCAATGCAAGAACAGAGCTTATCCCTACCCCTCCTTCAGCCAAATCGTCATAATCATCAAGCAACGGCTTTTCATTCTTATGACGTCTAGCCTGCTCCAGCTTTCTGAGCTTTTCTACCTTTCGCTCATACCTGCGGAGGTCAAACACTACGTTGCCCTCTAAATCGTAGTGCTCCATTTTCAATTTTCCAGCCAGAACCGCCTCAACGACTTCGAGGGTGCAACTGCACCCTCTACTATCGACACTGGCAATGTCTTTGAACATAGACCATAGACTGCCAGAATCTATATAATCTATTTCGTTAAATGAATAAGTTCTCAGTAAACTCATTCTACATCACCTCCCATATTGTATGCCTTTGCCTGTTCCCATGTAAGCTCGTGGAACATAGTGACACACAACACTAGCCACCATTTCTCTGAGAAATCGCAGGCTGGGTCATAGTCAAACTCATCTCCTACACGTCTCTTAGAACATTTACGATTTCTATTGTTCTGCGAATATGTGCAAGGTCTGATACAGAAACTATCATTCAGCCATATGCAGTGATATTTATGGTCAACACAATAGCCTGCTGGTATATCCAATGCAAGATGAGCTAATGGAACATATGTCCCATTCATACTCACGATTGCCTTCATTTTTCCATCAGTTCTTGGCGTGAATGCAACCTTCTTATTGGTGTCAGCAAACCACTTGTCATATACCTCCTTATCCATGGTCGCAAAAGAAGTTAACCATGAATATGTGCTATAATAAACAACTAGCACAACTGGCTCACCATCCTTGTGGTAAAACCAATTAATTGTACCGTGGCTGAAACGCACAGTATATGAATACCCCTTTTCAACCAACAATTTCTCTGTCAGAGAAATCTGCCCTGCAAGCTTCTCCGATGCATTACCTTTAATTTTCTTAAAATCGTCTACAATACCCATTTTTAGTTCCTCCTTATAAAAAAACATAGTTTATTAGTGACATGACAAAATTAATCAGAAATGAGGACTCTGAAAATGAACTGGAGAATAACAAGAGAACTGCAATATAATTAAAGACTGCACAAAAAAGGCAGGAGTCCTACCCCATTTAAGGGATAAATACTCCTGCATCACACAGAAAGAATACACCTACATCCTACTTATAAATTTTTCAAGGTCACTCGCATAATACAACCTCTTATGGCTGAGCGGTAACCGCCTACAGGGAATTAAAGCACCTTGTTTGTCAAGTTCCTCTAAGGTTTCATTACTTATAGCAAGCCTTTTTCTAACGTCAGAACTCGACAAAAAGTACCCCTGCTCTGAATCAATACTACCGCTACAGCAGTCAAGAATAAAATCAGTGACCTGACTGCTTGCGTAATATCTCCGATTACCAACCTTTACTGCTGGAACTAAAAGTCCTACAGCCTCATAGTTCCTCAAGGTTGACTGCGAACAGCCAATAAGACTGCTCGCATCCTTTGTGGTAAGTAATGCTTTATTCATGCAGTACCTCCACATATTTATTTAAAACAGCCTCTTTAAGTTTTTGAAGGCTTACACCCTCTAACTGCTTACACTCTTCAAAATTATTGGCTACATCATACATATCAAAAGGCTGTTTTTTGATTATGTATGGTGTAGCTTCTGTAAGCACTCCACAGATAAACTCATATAGAAATATGAGGATATTTGCCTGTGGTATATCTGCCGATATACAACGCATAACCTGAAGCTGTGCTATTGGTGTTGGTGGGGCTGTGTACCCCAACTCGTTAAAAGGACACTCATAACGAGTTATAATACCCCTCCGACTGCTGGAAAATATCAAGCCTTCATCTGACAGCTCAATATTGCCAGCTTCTGGCAGGAGAACTACATCCTGCCTACCTTTAGGAAAAGTGATGGCTGGTCGACCATCACTTTGAATCCTTATTCTCCAATTCCTTATCAACATACCAACTACCTCCCCTCTATATGCTGCAGAGCATCCCTAAAAATATGCTCATATCTATAAACTTCAAATACATCCAAGATGTTGTATTCACTCAACAGCTTAGATGTTATAGGCTTGTCATATGGAACACCATACATTACCAACTTGCATCTGAGATAGTGGACACTCATACAGAAGTATCTCACCATCTCAAATATAGGATTTTCAGGCTCCTGTAACATCTTCTCCCAGAGCCACACAGAACAGCTCATAAATGGAAGATAAATAAGCTCCCTGCCTGAAAATCCACCATCTTCTGCTGGGAAATCAAAGCCTATGCCTGGGAATGGCAAATGAACCTCGCATCCCTTACCCTCTTTATATGCCCAATCCTGCACATAAAGAAAAACATCTGCTCTTACAGCCGCTAAAGCATCAATCACTTCTGATGCCTCTACCTCTGTAAACTTCATATCTTCACATACAGACATGATGTCGTTGAGCCTCTCAGCTCCTGACCTATAATCCTTCTTTCTCATTGTTGTATTCCTCCATTGATTTATTTTTATACTCTAAAGTGATAGAAATTGATGTGAAAACTTGATAAGGCTATATACTTATAGACAGTAAAAGAGCTTGGGATTAAACCCAAGCTCCTGAAGCATAATTTTCTATTATGTTGTTTTTTCTCCAGTTATGAGCAATTTCTCTCATTTGTTCATAAAAAGTCGCTACACCATCATTATTTATTAATCTATTCAAAAATACTGAATATGGCATAATCTCTATATGATGTCCCAGTGTCTCATCATTGCTAAATGCATATGGAATGCTTCTCCTTGGGTCAAAATTGCATATCATTATTTCTACTGTATTCCTATACTCTCCTTTATACAGATACGTATAATAAAATAATAATATCCATGTTTTTTTCTCAACTATGCTTTCTTCTGAAGTATCTACTTGATAATAAAGTTTCTTGTTTTCACCTTTTATTTCAAAATGCCTTACAAATCCATGATAGTAATGTTGATAATTTCTTATCAAAGAATGTCCCTCTTTTTGCATAATCTGTCTTTTCCTTACTCCCTTAGCAGGCTTCTCTATATACAAACCATAATACTGCATTGAAAAGAGCCAGTTAAAATCGCTATTTCTAAGGATATCAAGCATTTGTTTATGTTCCTCATCTCCAAATGGCACTTCATAACCTGTAGTTAGAAAATAAGGTGAATCAAGGTATATAAAACCATCAGAATATCCTTGTATAACAGTAGCAAAATCTTCACTCTTAACAATGGTATTCTTCAATGAGTCCATATATTTTATACCTTTTTCAAACTTCACCTGAGATTTTTTAATCCTGTACTTTTCTAGAAATGTTGCATCTGACTTATCCTGCTGATGGTATTTTTCATACTTCTTATCATCCTTATATTTAACCATCAAGACATTTTGCAGATACTTCATATATGCTTCAATATCCATATCTATTACATTAAACTGATTACCTTTATCCAGCTTTTGCTTAAAGGAATTTAAAAACAGCCAAGTAACACCAATATCATAAAACATTTCAATATCATTTGCTGAAGCATTTTCAAAATTAAGAACCACACCCGTGGTTGCTTGTACATACTGATTATGAATATATACATAATTGTTTCTCAAGCGAATCATAACATCTTCAAACTTTTGATTATTGATATATTGTTCATAATACTTTTTATGTTTTTGCCAATCATTAACAGTATATAATTCCTTACCTTCGCTTAAGTCCCTACTCACAAAATTATTATGTAACTGTGCCAATCTTTCACGAACCTCTTTAGAATCATGTGACATCGAATATAAAAAGCATGCTACACCTACATCAATATCATTAACAACACTTTCATTTGCACCGACAGATGCTGCGACTGTACCAGTTCCTGCAAATACATCTATAAATCTTGGTAGCTGGTTCAGCTTAGGTGCTACCCACTCGGTTGTAGTATCTGAATCAATCAGATTTTCTTCAGCTTCTTGCCTACCTGCTTCATAGTATATTCTCTTTATGGCTGTCGTAAGATAAGATTGCTTTATGCCATTTCTATTCAATGTAATTGAACTGTAGGAGTCCCTATTAACTTTCTTTCTATAGCGTGGGGAAATATGCCACTTGTTGAATATGTTCTCACGCAATCCAACTGCTTGTATAAATTCCTTATCTGACATCTCAGTATCCTTTTTGTCAGAATTACCCTTGTAAGCCTCAACCAGAATGAAAAAGCATATTTTCTTAAAGAGAACAGGATATAGTTCTCTACCATCAATCATGCCATTATCAACAGGAAGATATTTGTTCTTCCAGTCTCTCAGCCAGCCTAAGGAATTCCACTGAATGCCTTTCCAAAAAATACCTGTACTTGAATAATTCAGAAAGTCCATAAATCCCCTGAACAGCTCATCATATATAATATACTCTTTATTTGTAACAGCAGTATCGCTAGTGAATTTCTCACTTAATACTTTATCTATGTAATCTTTCTCGTTGCCTGAAACCTTCTCGTAGGGTTCATATGTAAGCAACTTAAGCATCAACTCTATCATATGTAATCCTTTCATTTATAAACTATCTCTATTCTATCACGAAAGAATTACACTAACAATCAAATTACAGAGCTATGCTTTATTATACTTGCCTCTACCACTTAACACATATTCATCATGCGATTTAATGCTGTTTACAGCCTGATATATATTATAGGCATATCCATGTTTATGGTAATAAGGAACAGACTGCGAATGTTTGTGATATATTATTATTGGTTTATTTTCAATATATGGCATTGGCTTGCTAATAATCCACATATGTTTGGTGTTTTTTGATTTAATCTCAATATAGTTATCTGTAACTCTAATAATATCATAATAGCTTCTACTAATAGCCTTGTATTTATTCATAATGTAAACCCTTTACCCTTTATACATTTAGCTTTTCAAAAATCAGTTTATATTTTTCAAAGCTCTTTACCGACAGCTTATGCATCCTTTTTAACGAATGTCTAAGCGTTGTATATTCAATGTTGTATTTGACTGCAAAATCCTTACTTGATAATCCAGACTTTTCTATTGCATTAGCTAATCTCTTATCGTAATCACTGTCTATAAATAGCATATATTCATCCGCTATATCTTCATACGAAATCCCAATTGCTTCACAAACTGCTTTATAATTTTTTACAGAGGTGTAATAATCTTTGCATGTATTTTCATACTTCTTCATATATGATGTTCCACTATTCATACCAATTTTACTTGCTACATAATCAGCAGTAACATTCTTTTGAAGTCTATAATACCTAAGCCTACCTTGCCATGTATTTAAACAAATATCCTGCATATATCTATTTAAAGTAACTCCATTAGGTATTCCATAATCCCACCTAGGCTTAAATGATACAGGTCTGTATAAATACAATATATATTGATATGTCTGACTTAAATCATCATCAATGGAATCTAATGACCTAGTGCGTTGACTTATGTGGGTGCGTTTTTCCACTTCCCGTTCCCCCAGAAATAAATATGTTATATCTGCTTTTAACAAGTTTTTCCAAAAAATGTGCCGCCCCTTCTGTTATTGATCCAAGTTCAATCAACCGGTCTATCGTTAACGGTTTATCATAAAATTTTCTTATAGTTATTACGGGGCCATCCATCGCAACCGGAGGTAATACGATATTAACTCTGGATCCATCCTCCAGTCTTGTATCTACAATAGGACATGCTTCATTGACCATTCTGTTGGACATTGCTGCTATTCTCTGTGCAATATCTGCAAGCTTCTGCTCACTGTCAAAATGTTTATTCCATTTCTCTATATAACCTGATTTCTCATAAAAAATATTATCCTTACCATTAACCATTATTTCCGTAATATCAGGGTTTTCCAATAACTCCTGCAATATATCCAGTTTTTTTATAGAATTATATATTCTGTTTCTCAATTCTTCTTTTTGTCTGATTGAAATAATTTTCTGTCGGCTCGCATCATAAATACAGCTATCAATCACAGAATACAACTCATCATCTGTAATATTGCGTGCTATATCCAGATTCTGATAAACATTGTGACGTATCTGCTTATATAATTCTTCCATTATTCTTCACCCGGATTAAGAGTACTTTTTAATTCTTCATAAAAATCATTAAATGGCAGCTTTCCCCACAAGTCATCCATGGTAATATCAACATTCAATTTTACCTGTACTTTATTGATACTCTGCACAATATTATCCATCCCTTGCTCAATCATATATTTTTCAAGATTTTTAATTCTGCAATTTTCTATATAATCATCACCAAGAGTCATGTAACATTTATCACAACAGCCCAAAACATCCCATGGCATTCTTATACAATCCCCTATGTCAATGACAATATACGAATATCCCATTTCTCTTCCTATCCCCTGTACAAATGTACATATTTCTTCTGGCTTTATATCCGCAATATCTTCTGCACAATCTGCCTCTGGTATATAATCAAGCCTGTCACAATGATTTATTGCATTGACTATATTTTTGTGAAACTGATTATGGTTCTGCCTGAATGCATATAATGCGTCCGACAAATTCTCTGTACTTTCACTTTTTAAAATATTTCCAAGACACGAAAACACTTCAAAACTTATAAATAAAGTATTTCCGCTTTCTGACAATACCCGTGCCAATGCCAGTGACAGCAGAATACGTTTTGTATTATTAAAGCCATATACACCAATAGCCTTAAGCATTCCGCTTCTCTTAATTTTATCTTTCCTGTCATATCTCATAACTGTATGTAAAAGCTGATATGACGGCTGATATTTGCAGACTCCTATCAGTTCTTCTTTTTCTCTGGAATTAATCTCTTGCGCATCATCATCTTCTTCGCAAAGCACAACAGTTTTACTTCCAGTTCTTCCCGCATCATATGCGTATGCTTCCTCACTTATCATAAGCACATCCGCCTTTTTTTCGTGAAGATAGCTGTCAAGTTCTTTTTCCTTTGTAAATACCTGTGCATTATAAGGAATTTCATTATCATCATTTATAATCGACATTAATCTTTTGGCATAATTTTCATCAGAATCATATATTACACAGATATTATTTTTCCCCATATTGTCACCCCCCTAATTATTTTATATACTCACAACAATTCCATATCCCAACACAACAACATATGCAGCCAGTGTAGCTATTGCATAATGAAATCCATGAACTTTCACCTTATATCCTCCCAGTTCTACCAATCTGGTCTTTCTTATACACAACTCAACAATTCCGATAACTGCCCCTGATATGAGCGATACTGCAATCAACCGGGTAATTATTACTTTTCCCAGCAATAATCCAAGTACTGCAAAAAGTTTTACATCACCTGCGCCTACTGCTCTTACAGCATAAAGAATCAACATCCCTGATAATCCCGCCAGGGTACCAAGCAGATAATCTTCAATATGCTGTCTGGTAACATATCTGATACAAAGCATAATCACCCCTGTTATCATTCCTGTCACAATCAGATAATTAGGTATTCTGAAACCTTTTACATCCTCTGTTACTGCCCATATAATTAATACCAGCGCAATAACTGCTGATATAATATCTGTCACTTATCCACCTCCCTCCAAAAAATATGTATAGAATTACCATTTACTGCCTATACTTTTAATACAAGGCATACAATGCCCCTAATCTTGATATTAAGGAGTAATTCTATTGAAAATGTTTGGTAAAAAAAAGAGTCCTGCTACATATGATGAAAAATATCTGTTACAGGAACTTATGATGACTAAAAAGGCTATGTACACTGCCTATTCTAATCTTGATAATGTTACTGATCCTGACCTGATTGACTGTTACATCTACCAGCTTAACTCGGAACAGAAACGGTATAACTACCTTCTTGCAAAGGCAAAAGAATCTCAGTTATCCACGTCTGGATTCTGATTCTATAAGAATTGTTGTGTTGTACAGATACTATATATTCTATTCAATAAATTGTCAATACCTTTTCTATATTTTTATTTAAAAAATCATATGAATTCTAATTGACATTTCGCAAAAGCTAATATACCATTTATACAAGAAATACTTTTTATGAATAACTCATAATTAATTATTATAGAGGTGATGCACTATGAAATCGAAGAAAACCAATCCTTTTGTGATAACAACTTTAATATTCTTTATGACAACTGTAATGTTCGGTCTTCTGACCACCGGTGTCATTATTAAGTACCGTAAATCAACCGTTGCAACTAATACCGATAAGCTTAGCAATGACGAGATTGAGAAACTAAAGTCAGAAGAGAAAGAGGATCTTCTTTCTGATATGAAGTTAAGATTCACTAACGGTGAAGGTTCTCTTTCTATACTTAAGAGCTATTTCCCTGATAATATAGTCTATGTGAACAATAAGAATCAGTATGTATTTGCGCAGATACTTCCTGAACTTGCGAAGAATAATTATAAGGATGAGAATTTCAAGCAGGATGATAAAGGAATTATTACATACAATGAAGACGGTAAAGTTACAACACATATGGGTGTTGATGCCTCGAAGTTTCAGGGGAATATTGACTTTAAGAAATTAAAAGAACAAGGCGTTGAATTTGCCATGTTAAGATGTGGTTTCAGAAGCTATGGCAATGGAATCCTGAACACTGATTCTTCATTTGATACATTTGCAAAAGACGCAATAAAGAATAATATTAAGATTGGCGCATACTTCTTCTCATCTGCAATTACGAAACAGGAAGCTATAGAAGAGGCTGATTATGTTCTTGATATTATCAAGCCTTACAAGATTACATATCCTGTAGTTATTGACTTTGAGGAGATTTCGGGCAATTCATACAGACAGGAGAATCTGACTACTGAAGAACTTACAGATATCATAATCGCATTCTGCGACAAGATAGAAAAAGCAGGCTATAAGCCAATGATATATTCCAATCTCAAGGGATTCGTTGGAAGACTTGACCTTACCCGCTTAGAAAAATATGAGAAGTGGTTTGCCTACTATTCAGACACACCTTACTTCCCATATGAATTCTCTATATGGCAATACACTGAATCAGCTAAGTTAGACGGTGTCAGTGGTAATACCATAGATCTTAATATTAGTTTTAAAGATTACAATTAATTGTGACTCACATGCTCACTGCGGAATTTCTCAATCATTTCCCTTGTGAGACTGATATGGTCATCAATTACATCTATATCATCTGCCTTGACCCATGTGCCGACCGATAACTCATCTTCTTCAAGAGTTATTGTGTCGTCACCGTCAAGCTCACAGAAATAACCAAGAAGCTGAGAACCGCTGAGTCCCCAAGGCTGGCTCTTATAATAGGTGATATTTTTAACCTTCACACCTACTTCTTCCATAACTTCTCTGCTTACAGTTTCCTCTGTTGTTTCACCAATCTCAGTGAATCCGGCAATAAGCGCATAATTCCTATAAGTTCTTCCCGCATATTTAGTAAGAAGAATTCTGTCCTTATCTGTAACTGCAACAATAACAGCCGGACATATCTTAGGAAATACCATATTCTTACAGCAGTCACAGCGTAACATTCTCTGCTTGTCATCATGCTTGAGTGGTTTTCCGCATCTTCCGCAGAAATGATTATCCCTGTACCAGCCATACAGATGAAATGCAGTAATAGCCGCATAAGCATGCTCTCTTGGCTGTGCCTTACGGAAAGAATCGACTCCTATGAATTCATATCCTCTGACGAAAGAATACATATCCTTGTGTACAGCTGAATCAGCCATCTCTCCCAAGAATGTGCCTCTTTCGAGGCTTCCTGTCTTTCTTGCGAGAAAAAAATGTTCCTCATCAATTGACAACAGATATATGAATTCAAAGTTATCCACAGCTTTGTCTCCATAAGAGGACTTTATCCCCTGAACGAACTCATCATACTGTGGATATATTAATACATTTTCTTCAGGATTCTGTGAGTTAAAATGTCCTGATGGTCTTGCAAGCAACGAGGAACCCTGAAAATAAAACACAGTGTCCTCATTGCCTGGCTTAAGATTCTTATACTGATTGTCCAGATGTTTTGGCCATATATCCTGTATCATATCAGAAGAACACCATCTCTTCCTTAGGTGCACCTGTCTTTTCTACGCTTTCAACGTAAAGAACAGGACCTTTCTTCTTATATGCCATCTGGAATTCATACTTAATAGTAGCCGTAACCCATATCCATTCTCTGTTTTCAAGCGAAGCTATGTTGTTGTAGAAGCTGATATAACCAATAAACTGTGTATCTTCTGCACAGCATGTCATAACCTTTCTTCCAGGAACGAAATTCTTATCCTTAAAGTACTTGTTCTTAAGAACCTGTCCCTTGAATCTTACCTTCTTACCTGCGTATACTTCCGGTCTTTCAGACACATCCATATACCAGATACCATAATCTTCGTCATCAACCTGAATAACATCAGCATTGATATCGTATGGAAGCTGTTCAGATATAGCAACCTGGTCACCCTTCTCATCCTCGAAGATAATCTGAAGTGCAGGATTTAATGCTCTCATGCTTCTTCTGTAGCTGCCAAGATCCATACCTGACTTGCATCTGTTAAAAATAACCATGTCCGCATATTTAACAGACTCTGCAATAATGGACTTCATGTTAGCCCACTGTAATCCAAATGAATTGGCGTCAACTAAAGTTATAGACTGGTATACCTGCCATCCTCTTGGCTTTTCACTTCCAAGTAAAAGTGCCGGATCCCACATTCCATTGTACTCAACAATAACAAGCCATGGATCATACTTTTTATCCAGTTCATTAAGAGTCTTGATATTAAAATCTTCTTTCTCAACAACAACCATATCAATTCCGTTGTCTTTAAGAAGCTTCTCACTGTACTCCTCTTCGCCTTCTTCACACACAATAAGAAGCTTGTTCTTAGCATCCGCAAACTGTCCCATTGCTATAGTATCGGAGATAAATCTTGTTTTACCGCTGTCTAGCTGACCGTTAATCAAGAAAATCGGAATCTGATATTCCTCATTTGCCATATTTATCCTCATTTCCGCGCATTTGCGCTATCATTTCATTATAAATGCGTTGTATAAATGTGTTCTTCTATTAAACACTGATTAAACTTCAAAAAGTTCCTTAAGAGCATCTTCCTTAAGTTCGGAACCGATTACGCAGATTCTGCCTGTGAAATCAGCACTTCCCTCACGAATCTCATATTCTTCTGGTACAAGGTCAAAATACATCCATGTTCCATCTGTGCAAGGAAGCATACCCTTAGAACGGAGAACCTTACCATAATCTTCACTCTCAGAAAGCTTCTTTAATATGCTATCAAGCTCTGCCTTATCATACTTCTTAGGAGTCTCGGTACCCCAGCTTGTGAATACATCATCTGCATGATGATGGTGATGATCATGCTCATGGTCATGATGATGTTCATGCTCGTGGTCATGGTCGTGATGATGTTCATGCTCGTGGTCGTGGTCATGATGATGCTCATGCTCGTCATCATCATCGTCATGATGTTCGCCACAGCAGCAGCATTCTCCATCTTCATGATGATGGTGGTGATGCTCCTTCTCATGCTCTTCATAAGCCTTCTGTGCTGCCTCTGCAAGCATGTCTAACTCAAGGTTAGTAACATTCTCCATTGCTCCAAGAATCTTAGTTCCATCAATATCATCCCAAGGAGTTGTGATGATATGTGCATTAGGATTAACACTCTTTATAAGTTCAATAGCTGTCTTTAACTTCTCTTCAGAAACATTCTGTGTTCTGCTTAAGATAACAGTTCCTGCATGCTCAATCTGGTTATTAAAGAATTCGCCGAAGTTCTTCATATATACCTTAACCTTAGATGCATCTGCAACTGTTGATGCACTGTTAAGAACGATTTCATTCTCAATGTGAAGGTCTTTAACAGCCTTGATAACATCTGAAAGCTTGCCTACACCTGAAGGTTCAATAATAATTCTGTCTGGGTGATATTTGTCCACAACTTCCTTAAGAGAAGTTCCGAAATCACCAACGAGTGAACAGCAGATACAGCCTGAGTTCATCTCTCTTATCTCAACGCCTGAATCTTTAAGGAATCCACCGTCAATACCGATTTCACCGAACTCGTTCTCAATAAGAACTACCTGCTCTCCCTTTAAAGCTTCCTTTAAAAGCTTGCTTATAAGCGTTGTTTTACCTGCTCCCAAAAAGCCTGAAATTATATCTACTTTAGTCATCTTAATCAACCTTTCTGCAGTATATGACTGCTCTTTTATCTCATATTTTCAATTATACACTTCTTGTCAATCCCTATTTGAAAAGAAAATGTAAAATTTTATTAAAAATATTTAATCAGACAGAAATTCCCATGCTCTGCCTTAATTCATCTGCCTTCTCGCCAATCTTTCTTAACCTGTGATTCACACCGGATTTGCCAACCGGTGGGTCTAACAGTTCGCCAAGTCCCTGAAGACTCATGTCAGGATTCTCGAGTCTTAAAAGAGCAACCTGCATCAGACTGTCACTTAAACTGTCAAGCCCGACAGTATCCCTTATAAGCTCAATATCCTTAATCTGCTTGACTGCCGCTTCAATTGTTTTGTTTAGATTGGCCGTTTCACAGTTTACCTTCCTGTTGACATCATTGCTGATTCCTTTAAGAATCATGACATTATACAGATTCATCTGTGAAACAACAGCTCCCATAAGATTAAGGGTATCCGTTATATTATTCCCCTCTTTCATGTATACAACAAAACTGTTTTTTCTTACAATAACCTTTGCATCAAGACCAAAGAAACGAAGCATGTCCATAAGAACGTCCGCGTCCTCTTCATATTTGCATACAATCTCATAGTGATAGAACTTGTTCGGATCGCTTATAGAACCACGTTCCATAAAAGCGCCTCGTATAAATGCTTTCTTGCAGCAGTCCATTGCTACAATCCTTGGGTCAACGAACACAGGCTCAATCTGTGTGAACTGCTCGTCACACCATTTTAATGTCTGTAATATTCTGGCAACATCACTCTGTCCTGTAATCCTTACAACAGTTTCCTTGCCATTCTTAATCACTTCATTCGTATCAGCATCTGTCTTAATGCTAAATATTTTCATTAACAGATCACTGAATTTCTCGACTGACAATTCATTTTCCGTAACGAACTCCAGACACAGCTCACCGTTATCTGTCTCGCTTACATTGCCAGACATTCCCATAAACGCAGCAAATTCCGCAATCTGGCAATGCCTCGCGGAATCTGTTTTCTTAACTAACTCTTCTTTTACCTCTGATGAAAATGACATACTTAACCTTTTCTCTTAGAATCTTTCTCAATATCTCTGTGTTCAACCTTACAGCCATATTCAGTCTTACTTATAATGTTATAAATCTCATTGGCAAGTGTAACTGAACGGTGCTTTCCACCTGTGCATCCAATTGCAATAACAAGACTGTTCTTTCCTTCCTTAACATAATTAGGCAGAAGGAACTTCAATAAATCATCTATCTTTTCCAGAAATTCTGTTGTCTCCGGAGCTTTCTTCACATAATCCTGTACAGGCTTATCATTACCGGTAAGGTGTTTAAGTTCTTCAATATAATATGGATTAGGCAGAAATCTCACATCAAACACAAGATCCGCGTCTGCAGGTATTCCATATTTGAAACCAAAAGAAAGAACTGTAACAAACAGATTCTTGAAATTCTTATCGTCAAAGAATATGCCCTCAAGCTCTGCCTTAAGTTCCCTTGTAAGCATCTGGCTTGTGTCAATGATAACATCCGCTCTTTTCTTTAAGAACTTCAGTTCCTCTCTTTCCAGTTTTATAACATTATCTATCCTGTCATGATCGTCCTTAGCAAGCGGATGTGTTCTTCGTGTCTCTTTATAGCGCTTTACAAGTACCTCATCACTTGATTCAAGAAACAGTATTGTATAGTTATAATGCTTATCAAGCATATCATCAAGAACAGAATCCAGCTCCACAAGTGCATGACCACTTCGTATATCAACTCCAATTGCAATGTTGCTATATCCGTCCTCTCCTGCATTGGCAAGCTCCGCAAACTTTGGAATCAAAGATATTGGCATATTATCAACGCAATAATATCCCTCGTCCTCCAGCACATTAAGTGCTGTTGATTTTCCTGCTCCTGACATACCTGTAACAATAATCATCTTCATCTTATCATCTTCTCTTTCTTATCAGTCTTTAATTACCGTTCTCTTCAACTATCAGACGGCTCAGAATCCGACCTTTACAACCTCCAGTTCAAGTTTGACACCGAACTTCTCCATAACAGTACTCTTAATATAATCTGTAAGCTCACATACATCTTTAGCTGTCGCATTGCCTTTATTGACAACAAAGCCGGCATGCTTTTCAGAAACCTGTGCGCCACCTCTTGCACAACCCTTAAGACCTGCATCCTCAATAAGCTTTGCTGCAAAATATCCTTCCGGTCTTTTAAATGTGCTTCCGGCACTAGGATACTCAAGTGGCTGCTTCTGCCTTCTCTTAGCCGCCAGCTCTGATATATTATTTCTTATTATATCCGGTTCACCTTTTCTTAATTTCAAAGTTGCTTCAAGAACAATCATATTGCTTTTTGCTACAATACTTGTTCTGTATCCAAGTTCAAGCTCATCTGCAGAAAGCTCCCTGATGACACCTTCATCATCAATGACCTTCGCACTGACAAGAATATCCTTGAATTCTCCGCCATAAGCGCCTGCATTCATTCTTACTGCGCCGCCTATACAACCCGGAATACCCGTAGCAAACTCAAAGCCTGCGATTCCATTAGCTGCAAGCTGATTACCAAGTCTTGTAAGCTTCATCCCTGCATTTGCTTTGACAAGCACCTCATCTGAATCTGCCTGTATCCCCGGCAGTATCTCATAGCCTGAGAAAGCATCACCAAGTTCAACAACTACACCTCTGAAGCCTTCATCACTCACAAGAATATTACTTCCGTTACCAATAACAATATATGAAATGTCCGATTTTTTCAAAAATGTAATAACATCTGCTATCTGCTTCTCTGTCTGTGGTGTTACATAATAATCCGCAGCACCGCCGATTCTGAATGTAGTATGTGGCTTCATTGGCTCACTTATTCTTACATTCCCGGCACCAAGCATTGATATTAATGCTTCTGATAACATTTTATTATCCATATAATCTCACTATCCTTAATACTAATTTCCAAGAATAAGCTTTGCTGCTCCATACATTCCTGCATCATTACCAAGAGCAGCCTTAACTATCTTAGTCTGTCTGCTCGCATGGAACACACATTCCTTATAATACTTATCAATAAGATTGATAAAATATTCCCCTGCGGCAGAAACTCCGCCACCAATTACAAATACCTCCGGGTCAACCATTCCCGCTGCACATGCGAGTCCTTTTCCAAGATACCTGCATACATACTCTGTTACCTGTATAGCAAGGGCATCTCCTCCCTTAGCCTCGTCAAATATAACCTTTGCTGATATGTATGGCACACTTCTTAAAGATGAAGGCATGTCACTTTCTGCAAGCATACGGTTAGCCGTTCTTACAATTCCAGTTGCAGAAGCAACCTGCTCAAGACAGCCCTTCTTTCCACAGTTACAGCTCTCAGTCTCACCTTCAACAAGTGGAAGATGACCTATCTCACCTGCTGCACCGTTAAATCCATAAAGAGGCTTTCCATCAATAATAACTCCACCGCCTACACCGGTTCCAATCGTCACCATTACCATGCTGTTATATTCGCTTCCACCGCCTACCCAGAATTCTCCGAGTGCTGCCATATTGGCATCATTACCAATCTTAACAGGAATACCTGTAAGCTCAGACAGTGCATTGGCTGCATTAAATACTCCCCAGCCCAAGTTGATACATTTGTTGACAGTTCCATCTTCAAGACATGCACCGGGAAGTCCCATTCCGATTCCTGCCACATCCTCTGTTGTCATATTCATATCTGCAAGAACGCCCTTGATATACTCACTTATATCAGGCAGAATCAGGCTTCCACCCTCATCCTTTCTTGTAGGAATCTCTTCTTTTCTTAACAGCTCACCTTCTTCAGAAAATGTACCACATTTGCAGGTTGTTCCTCCAACATCAATTCCAAATATAATCTTACTCATCGTCATCTTCCCCTCCTCTCATAAGATTTTCCTGTACTCTTCTGTATAATTCCTTCGCTGCATTATATCCCATCATCTTCTGTCTGTGGTTTACCGCTGCTGACTCAACAATTACAGCAAGATTACGTCCAGGTCTTACCGGAAGCGTATGGCACACAACCTTATTTCCAAGATATTCTATATATTCTTCCTCAAGTCCAAGGCGGTCATACTCTCTGTCCTTGTTCCAATCCTCAAGCTTGATAACCATATCAATTTCCTGAGTTTCCTTAACACTTTCAACACCGAAAAGTGTCTTGACATCAATAATACCAATGCCTCTAAGCTCTATAAAATACTTGGTAACTCCCGGTGCGCTTCCAACCAGAGTCTCGTCACTGACCTTTCTGATTTCAACCGCATCGTCAGTTACAAGACGGTGTCCTCTCTTTATAAGTTCAAGCGCAGCCTCGCTCTTACCAATACCAGACTCACCTGTGATAAGTACACCAACACCATATACATCGACTAAAACACCATGGATTACGATACATGGTGCAAGCTGAACCTTCAGCCAGCGTATTACTTCTGCTGTAAATGAAGATGTTGCCTGGTCTGTCATAAGTAGAGGTATCTGATACTTAACCGCAAGTTCAATAATCTTAGGCTCTGGCTTTATACTCCTGCAGAATATAATACATGGAATATTACTTGACAAAAGCTGCATATATCTTTCATATCTCTCCTGCTCAGAAAGACTCGCAAGATAAGCATGCTCCACATTACCGATAATCTGTAATCTGTCATTATCAAACTGGTCATAAAAACCTGTAAGCTGCAAAGCCGGTCTGTTCACATCAGGCAGATTAAGCCAGATTCCTGACACATCTATCTGTGGTGTAAGATTAACAAGATTCATTTTCTGGATAACTTTAGATAACTTTACCCTCTCTTTACCATTATTCATATATTCTCTGCCTCCAAACTCATGTTTACGATTTCATATAACCTAAGTTTATCACAGACAAGCTCTAAATGCTATTATAAAAGTATTATCAATGAAAGAATTTGTATATATTCTCTGCCACATTTTCAGTAATACCATCAGCCTTCATAAGCTCATCCACTGATGCCTGCCGTATCTTTTCTATATCAAGAAAATGCTTCATAAGTGCCTTTCTTCTTACAGGTCCGATTCCTTCAATCGAATCAAGTACAGATGATACCTGTGCCTTATCTCTTAAGCTTCTGTGATAAGTTATTGCAAATCTGTGTGCCTCATCCTGCACCCTTGTAATCAGCTTAAAGCCCTCGCTGTGCTTATCTATCGGTATCTCAATATTGTTATAATACAGACCTCTTGTGCTGTGGGTATCATCTTTTACCATACCGCACACAGGAATATTAAGTCCCAGTTCCTTAAGTACATCAAGTGCAATATTCACCTGGCCTCGTCCGCCATCCATCATAATAAGGTCTGGATATCTCGAAAATCCGTGGCTTTCCTCCAGTCCTTCACGCTCACGCATGCCTCTTGTGAATCGTCTTGTAAGAACCTCTCTCATGCTCTTATAATCATCAGGTCCTTTCACAGTCCTTATCTTGAACTTACGATAATCGTTCTTCTTCGGTCTTCCGTCCTCAAAAACAACCATTGAACCAACACTTTCGACACCATTGGTATTAGATATATCGTACGCCTCTGCCCTGTGAAGCGTGCCAAGTCCAAGCCAGTCTGCAATCTCCTTCATTGCACCTGTCGTCCTGCTCTCCTCACGCTTAATCTTTTCTGCATCCTGCGTAAGAACAAGCTGTGCATTCTTGTATGCAAGCTCGACCATTTTCTCCTTGTCGCCCTTCTTAGGTGTGACAATGCTTACTTTACGGTCTTTTCTTGCACTGAGCCACTCTGCTATTGTATCTGCATCCTCTATCTCATACTGCACCATAATAATATTAGGTATAAATGGAGTTCCACCGTAATACTGCTTCATAAATTCCGAGATAATGTCGCTCTTAGTGTCACCTTCCGCAACCTTCATATGAAAATGATCTCTTCCTAAAAGCTTTCCCTGTCTGATAAAGAACACCTGCACAACTGCGTCCTGACCGTCACTTGCACACGCAATAACATCTCTGTCATTGACATCATCTGCCGTAATCTTCTGCTTCTGTGCAACCTGCTTGACACTCATTAACAAGTCTCTGTATCTGGCAGCTTCCTCGTATTCCATCTTCTCAGACGCTTCCTGCATCTGGGCTGTAAGCCTGTCCATAATCTTCTTGTAATCACCATTCAGGAAACTTACAACCTCATCAATTCTTCTTCTGTATTCCTCACCGCTTACATATCCCTGACACGGTGCGTCACACTGTCCGATATGGTAATTAAGGCATGGCCTGTCCTTACCTTCATCTTTAGGCAGATTTCTGTTACAGGTTCTCACCTTATACAGCTTGCATAGAAGTTCAATAGTGTCCTTGACTGCTGCCGCAGAAGTGTAAGGACCGAAATACTTACCTGCTCCATGCTTCATCTTTCTTGCAAAAAGTACCCTTGGATACTCTTCACCAACGGTAATCTTAATAAAAGGATAACTCTTGTCATCCTTTAGCATGGTATTGTACTTAGGTCTGTGCTCCTTGATAAGATTGCACTCCAAAACAAGCGCCTCAAGTTCAGAATCTGTGATAATATACTCAAAATACTGAATATGCGACACCATCTGCACAATCTTGGCAGACTTATTCCTGCTGCTCTGGAAATACTGTCTTACACGATTCTTTAAAATCTTCGCCTTACCTATATATATTATGTTGTCCCACTTATCATGCATAATATAAACTCCCGGTTTTGCCGGGAGTTTCTTAAGCTCTTCTTCTAAATTAAACATACTATAAGCTTCTTCAATCCTCTGGCTTTCTTAAGTGCGTAGCTTCGCACCTGTCTTATAGTATTTATTATCCCAGTTATGTCAGCTTTGTCAACACATTTTACATTACCAAATCTAACCGCAAGGATTGTCTGCACTGCATCCTCTAATCCGATTCCCTGTAATTCCTTTTCAGATGCAACAATACCATATATATAATCCTGATAATCCATATCCTCATCTCTTCTGAAACCAGAGAATGCAAGCAGTTTCTCAAGGTATTCATACATTTTAATCAGTTTTTCACTATCAGCCGCATCACCGTCTAAAAATCTCTGCCTTGAAACTATCCTGCTGACACATATTATAATTAATATAATAACTGCACACATAACAACAGCTATTATTATAAATGCTGCATACATTGTGCCGTTTTGTGAAAATTTCATTGAAATATTCTTTTTATCTGTTGTACTTTCCTGGATATTTCCATCAATTGATGAATCCACTGTTTCGCGCTCTGTCTCTGTGATATCAGTTTCTGTCTGTTTCTCTGATTCATTGACTCCACTATTCGTTGAAGGCTCTTTAACTATATCCTCCTCTCCATATCCCGGAGTCGGATCAACTACAGCCCAGCCATATCCATCAATATACACCTCTACCCATGCATGTGCTGAATTATCTGACACTTCAAATGTCTGATATTTTTCTTCATCAGTACTATCAAGTAGTCTTGTATCAACAACATATCCTGCACAATACCTTGTCGGAATTCCGGCACTTCTTAAAATAATTGCAGCTGATGTTGCAAAGTATGTACAGTACCCCTTCTTACTCTCTTTAAGAAAATAATCAACAACGCTTCTTCCTTCAGGAACTTTTCCAGGTTTCATGGTATATTTATAATTTCCCCTGAGATAACCGACAACATAATTAATATAATCAATCTTATCAGTCATGTCAGAAAGTTCTATTTTTCCAAATAATTCCTCTACAACCATTTTGTCATCAGCAGGTACATCGAGATAGGACTGTTTGACAAAATTCTCATACGATGCAAATACGGCATTTGTCCTATACTTTTTCATCAGTTCTCCCATTTCCTGATATGCTGACAGATTCCCATTTTTTATATAAAACTTATATGGACCATCAAATTGCGGATGTGCTCCATAATTATCTGTAAAAGATGGTGAATACATTTTAAATCTTCTGGCTAACTGCTGCTCATCTTCATCCAGAGAAATGCTTTTCTGTTTTATAAGTGCATTGGCAAATTCAAATGCTGCCGATTCATAAGAATAATCTCTTTCTCTTGTATCAAGCCATCTTTCCCAGTTATTATCTGCAAAATCCCTCGCCTTAAACAGACTTATATATTGTATGTTCCCATTGGCGATAGTAGTATACTGTCCAACAACTTTATCATTATAATATAATTCATCAACCTGACCGACTTTTCCTGTTCCTACACCAACAGAAGCTTCCTGCCTCTGCGTCTCATCATCATCCAGACCTGAATTTCCATCAAGATCTATCCCCAATATGTTATATGCCATATCATTTACCATGGCTCTTGTTTCTTCAAAAAAGGCAATTCTCTTATAACTTGCCTGTGGATAAGCAAAAATCAGAGCAAATGCAGCTATAAATGATAAAACAATCATAAATTTAGCATTATTATTGCGTTTCTCTCTTTTGCCAAGTGCCATTGAATCAAATATAAACAGTACACATGCTATAACACTTATCAAATCAGGCACTAATGCTGCTGCGATAAATATACTAAGCAGTGGCAGTATTATAACAAATGCAAACAGCATATTAGTACATATATTCACTTCCCATGCTGCCAGAACAGCCATAATCATAATTACTAATATTACTGCCGCTGCTATCCCGCCATTTCCAGCAACACTATACTCATACTCTGGATCTGAAGACATGCTCTGCATAAACAGATTAACTATATTATTAAACCCCTCTGTTATATTACTTAAATTAACAACAGAATATAACGCTATTACGCCAACACTTCCACATATTTTAATGCTCCGGCTGTGGCTGCCATAGTATGAAAATAATAAAGTATACAGCACAGAAAAAAGGGCTGACATTACAACAACAAGTCCCAGCCCTGCATATTGATCTGTGACATTAACCAGAACAGAAGTTGTTCCTCTCGTTCCAAGATATGTAACAATCATTCGCAATATTAAATTATTCCTGTCTATATTCCATACCTTTTTCATCTATATCCTCTGCTGCTATTCATTATCTTTGTATGTAATAATTATCGGTTCTGATGAAAGTTCAATCCCATCAAGATCATATAATTTCTGACATGCTTTATATGCTGCACTGACACTGCATTTTAGATTCATAATGCCCATAAGTGCTTTCATACAGGTTTCATTGTCATAAAATCTATACCTTACAATATTTCCAACAGAATTATTCCAGCCGACATACTCACACATTATTCCCTGTTCAAGATAAGCAATTCCCTGTGAATATGCATCCTGATATATCTGGCTCATGACGCTTAATCTCTTGTTCTTATCTGTCACCAATGTATCAATTACTAAAAATACAGTTTTATAAATGTTATTATCATATTCCTTTACAATAAAATCGTCCTCAGCCAGTACACTGCTCTTTTTCCAATGGATATATCGCGGACTGTCTCCTTCCCTGTATTCCCTGAGTTCAGAAACTCCATCTCCCGCCGATTTCAAATACAGCACTGCATCATCCATATCTCCGCTATATCCACCATCAGTCTGTATAATATCTGCCTGTGCATATTCCGGAACGATATAAACCTTGCTTAAACCTGTATATTTTTTCCGCTTATGAAACAGTCCCAGATAGTCACACATATCAATAGACTCAACCCACAAATATATATAGCCACAGTAGTCCACCGGAATATCTATTACTGCGGCTGACTTTCCCAGACCTGATTTTATATCAACTGTAGAACTAAATTCATCACCTGTGTGATAGTACATATATTTTATATGAATCTGTCCATTTACAAATGCAAGATTATACTTATTCTTCCTGACCAGCCTAAGACGGATTTTACTGCCTTTTACCACCACATTTTTCTTAATCTGCATACTTATGCCCATGCCCAATGTAGATATGAAATATACAAACCATGAACATGCAGGAATCACAAGCATTAATACAAGCATTATAAAAATCTGATATTCAACATAAAATATATTAACGCCCAATACTATCAGAAGACAGATAAGGTATAATATCCTTCTTCTTTTCATATAATTATTGTCCTTTATTTCTCCTGCATCTTTGGTACAGGTACCATTCTTAATATATCTGTTATTTCCTTCTTGGCTGCTTCATTACCTGCTGCCCCGGCAACATTAGTAATAAGTCTGTGTGCAAGTGTCTCAACGGCTATATTCTTAATATCTGATGGCAGAACATATTCATTACCTCTTAGAAATGCCTCTGCTTTAGCCATAGAAATAATCGAAATGCTTCCTCTTGGCGATACACCCTGTATTATATTTTCTCTATGCCTTGTCTTGTCTACAATATTAGCAACATATTCATAAATTGAATCATCTACATATATGTCAGATACTGCTTCCTTAATTGCCTGAATATCGCCATTATCAAGTACACACTCTGATAATATCTTTCTTTTATCATTCTCAGACCTGCTCTTCATAATCGTAATTTCATCCTCAACTGAAGGATATCCCATAGAAAGTTTTACCATGAATCTGTCCATCTGCGATTCTGGCAATTTCTGTGTACCTATTGAACCTATCGGATTCTGTGTTGCAATAACCATAAAGGGTTCCGGAAGATCATATGTTTCGCCATCAACCGTCACCCTGTACTCCTCCATTATCTGTAATAATGCAGATTGTGTCTTTGGTGATGTTCTGTTTATTTCATCAGCAAGAAGCAGGTTGCACATAGCTGCACCCTGCTTGAATTCAAATTTCCCTGTCTGTCTGTTGTACATTGAAAATCCTGTTATGTCTGATGGCATTACATCTGGTGTAAACTGTATTCTGTTATATCCAAGTCCAAGTGCATTAGCAAATGCATGCGCCATTGTTGTTTTTCCAACACCCGGAATATCATCTAACAGAACATGCCCTCCCGCAATTATTGCCATATACACCTTACATATAACATCATCTTTTCCTATAACTGACTTTCTCACTTCTCTTAAAACAGCTTTAGATTTCTTTAAGTAATAATTATTGTCGTTCATGTAATCCCCCAAAAGCTTATTTTATTCCTGTATTATGCCTGCGTAACCGTATTTACCATCATCAATATAAACGATAATATTATCTCCTGATAATTCACATCTCACAGTAACTTCATCTTTCCAGACCACATCAGTTGCATTAATATATTCTATAAGACTCTGATGTATTAATTCAGCAGCAATTTCATCTGCTCCTTCAACTAATTTCCCATCCTTTTTTATCTGATATGGAATATTAATCTTAAATGTCGTTCCATTATCACATAAAACATTATCAACTCTTTCCTGATAAGAATATGGATCTGAATAGTTTCCATAATAGCTGCTCGTAACTCTGGAGATATTAATCCCTGCTATATCACCATATATCATCTGCGAAGTGGTATCAACCTCGTTACCTGCATCAGAACTTCCTGCTTCCCTTGTATATTCAGCATCTGGTCCATCTGCACTTCCTGTAGCAAGCGGAATCTGGCTTTTTGTGCCTGATGTTTTTTTATTGACAACACTGTAATTCTTAACTGCAACAACAAATATTATAATTGCCGCAGCCGTAACTACAAACTGTATCACACGCATAACCGGAATTTTTTCTCTTACTGGCTTTAATTCTACTATTTTATTATCTGTATGTATAGTCTTATCCTGTGAATCATTAAACAAATCTGACTTATCCAAAATAATGTCTATCTGGTTTCTAATCTTTTCCCTATCTGGATATTTTACTTTACTCAAGATAATCCCACTCCTTTCTGACTCGTTTAAGCATTGAATAATATCTGCTCTTTACCGTACTAAGTTCAACCCCCTGACTGGCACTGATTTCCCCAAAAGTATATCCCTCGTACACTTTCAGTCTGAATGTCTCCCATTCACAATTCTTATGATGACCATACATTTTTTCCATCTCTTCATATGAAAGCTTATCAAGCACACTCGTCTCCGTGCCTGCTCTTTCATCTGCTACTTCAGGTAAAGTATCATCCATAATCTGGGTAACAATACTCTCATGATACTGCCTGCTCCTGAAATAATCTGTGACCTTGTTGTCAGCAATTCTTGTAAGCCATGTCTTAAATGAAGCTTTTGCATCATTAAAGGTCCCCAACCCTTTTAATGCCGCAATAAATGTTTCCTGCGTGATATCCATCCCCGTCTCTTCATCTTTAACCTTAATATAAATGTGCTTATATACACATTTGTAATAACGGCTTACAAGTTCATCTGCCGCTTTTCTGTCATTATTATCAAGGATTCTTTTTATCAGTTCGACATCCTGACCTTTAGACAGCAAACCCATCTACTCACCCCCGGTTACTATGTATTACAAACTAAAAACAATTATCTTTTGTTCTTTCATTGATATATACGAAACAACTTTCAAAAAGGTTTAAAAAATTTTAAAAAATCCTTTATGCATAAAAATTCCTTACACATAAAGGATTATAACATACAAATATTACATTTAGCTTACAATTTAAGCCATTCCATTAACAGTCTTATATTTATAAAGCATTTCTGCATGATTCTGCTCCTCAATCTGGATATCTGCAAGAATCTTTCTGATGGCTGTATCGGCAAAATTAAACACATTCGTATTATACTCTCCCGATACAAGTTTTTCAGAGCCAATACTGTCTGTTGCTAAAAATGCGTCGCTTTCCTTATCCTCTGACTTGCTCATCACATCATAAGTTGCCTCAGGCTCATACTCTTTTCCCTCACAGTCGTTGCAGTCACATTCAGGAACTTTTCCCTCAAGAATCTGTCCTAATGTGTCATAGTGCTTCTGCTCATTCTTCTCTAATGTAGAGAATAACTCCTTCAAAACAGGATCTTTCGCATCCTGTCCATACTTCTTGTACTTCTTGATACAGGTCTGCTCCTGAGTCTGTAAATCCTTAATCGTAGTCTTTTCTTTTTCATTCAATGCCATAATAAAAAGCCTCCTGATAATTAATACAACCGTATTATTACCAGAAGGCTTAACATTTATTCTTATATGTAATTATTAGAAGTCAACTTCTGTATCATAGTAGCAGCATGTAAGAAGCTTCTCCATCTCTTCCTGACTTGGCTGACGTGGATTAGAACCTGTACATGCATCAAGGATAGCATTGGCTGCGATGTCGTGTAACTTAGCCTTGAATTCTTCCTCTGATACAAATCCTGTCTCTGCTGGGAGACCACCCTCACCATAATTCTTGATGCAGTGAGGAATATTAAGGTCATCATTCATCTTTCTTAACATAGCGATAAGATTGTCAATCTTCTCATCCTGTGTATTGCCACCAAGATGTAAGAAATCAGCGATAAATGCATATCTCTTAGCTGCTGTCTCATCCTTGGCATTGAACTTGATAACCTTAGGAAGATACATAGCATTAGCTGCACCATGGATAATATGTCCACCTTCAAATGCTGCACCTGTCTTATGTGCCATTGAATGAACGATACCAAGTAATGCATTAGAGAATGCCATACCTGCAAGACATTGTGCGTTGTGCATTGAATCTCTTGCTGCCATATCTCCGTTGTATGATTTAACGAGATTAGCCTGAATCATCTCCATAGCATGAAGTGCCAGTGGATCTGTGTAATCACAGTTAGCAGTTGATACATAAGCCTCAATTGCATGTGTCATGGCATCCATACCTGTATGTGCTACAAGCTTAACCGGCATAGTCTCTGCAAGCTCAGGATCAACAATAGCAACATCAGGAGTAATCTCGAAATCTGCTATAGGATACTTAATACCTTTCTCATAATCTGTAATAATAGAGAATGCTGTTACCTCTGTAGCTGTTCCTGATGTAGATGAAACTGCACAGAAATGAGCTTTCTTACGAAGCTTAGGAAGACCGAATACCTTGCACATATCTTCAAATGTTGTATCAGGATATTCATACTTAATCCACATTGCCTTAGCAGCATCAATAGGAGAACCTCCGCCGATAGCAACAATCCAGTCTGGCTCGAACTCTGTCATAACAGCAGCGCCCTTCATAACAGTCTCGACTGATGGATCAGACTCGATACCCTCGAAAAGCTTAACTTCCATTCCTGCTTCCTTGAGGTAATCCTCCGCTTTCTGAAGGAAACCGTTACGCTTCATAGAGCCGCCACCAACGCAGATGATAGCTTTCTTTCCTTCAAGTGTCTTGAGGGCTTCCAAAGAACCCTTTCCATGATACAAATCTCTTGGTAAAGTAAATCGAACCATAATAAAACCTCCGTACATAAATATTTGATTGTTAAATTATAAACAAACCCTATGCTTTTATTATATGCTTGCCCGTATAATAATTCAAGTAAATTTTATTATAATTTTTTGTAAATATTCCATGAACATTTATATATTTTTAATGTCGCATTTAATTCTGTCATATTCGGTAATATATGGCATATTCTGCACTTGACATCAGAATTTCTTGGCATATTCTGCAATATATGGCATATTCTGCACTTGACATCATAAAAAAACAGGGATTCCAGTTATATTTAATAACCGAAATCCCTTTCTATATTATATTCTTTTCTCTTAGAAAAGACTCTTAACAGTATTAACTACATTCTCTACAGTAAATCCGAAATGCTCGAATAACTGGTTAGCCGGACCTGAAGCTCCGAAGCCCTTCATGCAGATAACCTTTCCGTCAAGTCCTACATATCTGTACCAGCCGAAGTCTGAAAGTGCCTCAACTGCAACTCTCTTTCTTACACTCTTAGGAAGGACTGATTCCTTGTATTCGTCTGACTGCTTCTCGAATACGTCCATAGATGGCATACTTACTACTCTTACATCTATTCCTGCATTCTTAAGCTCTGCCTTTGCTGATACAGCAAGGTTTACTTCTGAACCACTTGCAATGATGATTCCATCCGGAGTCTCTTTATCTGAATCCTCAAGAATATATGCTCCCTTAAGTGCTTCCTTTGATGAACCAGCCATCTGTGGAAGGTTCTGTCTTGTAAGAACTAAAGCTGTTGGCTCGTCCTTAGATTCAATAGCATATTCCCATGCAAGTGCTGTCTCTGTTCTGTCACATGGTCTGAATACTGTGAAGTCCGGCATTGAACGAAATGCTGCAAGCTGCTCAATTGGCTCATGTGTAGGTCCGTCCTCACCAACTCCGATACTGTCATGTGTAAATACATATATAAGTGGAAGCTTCATAAGTGATGTAAGTCTTGCCATTGGCTTTGTGTAATCACTGAATACGAAGAATGTTGCAACGAATGGTCTTAATCCACCATGAAGTGCAAGTCCGTTACCAATTGCTGCCATAGCCTGTTCTCTTACACCAAAGTGAAGGTTAGTTCCTGCATAATTCTCCTTAGAGAAATCTCCTGCATCCTTCATGTTAGTCTTATTAGATGGTGCTAAATCTGCTGAACCACCAATAAGGTTAGGCATGAGATTCTTAATCATGTTAAGAATTGTTCCACTTGAACTTCTTGTTGCTTCTGCCTTCTCTGGCTTCGCAAGGTATTCCTCAGAATTGAATAGATCGGACATATCACATCCATTGTAATATTTATCCCAGAGTTCCTTCATCTCAGGGAACTTCTCACAGTATTCAGCAAAGAGCTTATTCCATTCTTTCTCTGGCTCAGCCATTCTTGCTGCTATCTCTTTATAATGATCATATACTTCCTGTGGTACTTCGAAATCACCCTTGCATGGCCAGTTAAGGTTTTCCTTAAGTGCCGCAACATTATCAATACCAAGAGGCTCGCCATGTGCGCTTGCCTTACCCTGCTTTGCAGGACAGCCGTATCCGATAAGTGTATTAACTTTAATAAGTGAAGGTCTTTCCTTATCAGCCTTAGCCTCCTCAATAGCCTTACCGATTGCTTCGATATCATTGCCATCAGCAACCTCGATTGTCTGGAAACCAAATGCTTCAAATCTCTTCATTACATTTTCAGTAAATGCAATATCTGTGCTTCCCTCAATTGATATATTGTTAGAATCGTAGAATACAATAAGCTTTGAAAGACCTAATGTTCCTGCAAGTGAGAAACATTCTGATGAAATACCTTCCATCATACAGCCGTCTCCACCAAGTACATATGTGTAATGGTCTACTACATTGTATCCATCCTTATTAAATACTGATGCAAGATGTGCTTCTGCCATAGCCATACCTACTGCCATAGCCATACCCTGTCCAAGAGGTCCAGTTGTTGCTTCAACACCAACTGTATGACCATACTCTGGATGTCCTGGTGTCTTTGAGCCCATCTGTCTGAAATTCTTTACATCATCTAAAGAAAGATTGCCAATTCCAAGTAAATGGAACAATGAGTAAAGAAGCATTGAACCATGTCCGCCAGAAAGAACGAATCTGTCTCTATTCTCCCACTTAGGATCAGCAGGATTGTAATTCATATGTTTAGTCCATAATTCATAAGCTGTTGGTGCAGTTCCGAGTGGAAGTCCAGGATGTCCTGAATTCGCCTTCTGAATTGCATCTGCTGACAATACTCTGATTGCATTAATTGACATTTCATCGATATTAGTCATAGTTTCCTCCCTGTGTAAGCACATTTGTGCATATAGTTTTATCTGTCTTTAAAGTCTGCCTCTGTCAAGAATATAACATCACCATTCTCGCTTCTCTTCTTCTTAAGTCCGCCAAAGAATCTTCTTGATGCTCTTCTTTCAGAATTGACAATTGCCTGATTGATAATTTCCTTGATATCATCAAGTTTAATATTATCATTCACGTTATGGAGTTTGTCAATCTTAAGATACAGTTCTAGTAATGCATCATCATCAACCTCATACTGTCTCTTTCTTGCAAACCTCTTTGCCATCTCAACAAGTTCATTGACTGTATACTGCTTAAGAATAATTCTGTGATTAAATGTATTAGTTAATTCAGGATTAAAGTTAATCAGTACATTCATATCTGTATCTGAATCTTCGAATATAACTATCATTCTGTCAGTGTCCTGCTCAAGACAGTTAAGAAGCTCGTTAATTCTCTTAGGCTGGATTGTTCCTGCGCCTTCTACAATAAGTGCAGTACCTTTAAGTCTTCCCATAGCCTTTGCAATTCCGCGCTGGTTTATACTCTCTCCTGATGTCTTGGCAATCTTTTTCTGTTTATCAGGATATAATGTGTTTATTGCTCTTATAATTGTTCTTGCCAGATCTGTCTTATCTGAACTTGAATTACCAGAAATGAGAATATTGCCCACTTTAGATGTATTAATCTGCATCTCATCATCGATTGTATCGAATAAATCAACAAGCTGCTCCTCAAGTCCTGGCATATCCCTGTACTTTCTGAATATCTTGGCAAGCTCTCCTGTAAGCTTCTTATCTTTTTCTTCTTCGACTTCATCGTTGTCTGTATTATATTCTTCCATACTCTCCGGCTGTCTGTTCTGTCTAGTAAATGGAACTGTTTCTTCTGGCTCAACGCCCGCAGCTGCCTCTTGCTGGGCAACAGCCTCATCACCTTCTTCTTTATTATTATCATCATTCATAATTGAATTGATATCTGATATCATAGATTCTGAAACTGTTGGAATCTGTGCTGTAACTAAAGGAATTTCTTCACTTGGTTCCTCTGCATTAACTGGTGCCTTCTTAGTTACTGCTACCGCAGCCTTTGCCGCTTCCTGCTCTAATCTTGCAGCAGCCTTACCTGTTCTGATTGCTAAATCCATTCTTGCTGAATCAACCGCCATCTGTGCAAGAGCAACCTGCTTGGCTTCTTCCTTGTAAATCTCCTTACCAGCTGCCAGAGCTTCTGCTTTTTTACGTTCAACCATTTTCTCATAGGCAGCGCTTTTTTCTTCTTTTTCGTCAAGATATCTCTCAAGCTCCGACTTAGAAAATTCTCTCGTATCCTGCTTACCGTATTTCTCTTCCCTGACAGACTGCATCCATTCTGTTATATCCATCTGGCCTTCAATCTGGTCATCATCATCTGATGTTTCAGTATTTTCAGCTTCATCAGCAATATCAGTATTCACAGATACTGCCGTAGCATTTTCCTTAACAGGCTCTTTCTCTTCCTGCTTTTCATCCTGACGCTTTGAAGCTGGTACAAATGTCTTAACATCCTCATCTTCTTCATCAGCTTTGAACAGATCGCTCATGTTAGCAGCAAGTTCTTCCTGAAGATTTTTTGTATCATAAAGGCTGTAATCCGGAACCGGAACATTAATATCAATGTTCTTTGCCTTCTCATTAATACGAGCCTCTGCTTCTCTTCTCTGCTCAGCTTCATCTTCTTTATTAATCTTATCATAATTATTTTCAAGCTTCTGCTTTGCATTTGCGATAAGTTCCTTTAATGAAAGATTAGCCTTGTTAATTTCATTAGAGAATGATTTCTCACCATCCTCTGTCATAGTTTCCTGCACTTCAGGCTTTTCTACCTGTGGTGTCTCTATCTTTCGTGCAGATACAGTCTGCTTGTTATCAGCCTCTGCTTTATCTGATTTATTTAAGGCTTTCATTATGAAATCCTTAATCTCGCTATTCTGGTCATTCTGGACAAGGTCCATTGAAAGAGGTCCCTCTTCCTTCTCCCTGTCATATTCTGGTACATTAAGATGAACTTCTTTTGCCTTAGTAGATGTTTTCTTTCCAATTACTGGCTGTTCAGGAATATCTTCCTTATCATCATTTTCTTCAGCCTCATCTTCTTCCTCTTCCCTGAAAACATCCTCAACATCATCTCTCTTAAGATCTATCAATGCCTTCTGTTTAGCAAAAAGTTCTTCCTTAGTAGCCTCAATGTCATCCTTTCTCTTCTTTACATCCTCTAAGATACCCTTCTGTGTCTTAGTAAGAACAACACCAAGTTTCTCCTTTAACTGTACTGCCTTCTCAACATATCTTCCATCCTGGAACCACAGAACAATGTTATCACATGTCTTGACACACTCTTCTTTTCTTCCAGTCTTATAATAAAGAACTGCCAACTCATACATATATTTTTCATCAATTTCATGATCCCTGTAATCCTCTAATATTCCTACAAGTTCATTATCTGATGCATTCTGTGCTTTTCTTAAATCATATAAAAGGATAAATCTGCTCACATCATGCTGTGAAGTCCTGCTATATTCTTCATAAAGTTCATTGGCATTTTCAAAATCACCAACCTTAATGAAAAATTCTGTAAGCTTATATACAAGCTTCCTTCCGCCAAGATTTCTGTTGTAAGCAAGAATAGCCATATCTCTTGCTTCTTCATAATCGCCAACTGCTTCCTGCACATTGATTGCAGTAGCAAGTGACTGCCAGTCCTTTACCTTAGACCAGTTAAGTTCCTTTGCGATAGCGGCAGCTTCAGCATAATCCTTCTTAGCAGCCAGTTTCTTAATCTGGTCTATCTTAATTCCTAATTCGTATTTATTCATGGTTATATATTCCTCATTCCTGTGCTTACTGAATGTTATAATTGATTTAATTGTCGTATTTTACAACTCATTAAAGTTTAGCACAGCCTAAGTTTGTTGTAAACCGAGTTCACAGAATTGTTACAAATTTGTTACAAAAAATCAAATGTAGCCTGTTCATAATCCATTCTTGTATATTCAAGCTCTGTTTCCTTAGTACTGCTGTAATAATCAACAACCACAGTCTGCTGCCTTGAATCAACAAGCTTCTGTCCAAGTATATAATTGACATCGAATCGTCCTGTAATAGCAGGAGTTGCACCTCTTGCCGGAACAATAAGCTGTACATGGTTAGTAGCAAGCAGCTTGAATATCGGCTCCCATATGTATATATCCTTAGCCGCACCAAATGGATTATCTATAAATATAGTTTTTCCTTCAACACCTTCATTGCCTGATGAATTCATATTAGAAATGTAATTGATAATCGCAATAAGGAACTGGATATATATACCCTGTGACTGTCCTGTTGAACCAACTGCCTCTTCATATCTTAAGTAGCGGCTCTGATCCTTGATTCTTTCTCTCTTGTACAGATTAATTCTGATTGAATTCATGTCTGTGACAATAACAGAGAAAAGTCTCTTCCATGAAAGTCTGTTTCTTATATACTTAAGTCTTTCTGCCGGCTCCTTAAAACTTTCCGCCATAAATACAGTTTCATCAATATATTCAGACATTTTTTCCTTGTAAAGTTCTTCCTTTATATAAGGAATCTGCAAACTGATAATTGCAATCTGTTCACCGTCAAGATTAATGTTAGACAACTGTGGCAGACGGTCAAGCTCTGTCTTTATGTTGCTGCATGTCTGGATACAACGGTTCTCGAAGTTATCCTTAATCATCTGCATATCCTCTATGCCCTTGGCAACACGGTCTTTTTCTAACTGTATAAATGTGTTCGTCTCATTTAACGATTCAATCATGCTTCTGGTCTTTGCCACATTTTCAGGAACATTCAGTGATATCCTTACTTCATCAGCAAGCTCAACCGCATTAAATCCGTTAAGCAGGTCAATAAGCTTAGATTTATTTTTGTTAAATTCATCAACCTTCTTATACTCCAACCTGTTAATTGAAGCATATTCCTTATGAACAGCCTCATATTCAGTAAGATTAGCTGTTATTCCTTCCACATCCTCTGGACGGAATTCTTCTGGAATCTGCATGCCAGCATCAGACACGATTCTTTCAAGGTCTTTTCTGCAGACAAGAATATCCTTTAACGAATCTGACATCTGTCTTCGTGTCTTTTCCTGAACCTTAGTGTTATCCTCTAACTTCTTGATAAGTGCCTTATGCTGTGTGATAAACTCCTCCGGTGCATCACATGGGAATTCATTAAAGCTTCCATAATTATTCTCAATCTGGTTAATTCCATGCGCGATACTTCCCTCAAGCCTGTTAAGAAGCGCCTCCTGTGCCTCAAGTTCCTCTCTTACAGAATCACTCGCACCTACAAGATTGTTCAGTGCATCCTTTGCATTTCTTAACTGCTGCGAACCTGCTGCAATAATCTCTCCAGCTTCATACTTAGCCTTAATATCGTCAAATGTATAGCCTCTGTACTCTATTGCATCACGGCATTTATTCATGGAAGCTGACAAATGATTCATCAGTGCCTGCTTATCTGAGAAATCACTGTTTTTCTGTGAAAGTGCAGTCTTTAATCCTGTGAATCTGCTCTCGATTTCATCTTTATCAAGGCGGCTTGTATTGTCATCAGTTTCTATTGAAACATTTTCATCATAATAAGGTGCATACTGCTCCTCCCATGACTTCACTATTTTCTGATAAGCCTTTCTGGTACTGTCCTCAAAATCCCTCGCAGCCTCATATTCAACACCTGCAGAAGATACCGCTTCCTCATATTCGTATACACGGTTTCTTGCGGCTTCACTGTCTGCCTTAAGCCCCTTTAACTTCTCATACTTCTTATCTATAGAAGAATTCATCTCAATAATCTGTGAAAGAAGCCTGCATGAATTTTCTTTTTCTTCAATGTCAGCCCTTGTCTGTGAAAGCTGACCTGTAAGCTGTTCCTTCACCTCATTTAATGCACTTCTCTTCTTCTCTGCTTCAATAATTCCCGTCTCGCTGTCAGCAATCTTTAATCTGACTGCCTCTGCCTCAGAAGCACCAGACTTATCAGCCTTAGCGTTATATACAAGTGCAAATGTATAATCATCCCACACAAGCTTCATTCTGTCTGACAGCTTTCCTGCCTGTGCCTTATGTGATTCAAGCTCCTCCTGTGCAAGCTTAATCTGTGTCTCAAGTCTTGCATCATCACGAAGAAATGACATATCCTTTAATGCAAACACAATCAGGTCTTTGTTAATCTCTAGCTTGGTATCGATAAGCACCTGTTCACTTATAACAGGATAGGCTGCCGCACCTCTTCCGAAATCCTTAAGCATCTCATCAGCTTTAATTCTTTCGAAATCATTCTTTATTACAAATGCATACTCAACGAAAGGTGTTCTCTTTAATACATCTCTCTTCTGTCCAGGATTAAGTGCCGCAAACCACTCATGTCCCTCAACTACATCTGAACCATACTGGCTCTCAAGATATTCCTTAAGTCTGTCTCTTTCAGGACTCTTACAGATGTATGTTCCCTTCCTTGCATTGTCAATAAAGCTCTCAAGCTCTGCCTCTTCCTTACATTCCTCTGTATATTCACTGCGCATTCTATAGTAAGTATCAAGAATAACCGAAAGCATTGCCTCATCATTATCTGCATTATATATTTCACGGATTTTATCCATGCGCTCTGTATCTGCACTTCCGGCTTCATCAGCCTTTTTAAGTTTTTCTGATTGCTCTGTAAATATATCAATAAGTGCCTTATTACCTGATATTGTCTCATTAAGTGACATTAACTGCTGCTGTATATCATTGAATTTTTCGGACATTCTTGCTTCTTCATTCTTTAACAGTTCTTTATCCCTGAATGACTTATCATATTCTTCAGACGCATTTTCACATACAACAGTTCCTGCCTCAGATAACAACTCTCCAAGCTGTGTCTGTAATGCCTGTATTTCATTTTCAAGGTTATCTGAAAGACTGCCAAGACCTGCGGCTTCCTTATCAGCATTTCTAAGGTTGTCCTTAGTCTCTGACAACTTGACCTCAAGCGCCTTAACACGGTTGACAGCTATATCAAGCTTTTCCTTTAATCTGCCTGATTCTGTCTCATAGAACTTTCTGTAGCCTGCTGCAAGTATCTTTAACTCAGCTGTTATGTCAGTGTCTTCTCTTAATCTGTTCTCAATGGCAACCTGTAATCCCTTGTAGGATTTCTCATATTCTGCATAATCCTTATAATCATTGGCAGATTCCATTAAAGAAAGCTTTCCTCTTGCCTCTGCAATTGCTGCGTTCTTAAGTTCAAGTGTCTTTCTTGTCTCCTTAACCAGACTTTCAACGCCCGCCATTGAATTCTTTTCAGACATAACCTCTGCAACTGCTATGGCTTCCTTCTCATGTGCCAGCTCGTCATGCATTTTAGTGATAAGGTCATCCTGACTTTTAAGTTCCTTATCCTTCTTATCACTTTCCCGCATAGCAACAAGAAGCAGGTCATATAGCTGCTTCTCTATCTCTTCTTTTCTGTTGTAAAATGCTTCGTATGTCGACAGATATTCTTTAAAACTGTCGATAGCTGCAATCTGGCTGTCGTATGCTCCAAGCTGTGAGTGTTTCTTTGAAAGCTCCACTAACTTATCCTTGATATCCATAAGAGTCTGCGCCATCATGCCCTCGTCATTGTCAACTGACAGCTTGTTATTGAAGGATTTCTGGATAATCTCCTCTATAAGCAGATCCTCAACAACCTTACGGCTTGTCTTATAATTTGACTCAAAATATGTTCTTACATGCCCCTCTGTCTTGTTAATTCCACGCACAATTTCCCATGCACTCTCATATATTCCGTAATTGCTTATGAAGCTCTGATAATCACCTTTTCTGTCAAATATCTTAACAACATATTTGTACCCGCCCTTCTCAAGGTCACGAAGATAAGCCTTAAGTCCGTTATATGTAATTCTCTCTCCATTACTTACAAGTGGAAGATTCTTAATGTCGTTATCGCCAAATTCCCTGTAGAATATGCAGTAATTAAAGTATTCAACACTTGCTGTCGGAGCAGCTGTCTGTTCCTGTCCATCCTGATTCTCATCATCTGCGCCTCTTCCCTTTCTTGCACAGAAGCCGGTTGTCATGAACCTGAAACCATCCTTCTGATAACATGGATCTAACTTCCACTCAACCAAAGAATGAATACATGTATTACCGCTTCCCTGCCTGAAAAGCTTCTCAATCGGCTGCTTGTCATCAAGTGTGCAGTTAGGAAGCATATTCTGCATAAGAAGCAGCATAAGCAGACTCTTACCACCGCCATTGGCAAGGTCATATATAGTATTCTGGCAGTTGAAGCGCATCACGAAATCGTCGTACACCTGTGTACCGAAATTATATTTAACATTATTAACTCTGATTCTGTTAATCTGTGGCATCGCGTCCTCCATTCATAAGTTCGGCAAATCGTCCTCTGTAATCATCAAAATAATTCTCTATAAGACTTCTGAATCTGTCTGTCGGATAATATCTGTCCTGACTCTCAACTAAAAGTTCCTGCGCAACGCAGAAATTAAGCACAAGCTTTACCATACCCGACTTGGAATTTCTTGCTGCTCTCGCTCCTGTCTGATCTTCTACTGTTGTCACCGGAAGCTCGTCCCATGTAAGTGCTATCTGCTTAAAGCTGTTCTCCTCAACCTCATCAAGCACAAGCCCTGCGCTCTTATCGACAATACCGCCTGTTGTCTTATCAACATTTTTAATGATGTCCTCAAGTCTTATGAACTCAGCATAAGTAGAACTCATTGTATCTGAATAAAACTCTGTTATGATATTGTAGATTATGAAATACGCAAGATATAACTCTTTATTAACCCTTAAGCCAAGTACATTTCTTAATTCCTCATTGGAATATCCGAACACCTTGTTGTTATCACCTGCGCTCACATACAATCCGTTATTATATTCGTATATGTTAAGATTAAATTTCTTTAAAGACATATGAACGATGTCATATACTTCTGCGTTATTATTGTATTCCTGATAAAGAGCCGCATTTGCGCCTCTCTCAGACACATTTTCCCCTGTGATAAGCTTAGAAACTATGTCCAGCGCCTTATCTAGATTTCTATTCTCCATGTGCTTCCTTTCGTACAAATTCAACATCTGCCATCACGCAGTTATCCGACAATGTAACCTGATCGTCAAGCCCTTTTCTTATTACAAATGTAAAGCTTTCCGAATCCTTAAAGCCTTCCTCTAAGTATGCATCAAGAAATGTATCTTCCCCTGCATCACCGCCAAGCTGGTATTCATCCTTCTGACACAGATTGACAAAGAAAGAGAAAAAATCCGCATTTCTTAAAACCTGCTCTCCATACGCTCTCTTCATTGCGTCTGCAAACTGACCGAGAGTTATAATGTCCGATTTTTTCAAACACGCAACAAGATTTTTCATAAGGAATATGTAATTATCCTTAATTCTCTTCTCCTCAATCTCATCTTCAAACTCGATATCTTCCGGTCTTTCATTGCTTATAAGTTCTTTCTCCTCATATCTTGGAGGCTTCACCATAAGCGCGTCATCAATGCTTATCAGGTCAAATGTCTTTCTTATGTTCGGCTTTAGAAGCGGACTTAACATTGTGACTAATATATCTGCATTGTCCCTCTTAATCATATCTGAAAGTGCCGATGTGAAATCCATATGGCTTCTTAATCTGCCAAGCTTCGCGCGTCTTATTGCATCATCGGTCATTTTCTGCATTTCTGTACAATCCTTTAACAGCTCACTGTGCCTGTTCATCGCCTGCTTAAGCTGTATCTCAAGGCTGTATATCTCGTTCATCGTCCTGTAATAGCCTTCGCCTGTGCTGCCTGACGCATTAAGCTTCTCGATTGATTTCGCAATAAGGTCACGGTTCTTCTTAAAAAGCTTTTCCTCATCATCAAACCATTTCATTCCTGTTTTGACGAATTCCTCATAAGCCTCTATTCCTGCAAATACATCACCCGACAGTATTGTCATGACCTCATTCTTCTTTAACTTAAGACGATTGACCTCTTCGTTGATTCTTTCAACGACTTCAACTCCGCCACGGAAGTTCTGTGAATTAATCATTTTTTCAAGAAGGAGCTGTGATACGCTTATCCTGCTCTCGTCCTTGATTTCCTTCGTATCAAGATAGAATTCAATAGCATCAGGGCTTATCGAATACCACACTGTATTGTCCCTTATCGAGCTTTCGATTATCTTCATTCTTGAGACTCTCTTTTTCCTGTCCACCGGGTCAAAATACGAGAATTCAAATGGTCTGCCATCATTCTTTATCTTGTCAAATATATAATCAGCAATATCTTTGCTGTCCTGTTCATTCAAATCAAGCCCGAAATCTCTCTTAAGTATCAGCCTTAAGAAATCAAGATATTCGGGATATGTAACATCTTTTTCCTTAAAGTTATTCTCCTCTATAAAGAAACGGAGAACTGCCATAACTATATAGCCCATATCAAGGATTTCGTACTTGCCGTCCTTGAAATTAGAAAATGATGTATCTATTAATCTGAAGAATGGATAATATTTCTTCAGATTAAGCATTCGCTCACGGTGATCCGATATGATATCACCTGTCATATTCTCTGCCATAGTATTCTTCATTTCTGCGCACTCATTTTACACATATTGATTAGTGTCTGGTGCGCTCAGGCACTAATCCTACAACTCAGCTTTTAATCTTGTTCTTAAACACCAGTTCTTATCCGAATGTTAAAGCTCGGTTCTTCCATCTAACGCTCTTAAAAGTGTAACCTCATCGATATATTCAAGATCCCCGCCTACAGGTACTCCGCTTGCAATTCTTGTCACTTTAATTCCTGTTGGCTTTATCATTTTGCTTATGTACATTGCTGTTGTCTCACCCTCAAGATTAGAATTGGTTGCAATGATAACCTCATTAACATCTCCCTGAAGTCTTACCATAAGCTCCTTTAACTTGATATCAGCCGGTCCAATTCCAAGCATCGGGCTTATTGCACCATGAAGGACATGATATACCCCCTCATACTTTCCTGTCTTTTCATATGCCGCCATATCTCTTGTCTGTTCTACTACCATAATAGTCTTATGATCTCTTTTCTGGTCTCGGCATATTGGACAAAGTTCTTCATCTGTAAGTGTAAAACACTCCTTACAGTAGTGGATATGCTGCTTTGCATCAATCATTGTATCTGCAAGGCTCTTAACCTCGGACTCAGGCATGTTTATAATGTGAAATGCCAGGCGCTGGGCGCTCTTCGCCCCAACCCCTGGTAATCTCGACAATTCTTCAATTAATCTGTTAATATGACCACTGTAGATGTCCATTAGAATAAGCCTCCGCCTAATCCTCCAAGTCCTCCAGTAATCTTAGCCATCTGTGCCTGTGACTCTTCTTCGCATTTTCTTAAAGCTTCATTAGTAGCTGCTACGATTAAATCCTCAAGCATCTCTACATCATCTGGATCAACTGCTTCAGGGTCAATCTTAACCTTAGATACTTCTCTCTTACCTGTAACAGTTACCTCAACTACTCCGCCGCCTGCTGTCGCACTGAATTCCTTATTCTCAAGCTCTGCCTGCTGCTCCTCCATCTGACGCTGCATTCTCTGTGCCTGCTTCATCAGATTATTCATATTACCAGGCATTCCTCCTGGAAAACCACCTCTTTTAGCCATTATATAAGTTCCTCCTTATCATCTACTTCTATATCTATGCCTACGAGTTCCTTAAGATCCACAAATCTGCTGTGGAAATCCTCATCATCGTTAAGCTTAGTCACTTTAATTGAAACCCTTACTCCTGTTCTCTCCTCAATTACATTCTCTATGCTCTCCATAACTTCCTGTCTGCTGAGTGAATTATAGGCACTAAGTGATTCTACCATAATTTCAAGACTAATTCCATCTTCTGCTAATGTAACATGTGCAGCCTGTAAAAATGTCTGATTAACCGGGTCATCTATCGTTGCTATGATATCCTTCCAGCCTGCCGCAATTGCCTTAACATCTTCCGGAACAGCATCATATACACGCTTAACTACAGGCTTCTTTGGTGTCTGCTGCTGTACTGCTGCCTGGCCTCCCGCCATACCTGCTGTGCTTACAAGTTTACCGCTTTTAATATCATCAAGTACTTTCTGTAACTGCCCTTCAAGCATTGTCACACGGCTTACAACATCGCCAATATCCTGACTGTTATCCATTGCCGGGCGCATCAGCTTTATAAATGTTATCTCTGTCTTAACTCTTTTCTGTGTAGAAAACTTCAGGTCATTCGATAATTCTGACAACACTCTTATATAATACATAAGTGTATCTATATCTACATTCTGTGCATCTTTCTTCAGGTCTTCAAGATTATCTGCTGATACTTCTATTACGTCTTCAATTCTTTCTGCATCTTTGGTTGTCTTAATAAGAAGCAGATTTCTAAGATACCATATAAAATCTGTAACAAATTGTGAAAGGTCTCTTCCCTGCATTATCAGGTCTTCCATAAGTGACATGCACACAGCAACATCTCCTGACAGGATTGTTGAAAGCATTTTACTAAATACCGCCGTGTCAACTGCCCCAAGAACATCTAATACATTTTCATACTTAAGGTCTTTCCCCAGATAGAATGCCAGACACTGGTCTAACAGACTTAACGCATCTCGCATAGAACCATCTGCAGCTTTGGCAACATATTTTATTGCCTTATCCTCTACATTCAGTCCCTCCGCCTTCATAAGTTCTGACAGTCTACCTGCAATTGTCTCTATTGTTATCCTATGGAAGTCATATCTCTGACATCTTGAAAGGATTGTAATAGGAATCTTCGCCACTTCTGTAGTAGCCAATATAAATATTACATATGCAGGAGGTTCTTCCAATGTCTTTAACAGTGCATTGAACGCTCCTATAGAAAGCATATGAACCTCATCAATTATATAGACTTTGAATCTTCCTTCTGTCGGTGAGTACTGTACTTCTTCTCTTATCTGTCTTATATTATCGACACCATTGTTAGATGCCGCATCTATCTCTATTACATTCATGCTTGTTCCAGCCGCAATCGCCTTGCATGTCGGACACTCCCCACAAGGATTGCCATCAACCGGATGCTCACAATTAACTGCCTTCGCAAATATCTTGGCAACTGATGTTTTACCAGTTCCTCTCGTTCCACAAAACAGGTATGCATGACCTATCCTGTCTGCATTAATCTGATTTCGCAGAGTCGTTACTATTGTATCCTGTCCCTTGACATCATTAAAATTGTCTGGACGCCATTTTCTGTATAAAGCCTGATATGACATGGTTACCTCCCTCTGCGCTGTCTTTACTTTCGCAGCCCTTAACCTCATGCGTAAAACCATCCGCCTCCGGCGTCTGCCGCTGCTTCGCAGCTTATGTTTTACTTATGTCGGTTAAGTTCCTGCTTCGCAGGATAATTTAGGAATATCATACAGTTTCTTACATGCAAGCATGACGAATCTGCCTGACATTCCTAAATTAGCTGCGACGAGTAACATTTTAATAACAAAAGCCGTGCGTCCGGCTTCGAACTTCTGTCCACAGACGTTACCGATGCAGTTAGCTCGATCCAGGCACCCTTTCAACACCCGGAAGCTTCCACTTAATGCTGCTTCATTCCTGACCTGACATGGTTCGTGGATTTCCGTCGTGAAAGACCCAAATGTCAACACCACTTACACCGGGCTGCTCCATAAACATCAGCCCTCTGCCGAACATCACCCCTGCTATAGCGGATTGCAGGTTCAAGGTGCCGCTACTACCCCGGCTGCACGGTATTTCAATTATACTTGTTACATATGCCTGTTGTCAAGGTGTGAAGCATTGAATCGCGAGCAGCTCGCAAAGACCTACTATCTCTACTGTTTTAGCTTGATTAGTGGGTTTTTCTCGCTCCTCCACGTCATTCTCTCATAATTTCGACCCACTCATTCTGCATATTATGCAGTTTGCGTAGGTCTTTCCCGCTGCAGCACACTACAACACGCTGCACCAGCAACACCCCTCACAAAATAAGCAACACCTCACGCACCAAAAAGACAGCCTCCACAATCCCTGCAGAAGCTGCCTAAAACATATCTCTACATATTATCCCTGTTCGTCATCTTTATGTTCTTCATACCTCGGAAGCTCAACTATCACCGCTTCATGGTGGACTGCTGGCAAAAACTTCTCCATCACTTCTTTAGTCTTTAACTTAAGGCTTGATGTGTTGATGCATGGATGGCAGCCGAGAGTGTTCCCCTCAACCACTTCCTTGTCCATCAGTAACTGCACATGGTTGTCCGTATCATTCATAAGTCCCATTATGGATACCGAACCCGGTGTTATATCAAGAAATTCCTCCATATATGATTCATCTGCAAATGAAAGTCTCGCTGAATTAATCTGCTTGCTCAGATCCTTTGTTTTAAATGGCTTGTCACCAGGCATCATAAGCATATAAAAATTCGTCTTCTGTCTGTTACATAAGAAAAGATTCTTACATATAAGTGTGTCCAGAATCTTATCTATGTCATTACACACTTCCATTGTTGTAGCAGGCTCATGGTCGGTTCTGTAATACTCCATTCCAAGCTTGTCCAATAAATCATATACTCTGATTTCTTTTTCTAATCTTCCTGTTTCATCAGCAGGTCTTCCCTTAATAAGTTCCATGATACTTCTCCCTTATAATACAACACACTGGTTTCCGAATAAGCTGACCTGACAGCCTGTCCGATAACCAGTGTATTGTTAATGTTATTCAAAATAATACAGATATACATCCTCCAGGTCAATATTATCTCCAACTTTTACTGCCTCTTGTGGAAGCTCGTCACCTACAACTCTTAATGCAAGGCCATTCTTTCTCTGTCTGATATTGCCAATCTTATATTCCTTCTGAAGCTCACCTACCTCGTCAAGCGTGCATGTTATCTCTCCAACTTTTCCAGCCATGCTCTCAATAAGCTCAACCGGTGTTCCTGTCGCAATTATCTCTCCGCTCTTTAGAAGCAGTACCTTATCAGCAATACATTCAATATCACTTACAACATGCGTTGCAAAGAGAATTATCTTGTCCTTAGACAGCTCTGCTATATAATTTCTGATTGAAATTCTCTCTTTCGGGTCAAGTCCGGCTGTCGGCTCATCAAGTATAAGAATCTTAGGATTACCAAGAAGTGCCTGTGCAAGCAGCACTCTCTGCTTCATTCCTCCTGAAAATCCTCCAATTTTCTTATATGCAACCTTAGTAAGATTAACTACCTCTAGCAGCTCGTCTATCTGCTGGTTGACAGTCTTAACAACCTCATTACCATTCTCATCAGTCGTCTTAATCTTCTTAACTCCCTTAATCTCTGCCATATATTTAAGAAATGCTTTAGGTGAGAAATCTTCATAAAATCCCTGCTGCTGCGGCATGTAGCCAACCAATCCCCTGAACTGTTTGCCAAGCTTTAATATATCTTCCTCTGCACTGTCCTCGCCAAAAAGAATACTTCCACCATTCATCTTATCTCTCGATACATTATCTGTGATAAGATTAATCATAGTACTCTTGCCGGCTCCATTAGCACCAAGAATACCATATACTCCCGGTGTAAATGTATAATTAATCCCCTTCAGTGCCTGAACCGTACCATAAGTTTTCTTTAAATTCCTTACCTCTAATTTCATACCCTGTGCCTTCTCTTTCCTAATGATTTTCCAACCTTCATCATAACCAGCATAATAATAAGCTCAGCTGCTAACTCTGCCATGTAACGTACAATCATGAATTGTCCTACCGATGCATGAAGTATAAGACTTTTGATAACCCCGATACTGCCTGCTCCACTTTCCAATACATTTCCCATAAATGTAAGACTTACTACCGGTGCATTAAGATACGGCATGCCGTAAATATTCCTAAGCCATATTAATTCCATCCCATGAATCACAACTGCTAACGCTGCAGTTAATATAATATTGGCAATATATTTATCTCTTACTATCTTCCTTCGTCCATCTGCAGAACTTCTCTCTAACAGAATCATTCCTGACTTATATTCTATACGTTCACTGCCTGCTGATATAATCATTATACCACTAATCAGTGCCAATGTAATCATAATTCTGCGGTATAATCCCTTGTCACCTAAGATAACCTCATATCCCCTGTCTGATATGAACCACGCCTGCGTACCATAATCATCTTTGATATGTCCGATATATTCAATCTTATCTACATACTCCTGCGCTCGTTTTTGTTCTTTTACTATCTGCTGTTCTCTCTGCTTAAGATTCATGAACATAACCGGGTCGACATTCTCGTATGACTCTCCAACATATTTAGCTATCTCCTCTTCGACTGCTTCATATTTCTTCTGCAGTTCATCAAGATAATCCTGAAAATATGTATAATCCGCACCTCCATGCTGTGCATACTCCTTATCCATATGCTTATTATCATCAGTATAATAGTACTGTCCTGATGAACACACATATGCCGAAACTACGAACATCGCAGCTATCACCCAGACACATTTATTAGAAAATACAAGCTTATGAATCTCCTTAACCATATCAGGAAACTTAAAAAGGATTTTCTGATATCCCGCTGATATGCGGTCTGTAAGCCTTGCTATCAGTGATGCGTTCTTGTAAGGCTTCATTACTGCGAACACATTTATCGCAATATAAGTCATTATACATGTAATGATTATAAGCACGAACAGACTCGCCGAGAACACAGGGAACACAAATGTTCCAACGCCCCAGTTCCTGTATGATGAAAATGTAGCATTAATATTAACTATGCTGATTATATTAATGTAGTGAAGCCCGTTCCATATGCTGTGAATATCAATATGCGAATATATAAACTGCTCAACCGCTGCAAATATCAGAAATACAACCATAGCCAGATTGCGGTTTCTAAACAAGACGAACACCGACCATATTATCAGTGCAAGTGCCATTATGCACATCAGTGATATAACGTATAAAACCATTATATATTGTATCTTGCTCCATGGATATGTGAATTTTGCAAATGTATCAATATTCTGTATCGGATTGGCTAAGTCCTTAAAACCGCCGCTCTGTATCATTGCCGCGATAAATGTTGTCCAGTACATTACCGTGTGGACAAGCACCGCAGCCACGGCTATTACGCCAGTCTGTTTTATTGCAAGAATGACACGCCCTTTAGAACTTCCATATGTAAGCTGCCACATTCCGTTGTCTCTCTGTGCGAACAGGTCGTATATCACAATCAGCATTAATGCCATTGAGAAGAAATACTGATAATAATATCCTGTAAAATTCTTTACCCCTTTATACTCATCATCGAATACATTTACATCAGCAACCCGCCTGAAATCATCTGCCGTCTGCAGAATGTTGGCATATGAGAATGACCCCGCCTTTGTAAATATACTGTATTTCTTTAATTTGTCCGCATTGTCAATTACTGAATTAACACTGTCCGAATACTCCTCCAGATATCTTGTATGTGTATTCTTCTCTGAATCAAGAATCCCCTCATCAGTTACCGGTTTGTTGGCATACAGGAAAAATATTATGTTGACAAGCACAATTACAGCTATCAATATCAGCTTCTTATAATTAATAACTCTCTTTAACTCCTGCATAATACCCCCTCGTTTCTTCTACTTATTAATATTCTTCCAGTCAAGAAGATATATAGGTCCGTCAAACACCTCTTTCCATTCTGTGTCTGATTCAATATTCTGCTTATCTATATACATAAGCCTGTCCTCTCCCATATTAAGGCAGAACAGATATCTCTCATCACCAAAGAACATATCCAGTGCCTCCGGACACGGTATTTCATTAACAACTTTTCCATCCTTATCAAGCACAACATACTTCTTTGCTTCATTGTCTATAATGCTGTGAAAATAATTACAATACATACCATTATTCAGATATATGTACCTATTATCTAACGAAACATTACAGAAATCACAATATTTATCAGCTTTAAATATCAGTTCAGTCTGCTCACTGTTGATGTCCGATTTATACAATCCCTGACCATTCACATAATAATAAAATGTGTCTCCATTATTATCGAAATAATAGTCATTAACATCTTCTGTAGTTATCTGTGAAACATTTTTCCCGCTCTGGGAATAAGCAAAAATCCCTCTGCTTTTCACCCTGATAATTCCTTTATCATCCTTATTGCTTTCTATCACGGTAAACATCACCTTATCGCCAAATCCTTTAACATTTGCAACCGATATTGACTTTCCTGTAACTTCATAGACAACATTTCTGCTGCCATTCTTTAATGACAATTCTATTATCTGCTCTGTATACTCCACATCACTTCCAAGATGTGTTCCCTTATCAAATGCATAGACATAATCACCAAGAAATGCCAGATGAATTGAACTCGAGTTATCACACGGCAGCAGTTCCCCAATAATCTCACGTGAGCCACCGTCAGGGTCTGCCCTGCACAATTTTGCCATACCATTTTCTATCGGCATATAATACAAGCTGCCATTATAATAATAAATGTTGAATACAACGCAACCCTTAAGACATGCGTCACAGCTTGTTGAATTATGTGCACAGTCCGGTCTTGCGCAAACAGGGACTTCCTCTTTGCTATCCACATCAAAATACACAAGCATATCTTCATCTGTAATATAATAGTATCCATCCTCAGCCGCCGCTACTCTGTGAACACTGTCGGTATTCCAGTAATCAGGTGATACATTTTCAAGATTAATGCCCTTAATTCCTGAATAATTAATCTGTGTCGCTGCCTCTTTATTTCTATGTAATCCCATATAAACAACAACTGCAGCTATCACCACAGCAAGAAATCCTGCTGGAATCATCACTTTCTTTATCACACTGCCCCTCCTTATTCTTCTGAAAGCTTATATATATTAATCCTGTCCGTACGGTACTGATTGTACAGTTCAATCCTGTAATAATCTGTTCCTGTACTTCCGTCCTGATATTCTGCTTTAAGCTCGATTACCCCCTTATTAATGCACTCGTTCATATATCTGTATTCTTCTACACTTGACTGCATGTAATTGTTCCAGGCATCTTCTGATGATGGTATGTCATACATGAATATAAGCCTCAACGCATTTTCACCACTTCCTGTTATCTTCTTAGCACCAGTCCTGTAATTGCGCCTCTTATAATATGCATTCTCGTCCGTCTTATAATCATCAAAAAATCCGGTAGTGTTATATAACGTTGCTGTAATTGCTGACATATCTTTATCCGCATACAGCGACGGCCAGTCAATGACAACCCCCAGCGTATAATATGGAGGGACTTCACCTTTGCTGTATCCCCCGCCAGCTCCCATACAGCCAGTCTCATATGTTCCAATAAATTCCTCACCCGTAAATGTCTTATCAAGTTCCAGATAAGAAAGCTCCTCCCATGCTTCGGTTGTCTCCTCTACAGTTACATTTTCCTTTTTCCCACATGAAACTAAAGACATAAGCACCGGAACCATTCCAATTAATAATAGTATTCTTTTCATGCCGCACCTCCTTTTATTATTAATACGAAAAATGTTCCTGATAAGTTGACGCATTTTCACAAAAAAGTTAAAATTTTTATAATATTTCGTGGAGGATAATTTAGTGGATAATACTCAGGTAGATTTTGAAAAAGATGATTATAGATATATGAAACAGGCAATCTCGCAGGCTAAGAAGGCTTATAAGCTTAATGAGGTACCTATTGGCTGTGTAATTGTGTATGAAGGAAAGATTATAGGAAGAGGCTACAACCGCCGTAATACAGATAAGACTTCTCTCGGTCACGCCGAGATTACTGCCATTAAGAAAGCCAGTAAATATATGAACGACTGGAGGCTTGAAGACTGCACTTTATATGTTACACTTGAACCTTGCCAGATGTGTGCAGGTGCTATTGTTCAGGCAAGGATTCCGCGCGTTGTAATCGGTTCAATGAACCCTAAAGCAGGATGTGCCGGTTCTATACTTAATATACTGCAGATTCCGACATTTAATCACCAGTGCGAAATTACTAAAGGTGTTTGTGAAGAAGAATGTTCAGAAATGCTCACAACATTTTTCAAGGAACTGCGTAAAAACAAGAAAAAGAATACACTTGCCACTACTGATGGAGAATGATTATGAAATTTGAATACGCTTTTGAAAGCATGAAGCTTAAAGTACTTGATGAAACATTTGCAGGAAAAGTACTTGAATTCTACAGCCGTAACCGTGAAGAATTCGACAGATACGAAGCTGCCAAGCCTGATAATTTCTATACAACAGAATATATCGCAGCCACACTTAAGGCTGAATATGCTGCTTTACTAAAAGGTGAATTCGGCAGATTCTTTCTTTTTTCTGACGATATGCCTGGTGAAATTCTCGGCTCTGTATCTTTTTTTGGTGTTACAAGCATTAACCGTTCATGCCGTATAGGATATAAAATTGATAAGAACTACCGCAAGCTAGGACTTGGAAGCCTTATGGTTAAACATATGCTTGAGATTCTTACACACGAAAAGGAGATGCACAGAATTGAAGCCTACATTCACCCTGAAAACATCTCCTCTATTAATCTTGTCAAATCTCTTGGCTTTATATCCGAAGGAACTGCCTATTCCTATGTGAAGCTCAACGGCTCATGGCAGGATCATTTAAGATTCGTCTATATTTCCTGATACCAGTATCCAAAATACGGATTGGCGTAGTCACTCCTGTGGCTCTTCTTAAAATTATTAAAGCCAAACATTGAAGCCATGTAGCGTTCACGGTTGCAGTACATTCCCGGAACGCCAATGAAATATTTAGTATTATCAAGGTTATCGCGCACTCTTCCAAAAAGTATATGCCTGAAATTATAATAGCCATGCAGCAGGAAGCTGTTTCCCGCGATATCAATTTCACTCTGGTTAAGACACTTTAACTTCTCTGGCGACACTTCTATACAATCATAGAAGTAATCATCATCGAATGCATCTATATAATCAGCCCTCACAAAAAGCTTTTCAAAAGGATCCGTCTGCGTTGCATCGGCTCTGTGTGCTTTTTGCTGCAAATGTTGTGTTTCCGCAGGTATTTTAGCTGCTACTCCGGCAGCCTTTATATCTTCTGTTGATGTGTCACTTACACTTACGCTTTCCGCAGTCACACCTGTCTGCGGTCTGCCCACTGACACAGGAGATTCTGCCTGAGTCATCTGTGATTCTGACGACTCCGGTCTTACCGTTTCTGACCTTAACGATTCTGCCAGAACAGACTCTGGCATTTGCTGCCCCCGCTCTTCCTCCTCACTCTGTCTCATACGCTCTTTTATAACTATTCCGGCTTCCACCTGTTTTTTTGCATCCATTCCTGAGAACACAAGCATGTCAGGAGTTACGTCCTCGTCCTTCCACATGGACATCATACAGTCATATCTTGCATCCTCCCTCGCAACCGCAAGCCCGCATATATCCTTAAATCCATAACCGGTTTCATTGATATTATCAGGATTGAATATTCCACTGTATTCCATCTGTCCCATTTTTACAAGACATTCGCCCAGCTTTATAAGCCTGTAGCCGCTGTCAGTAACCATCATATATATGCCAAACATTTCCGGGCTGTCCGTTTTAACACCTCTTAAGCTTATGCTTAACTTAAACTGCCCCTGATGGACTAATGCCTTTGCAAAGCCGACATTTCTCCCCTTTACTCCCTCCGGATATGAATATATGTATGAAACAAGACGCTGATAATCCACAATAAACCTCCCTGATGATTAACTCTCTTATGCACCTTATGCCATGCATTAAGAAAATATTCCATCAGGGAGGTTTTATCTTAATCTACCACCATATTCTTTCCATTATTTTTTCCGTAATAAAGCCTGTCATCTGCGCGCTTTATCCATTCTTCTATATCACCATCGGCATTTCTCTGCGCCACTCCTATTGTTAGTGATATATTTATCTTCTGCTGTTTATAAATACATTCAGAGTTTTCTATTTCTCTCCTCAATTTTTCTAATACTTCATGTGTGCTGTCGTGTGTTCCATTATGTATAAGAAATTCTTCTCCGCCCCACCTTGAAATCACACAGTTACTGCATATATTTTTCATCTTCTGTGCAATGAAATTTAAAACATAATCACCACAGTTATGTCCATATGTATCATTTATTTTCTTGAAATCATCTACATCTGCCATTGCAAGCCAGCCTTCATCGTCCGTATCATATTCTTCAAGATAATTAATCATATATCTTCTGCTGTAAAGGTCTGTCAGAAGATCAATGTTGGCAATTGAATTAAGCTTCTTCTCAGACTCAATAACAAGATCGATTATCATCTTAGTATAATATATTAAAAATGCTGATACACTTATTGCATTACATGCAAGCATCACAGATATAATTGTTTTATTAATTTCATACAATGGTCCGTTAATTATAGCTATTGCTGATGATATTATACTTACAGCAGCTATTGCTATCGACACAGCCAGTGGATTCGGGTCTTTTGTATCGGTCTTGGTTGATATGTATTGTGAATAAAATATTATAGGTATTAATGACATGCTATACAGATGAAATCCACATTTATACCCAAGACATATTGTTGCAATAGCCATATAAATTATAATTGTTGCATACACACACCACATATATGCACACACTTTCTGCCTTTTTAACAGCATAAAATATAACACATAACCAATCATTGCTATTACACTGTAATAAATCATTGGTGTTATATTAAAATATACAAATAATGTCAGCATAAATGCAACAAATAAAAACAACGATATGTTAACAACCACGCATAGTTTAACAACCTGTTCCAGATTAAATTCTTTTTTATTAATGCTCATGATATCTCCTGATAATATGTTCTCGATTGTAAGTAGTACTATAGTATCATACAAAAGCTACTTTTGCACTACATTTTTATTGCAGCTTGACATTTTTTATTAAGTTTCATAACATTATTCTTATAGATTGGAGGCAATATGAGCGATAATAAATATAATAATGTTATGCACCTCGGCAACCCAACTAACACGATTGCCGTGCTTAACAGATATGGTTTTGATTTCAAGAAAAAGTTCGGTCAGAACTTTCTTATAGATGAAAATGTTGTTGAGAAAATCGTACGTGAAGCAGGCGTTACGAAAGACGATTTCGTTGTTGAAGTCGGCCCTGGAATCGGAACAATGACTCAAATTCTGTGTGAGAATGCCAGAGAAGTTGTTGCCGTTGAGATTGATAAGAAGCTTATTCCTATCCTTACAGAGGACACACTTTCTTATTATGACAATGTAACAGTAATCAATGAAGATATCTTAAAGCTTGATATCAAGAAGCTTGCAGATGAGAAGAATGAAGGCAGACCAATCAAGGTTGTTGCCAACCTTCCATACTATATAACAACACCTATTATTATGGGACTTTTTGAGAGCCATGTACCATTAGACAGTATAACTATCATGGTTCAGAAAGAGGTAGCTGACCGCATGCAATGTGGTCCTGGAACTAAAGATTATGGCGCACTTTCACTTGCTGTACAGTTCTACGCCAAGCCTAAGGTTGTGCTTAATGTGCCTGCTAGCTGCTTCATGCCTCGTCCTAATGTTGATTCAGCGGTTATCCGTCTTGAGCGCTTCAAAACCCCACCTGTTGATGTTAAAAATGAACATCTTATGTTCAAGATAATAAGAGCATCATTTAACCAGCGCCGAAAGACTATGCTTAACAGTGTCGGCAATTCCGGAATCGGCATCACTAAAGAAGCTCTTACCAACGCACTGGAAACTATGGGACTTCCGCTTACTATCCGCGGCGAAGCCCTTTCACTTGAGCAGTTTGCACAATTAAGCAATCTGCTGTGCTAAATAACATGATACCTATAAGTAGTCGCATTTTCGCAACTTTAGTAGGTGTTTTTGCAGCAAAATTCACGTAAATCATGTTACTTCTCGACTAAAGACCTATACAACAACAAAAAACTGCTATTTAGTAGGTGTTTTCATGGCTTTATCAATAAAAACCACGTTAAAAGACCTACTAAATAGCAGTTTTATTATAATTTATAGGTTTTCACCCAGTTTACACAAGAAAAGGGCTGTCCTGCCGGCAAAGTCCTCGAAACCTTACTCCCCAAAAAGCAGCTTTCTCGCATTCTGGTTAGTAACATCAATAACCTCCTGCGTATCAAGCCCTTTAATCTGCGCCAGCTTTTCTGCAACATATTTTATATTGCGGCTGTCGTTTCTTTTACCTCGGTTAGGCTCAGGTGCCATATATGGACTGTCTGTCTCAAGAACAATTCTATCCATCGGTATATACGCGGCTGCTTCCACAAGCTTCTTAGCATTCTTAAATGTAAGAACGCCGCCGATTCCTATAGAGAATCCCATATTAAGAAAATCTCTTGCTGCTTCCTTACTGTATGAATAACAGTGGATTATTCCGCCTGTATCCTGTCCGTGATTACTCTTTAATATGTCGATTGTATCCTGACATGCATCTCTTGAATGAATCATTACCGGCATGTGTGTGCGGTACGCTACATTCATCTGTGCTGCAAACCATTCACGCTGCTGCTTCTTTTCAGCCACCGCCATATCTGCATCATCTGACACATAGTAGTAATCAAGTCCGATTTCTCCAAGCGCAACAATCTTTCTTGCCTTAGATTCACCAAGCATGTTTTCCAGCCATTCAATGTCCGATTCTTTCAATCTGACAATATCCTCCGGGTGGAAACCAATCGCTGCGTATACCTTTTCATATTGTGCAGCAAGTGCAAGGGAAGCCTCACAGCCCTGACGGCTTGCACCTACATTAACAATGTAATCAAGCTCCCCTGTATCACTAAGCATGCTGCTTATAAGTTCATCTCTGTCCTCATCAAATCTTTCATCATCATAATGAGCATGAGTTTCAAATATCTTCATATCTATCAGCCAATCTCTGCGCCTTCAATAATATCCTTCTCAAGTGTAAGAACTGATAAGTTATCCTTATCATCCCATGCTGAGATAATCATTCCCTGTGACTCAATACCACAGATCTTTCTTGGCTTTAAGTTAGTGCATACAACTAACTTCTTACCAATAAGCTCCTCTGGCTTATAGTACTTCTGGATACCTGATACGATAGTTCTCTTCTCATCACCAATCTGAAGCTCGAACTTAAGAAGCTTTGTCTTCTTAACAGCTTCACATGTAAGAACCTTGGCAACTCTGAACTGAACCTTCTCAAAATCATCAAATGTAATCTCAGGCTTAACTTCAACCTGTGGATATTCTGTAACACCATTAGCCTTCTTCTGAGCTTCCTGAATAGCCTCAACCTTTTCCTTAAGGTCCTTCTCAAAGTCAAGTCTTGCGAAAAGAATCTCTGGAGTCTCAGTAACCTTAAGTCCTGTTTCTCTTAAGCCAAATGTAGCAAGGTCATCAAAATCTCTTACTCCTGCCTCTGGATTAGCTGGGTAAAGCTGTGCAAGAATCTTGTCTGTAGTCTCTGGCATGAAAGACTTAAGAAGATTAGCGCCGATTGTAATACTCTCAACAAGGTTATAGAGCACTTCTGCTAATCTGTCCTGCTGTGCCTCATCCTTTGCAAGAGCCCAAGGCATTGTCTCGTCAATATATTTGTTACATCTCTTAAAGAGTGTGAATACTTCTGTGATAGCATCTGCTACATGAAGTGTAGCCATCTTTGCCTGAACCTTATCTCTTGTTGCTGTTACAACAGCCTTAAGGTCACCGTCAATTGCAGCATCCTCTACGCCAGTCTTATTAACAACTCCACCAAAGTACTTGTTAGACATTGCAATTGTTCTGTTTACAAGGTTACCAAGTGTGTTGGCAAGGTCTGAGTTCATACGCTCAACCATAAGCTCCCATGAAATAACACCATCATTCTCAAATGGCATCTCGTGAAGAACAAAGTAACGTACAGCATCAACGCCGAAGAGGTCTACAAGGTCATCTGCATAGATAACATTTCCCTTAGACTTACTCATCTTACCATCATTCTGTAATAACCAAGGATGTCCAAATACCTGCTTAGGAAGTGGCTCACCAAGTGCCATAAGGAATATTGGCCAGTAAATTGTATGGAATCTGATGATATCCTTACCGATAAGGTGAAGGTCTGCTGGCCAGAACTTCTTGTACTGCTCTGAAGAATTGCCATCAGCATCATATCCGATACCTGTGATATAGTTAGTAAGGGCATCAAGCCATACATAAACTACATGCTTGTCATCAAAGTCAACCGGGATACCCCATTTGAAAGATGTTCTTGATACACATAAATCCTGAAGTCCAGGAAGAAGGAAGTTGTTCATCATCTCATTCTTTCTTGAAACAGGCTGGATGAATTCCGGATGTGTATTGATATGCTCAATAAGCTTGTTGGCATATTTGCTCATCTTGAAGAAATAAGCTTCTTCCTTAGCCGGCTTAACTTCACGTCCACAGTCAGGACACTTTCCATCAACAAGCTGGCTCTCTGTCCAGAAAGACTCACATGGAGTACAGTACATGCCTTCATATGAACCCTTATAAATGTCTCCCTGATCATAAAGTTTCTTAAAAATCTTCTGAACCTGCTTCTCATGGTAATCATCTGTTGTTCTGATGAACTTATCATATGAAGTATTCATAAGATCCCAGATTCTCTTAATCTCTGTTGAAACATTGTCAACAAATTCCTTAGGTGTAATTCCAGCTTCCTCAGCCTTAAGCTCAATCTTCTGACCATGCTCGTCAGTTCCTGTCTGAAAAAATACATCGTAGCCTTCCTGTCTTCTGAATCTTGCAATACTGTCTGCAAGAACGATTTCATAAGTATTACCAATATGTGGCTTGCCTGATGTATAGGCAATAGCTGTTGTCATATAAAATGGACCTTTACTCTGTGGCATATCATTTCCTCCATAATCTATTATTTTAATTCATCGCTATAACGCAAATGTAGTGTGAATCATTTATCCGTAAACTTTATCATAGAAAAATTTACAATAAGTGTCAAGTCTGTATTAAGTATGATACAATATGTGAATAATAAATCAATATTTCTTATAATATTAATTAAGACAGAAATGAGGATTAGTATGCGTAATAAACAACTTTGCCTTTTACATCAATTTCTTAACAAGGCTGTGAGCCTGCTGATAGTTTTTATAATGGTAATTACCCTGTCTGGCTGCAGCCTGCCCTGGAATCAGAAGCAGATATCAGAAACTACTATATCTGCCACAGAGGATAACACTGATTTCACGGATTATGTAAACAACCTGTTTGCTGACCTGTTAAGTGCCGATATGGTATCTTTGCATGCCTATGTCGAACACCCCAGGGATTTCGGAATTAACGATTATGAGATTACTCTTGGCCGCTACGACCTTGACAATCCCGATGACTCCTCAGATTACACCGACATAATATCAACGCTTAAATCATTTGACAGAAGCACACTTTCAGCAAAACAACAGATAACGCTTGATGAGCTTCTTATGTATATGGAAAATGAGCTGGAATACAGTGATTTGTACATGTTTAATACACAGCTTCAGACAACTACAGGTATTCATGTCCAGCTGCCACTGCTTTTTGCTGAATATACATTTGAAGAAAAGAAAGATATTGACGAATATATTGAGCTGCTCTGCGATGTTGACGGATATTTTGAAAATATGGCTGCATTTGAGAAGCTTCGTGCTGATAACGGATATTTTATGGAAGACACCCTTGCCGATGAGGTAATTGAAAGCTGCAACTCATTTCTTGAGACTGCCGGTTTAGAAGATGGTGCAATGATATCAACCTTTAACGAAAAGCTTGCTTCTGTTGACGGACTTTCTTCACAGGATATTGCAGATTATAAAGCTAAAAATGTGTCCGCAGTCAATGAACATGTAATTCCAGGATACCAGTCCCTTGTAAATATGCTTACTTCATTGAAAGGCTCTAACAGATATTCAGGCGGTTTATGCAATTATCCTGATGGTTCTCGGTATTTTGAATATATACTCTCTTCAACACTTGGCTGGAGCAAATCTGTTGACGAATACGATAAGCTGGTTGATTCTTATATCAAGAAATATATGCTTAAAATGCAGTCGCTTGCGCTTAAAGACTCCTCTATTCTTGATAAATTTGACACATTTTCATTCAATATGACTGACCCGGTTGGTATTCTTACCGACCTTAAGAAAAGAATAACCGATGATTTCCCTGAGATTCCAGATGTGAATTATAATATCAAATATGTGTCAAAGGCGCTTGAGGACTACACCAGTCCGGCTATGTACTTTATTCCGCAGCTTGATAACCTTGATATCAATTCAATATACATCAATTCTTCAGGCACTTCTGCGAGTGAATTATATCCTACACTTGCACATGAAGGGTATCCGGGACACATGTACCAGACACAGTATTTTGCCGCAACCAATCCTGACTGGATAAGATACATTCTTGCACCAGGCGGATATGTTGAAGGCTGGGCATCATATGTTGAAGTTCTTTCTTATAATTATGCACAGACCGGCAACGATGCACTTAACAAAATGTATGCTGCTAATTATGCCACTGTCCTGTGCCTTTATGCAAAAGGGGATATTGGCGTTAATTACTATGGATGGAGTGAAGATGATGTTTACAAATACATCAGCCAGTATGGTTTTGATGATAAATCAGTCGCTCACGAAATGTATTACGCATTTGTCTCTGACCCGGGCAATTATTGCAAATATGTTCTTGGAATGTTAGGATTTGAGCAGTTAAAGACTAAGGCACAAAGTGAACTTTCTGATAAATTCAATCTTAAAAATTTTCATCAGTATATACTCGACATGGGTCCTGTGCAGTTTGATATATTATTTAACAACCTTGATGCATGGATTAAAAAAGAAAAATAACATTAAAAATGGGATGTTACCTTAACACAATAGTCTGGTAACATCCCTTATTAATTGATTATTATATGCTTCCACCCGGATAATAGCCGCCTGAACCATAGCCACAGCACATAGGCATACATATATTTGAACACAGGCAGAGTGCAACCCACGGAGCACAGCCTGTACAATATGTTGTAGATGACGGTCCCTGATACTGTGTCCTTCTTCCTGCATACCAGCTTCCACCGCTTGCAATACGCTGATACAGCAACTGATACTGCATATTGTCAGGATCAGAATCCAAAGCACGCTTGGCATCTTCCAAAGCTGTAGCTTCTTCTCCTTTTCCAAGATGTGCCAACGCACTGTAGTAGTACCATCTTCCATCACGGTCAGTTATGTTGTTAAGCACATTAATAGCTTCATCATAACTAGAGTTATTAATATAATTAGCTGCTGCCCTCAGATGCACTGTTGTAGGATCATTGCCATTGAGATTATCACTGCCATATCCATTGCCACCATAGCTTCCTGTATATCCACCAAATCCAAATGGACCAAATCCCCAGAAGCTTCCGAAATCTCCATATCCGCCCTGTGACTGGTTCTGATAATCACCATCATAACCATAATGATCTGAACGACCTGTACCATAACGCGTCTGGCTGTATGACTGACTACTGTATCCGCCCTCACGCTCACGCATTATCTGGTTATAAGCCTGCTGTACAAGCTTAAACATCTCTTCTGCCTGATCCTTATTAGGATTATTAATGTTAGCATCAGGATGATACTTTCGGCTCAGTGTTCTGTATGCTTTTTTCACTTCATCATCGGAAGCATCCCTTGATACCCCCAACACTTTATATGGATCTGTCATTATGTTCCTCCAACTGCTTACCGGCAGTATTATTTTTCTTCCTTCTGGCGGCGTAGAACTTTGTCCATACACCTGAATATATGATATTTCTTAACAGTTCTGCATTAGCAAGAATCGGCAGTCTCTCAAAAGCCCTTGCACATCCTGCCATATACGCTTTAAGTATGTTTTCTGCAAATGTATCAAAATCCTCTACATCCTTATGATACTTAAATACATTATAATTGTTCTTTTTATCATCTTTTTCCAAATCATCATATGCATCCAGCAGATATATAAATCTGCCAAGATTATTGCCAAGCACCCTTAACTCATCACTCCACTCATCATCTTTCATGGCAGCAACTTCACCTAACAGTATACCAAACTGCTCTGCCGGCTTGTCAATATTTGTTTCCTGTGCTTTTTCATATTCTGACAACTTAGAAAGGCTTTTCCTTATAATCTCTGCCTTATGAGGATATTTCTTCTCAAGCTTTTTAATATCTTTTTTCAATACTCCGGCATAAGTTCTTTTCAAGACCTTTTTCTCATCGTACCAGTCGTCCATACATTTGTAATATGTCAGAAGGACATTCATATCCGCAACATAATCTGAAACAACGTTACGCCTCACAGGATGCTTTCTTAATGGATGTGTGACGCAACGTTCCTCAGAGTATATAGTTTCCGGTTCATACAACCCTGTAAGAAGTATAACCAGAAATGTCATATCATAGCTTAAGGAAATCTGCCCCTTCAATCCATGCGCTTCTGCCAGCGAATCGCACAGACCACAATAGTATGAGCGGTATTTATCAAATTCTCTGAATTTAAGTTCTGGCTGATCAACAACTATATACCCATACATACTAAACTCATACCTCCATTTTCGCTTATCATATAACATTGAAAATATTCAGTCAATCAGCCTTTCAAAGATTAATAAATTATTAATACTATTTTTAGATATTATTCTTGTCGTCAAAATCAGTTCCCCACAAAAGGAAACTTGTATAATCATCTAGCGAATTGACTGGACGCATTACATCACTCTCGTCAAGATTGCTGGCAAATTCATTTTCACCGTCATCAAAACTCTTGTCACCCTGTCCATCACTATATCCGTTTTTATATTCGTCTTTTTCATGATTATAGTCAAATGCTGGAAGCATATCTGCCACCTCCTTTCGAAGGTAGTATGTTAAGTTTCAGCTTGTTTTATCCGATATTATATTCAGCTGATAAATGTGTATTCAATCACACTTGATATATAAGGAGGAAATTTATGCGGATTACATCACAGATGCTGGCAGCTAACCAGCTTAAAGCAGGCATTGAGCCTTCATCAAAGACCCTGCTTGATTACATCCAGAATAAGGATGATGACAGCCTTACAAGCCTGCTTTCCAAAAAAACTGACACTTCAACTTCTTCACTTACTAAGAAGTTACAGAAAGACGCTTACGAAGACATTAAGGATGATGCTGATTCTGTTACAGAAAATGCAGCTAAATTCACTGATGAGAAATCAACTCTTTTCGCTGATGCTGAAAAAAACGGTGATTATTCTGCAATATATGCGGATATCAAATCTGTAGTTGATTCTTATAATAAGCTCTATAACACCCTTGGTAAAACATCAAGTTCCATCAATTCTATGTGTTCTGAGCTGTTAAAGGAATCAGTTAAAGAGAACTATGAAACATTATCTGCAGTAGGAATTACACTTAAAGAAGACGGTTCTCTTTCAATCGATGAAAAGAAGCTTAAGGCTGCTGATACAGATACTTTAAAGAAAGCATTTGGAACATCATCAGAATTTGCAAAAAGGCTTGGAATTATTGGCTCTAATGTATCATCACTTGCAAAGGCTAACATTAATTATGTTACCAACTCATATACATCATCAGGTGCTGCCTCTAACTCGTCGGATGATTTATATTCACTTATGACAAGTAAGTTTAATTCTCGCAGTTAGAATTTCTGATAACGGATATGCATATATGATGTCCGATTTGTTCAATATTGTATATTTTAAAAACCTCTCCATACCAGCATTTATAATGTCGGTATGGAGAGGTTTTAATATATAATAGTTATATATTTATTTTTTTCATTCTACCTGATATCTAAGTCTGGTGGAACATCAAGTTCGTGCGGAACTGGCGCACCATTCTTCTTTCTCTGTCGTACACACTCGGTCAGCAGGTACTCTATCTGTCCATTCACAGATCTGAAATCGTCCTCTGCCCACGCTGCAATGGCATCATAGAGTTTAGCTGATAACCGGAGAGGAACCTGTTTCTTACCTGAATCTGCCATTAGTAAAGACTTCCTGAATTAACTACTGGCTGGGCATCTTTGTTTCCACAAAGGACGACTAAAAGGTTGGATACCATAGCTGCTTTTCTCTCTTCATCAAGCTCTATAACCTGTTTTTCTGATAATCTCTCAAGTGCCATCTCTACCATTCCTACAGCACCATCAACTATCATCTTTCTTGCATCTACTATTGCTGATGCCTGCTGTCTCTGAAGCATTACTGCTGCTATCTCAGGTGCATACGCAAGATATGTAATTCGTGCTTCTATTATCTCAAGTCCGGCATCTGCTACTTTGCCCTGGATTTCTTTTCTTATTCTTTCTGCTACAACTTCACTTGAACCTCGAAGGCTTCCCTCATCTGCAATTCCATCTCCCGTTGTATCTACATTTTCTGCAACATCATATGGATACATGCGTACAATATTACGGAGTGCACTGTCACATTGTAATGAAAGATATTCCTTATAATTATCTACATTAAACACTGCCTTAGCTGTATCTGTCACTTTCCACATAACCGCAATGCCAATCTCAACAGGATTACCAAGGCAGTCATTAATCTTCTGTCTGCTGTTGCTCAATGTCATTATCTTAAGTGAAATCTTCTTATTAGCTGACTGCGAATTATTTCCCGCTGCAATTGCCATTCCTGCAACACCTGCCATACTTGCCAGATCAAGCTTATTTCCATCGCCTGTCACATCACCGCTCTGATTAAGCTTAGTTGACGCTGCCGGGTTAACAGCCACACAAAAAGGATTCACAAAGTAAAATCCCGCTTCTTTAATAGTTCCAACATACTTGCCAAAAAGTGTAAGCACAAGTGCTTCCTGTGGCTTTAATACCTTAAGACCGATAAAGAATATCCAGCCTATTGCTGCGTATACACCACCTGCAACGATAAGTACTATCCATCCTGCTTTAGTCTCTGCCTGTTCAACCATAATCGAACCAACAATAATTGCTGCTATAGCTGCTGCGTAAAGTAATATAAACAGTGTAACCATTATCAGACCATTCTTGCTTTTCTTCAAAACCTTTTCTTCCATATAAAAATACCTCCTTAACACCCTGATTATTAATCTTGTTATTGATTATTCTTTTAACGGTGTCTTTGTTGATATTCGTATGATATCATTTTGATATCATATTGTCAAGATATTAACATCTTCAATTCTCAATTGTTGCATTGCGTTGTTTTTTTGTATTTAAATTCCGGCTATGCTATTATTTCTTTGGGACTTATCATTCACGGTAGGCGGTTAGCCTTTAGCCTCTTTTGAAAGGAGGTGATAGGCGTGCTAACTTTTTCAGATCTTCTTACATACACACTTGTATTAATTGAAGTTATAACACTTGTTGTTATTCTTTCTGATAAAAAGACAAAAAAATAACCGCCCCAGCCTGGACAGTTTGGGCAGTTATTTTTTAACTCTCTAATCTACAAAGGCTAGCCGTCTATCGGTAAGTTCCTTTGTATTATCATAATACTCTATTCATATATTTATGTCAAACATTTGTCTTAACATAAAAATAAAAGCCTTACAACCTAGGATTCCCTAAATCATAAGACCTTCCAGTGCACCGCCAGGGGTTCGAACCCTGGACACCCTGATTAAGAGTCAGGTGCTCTACCAACTGAGCTAGCGGTGCGTAACTTATTTTGTTCTGTGCTTTTGTGTTGTCTCAAGCACAAGTGATATTCTATAGCATGGTTTAATAAAATGCAAGCACTTTTTTGTATTTATTTAAGAACAATTTATCTTTTTTTATAATTTTCTTGTTTTTTCATCATTTTACCATGTTTTTTATATTGATATGTGCCTTTATACACCTTATAATTCTATTATATTCCCAATTTTAAGAGAAAATATTTATATTTAATATACATTTATTAAGAAAAGAGAGTTGATATGAAGTTAAAAAAATTCGAACAACAGCCAAAACACGTTGACAATATTCCAATTGAGGCTATTAATCTTGATTCTGAACATGAACAGCCGCCAAAACCTGACAAAGCTGTTGGCAAGAATGTATTCCAGCCTAACAGCAAATACTTTACAATTGTTATATATGGTCTGCTTTTTGTGCTAGGTGCAATTCTTATATATAAGTTCATTGGTAACTGGCCTGCAACCGTCAAGTCATTGGGCAATATATTCAATATACTGTCACCATTTCTTATTGGTGCCATGATTGCGCTTGTTCTTTATCCGTTTATCAAGACCCTTTATAACAGGTTCTTCATGGGGGTATGCCATATCAAGTCCAAGAAAGCCGCCAAAATGCTTTCAATTCTTGTTGCTTACCTGATAGCAGTTGGCGCATTTGCAATATTAATAGGCTTTGTTGTGCCTCAGATATACAAAAGTATTACAGAGATTGCCAATCAGGCTCCTGTATGGTACGAGAATATCCGCAACTGGTTTACTGAGTTTGAAGATAAGCACGCCAATTCTTCTATTGATTACAATTTCATTAATCAGAAGATTGAAGATGCTCTTCCTAAACTTGTTGACTACATGACTGATGCACTTACCAATATGGTTCCTTACATTCTTAATACATCCATGGCCATTCTTTCGGGTGTGTTAAACCTTGTTATTGCAATTATCGTGTCCATCTACATGATTTCTGATAATAAGAATATTTTTTATCATTTTAAGAGATTTTTATATGCCGTGCTTCCTAGGAAAACAGCAGACAATACACGCATCATCTGTAAGAATTGTGCAAGCATTTTTATTAATTATATTATCGGCAAATCATTTGACTCAATTATTGTCATGATTATCTGCTTTATTATCATGCTGATTCTCAAGCTGCCTTATGCAGTGCTTATAAGTGTGATTGTCGGCATAACGAACATGATTCCGTATTTCGGACCATATATCGGTGGCGTGATTGGCGGTGTGATTATTGTTATCGCAAGCCCTATCAAACTTATCATATTTGTAATCATGATTGTCTGCATCCAGCAGGTTGACGGTCTGCTTATCGGTCCGCGTATCATCGGTAGCACTACAGGTCTTAAGCCTGTATGGGTTGTGTTCTCAATAACCGTAGGTGGGGCGCTGTTTGGCGTAATTGGAATGTTCCTTGGAGTTCCCGTATTTGCCGTATTAAGCTACCTGTTAAACATCACAGTGCAGCATTTTCTGGACAAAAGAAAAGTCACCGTGCAGCCTTATGACTCGCCCGATGACCTCTAGATTATTTTTTGGTATTAAGAATTCTCACGACATCGTCGAGGGAATTCTTAAATCTTACCACTCTGTAATTCGCACCTTTATGCACATACATCACTTCTGATACTTTCCTTGCAAATGCTTTATTCTTCACAACATTTCTCCCAAAGCCTTTATATAGTATATGCATTTATTATTAATGATTTCTTACTGCAATAAGTTTACAGATAGGATTGCCCATCTGTGAAAATCTTGTCTCATACTCTGTCATTACATTACCCTCGTTAAGTACAGAGTCATTATGTAAGTCAAATGTGACAACAGGAAGCTCCCAGCCCGCCTCTTTAATCTCTTCTAACGAAAAATCGAATAAATCCTTATTATCTGTTTTGAATTCCACCTGTCCGTCCGGCTTTAATATAACATCATATCTCGCCATGAACTGTCTTGAGGTAAGTCTTCTCTTCGCATGTCTGTCTTTTGGCCATGGATCTGAAAAATTAAGGTATATTCTGTCTACCTCTCCCTCTCCAAACACCTCACATATAGCCTCTGCATCCATTCTGATGAATCTTAAATTAGGAAGCTGAAGCTCGTCCTGTTTCTCTACAGCTCTTAAAAGCACGCTTGAATACTTCTCGATACCCACATAATTAATATCAGGGTTATTCGCTGCCAGTGTTGTTATAAATGTGCCTTTACCCATACCAATCTCAATACGGATTGGATTATCGTTACCGAAAACCTGTGACCATGTGCCTTTCATCCCCTCTGGCTCTGTAAACACATATTCATTCTCTATCATTACTTCCCTTGCTCCGGGTACATTTCTAAGTCTCATACGTTACTCCTATCTTTTATTTACTCAGAGTTGCTGAGTGTCCGTATGCGTGTGCGGCAAATGCTTGAATATGACAAGCTGTGCAGGAGTTAATGCCGCTATCTGCATAAGTTCAGTGCGTGAAAGCACGTCCAAACGAAGTGCGTTTGATTTCACGCACTGTAATATACTTTGCAGATGGCGGCATTTACTCCTGCTAAGCGAAGTCATCCTGAAAACATTTGTTGCACGCACATACGAACACTTACCAAGTCTGAATTATACATATATTATTTACCATAAATATCACTTTTTGCCAAGCAGGGTTTACTTATGGACAATCCTAAGCTAAAATATAATGGTATATTATATTAATCGGAGGAATTATCCATATAATGAAAAAACATTTTCTTAAAGGATTACTTATAAAGATAACCAGCGCAGTATCTGCCACGGTATTAGCATGTTCTGTATTTACCACAGATGCACACGCTGCCGCATATAACATAACCTATTCTGAAACAGGCACTGCTAATACTGAAGTTTCATGGCCTGATGCCCCGGAAGTTAATTCCAGCAGTTGTATCCTTGTTGATGCTGACACAGGCTCTATTCTATTCGAAAGAAACTCACATGAAAAATGTTATCCTGCCAGCACAACCAAAATTCTTACCGGTCTTCTTACCATTGAGAACTGCAATATGGATGATGTAGTAACATTTTCACAGGCCGCAGCCACTTCCATCAATATATATGAGGATGCTAATTTAGGTTGTAAGGTTGGAGAACAGTTTACTGTAAACCAGCTTCTCCATGGACTATTATTATACTCTGCCAATGAAATGGCCTATGCTCTCGGTGAGCATGTAGCCGGCTCCATAGACGCATTTGTTGATATGATGAATGCCAAGGCAAAAGAACTTGGTGCTTTGAATACACATTTTGCCAATGCAAGCGGATTATATAATACCAACCACTACACAACAGCATATGATATGGCAATGATTGCAAGAGGCTGTTATAATAATGCTTCTTTCGTAAGCATTGATTCTACTGCTGACGCATATATAATTCCTGCAACTAACATGTCTGCACAGCGTACAATCAGACACAGACATAAGATGTTGAAAGGCCGTTCTTACTATTATGAATACTGTAAGGGTGGAAAGACAGGATATACTGATGAATCCCAGAACACACTTGTAACATTTGCAGAAAAAGATGGCATGCGTCTCATATGTGTTGTATTTAAGGAAGCAACAGATGATTTAAGATATACTGATACAAAAACGCTTTTTGACTGGGGCTTTTCTAATTTTCAGAAATCAACAACTACAGGAAGTCAGCTCGGAGCTATGTTTTCCAATGATAATTATTATAATTCAGCTGTTTTCTCGACACTTTCACTAAACTTCGGACTGAATGCTTCATTTATCACAATACCTAATAAAAGTTCATTATCAAATGTAACTATGACGGTTGATGATAATTATGACATGACCAATGAGAATGGTGTTATGACAACACATCTTAAGTTCCTGTACAATGATAATACTGTAGGCACAACTACACTTAATATATCTGCTGCCGGCACTGACACCGGAAGCCTGCTTCCTTATGTCAGTGCAGATGTTTCTTCATCATATAAGCCTAAGACATGCATTAAAATCAATATCTGGGTAGTTGTTGGCATCGGTGCTGTTATATTATTCATTATTTATATAATTGAAGAACGTGCCAGAAGAAAACGTCAGAGAAGACATTACAACAGAAGAAGACGCAGATTATAAAACAATTTTCTTTTCATGAAAAAAGAGATGGCAGCCAAAAACTACCATCTCCTTTTTATGTCTGTAAGATTAATTACTCTTTTTATTCTTTCGTGTCATAGAATATATAATACCTAATCCAAAAATAACCATACACATAAACCATGCAATCGCTGATGTATATAATGAATCTACTGTACCAACATCGGTATCACTTATTTCTGCTGTGTCTGTAATGTCGCCAGCACCTTCCGATGGTTGTTCTACATTTTCTGTCTTCTTCTCAGTATCTTTATATATGATTGCATATGTAGAAAATTTGTCTGTTGCAAATGTAATCGAATTATCTTTTTCGTTATAAACTACATCTAAAATTTCTGCAACTCCATTATGAATTCTCACTACACTATAAGATCTTTTTATTGATGCATCCTTATTAATAAGCTTATCTGGTATTATAACCTTAAATGTCACTGCATTATTCAGTTGATTAACACTAGTTGTTTTTTCATTAATAACCTTATAAAGTTCTATGTTAAGAATAAGGCCTATCTTCTCATTAAAATTAAGTTTCTTATCGATTAATGCCTTATCTGCATCACTTACTGTATCATCAGCATTATTTACATTAATTGATACATCAACCTTTGCACCTGCTTTAACAGCCTTAATCTCATCTTCTGTAAGAACACTGTTAATTATATCATCCTTTGACTCTGACAGGCTTGTTTCCGGAACATCATCCTTCTTTACAATCTCTACCTTTATCTCTGGTTTTATCTCTTCCTTAATCATAGGAATCACAGTGATGTCTGCTTTATCTCCACATACTGTACAATGATGAGACTTGCTTCCGTTTTCTGTTGTAGTTGCTTCTTTGTCTATTGTCCATTCCGGACTGTATTTATGACCTGCTGCCGCTACAGTTTCTTTCTTGCTTTCTCCGCATACTGTACATGTATAGGTCTTCTCTCCTGCTTCTGTACATGTTGGCTCTTTGGTTATTGTACCGTCATTCCATACATGAGTTGTATGCTCTTCCTTAACATCATTGTAAGTAGTCTTTTCCCACTGTAATGTTGTAAGAGTAAGCTTTCCAGCTCCTGTATATGGCTTAACTTCTTTATCAAGGCTTGAAGCTGCATATAATGTATATCCACTATATGGAAGTGCACTCTTGAACTCATCCTTATCCTGAATCAATGCAACCTCACCAGCTTTGGTTGTGTTAAGAATAACCTTTGTTTCTTTCTGCTGTCCATCAAGCATATATATTGTGTTAATTGCATTAATATAACCCGCTGCACTATCTCCATTTCCACTTATAAGTGCATTAGATATTCCTGACATGTAGCAATTTTCAAGTAACATATGCGCCCCACAGTTAGATGAAGCTCCATTGCTGACTATTTTTTGTGCTAATTGTGCACCTGCAGTATTCTCTATATCAAGGCGCATATTTCTTAAATCCTGTGCATCCATAATACAGTTATAAACATGTGCTGTACCATAACGAAGTCTTGGCATTCTGTCCATAGAATTCTTGTAGTAATTATTAGCAAGAGTTACTGTTATGTTCTTTGCAGATGTATCTTCGTCTGACTGTCCAAAAAGATGAGTTTTCTTCTGTCCATAACAATAATTATATATCTGCTGTTCTGTCATTCCCTCTTCAAGCAAATGCTTATAATAAGGATAACTATCCGGTGATGCCTTTAACGCATTCATCATCTCTTCAAAGAATACATTATTATCACTGGCTGGAAGGAACTCACACCATGATATTGTAATATCAGTATTATTATTTGGTGTCTTTACATCAATAACACCATCATATGCCTTATAGAAAGTACAATGGTCAATCCATATATCAGAACTGCCCTTTTCTATAGTCATATAATCCCAGTCATTACGATCATATGCTCCACTTGTATTTTCGTCCCATTCCCATAACTCATCAAACTTAATATTTCTTATGATGATATTGCTTGAACCTGTAATATCAACACATGTATGTGTAATCTTAGCTCCATTCTTAGAGTAAATTGTAAGATTGCTCATATCTGCAAGCTTAAGCATTGATACGCCAGTCTTTAAAAGAGTAGGATGTGTAAGTGGCACCCATTTATGCGCTGTTATAAATGCACTGTAATCACTGAAATTATTTACTTCCTTATCCCCCAGTGCAACATCTGCTGTAAGCTCAATAACTGATGCTTTTCCAGACTTTTTAACACTCTGTATTGCTTTAAGGAATTCTTCTGCTGTTCCTGCTGTGTAATAATTATCAGATGTTTCTTTTAATAATCCTCCACCTGTAACACCGGCACTCTGTGCATATCCTTCCTGCCCATACTGTGAAAGACCTGAATCATTGCCCTCAGTCTTATCATATGTATCTGATAAATACTCTTTTTCTACATATCTGTCTGAGCTTTCTGTCTTTACTGATCCCTTATATGCAGTGCCTTCTTCAGTTACTGTTGTATATGGATTCCATCCAAGATAATCTGCTGATATCATCTCTTCTGCTTTTTTCTTTGAAATCTGTCTTCTGTCAGCATTAATTACATATGCAGGTCCATAAGTTCCATATTCAAAGAATCTTGCATTTTCTGCTTTGTTACCACTCATATCTGAATATGGTTTTTTAGCTGTTCCGCTTAAAATCTTACCCATGTAACAGTTTATCCATGTAATATATGCATCTGCTCCCCATGGTCTTGCAAGATAATACTTGCTTCCTGAGCATCCGTCTTCTGAAAGAATCTGGCAATTATTAAATGTAAGTCCATATGCTGCATCAGCTGATGCCTTTGGCGCACATACATAACCAGAATTCTTGTTAGCATTGTAGCGGAATACAAGTCTGCAATCATTGAATAATGCTCTAGGGTCATTGCCATATATAAAGTCTACATTACCTGCTATGTAACATTTGTAATAATACTGTGTTCCACCATTAGCACACAATGTATCCTGGTATCCAAGAATTCTTACATTAATATAAGAAGTTTCGTCAGCATCATTTCTTAAAGCATCACACGATTCATTACTCAGTGAACCATCACCAAGATACTTATATGTATTTTCTATTGTAAGGTTTTCTGCGGAAAATCCTTTTGCTGCTGAATTAATCAATACAGCACATCTTGACTTCATATCTCCGCCAACCCATTCTTTAGTATCATAGAAAATTCTTGTCTTTTCGCTGTCCTCACCTATAAGTGTAATGTATGGTGAATTAACTACAAGGTGCTCTTCGTAGTCACCCTCTTTAACAAGGATAATTACGCGATCTGTATTATTACTGCTTACAGAGTCAACTGCTGCCTGTACTGTCTTATATGTAGGAATACCGTTGACTGCCTCACCGTCAGCACCTTCATATGCACTGTCTACAATCTTATTGTAATTAGTAAGATATACATAATTATAGGTTTCTCTTGTTGTATTACCCTTACTGTCTGTAAAAAGCAATTCAACATCATTTCTTCCCTCTGCAACATCAATATCTGTAAATGCAAACTTTCCCTTTGCCTTTACATCCTGCTGCGCAGCCTTATTACCATTAACCGCAAGTATAACCGATACATTATCCTCAACTATTCCTTCAATAGTAATCTTTTCATTATAAACTGTATCATATGATTTCTTAGTTACTGTGTACTTTACAGCCTGATCCTCATATACATATTTGCCGATACGGTTTGTTGATGGAACTGCCCAGACGGTCTCTGATGGATTACTGTAATTATCTACTTCATCCCCAATGTGTGAATATGCCACAACATAATAGTAATATGGCATATCTGTTGTTATATCCTTATCTTCATATGCACATTCTTTAGTTGTTGTAATTAAAGAAGCATTATCCTGTGTTTCATCATATGAATAACGATACACTTCATAAGTATCTGCCTTATTTATTCCCTTCCAGCTAAGATTTACTGACTTTGCGCTCGATGCAATACTTACAACCGGCTTATCAAGTGCAGCCATTACTTCAACTGTCTTTGCCTCTGCATAGGAATTTCTTTCACCTGAAACACCTAATTTTCCGCATACTCTGAAGCTGTATTCGCCAGCATCACTTATAGCATACTTATATGTTGTAGCAGTAAGCTCTGTTTCTACATCCTTCCATGCGCTTCCATCCTTAGAAACCTGAAGTACATAGACACCATCACCGTCTGCCTCTACAGAATTGTTCCAGCTTACTGTAATATAATCTCTTGTAGATGCAGCCTTTGCTGTTACCTCCTTAACAACAGGAGCTGTTCCCTCTGCCTTATAACAATTGTTCTGGTCATAAAGAACTGTACCATCTGCTGCTGTATACTTCATATTCTGGATAGTTGCCTTAACTCCTGCTAAAACAAATCCATAAGAAACTGCTGTATTCTTTACATTAGTTTTAAACAACTCATTCTTCTCATAAGGATATGTTGCTGTCTTTGTCTCTCCATCCTTAGGTGTTACTGTTATAACAAGTCCGGCATTTGTTTTTTCCATAGTAAATGTTACAACTGTACCTGCTGGGATTGTTGAATCAATTCCAGGTGCAGCACCCGCTAACTCTGATGATGACTTTGAATATATCATTTTAAGCTGATCAGATTTTCTGATACCTGCTGTTACAATGTAATCCTTATTAAATGCGCCAAAGAATATACCATTAGAATTGCTTGAACCACATTCATTAATTGTTATATCTGCTGTAAGCTTATTAGCATCACTTGTCTCCTCAAATCCATAGAAGCTTGCTGATGTAAATGCTGTCGCTTCTTTAGCTGGCAATGCTCCGCCTGTCTGTGTCATAACAAGTCTCTGACCTGTCGGCTGTACAACAAGACCTGACTCAGAACCGTAACCATAGGTCTTAGGCATTGCCTTCTGTTCCACATATTCAACATCCTTTGCAGGATATACAACTGATATTGAAGCAATATAAGCTGAACCTGTTGATGCAATCTCTATACTTCCTGCTTCTTTAGAATCATAATTATATACAGTTGTTGCATCTGTTGTTGAAGCCGCAGTTCCATTAATTGTATATAATGCATACTGTGCCTGATAAGCTGTTACCGATACAGTACACTTTCCACTTACCGGTACAGTAATTTTAGCTCCTGTTGTAAACTGTGCTGAATTAGGTGAAGCACCGTTAGGAACTAATTTTCCATTTGTTGCATCTACATACAAACCGTTATAATATCCTGTTTTACTCTGGATATTATCTTTATAGTAGTTACCGTCAGCACTCTGAGCAAATGACCATTTAGTAATCTGCTCAAATACTAATGTCTGTGTTACATCTGCTCCCTTTACTGTAACAGTATCACCTGCTGTAATCTTATAAGGCTGTGCTTCAAAATCACCACTAAGAGAAAGTGTATATGAACCATCTCTTAATTGCACAGAGTCCTTATTTGCAAATATATATGTATAACCATCTTCCTTATTAGTGTATGTATATGTAACACTCTTTCCTGTCATATCCGGCTCTTCTGGAAGAGTAAGTGATACCTTATACACTGGCTTAAGTGAAACTTCAAAGTCTAATGTTGAATCCTCTGAATATGATATTCCTGTCTTTGTTGAGGTGATATCATAATCATTAGCTCCCTTAAGGTCTACACTATATGTAATTCCTTTTTCTAATTTAGCAGAATATGTATTTTTAATCTTATCTATTGTAACCTCTGGTACATATTCTGTATCATCAGTTGTTGTAAATACAAGATTAAGATTATCTGTATCATAATCATCTGCAAAACCTGTTATAGTTCCTGTAACTGTACATGTAGACAGCTTCATAATACTAAGATTAGCTGTTATGTCTGATGATGATGTACTTATCTTATGTGTTGCCACACCACTTGCAATGATATAAGCAGGATTACTAAGAGATAACTCATACTCCATTTCGGTTTCCTCTGCCGGAACTCCAACTGAATAATTGCCATCCTTAACATCTGATGTATATGTAAGACCTGTTGTCTTATTAGTTGCAACCACCTGTAAATCAGATGGAATCTCTGAATTAGATGTAACAGTTCCTGATATTGCTTTCTTATCAAAAGTCTGGCAATCTATTGATAAGGATTTGATGTATGTATTAGCAATCACATCTAATGTAATCTCGCCTTCATCCCCTGTAAGATAACATTCAATTGTTACTTTTCTATAATTGCCATCTGTATCCTTTTCATTTGATATACATTCTGCTTTTCTTAATACCTTACCACTTATTGTAATATACTTTGATAAAACACTCTCCGTATCTGTACCTACATTATTCTTATTAAGAAGCAGTGTAATAACCGCCTTATCTCCATTAGCCGGCATTACAATCTTTGTTCCGGTATTTACCTGAATTCTTGTGTTTGTTGCATCTGGCTGAAATTTTCCAGATGGTGTTGCATCTACATATAACACATCTCCATCCGCATTAGTATAAATTCCTGTAACCTTCTGAATTGACGCTGAAGGTTTATTACTTACTGAAACACTTCCTGTATAATCCCATTCTGCCTTAGTATGTCCATCGGCAAATGCTGCTGCAGTTTCAGCATAGCTTGTTGAAGAATCAACCTGCATTGACTTAAAATAATTACCAGAAGTTATTGTAATTGATACTGATGATACACCCTTTTCCGGTTCACCGGTAATTACATAATTATTCCAGCCTGTAGTTGACTGCTCTGTCACTTTAATATTAGATAAACCTGTACACTGGATATTATCAGCTGTTTTTTTATCATATGCATTCAGTGTTATTGTACATGTCTTCGCACCACTAACAACTGGAAATGTAAGTGTTGTACCTTTATTAACCTAATAATCTCCATTACTTACTCTGTTAGTAATTTTTGCACCTTCGGCTGTTACATCCACTAACAATTCATCTCCGCTGGAATTAACCAGTTTTCCTGATTTTCCACTTAATTCTGTGACAGAATTGTCACTATCGCCATCTGCATACATGGTATCTTTAACTGTCCATGATGCACTGGCTTTGGTTGCTGCTTTAACCGTAATGTTAAACAGCCCGTCTGGCAACGAAATACCTGACAACACTAATGCAACTGTCATTAATACTGCCGATACGCGCTTAAACCAGCTTTTCTTTTTCTGATTTTTCATAGCTTCTCCCTTTCTTGCCCGTATAAACAAACTATATTAAAATATAATATATTGTTTTTTCGCGGACTATGCAATTTGTTAAACATTAACAAATTGCAAACAAAATATGTATCAAAAATACAACATTATACCTATTATCACCACTGAAATATGGCGTTTTACCCCATCCAATACAGATTTATAGTCCTTTTCACCTATTTTTCACATTTTTTCACAAAAAATGTGCCATAACAACCAAAATTGTTATGGCACAACATTTATATATTAATCATTATTCATAATAATACAGATACACATCTTCAAGGTCTATATTATCGCCAACCTTCACAGCCTCTTCTGGCAGCTCATACCCTGAATCCCCTGTTCGCTATATTGTTATCTGTCTGTGTCTCATTACTGATTCCTCCCTTAGAATATGTAAGGCCTGAATATACTGTCTGTGTATTCTTCATCAGTGGTTCTGATGTATCCTGTTTACTGACTTCATAGAAAGATTCCCTTAAATTCTTCAGCAATCCCCTGACGCGTTTTAATTCTGCTTTGTTAAGATTTACTGATACAGATATAAGAGTTCTTTTTATATGATTATATATCACAAAAAGATTAGCAGACACTTCATATTGCATATCCAATCCACTTATAAGCTGGTCAATAACCTTGCCAGACATATATATGTTATCCCTTATCTGCACTTCTTCATCCGATTCGCATGCATCTTCAAGATACCTATCTGCTATATCATACAGAATTACAACAAGCTGTGACGCAGTTGCTTGCGTAATCCTATATTGAAATGTTTTTATCAATTCTTTAGTCATACATTTCCTTTCCAATACGACTACTACAACATTATTATTACATTTACTGTAATAACTGCAATACCTGTGAAGGTCTTTCATTAGCCTGTGCAAGTATTGATGTGGCAGCCTGTGTAAGAACTGTTTCTGATGTATATGTTGTCATTTCCTCTGCCATATCAGTATCTATCATAGTTGATAAAGACTTGGTGAGATTCTCGTTAGAAACATCAAGGTTATTAGTTGTATGATCAAATCTGTTCTCATATGCACCAAGCTTCGAACGTATTTCATTAGTCCTGGTAATAGCCTGGTCTACAGTTGATATAGCCTGTGATGCTGTATAATGAGTCATAACATTAAGATTATCTGTTCCTAATGTATATGTTGTAATTGCCGGTATATCAATAACAATAACCTGATCCTGATTAGCTCCTACATGTATGCTCATTGTACCAACATCTGTAACTTCCTGATTGATTGTTTTTGCTGTTCCTGCACCAGCCACAGACGAACCATTATTGTTGCTGTCATCAAAAACTGTTCCCACTGTATTACCCGGAACATCCAAAGAAAAATTCTTATTATTAACATCTGTTACTGTTATAACAGTTCCTTTTGTAGAAACAATTGCTGAATTGGCAAATCCTACTCTGTCTCCATTATTATCAGTGGCAATCTCTGCCTTAACATCACTTCCCTCTACGAGAATTCCATCCTTTGCAGCAGCCTGTGGTATTCCAAGCATATTTGCAAGACTTGCATTATCACATGTTATATTCATTCTCTGGTCACTTCCGTACTGATTAGTCATAATAACAAGTGTCGAACCCGCATAACTGGCTGTTGGCTCATAGCCTGCATATTCTGTTCCATTAGCTGCTGTATCATTATTAAGGCTTGCTGTTGCAAATGCAGAACCACCTGTAATATTAACACCATCAATTATTTTTCCCATTACTACATCCAGAGTATCCCCCTCTGTAATGTTAATACTGTAACCGTTAATCTTTATTGCACCTGCCTCATCAGCTGCAATAGGAGTTGTAGCTGACATGCTGATAGTACCTGTACCTACCGCGATAGCCTGTCTGGCATCCTCTGTAACTGTAATTCCATATATGCCTGCTGTATAATTATCAGATACTGAAAGCTGATTAACTCCCTGCAGGTCTGAATATACTCTTCTTGAAAGATTACCGTTAATAAGAGACTGTGTATTAAATTCTGTCTGTTCTGATATTCTGTCTATCTCTTTATTAATCTGGTTTATCTCTTTCTGAATAGCTTCTCTTTCATCATCTGAATTAACATCATTAGCTGCCTGTACACTAAGCTCCTTTAATCTTGTAAGCATACTCTGGATTTCATTAATTGCACCTTCTGCTGTACTTATAACAGAAACTCCATCCTTGGCATTATTCCCGGCCTGATCAAGACCTTTTATCTGGGCTCTCATTTTCTCAGATATTGCGCAGCCTGCGGCATCATCCTTAGAACCGTTTATCTTGTATCCTGATGATAATCTCTGTATTGATGTTGACAGATTATTCTGTGATTTCTGTAATGCATTGTTGGCAACAATTGCTGCCACATTAGTTCCTATTCTCATATCTTAACCTTTCTGTCTGTCCAATTTACCTGTTCATGCTCTATATATCGGACTTTCTGTGCAAATCTTTAACCTGCAAGCAGTTTTACAATCTGTGCTGCAATTTCGTACAGCTTATCTGTTGCCACACTGTCAGCCGCTGCTTCATATGTGACATAAGGTATATCTGATGATTCAGTAGTGTTGACAGACACATTTGTAAATCCAAATGCTTCTTTTAAGGATTCTTCCATATCATCAAGAAGCTGGATTCCTTCATCTGAAACTGCTGTGTCACTGACAATGTACATACCAAGGCTTTCTCTGTCAGCCTTAGCCTCAACAGAAACTTTTCCTAATACGCTGCTCTGCATATTTACAGATATACGACCTTTATTGTCGTCATCCTGAACCAATGTTAGCTTCAGCATACCTGTACTTCCTGAATCTGTTATATATGGTATTCTGTAATCATGCCTTAATGCCAGATTCTTAATATATCCTATTGTTCTGTCCTTAAGCCTTAAATCCAGAAATTCCTCGTAATTGACATCTATCTGTGTGTCAAGGTCCCCCGCTTTGGAAAGAACCTCCTGAAGTTCTTCCTCTGTCTCATCTTTCATTTCTTCATACATAAGTGACAGCTTTTCTTTATGTCCGATTTTTTCAATCGAATCCCTTGCATAATCACGTGTTGTCTTAATGCCCCTGATATCCGGGAACTGTCCCGATTCTAAAAATGCTTTAACAGCCTGTATGTTTCCACTGTTTATTTCTGTATCTGCATTTCTTATCTGCCTCAATATATCAGCTCCTGCCTGTACTGCTGCCTGCTGCTCCTTAAGATATTCCTCATAATACTCTTCTTCAGCTGCTGCATCGTAATTTTCCTCTAACTGTTCAATAAACATTTCAACAGACTGTTCTCCGATTCCAGATGAGTTATCCACATTCTTTAATGTATTCGGAGTAACTAATCCACCATTTGCCATAAATAATGCACTGTAATAGTTAGCAATTCCGCTTACCTCTGCCATTCCTGTATTCTCATCAATAACAGCGTCCATGTCATAATGCTTTCTTGAATTATATGCAGTCATAAGATTATTCATAGTGACCTCAGCTCCCTGCTTAATCAGCGCACCTGCTGCCACTCCGGCATCTCTGGTGAATATATTCATCATCTGGTATATTCCTATAAACTGCTTTCTCTGCTCTTTATTAATACCATTGGTACGGTCAAGCTTGTACAGAAACTTTGAAAACTTCTCCTCATTATCCTTAGATGCTTTATCATTAGCCTCTGTAAGATATTCGTTGACTTCCTCAATTGAAGCATTCATTGGATTTACTCCATCTTTTATCATATTAAGAACTGTCTCCGGTTTCATATTCTTAATAAGATTATTAATCATTGCATTAACAGATTTGACTGTCTCTACATTTTCCTTTGTCATATCCATGTTATTAGCAGCCAGCACCTTTATTGCTTCCTTGTCCTCATCAGTTCCCTCAAGTCCAAGCGCCTTAATAATATCATCCGCACTTCCCTGTACTGCCTTCTTTAATGAATCACCTAAATCGCCTCTTATCTGAGTTCCAACCGCCTCATAAGTTTCATTCATCTTGTCAAACATACTGGCAAATACGCGCGCTGGATTTCTTACTATCTCATTCAATGTCTTTCTTGCTTCAAGAACATCTGTATATGCAATCTGCGCTTCTGCATACATTTCATCCGCCTGTTCATATTCCATAAGCATTGAATTAAGCTCATCTATCGGAGTTGTAAGAATAGAAATGTTATTCTTAACGAGATATACAGACGCATTCGCACTCATAAGAACCCTTGCTGTTACAAGCGTGTCGTATGCCTTGTCTGCTGCCTGCTCCGCTTCATCTGATACATTCTGTTCCTGTGATGTGCCAGTCACCTTCCTACCGGCTGTCTCCTGCCATGAACTGAATCTCGCCACACTGTAATCAATGCTGAAACTTCTCGCATCAATCTCCAGCTTAAGGTTTGCTATTGTAAATGTTTCTCCTTTTGATACTACATTTGCAGCATCTGAATACTCTGCACTGTTAATTGTATCAAGAGCTGTCCTTATATCATCAACTGGTGAACCTGTAATAAGCGTATTCTCCGCCTTGCCGCCAAGCTTCATGTTATCAAATATTTTATTAAGCATTTCTTCAGGGTCAGCCTGAATCTTTTCAATATCTATCGCATCAAGCTGTGCCTTGTATTCAAGATTTTCTTTTGTGACAGGAATCTGTGTGTCTATAAATGCTCTCGCATCTGCAAGTGTCTTATCATTGACCTCAAGTCCTGCCGAAGCAATTATCTTCTCAATTCCCGGTCTTAAGGCTTCAAAATCAGCGTCAGATATTGCATTTGCTGACTTTGTTATTGTAACGCCATCAGAGCTGATACTTGATGAGGTTGCTGCCTGTGCCTGATATATTCCCGCAATTGAAGGCTCAATGCCATTAGCAACCATGTAATTCTTTGTATTCTCTGATAATGGCTTTAACTCTTTGCTCTTTTCAAGCGCACCATTAACCTCAGCAACGCTTTCATCATTGACAGCTATGTCTGCTCCCTGCATACGGCTCTCGATACTTGCCGCTGTTGCTGCACTTCCAGTCACACTCTCAATCTTATCCTTAGAAACTGCTGTTCCGTAATTAACATAATCATCAGAGTGCATCGCAAGTTCTATCTTAATCTTCTCTATAATATTAACCATATCATCTGATGTGGCATCTGTAAGATTAAAGCCGTCCTCATCTAACTTTACCGCATCAGCACCTGATAACTTCATCATCAATGCCTTAAGGCTTAACTTTGCACCAGAAGCACTCGCCATAATCTGGCTCTTTACATCGTCTGCCTCCTTAAGAAGTCCTTCATATGTATTGTCAGTAGCAGCTGTCACACCACCGGAGATTACCACTCCTGCAAATGCGCCCTCCACACCTTCACTTTTAGCTGTCTTATTTTCTTTATAATTAATAGATGTTCCCTGTGTTGCTACATCATTATTAAAATTCGCACCTGAAACTGTATATGTCATATTCTGCTGCCTTTCTTATTTACTGTCTGAAACAATCACTCATTGCATTGTCATGTAATAAATATTTCGGCAGATATAGTGGGATAATTGAGAGATTAGTGGCAACAAATAAAAAGGAAGCTGATTCAGAATTAATGAAAATCCAAACCAGCTCCCTTTCTCTATATTATTCTCCTATATCTTCGTAGCCTGAACCTTAGAAACATCACCATTAAACTCATACACAGCTATTCCATACTTATGTAAGTCAATAAGCAATGACTGCGGATATCCATCACAATCTCCCTTAACGGCTGTAAGAGTCTTCTTCTGGTCAGCCTCATTATCTCCAAGAACCAGCTTATACTTAGTCTTGAACGGAACTCCTATTCTGAAACTGTCTCTTTCAACAGGTGTAAAATTAAGTACAAAGAGAAGATTCTTCTTTCCATCCGGACTGATTCTCATAAATGATAAAACACTATTATCTTTATCATTGGCATTAATCCATCTGAATCCTTCACTACTGTAATCAGTAGCATACAGGCATGGATAATTCTTATTAAGCTTAAGACACTTCTTCGTAAAGTCCTTAAGTTCTGTATGACTTTCATCCTCTAACAGATACCAGTCAAGAGCTCGCTTCTCACTCCACTCATTCCACTGTCCAAATTCCTGTCCCATGAACAGAAGCTTCTTTCCTGGATGTCCACACATATATGCATATGCCAGCTTAAGATTCTTGAACTTGTCCTCCCTGTCACCAGGCATTTTCCCAAGCATAGAACACTTAAGATGTACAACCTCATCATGTGAAAGCACAAGAATGAAATTCTCGCTGTAAGCATACATCAATGAAAATGTCATCTTGCTATGATTAAACTTTCTGAAATATGGATCAAGCTTCATATATTCAAGGAAATCATGCATCCAGCCCATATTCCACTTAAATGTAAAGCCAAGACATTCCCCATTGTCAGGATCACCACTTACCATAGGCCATGCTGTTGACTCCTCAGCTATAGTTATTGCCTGTGGGAATCTCTTCTTTAACATGCTGTTAAAATGCTTTAAAAAACTGATTGCTTCGAGATTGCCGTTGTCTCCGTATTTATTAGGAACCCAGTTACCTTCTGTCCTTCCGTAATCCAGATACAGCATTGAAGCAACAGCATCAACTCTTAAACCATCAATATGGTACTTGTCCACCCAGAACATTCCATTAGCAATAAGGAAGTTAGCCACTTCATTCTTAGAATAATCAAATACCTTAGTTCCCCAGTCAGGATGCTCTCCCTTTCTAGGGTCTGCATACTCATATACACAGCTTCCATCAAAATTAGCAAGTCCATGCGCATCCTTTGGAAAATGTGCCGGTACCCAGTCAAGAATTACACCGATTCCTTTTTCATGCATATAATCAACAAAATACATAAAATCCTTAGGCGTACCATATCTTGCTGTAGGTGCATAATATCCTGTTACCTGATATCCCCATGAACCATCAAACGGATATTCTGCAATTCCCATAAGCTCAACATGTGTATATCCCATATCTGAAACATATTTTGCAAGCTCAGGTGCTAACTCCCTGTATGTATAGAATCCGTCCTCTGTTCCGTCATCCTTCTTCTTCCACGAACCAAGATGACATTCATATATAGAAAGAGGTGCTTTAAGATGATCCTCTGTCTTCTTCTTCTCAACCCATTCAGAGTCTTTCCACTCATAACCTGAAAGATCAGTAACTATTGATGCTGTCTCCGGTCTTAACTGTGCCTGGTTAGCATATGGATCTGCCTTGTAAAGTGCCTCTCCACTCTGTGAAATAATAAGGTACTTATACATATCCCCTGCTTTAGCTCCCGGTATGAACAAATCATATATTCCACCATCTGAAATCTTCTTCATATCATAACCATATGCATTCCAGTTATTAAACTCACCTATAACATAGACTTCTTTTGCCGCAGGTGCCCACACAGCAAAATACACACCTTCTTTTCCGTCTTTTACTCCAACATGCGCACCCATTTTGTTATATATCTCATAATGAGTTCCCTGTCCAAAAAGATATGCATCCAGTTCTGTGATTGCCAGCTGCTCGTATTTTTGCATATTCTTCATAAAATCCTCCATTATATTATTATTATCCTACACGACACTTATGGGTCCCCTCAGATTATCCCACTAATTAATAGTATATTACCACATTAGCAAATTAATTACTACATTTCATTAGCAAAAAAAATGTTCATTTCACATATATTATGTTATACTGTAAATCGCATTGAAATAAATGCTTTATATAAGTTAGAAAGATGAAAAGGAGTATTAAATTCTTATGATATACTATATTGTTAACGAAAGTTTCACTAACATAATAGCATTTGTCAGCATCCTGTTTGCTTTCGCATTTACAATAGCTGCAATTGCTCTTGGCAAGAATCTTCTTCCAAGAGATGCCGGAAGAGCTTATGCCATCAACGGAAGTAAATCAGTTGGAAAACCAAGAGGCGCCGGCATGATTTTCATTCTTACATTCACAGTCACATGTGCATTATTCGTAAACTTAAGTGCCGAACTTATCATTTATCTTATACTTGTGCTTGCCGCAATGCTCAGCGGATACCTTGATGACAGTGCTTCATCACCATGGGGTAATTTAAAGAAAGGTCTTATTGACCTTGCAATATCAGTTATGGCGGCAGTTACTTACCTGCATTACAACCCTAACACATTTGACCTTGCATTCTTTGGAAAGACAGTAACTCTTAATCCAATTATATATGCAATACTTATTATTATACTTATATGGGTAAGTATCAATGTTACTAACTGTTCAGATGGTGTTGACGGCTTATGCGGTACACTCTCTGTTGTAACACTTGCCTCAGTGTATGTTCTTTTTAAGTCATTTAATATTGAATCATCTTACAGACACACCGTTCTTATTATGATTGTGTGTATCCTCGGCTACCTGTGGTTCAATGCATCACCAAGCAAGCTTCTTATGGGTGACGCGGGTTCTAGAGCAATAGGAATATTTATAGCATTTACATTCCTCAAGCTCCATGCACCGCTGCTTTATATTCCAATGGCACTTGTAATTATTCTCGATGGCGGACTTGGTCTTATCAAGGTTTCATTCATGAGATTCCTTCACATCAACTTAATGAAGAACCTTCGTACACCAATCCACGACCATATGAGAAAGAATAAAGACTGGTCAGATACGCAGGTTGTTTTCAGATTCACAATTATCCAGGTGATTCTTGGTCTTGCAGTGATATATGGATTAATGTTCTGATATTAAATATATTAAAATGGCATGTCAGTTGGATTTCTGACATGCCATTATTTCTGTTCTGAGAGTTTCTCTGCCTGACGCCGCCTGCGTCTGTGTTCTCTCTCTTTTATCTGCTTTTCATATATCTTAAGTGCACCCTTTTCATCAGTGTGCTTCATAATTCTGACTGCATAATATCTGCCTTCTTCAGTCTGTTTAACTCTGAAACGCCCCTTAATAAGTCCATGTTCATCACATGTAAACAAGCCATAATAGCATTTCGAATTAGTGGCAAACCACTTAACTGTTCTTGTCATAGTCCTGCCACATAAAAAACATTTGCAGGAACGTACATTTCTGTCGCTTGCAGCCTTGTCCCTTGTAGCAAATCCCTTTGAAATATACTTCTCATAAGTTCCAAAGTTAAGATATACCTCGTCCTTTCTTGACTCTGGAATTGTAAATGTGTCTATACTGCAGAACTTCTTAACTCTGTCGAAATCCAGCTTCTTCATTATCTTGGCTGTGTACCTTGCATCACTCATTGCTGAATGATAATGCTCATCACCCTTGATTCCCTGCTCATCGATTGCAGATTTAAGATTCATGCGTGTCTTGCCATCTGAAAAATTAATACTGTAAAGTTTCTGAAGATCAAGATACAGAAGCGGCTTTGGGAAATTCTCCGGCACATCATAGAACTTCATATTACGTCTTAATTCAGTAATATCCATGCTTCCCCATGTAACAAATGTATAATCCTCACCGCACCATTCAAGAAATTCAGTTACACCCGATACGAAATCAGTTCCGTTAGCAAGGTCATTTTCTGTTATCCCTAGTATCCTCTTGACTGTATTCTGCAGCTTTGTATACACCTGTGGCTTAATGGTACACTGCCACTCATCTACAATATCAAGCTTCTCATTAACCTTCGCCGCGCCTATCTGTATAATCTCAAAAGGAAAATGATCCTCAGAAAATTGTTTTCCCTTGGCACTCTGATTCCACTCAAGATCCATAACAATATAATTCATAAACATTTTCCTCTGTTACTTATTCTAATCTCGTGATATCTACATATAAAAGCAAACATATTATAGCGTGTATGCGGGCGTATGTCGATAATAATTTATAAGATATTAATTTTTGAGTTATTAATCACATTTTCATCTCTTTTTTTCGCTGATACATCTCCTCATCTGCACGCTCCCGGACTTTTTCCAGCTCCGTATCATCAACTTTAAAAACAGCATAACCACAGGCAATTCCCACTTCTGTTGGAATAATTCTCTTGTTGTTCAAAACATCTACATCATGATAAAGCTTTCTTATTACTCGCTCTATATCTACACTCTTTCCCTTTGGTATTATACAACAAAACTCATCTCCGCCAATTCTGTAACACTTACCATAACGTTCAAATGTATTTTCTATTATTCGTGCTGCATTAATAATATAAGCATCTCCAGCTCTATGTCCGTAGTTATCATTACAATTTTTGAGATTGTTTAAATCAAATGTTACAACCATACAATCATCAAAGCATTTTTCATTATTAATATAATAATCATATGCATTTCTATTATACATACCTGTCATGGAATCATTTAAAGCAAACTGCTCGAGTTCCTCTATCCTTCTCCCCTTTTTTAGTCTCGCAACAGCCTGTCTTGAAGCCTCTAATCCAAGTACAAGAATAAATAAAAGAAATGCTATTCTTCCAAATACTCCTGAATCATTACCATTTTTATAATATCCTGCCATATCTATGATTGTCGACAAAAATACTAAAATCAACGCTAATATACAGTATTTATACCTGGTGTCCAACTGTCTTCTAATAATCTTAATTGTAATTACAACAAATAAATATATCAGCATTAATATAATTACAATGTGAGTCATCCACAATGTCTGTCTAAAATAATATATTCCTGTAGCATTAAGTATGTGTTCTAAAAGAATAATTGTTACATTAATATAACAGATTAATTTCCAAAACAGATTATCATTTATTTCCAAGAAACTTTTTACAAACATAATAAATGCCATTGGCATAATCATAAGTGTAACAAAAGCAATGTATGCCCCGGCTTGTCTGTTTGCAAATATAAGTGCTGATACATCTGTTTCATTTGCTGACCATAATCCAAGGAGAATCGAAAATATTCCCAGATATATTAATGTTCCATCTATCTGACTCCCCTTATGTACAATTGTCCAATATATAGTAATATATAATCCTACCAATAAAATAACTACGCTTATAATAAATGCAGGCATAGCTTTTCGAAGCAATTTCATATATATATCATTGCCTCCACCGATATAGAATTCCTGTTTCTGGCCTTCAACCTCCTTATAACAAGGCGAAATCTCTATTTGAAGGCTGTCCGCACCAGATGGTATCTTTACAAAATTCCATGTCCATCCTGGGGTATTTCCCCATATACTTCGTTTATTACTAAGTCTGTAAATTTCTTCTCCTTGTGCATATACAGTTATTCTCTGATGTGAAGAATAAAATACTATTGAACCTATATCCTGTCCATATGACTGTAAATTAAAATCATATTGTGTTTTTCCATCCTCTGTTGTACTTACTGATTCTGGAATACAAGTTGTCAACGCTTTTTCAGAAACTGCATCACTAAATGTGAAAACACTACATAAAAACATCATAATAATCACAGCTATTACTGTGCCAATTAATATCCCCTGTTCCCTTTTCATGTTATACCCCTTACTCTATATCTCCATTTTTTTTATTTTATCATGTACAATGATTTTTTTCCATATATTGATGTCTTTAAGCAATAATTCTTTATACTTCACTAAAATTATACAATCTAAAAAAGAAGAGACTATAAGCCCCTTCTTATATTTACACAAATATCATTTTTATTAATCTGCACATTTGTTCATTGCATTATATCCGATTAATACAGTCCATACATATGCACATGTTTTAGGAATCATAAGCATTCCAATCATTGGAATAACATCTGCCCACAACACAACAGGAATATAGAAAGCAAAACTCAGAACAATTGTCACCCACATCCAACGGAAATATTGATCATTACTATCTTTTGCACTTTTATAAAATAAAACAATAATAATTAATCCCATAAGTGCAAAAGGTATTTTACGGTAGATTCCCCATGATAAAGGTGCTTCTGAACTAAGCCATTTATTCTGTGGCATCATACACAAAACAATTCTTAAACCTGCCAGAACATAGATAGCTGCTATAATTACTGTGATTAAATACACAGAATCAAATAAAGTTTCTACAATTGCCTACATAATAAATTTCCTTTCTTACTTTTAAATTCAATTGTGAACACTGTTCATTTTAGTTTAAAAATTTTCCCACATAAAATGTGGGATATTTTTAATATAATGTTTTATTTATAAGCATCAACACAGATGAAGGATTATAATCCTGTCGGATTATTGAAACCAGAATCAGCGAAAATAGAATATCAGCAAACTGTTTTTCCGTAAATTGTTTGTCAAATACATCTGCACGGACTTTAGGATCACTTTTTAAAACAACACACAATCCATTAAGAATATGCTCCCATGTCTGAATCATTCTTTTTTTTCCATCAGTTTTTTCTTCCTTAATAAAACCCAATGAATGTAATGAAAAGAATCCTGGAAATTTCATATTGCCATATTGTAACCGCTCATAAATCCATGAAACACATGCTTCAACATCATTAAATACATATTGATCCTGAGGTTGGAAAAAAATTCCATGCCAAACACTCTCTATTATATCTCCATACTGATGAACGTCGTTCATGTTGGACTGTCAATACTATATATTCATTGTTCTGTGCGTCTTTTCTCGCCATTTCACCATCTGATATCAGCATAATTCTGTATATATTCCATAAGGTCGTTGTAAAATGCCCATTTTCTTTTAATAACTATTGTTTTCTTCTTCTCCCGCTTTTTAAATTCTTTGGTAAGATTGCCAAACTTAAGATACCTGACAGTAACCTTACTGTCCTGATTTTTATTCTGTGTAACATTTACAATAGAGGTTATTTTCCATATGTCTTTATGCCCCGGCAGCTTTTCTATATCATACTCACTTCTGATTCTGCTCTCATAAAATATTTTATCCGATTCACCTTTCCTGTATACTTCGTTTGCTATAAGTGGAGCAACAGCTGATGAACCACTTTTAGCTGATAAAAATGTAGATGCTTCACTCATCTGATTTTTATATCTGAACCGGTACAGTACTCCACCATCTTTCGGTTCATACATATACTTCCACTCACCAAATTCATCAGTATGAAAAACAACCACGGCATTTTTCTTTTCTTCAATAGCCTTTTTCTTTTTATACTCTTCCAGCTTTTCCTTTATATCTGCGCCTGCCTGACGATAATATAATGGGCTGTAAGCCATTTTCTTCTTCGCCTCGTCTAATGCAGCATCATAGCTTGCATGGGTTCTTGTGCAACGCTCAACTATATTGTCCTCTCCATCTATTATAACCCCTCTGTAATACTCACACTGGTAATCCTTATTCCAGACTTTTTCGACTTCTGGTGTGAATGTTCTTTCTTTTCCCTGCATATTTTCCCCTCCTGAAAGCTGGTCTTTATAGTTGGTGCAGATTTATCTTGTCTGTATTCCTTACAAAGATTAAGGTATACTGACCACTGATTATCAGTATATGCCACTTCGCTTGTCTCATTATCTACACCATATTTTCTCTTTGAAAGTGAAATAATTTCTTCCGGCGTTGCATGAGTCGCATTTCCATCTCCCTTTATAAAAACTGTTTCATTGTAATCTTCTCCATTAACAATGTTCTTGACATAACTATATCAAACATTACTATGCAACACTCCTGACATAAAAAAGCAGCAACGATTCCCACCGCCACTGCTTACCACTTCTTAATATAAATGTTCCCACCCAGAGTCGAACTGGGGATTGAGACTTAGGAGGTCCCCGTTATATCCACTTAACTATGAGAACAACTTGGCTAAACACCAAGAAAGATTTTATCACAAAACATCAGCAAGGTCAATGATACTCTGAGATTAAAAAGAAACTGCCACCCGGCGATTACAATCGCCAGAGTGGCAGCTTCCATAAACACATTTATCGGATTAGTTTAATTATTGTAACTTGAACTTATCAATTGCTTCCTTAAGATCCTCTGCAATTTTATCAAGTTCACCTGTAAATTCGTTAAGGTCATGCATTGTCTGCTCAACATCAACGGCTGATGCTGTAACCTCTTCAGAGGCTGCGGCAGTCTCAGTTGCTACTGCTGCAACATCTTCCATCTTGCTTACAACATTATTTCTATTAGTATCCATAGCTTCATTGAGCTGTGTAATATTATCAAGACCTTCCTTAAGTCCGTTAACTGAATCAGAAATTGTATTAAACAGTTCCTTAGCATCCTTAATAGATACATTCTGTTCCTCTATAATACCAACTGACTCATCCATTGTCTGCTCAACCTGCTGTGACTTAATAGTAATCTCATTAACAATCTGTTTAATCTCGTCAGTTGACTGCTGTGACTGTTCAGCAAGCTTTCTTATCTCATCAGCAACTACTGCGAATCCCTTACCGCTCTCTCCTGCTCTTGCTGCCTCGATAGAAGCATTAAGTGATAACAGGTTAGTCTGCTCTGTAATTTCTGTAATGGCATCTGATATGAAATTAATCTTTTCTATACTGCTTACCATCTCAGATACAACTGATTTAGAAATCTTAGAGTTATCAATTGAACGCTGTCCCTTAGTAATAAGTTCATCAACAATTGTAAGTCCCTTATTACTTAACTTCTGTGTTTCAACTGACATCTCACTGATATCATTTACATAAGCCTTGGTTTCCTTTAATCTGTCTGCAAGATTTTCTACTTCCTGTGTTGCTGTCTGTGTACTGTCTGCCTGACCTGATGCACCAACTGCAACACTCTGTATAGCCTCTGAAACCTGACCTACTGTCTCTGTAGTAGACTTAGATACTCCTGCAATCTTAGCAGATGCATCTACTATAACTCCACTCTTTTCCTCAACACCCTTAATAAGAACTGCCATGTTCTCAACCATGTTGTTAAAGTTATTCTCAAGGTCTCCAAACTCATTCTTCTTCTTTACATCAATTCTGTCTGTTAAATCACCACCTGCAACATCCTTCATATGTCCAGAAACCTTCTTAATCTCCTTAGTCATAGAAGCTGTAACTGCAAGTGCAATACCAATTCCAATAACAAATGCGATAATACTGAATATAACAGTATTGCTAATCATCTTATTAGTTGTAGCAGATGTTTCTTTAGAACTGATAAAACCAACAAGTGTCCATCCTGTAACAGCATCCTTAGATGTTACTACATGTACCTTTTCACCATTAATGTTTTCATCAAATGAAAATGCTTTATCATAATCATCCTCTGTAAGACCTTTAACTGTACTCCAGCAATTCAGTCCTGATACTGAATCTGTTACATACTTGTTATTATCATTATTAACAAGTATATTACCATCTTCATCTGCAAGTACAACGAATCCTGTATTAAGAAGTCCGATACCCTGTACAAAATCAGTAATCTCAGAAAAATCAATATGCATACCCACAGTACCATAATTCGTTCCGTCTGAATGCTTAATTTCCTGTGAAACAGTAATTATTGTCTTATCAAAATCCTTGCTGTAATATGGCTTTGAAAAATATGCATAAATGCTGTTTCTTGCCTTAAGACCTTTACAATCTGTGTACCATACTTCCTTAGTTCTGTCTACACCGTTCTCAAGACCACCCTTACTAAGTGTTTTTCCGGTCTCAGGGTTATATTCTCCCCAACCTGTAATCTCAAGATTAGTATTAGTCGTAAAGAAAGCTCTTTCTGCACCATTAGTAACCTTTACTGATGCAATAAGAGAATCTCTTACTGCCTTAACATTATCATCTAATGTTCCCTGATCCTCAAGATGCTTTACTTCATTCTTTCTTGTAAGCAGATCTACCGGCTGCGACAGAGTCTTAAGATATGTAGTAAACTGTTTCTGTGCTTCATTCAAAGTCTGCTCACTTGTTACTTTCACATTATTTTCCATTGAAGACGAAGTTGTTGTAATTGAACTTACCATAAGCATTACAATAGGAATTGTAATGGCAACAATGAAAAATAAAACAAGCTGAAAGCCTAATTTTCTGAAAAACTTCATAGCTTCCCCTCCTCGTTAATAATTAATAATATTTAGTTGACATTTCCGATTTCTTACATGCCTTGTATTATAATACCACATTTGTAAAATTATGTAAATTTCTATATTAAATACAATTTAATATGAAAGCATATATTTAACAACTATATCAGTCAGTAAATCTTACATTTCCCTGAAGCCATATCTGTCCTTTGAATCTGCGGCCTACGGCTGGTTCTCCAAGAAGATGTTCCTTATTAACTGCTGTAGTTATAATAAGGCTGTTACATTCAAGAACCATAATACATATCTTCTCGCCAGTATATATATTTTCTTCTTCACGCAGTTCAAGAATCTCTCCGATTACAGAATACTGGTCACATTCCACACCGCATGGCATAAATGTAGAGTCTACTATAGTAAATATATCCTCCTTCATGACACGGTTGGAAAGTTCATTATATGTATCAATATCTTCAATAGTAAGACTCTCTATTGCATCCTCATCTCCATTCTTTGCAGCCTGAATAAGATTCTTTCTTGCAATTTCATCCTGTCTGCTTTTTTTAGAATTTCTTTCTTTTCTCACTGGAAGCATAATAATTCCACCAAGAGAAAGTCCTGTAAGTGCAACCTTTTTATTCTTAATAGGAAACTTCCCTATCTCATTCTTAATATCAGGATCAAAATCAGGCGCCTTAAAATCCTTTCCACTGTACAGATATTCAAGATAATCCATAACATTCTGAAGATAGAATATAAGCGTAACTCCCGTCTTTAATTCATCACATATTACCGCATATGACTCCTTATCAAGATGTCTTTCAATCGTCATCTCCTCATTGTCGCTTAAATTCTTTCCCACAACAAATGGAAAATAATATTCGTATTTGAAAGTATTCTTTTCATATCTTCCATACACATATAAACCTGTTGAATTACTGAGACGTAAGATAATAACGCCACGATCTAATTTCTCGTGGCGTATCACAAATCCTTCTTTTATGCTTTCCTTAATTCCTGTTTTAATAAATTTTTCTTCAGCCCCGGATGTCATATTATCAAATCCAAGTGCTCTTATATATAAATTCATATATTGCTCCGATACCCTATTCTGTATCAACTATAAACATAGTAAGTTTCTTTAATAAATTATACTCTACATTCTCTGTATAAGGTGTTCCATCAGCATGCTGAGTCATTCTTATAACCGGTCTGTCAGCAGCTTCCTTATTCTGTCTGATGACCACACCCTTTTCGCCATCACTTGTATAAACAGTACATCCGACAGGATATGCCGCAACTGAATCCAGAAACTTTGCTGCAATTGTAGAATCATACTTGATTCCCGCATGCACCTTTATGTACTCGATTGCTTCGTATATCTTCATTTTTTCATTTCCGATACCACTTATCATGCTGTCGAAATCATCACATATGGAAACAAGCTTTACTTCGGGCTTAAGTCTTTCCCCCTTATGCTGGAATGGATATCCAGAACCATCTATTCTTTCATGATGGAAAAGTACTATTTCCTTAGCCACATCCGGAAGCCATGCTTCATCCTGTAATGAGCTGTAGCCAAATATTGTATGTTTCTTATATTCTACAACATCCTTCGGTGTCATTTTATCTTCATTAATATTAACATATGGAACATTAATATATCTTAACCCGATATCATGAAGTATTGCGCCCATTGATACATTGTGAACCTGCTTGTCACTCATTTTAAGCCTTAACGCCATAATAGTAGATAATGCACACACATTTATACAATGAGTGTACATATCAGTACTTACATTCCTGATTTCTGTTATATTATTGACTACCTCCGGCTCAGCAAGCACTGAGTCTAAAATTCTCTGTGCTTCCTCAACAATAACCTTGAGTTCCTCATTATGTTTATAAATGTGTTTTTCTAATATTTTCTTAACTACCTGCCTTGAATTCTTTGCAGTTTCTTCTACCTTGTATGGATATTCCTCTTCCTCATTATCTGATGTACTATCTGATAAAATGCCTTCTTTGTCATCCTTTATATATACAGTTCTTGTTCCAAGATTCCTGATTCTGCTTATAAGCTCTGTTGTCATAGGAACATCAGCATGAATAAGTACCGCATCCGCCTGCGATAATATAGGAAGGGCTAATATATCGTTTTCTCTAAGATTATCAACACTTACCTGTTTCATAATGCGCTCCATTCTTAATAAAACATTATTCAACCCCTGTTACTATAGGTAAAAGATATCATATTTTAATTAATATTACAATGAATATTGACTTATAATTATATTAGTGTTATATTGACATTGTTAAATTATTATCAATCAATATTACACGAATCAATTTATGGAGGAAATGTTATGTCAAAGAATTTAACTGAGAATTACCCAATTGTTGACACAGTCGAAGCTCTTGAAGAAAGACTTGCCAGTGTACGTGAGGCACAGCGTATCTTTGCAACCTATACACAGGAGCAGGTAGATAAGATATTTACTGCTGCTGCACTTGCTGCCAATAAAGCAAGAATCCCTCTTGCAAAGCTTGCAGTTGAAGAAACTGGTATGGGAATTGTAGAAGATAAGGTTATCAAGAATCATTATGCTTCAGAATACATTTATAATGCTTACAGAGATACTAAGACATGTGGTGTTATTGAAGAGGATAAGGCATATGGAATTAAAAAAGTTGCTGAACCTATTGGCGTTGTTGCAGCCGTAATCCCTACAACTAATCCAACTTCAACAGCTATTTTCAAAACTCTTATTTCACTTAAGACTAGAAATGGTATTATCATAAGCCCACATCCACGAGCTAAGAAATCAACAATTGCAGCGGCTAAGGTTGTTCTTGAAGCTGCTGTTGCAGCAGGTGCCCCAGCGGGAATCATTGGCTGGATAGATGTTCCTTCACTTGAGCTTACAGATACACTTATGAAGGAAGCAGACATTATCCTGGCTACCGGAGGACCTGGAATGGTTAAGGCTGCTTACTCTTCTGGAAAGCCTGCACTTGGTGTAGGTGCCGGTAATACTCCTGCTATCATTGATGAATCAGCAGATGTAATACTTGCTGTTAACTCAATTATTCATTCTAAGACATTTGACAATGGTATGATATGTGCTTCTGAACAGTCTGTAATTGTTGACAAGAAGGTTTACAAGGCTGTTAAAGAAGAATTTGCATACAGAGGCTGTTACTTCCTTAATAAGAGCGAGACAGAAAAGGTAAGAAAGACCATTATTATCAATGGTGCCCTTAATGCAAAGATTGTTGGTCAGAAGGCTCACACTATCGCTGCTTTAGCAGGTGTTACTGTTCCTGAAGAAACTAAGATTCTTATCGGTGAGGTAACATCTGTAGACCTTTCAGAAGAATTTGCACATGAAAAGTTATCACCTGTTCTTGCAATGTACAAGGCAGAGGATTTTGAAGATGCTCTTTCAAAAGCTGAACATCTTATTGCTGATGGCGGATTCGGTCATACATCTTCTCTTTATATTAATGTAGAAACACAGGCAGACAAAATTGCTGAATTCTCTGAGAGAATGAAGACATGCCGCTGCCTTATCAATACACCTTCATCTCACGGTGGTATAGGTGACCTTTACAACTTTAAGATGGCTCCTTCTCTTACACTTGGATGCGGCTCATGGGGCGGCAACTCAGTATCTGAGAATGTCGGAGTAAAACATCTGCTTAATGTAAAGACTGTCGCTGAGAGGAGAGAGAATATGCTTTGGTTTAGAGCACCTGAGAAGGTTTACTTTAAGAAGGGCTGCTTACCTGTTGCCCTTGATGAACTTGGAACTGTAATGGGTAAAAAGAAAGCATTTATCGTTACTGACCAGTTCCTTTATAAGAATGGTTATACCAAATGTGTCACAGATAAGTTAGATTCTTTAGGAATTATGCATACTACTTTCTATAATGTAGCACCAGATCCAACACTTGCATGCGCTAAAGAAGGCACCGCAGCCATGAGACTTTTCGAACCTGATGTAATCATTGCAATCGGTGGCGGTTCTGCAATGGATGCTGCCAAGATTATGTGGGTTATGTATGAACATCCTGAGGCAGACTTCCTTGATATGGCTATGCGTTTCATGGATATCAGAAAGAGAATATACACATTCCCTAAGATGGGCGAGAAAGCTTACTTTGTCGCTATCTCAACATCTTCTGGAACAGGTTCAGAGGTAACTCCTTTTGCAGTTATTACTGATGAAACAACTGGTCAGAAATATCCACTTGCTGACTACGAATTACTTCCTAAGATGGCTATTATCGATGCTGATATGCATATGAATCAGCCTAAGGGACTTACAGCAGCTTCTGGTATTGATGCACTTACACATGCACTTGAAGCATACGCTTCCATTATGGCAACAGAATATACAGATGGTCTTGCATTACAGGCTATGAAGAATATATTTGAATATCTTCCAGCAGCTTATGAATTAGGTGCACATGATGCAGTTGCAAGAGAAAAGATGGCAACAGCTTCTACTATGGCTGGTATGGCTTTTGCTAATGCTTTCCTTGGAGTATGCCACTCACTTGCACATAAGCTTGGTGCATATCACCACCTTCCACACGGAATTGCTAACGCCCTTCTTATCACTGATGTAATGAGATTCAATGCTGCAGAGGTTCCAACAAAGATGGGAACATTCTCACAGTATCAGTATCCACATTGCAAAGCACGTTATGTAGAATGTGCTGACTTCCTTGGAATTCAGGGCAAAGATGATGATGAGAAATTTGAAAACCTCATCAAGGCTATTGAAGAATTAAAGGCAAAGGTAGGAATTAAGAAAACTATTGCAGATTATGGTGTTAAAGAGGAAGACTTCCTTGCAACTCTTGATGAGATGACAGAAGCCGCATTTGATGACCAGTGTACTGGTGCTAACCCAAGATATCCTCTTATGAGTGAAATGAAAGCCATGTACTTAAAGGCTTACTATGGTAAATAATCATCATTATTATTTTAAGAAAGGAAGACATGTCGTATGAAAAAATATTTAGCAAAATCCAAGTTAAAATCAGTATATGTAGAGAACAACAAAGCGATTAAGGTCTTTGATAAGAACTACAACAAGTCAGATGTATTATATGAAGCTCTTAATACTGCAAGAGTTGAGGATGCAGGTGTTAATATTCCAAAACTCTTAGAGGTTGCTGTTACTGACGGTAAATGGTCTATCACAAGTGAATATGTTGAAGGTCCTACTCTTACACAGTTAATTGAAAAATACCCTGACAAGGCAGATGATTATATTAAGAAAATGGTTGAATACCAGATATCTTTCCAGAAGAAGTCTAACCCACTTCTTCTGGTATTAAAGGATAAGATGAACCGTCAGATTAACTCAATTGAAGAACTTGATAACAGTGTTAAGTATGAACTTCTTACAAGACTCAATTCCATGAAGAATCATACTAAGCTTTGTCACGGAGACTATTGTCCTGACAATATTATTGTATCTGCAGATACCAAAGGTAATATAAAGGAAATTACTGCCGTTGACTGGGTACATGCAACACAGGGTAATGCATCTGCCGATATTGCGAATACATTTTTACTTCTTAAATTACAGTTTGGTGACAAGAGTGATATTCCTGAAAAATACATAAGTACTTTCTGTGAATTTACTAATACAAAGCGTTCATATGTTAATGAATGGCTTCCATTAGTTGCAGCAGCAAGACTTACAAAGAATAAGGAAGAAGAAAAGGAACTTCTTGAGCAGTGGATAAATGTTGTAGATTTCCAGTAACTGATTAATAATTTTCAGATATATACACTTCTATGCATACACAAAAAAATACCCCATACAGATGTTTTATATCTGTATGGGGTATTTATATTACTTAGATGTCTTTTTTGAAATTACAATTACCTTTTTTGATGATATTATTAATCCTGTAGCAATAGCCATCATAATTACATACATCCAAGGTCTTGCACTATCTCTCGTTTCAGGAGATTCTCCTGATGTTGTATTCTCTCCCTGTGTAGTATTTTCTTCTGATGATGAACTATTATCCTTTGATGTATCCCCACCTGATGGATTATTATTATCCTCTGGTTTATCTTCTACATCACCAGATATTGTCTCATCAATATTTTTATCCTGATAAATAATTACATATGTTGAGAATTGATTTGATTCAAACTGGATAGTTTTATTTGCATCATTATATAAGCAATCTAAAACATCTATCTTTCCATTATGAATTCTTAATATTTTATATGTTCGTTCAACTTTAGAATTATTATTCAATAATTCATCTGAAAGATTTATGGTAATTTTTAATGGAACCTTTCCATTTGTTTCATTAATATCTGTATCTACTCCATTAATACTCTTACTTAGAGCAATATCTAGCACCATTCCAACTTTATAAGCATACTTAGATTCAGTATTTATCTTTGTAAGCTTATCTGTTAGAAGCTTAGCCTCTGCTTCTTCTATGTCTTTCTTATTAATAGATAATTTTACTTTTGCTTTAGCACCATTCTCTATAAGTTTAATCTCTGCTTCTGTAAATACAAGATTCTTAATTTCTTCAAAAGTGCCATCTAACTTTGCTTTTGGTGCACCAACTCCTACTTCAGATTCAACAAAATTAGCTGTTACTATTTCATTATTATCATAATAAGTTGACTTCTCCCACTGTGCTGTTTCAAGTTTAATTTTTCCTGCACCTGCAAAAGGAACCATAAGTTCTTCAAGTGATGATGAATCATACTTGACATAACTATATGGAAGAGCTGAAATAAACTCATCTGCATCCTGAATTAATGCGCCATCCTTTTGTGTATTGTTATTAGTAACCTCTAATTTAGTCCTTATTCCATTATAGAAATAATCTGTATCTTTTGCATTAATATAACCAGCTGGACTATTTCCATTTCCACTATTTAATGCATTAGCAATACCACTTATAACGCTGTTTTCCATTAACAGATGTCCACCACAGGTTGAAGATGCTCCATTACTTACAATATGCTTTGCTGCATCTTCATTCTTAATTGAAGCTCTTGCATTAGCTAATTCCTGTGCTGATAATATACAGTTATATATATGAGCTGTTCCATATCTTAATCTTGGCATTCTATCCATAGAATTATAATAATAATTATTAGCAAATGTAACATTTAAATTAACATTTGCTGATGCTGAATCATCCTGTCCAAGCAAATGTGTTTTCTTCTGACCATATGCATACCACCATATCTGTGATTTAGTCATTCCACTATCAAGTAACGACTTATAATATGGACAATTATCTGCATTCTTGTCAAGATAATCCATCATTTCATTAAAGAATATATTATCTTCACTTCCTGGAAGGAACTCACACCATGATACTGTTATATTCATTGATGTATTATGAGCAGCATCTGTCTTCATATCAATAACGCCATCATATGACTTGAAGAATGTACAATGATCTACCCAGATTCCTGTACTTGCATTCTCAATGGTCAAATAATCCCAATCATTAACATCATAATCACCCTTTGTCTGCTCATCCCATTCCCAAAGTTCATCAAACTTAATATTTCTAATTATAATATTAGATGACTGTTTAATATCTAATGCAGCATGTTTAATAGAATATCCTTTACTTGAGAATATTGTAAGATTACTCATATCCTGAATATATACCTTTGATACTCCTGTCTTTACCAGCACTGGATTAATAAGTGCAGAATTATGCTTTGCCAGAACACTCGATGGATAATTCTCAGGATTATCTATTTCATTATATCCAAGATTAATATCATCTTCTAACTCAATTACACTTGGTACTCCCTTGCTATTTTTAATTGTATTAAGTGCATCAAGGAACTCATTTGCAGTTTTAACTTTATAATAATTACTGTTATTTTCTTTTAAGAGTCCTCCTCCAGTTACGTTAGTTGTACTTGCAAAACCTTCAACATTATACTTTGCTAGATTTTTATCATTTGTTTCATAAGGTGAATATTTATCTGCTTCATAAGGTGTTTCCACCATACCATTATCAGATTCAATACTCTTTTCTCCTATATATTTAGAAGATAAAGCTTCTGCCTCTTTCTCAGAGTTTTCTTTTCCAGCCTCTGCAAGAAGCTTCTCTGCTCCAACTTTGCTTATCTGTCTACGGTTAATATTAACAGCATATTTCTGTCCATATGTACCACATTCAAGATACTTAGCAACCTTATATACTTCTTCATTTGTTGAAATTTCTTTCTGGCTCCAATCAGTTGAACCAATTTCTGAATTTATTGCACCACCCATATAGCAATTAACAAATGCTATCTCTACATCCTTATTATTATATGGTCTACCCAAATAATATTTTGAACCACCACATGATGTCTCAGATGTAAATCTGCAGTTATTAAATACAATAGTAGATGTATTAAAGGCAGTAATATATCCTGAATTTTTCTTCTGTGCATATCTGAATACAATATCAGAATCTTCAAACACTGCTTTTGTATTCTGTCCCCAGATGAAATCAACATTACCTAACACATAACATCTTAAGAAATATACTTTATCATTATTCTTAAACTGTATTGTATCCTGATTACTAATAAATCTTACACCTACAAGCATTGTTCCATTAGCTTCTGTATAAAATGCTTCTGCAGATTCATTAGAGATTGTTCCATCTCCAAGATATTTCCATGAATTCTCAATACATAAATTCTCTGCTGTAAAGTTACTTGCTTCCTTACTAACTGTAAATGCATATCTTGATTTTGTTTCTGAAACAGTCGTTTTATTTCCTTCATTAACTGCAAAGAAAATATGTGTCTTCTGGCTATCTTCGCCTATTAAAGAAATATTAGGATTCTTAACAGATATCTGCTCATTATATTCACCATTTCTTACAAATATAATCTTAGTACTATCATTAGTTGAACCTACAGCATCTATAGCATCCTGCACCTTTGTATATGTAGGTACTCCATATTCTTCTGACACTGTACCACTCTTTTTATCATAATTCATATCTACAACATAATCATAATTTGAAAGAAGTACATAATTTAAATTCTTTTCAAGCTTTAATCCATTGCCATAATCAAGAACAAGCTTTACCTCATTACGACCTGCTGTCAGCTTAATGTTATTGTCAAATACAAATCTGTCATTAGCTGCTTCTATCTTAACGGTCTGTTGTTCTACATCATTTACATATGCTGTTACTGTACCTGGTGCTCCCGCAACACCTTCAATTGTAATTGAATCCGAAAATACTGTGTTATAAGATCTGTTAACTACATATAATGCAACATCTTCATCATAATTACCAGAATGACCACTAGTCGGAAGTGTCCACTCTTCATCTTTGTTAACACTCCAATTATCAGCACTTGTTGCTTTGATATAGTAATAATATGGTGTCTCTGCCACCACTGATTTATCTACATATGATGTCTCCTCAATTGTCGCAATTAATGTGCTTTGTGATTCATCTGAACTTCTTCTATATATTTCATAAGCAGTAGCCTTATCAACAGCATTCCAGTTAAGAGTTACTTTATCTGCTGGTGATACATATTCTACACTTAATTCAGGAGTTTCAAGTGCTGGTTCAATATATTCCGCATTAGATTCTACTGGTGTTGTTACATTATTCTTCTTTGCCTCTTCCGATACTCCAAGTGTACCACTCACTCTGAATCTGTAATTGCCACCTTCTCCTGCAGATACATTATATGCATATGAATTATCTGTAAGTTCATCTGATATAACCTTCCATTCTGTTTCACCTGGCTTTAATACTTCAAGAACATATTTACCATCATATTTTGCCTTGTCTCCAGTCCATGTTATATCAATCTTAGTTCTGTCAGCTGCTGCTTTTGCATTAACTGCTGTGATTGAAGGTGCTGTACCCATAGGGTCATAATATACATTCTGATCATACAATACCTTACCATCTGCATCTTTATATATCATATTAGTAATGGTTGCCTGTACTCCAGCAAGTATGAGACCATATTGTACCTCATCATCCTTACTCCAATTTCCATATATAATATCTGAATACTTCATAGTCTTAGGATTACTATTACCTGATGTGTTAGTTACTGATAATGTAAACCCAGCATCTGCTTTTTTGATACTAAAATGTAATCTTTCTTCCTTTGCTGCTGTTACCGCTGTATTACCACTCTTTCCTAATACATTGTCTTCTTTCTTAGAATACAGCATAACAACATCATTATTATTTCTTATACCTGATGTTAATGCAGCATATTTATTAGTATCTGTATTCAGCTCTTTTATAACACCAAAACTTACAAAATAATTATTATTAGAGCCAGCTTTCTCTTTAAGTACAATATCTGCCTCTAGAGAAACTGCTTCTGATGTTTTATCAAACGCATAGAATGAAAGATCAGATTTTTCTATCTTATTAGGTACTACCTTACCTTCATTCTGATTAAGAACAAGGGTCTGACCTAATTCATTAACAGTAAGGTTACCACTTCCAAAATTAGTTTTGAATGGTACTTTACTTACTTTATCCGGATGTGTTACAAGTACCGGAATTGCTTCTATTGTAATATCTTTAATAACATCTTCTCCAACTTTGACATTAGTCAAATCAACAATGTCACTATCCTCATCTATTGAGTACTCTGTAGAATCAGTTAATGATACTTCATACTTTAATCCATTTTTAAGTTCTATAGAATAAGATCCATCTTCATTAATTGTTGTAGTTTTTGCAACATTTCCTGATTTGAACTCGAGTGTCTTACCTGCTACAGCTTTTCCAATATTACCTTTTACAGTATTAGGAATTCCGTCTATAGCATACTTAATATTATGTATATATATTTCTCCAGTCTGCTCTAATTCAATCTTGAGAGTCACTTCAGATGCTGTCATATTTTTGTAATTAACAGACTTTATAATATCTCCAGATTTTGTACCATCATACAATTCTTCAGATTTAGCATTACTTTCTTCTCCAACTACATAATATTTAATATTAGTCTTTTCACTGTATTTACAGCCACCTATTGTGAATGTTCCCTGTGCATTTGCAGGTACTTTTACTGTAAATGTAATACTCTTTCCTGCATACAATCCATGTCCTTTACCACCATTATCAGACAAAATAGAATTTTCATTCTTTGAAATAAGAATATAACCATTTGGTGATGTCTTATTGGCTATATTAACAGAGTCCGATTCAAATACCTTTCCTGTTGATTGAAAATCATATGATTCACTATCACCAATTTTAGGGGTATTAAGATATCCATCAACTACATATGGTATTGCTATTAATTCAGTTTCTCCATTCTTAACAACTACTTTTTTCCCCTCAGTATCAATAGACACCGTAAAACTACTAGTACCATCATATTTATTAGTGCTATTAGCAGCTATAGAAAGCTTTTTTGCGTCAGGTTGTTCTCCAAACACAATTCTTTCATCACTTGCCTTGATTTCTCCCAATGTAGCTGTTTCTACATCATATGCTCCACTTAAAGAAACAACAGTATCATTATTGTATGTAATATCCGCAGATACTTTCTGGCTATTTGACTCTATTCCCTCTACTACTGTGATACCGTAAATATAATTGCCACTGTTGATGCTGCCTATATAATAGGTACCTGCTTCTGTTATTTCAAATTCATCTTTATAAAAACTATTTTTTATAGACTCTTGAGATGTTTTACCTATAATATCGTCATCAGAATCACCTTTAAATAATTTAATATTTCTGCCATTACCGCCTGCACACCAGTAAACTGTAACTTTTGCAGCTTTACTGGTTGTAAACTTAACAGATGCTTGCTTTGTTTTCGCTGTTCCCTGTGTATTAAAACGATAACTACAATTTTTTCCCTCTATAGTTTGACTATTTGTTTCTATAATAGAACCTTTAAAATTTCCATTATCTATTTTACCATAACCCATTATGGTAAAATAACCATCCTTAGTTACTGCCTGCCAATTTTCACCCTTAGGTGACGAATGGTCTGTCACAAGATTTGAAAGATCCATATCATATGTGACAGTACTGGCTTTAGCTGTCATATTAAACATCATATCAACTGGTATAATACCCACAACCATGAGAAGTACAATAATCCCTGCAAATAATCTCTTACCAAACTCTCGCCTTTTTCCCTTTCTTAATATTTTGAACTTTTGATTCACTTTTATTTACCTCCCTTTCGATTAATTAAAATTTTTTTATATTTTATCATTAGCATTTAATTATTTCAATGTAATTTTAGCTATTTTTTATAAAATACAATGTTTATTTTTAAATTTTTATAGCATTTTTACTAATAAATTTTCAAAAAATAATTATTCACATTTTTAATTAAGTTATCCACAATTATTGTTGATAAATTGTGGATTTTGTTAATAAATCTATTAATCTTTTATTTTTTATGTATTTATACAAAAAACGTCAGCTAAACATTTATAAAAATGTCTTGCTGACGTTTCTTTTATTACAATTCATATTACTTAACTGGTACTAATTCTGTCTTTCCACCCATGTACATACGGAGTGCCTCTGGAATAAGAACTCTTCCATCTGCCTGAAGGTTGTTCTCAAGAAATGCAATAAGCATTCTTGGAGGTGCAACACATGTGTTGTTAAGAGTATGTGCAAAGTACTTGTTCTTGTCCTTACCCTGAACTCTTATCTTAAGTCTTCTTGCCTGTGCATCTCCCAAGTTAGAGCATGAACCAACCTCAAAGTACTTCTTCTGTCTTGGTGACCATGCTTCAACATCAATAGACTTAACCTTAAGGTCAGCTAAATCTCCTGAACAGCACTCAAGTGTTCTTACTGGAATATCCATTGTTCTGAAGAAATCTACTGTGTTCTGCCATAACTTATCAAACCACATTTTACTTTCTTCTGGTTTGCAGACAACAATCATTTCCTGCTTCTCGAACTGGTGAATTCTATATACACCTCTTTCCTCGATACCGTGAGCACCCTTCTCCTTTCTGAAACATGGAGAATAACTTGTAAGTGTCTTAGGAAGTTCTTCCTCTGGTGTAATTGTGTCGATGAACTTACCAATCATTGAATGTTCACTTGTTCCGATAAGGTAAAGATCTTCACCCTCTATCTTATACATCATGGCATCCATTTCATCAAAGCTCATAACACCAGTAACTACATTACTTCTTATCATATAAGGAGGAATACAATATGTGAATCCTCTGTCAATCATGAAATCTCTTGCATATGAAATAATTGCTGAATGAAGTCTTGCAATATCACCCATAAGGTAATAAAAACCGTTACCAGCAACCTTACCAGCTGCATCCATATCGATTCCGTTGAATCTTTCCATAATATCTGTATGGTATGGAATTTCAAAATCAGGAACTACAGGCTCACCAAACTTCTCGATTTCAACATTCTCGCTGTCATCCTTACCGATTGGTACACTAGGATCAATGATATTAGGAATAGTCATCATAATCTTAGTAACCTTTTCATTAAGTTCCTTCTCAGCAGCCTCTAATTCAGCAAGCTTTGCTGCATCTGCACTTACCTGTGCCTTAACTGCCTCAGCCTCTTCCTTCTTACCCTGTGCCATAAGAGCACCAATCTGCTTAGAAAGCTTGTTTCTGTTGGCTCTTAACTCATCAGCTTCTGTCTGTGTTGCACGAGCCTTTGCATCAAGCTCGATAACTTCATCTACAAGTGGAAGCTTTCTGTCCTGAAATTTATTCTTAATATTCTGTTTAACAATATCCGGGTTTTCTCTGACAAATTTTAAATCTAACATTACTCCTCATTTCCGTGTCCTATAATTGACACTATTTTATCAAATTTACCAAATGCTATTATGCACCTTTTTCAATATATTTTCAATTACATTTTGTCTTTCTGTACTAAATCATTAACTTCTTTGCTTAATTCTTCGTCTCCCATACGACCTGCCAGAGCCTGATTAACTGCCTTTTCTTCTTCCTTGCCAAGTTCAATGTAAGACTTTCCATTAACAATTTCCTTAATATATGCAAAACATCCATCATTGCTGTGCATTACATTTACAACATAACCATTATCCTTCTTATCAAGCATACATAATGCAAAGCTTAACTTTCCACCCATTTCATGGAATGCGTCATACTTATTCACACCAACCTTCTGGAATGTAAGCTGCATCTTTTCATATATGTCCTTAATAGCTTCTGTATTATCTTCACTTGTCTTCTGAAGATTGATAATGTCATCGGTATATTTTCTTACCATTTTCTCCATGCTCTTTCCATCAGAGCCTTCCATCATCATCTCGTATTTTTTCATCATGGATACTGACTTACATATCGCAACAATTGCAAGTACTATAGCAACAACAGTAAGTACCAGAAGTCCTATAACTACATACAGTGTATCCACTTTAAACAAACCAAATACATCTAACATATTTTTCCCTTTCTGTATTTTATGAATTCAATGCACTTTATTAAATTAGTTATATAAAATATTATAATTTTAATTACTCATTTATTTTCTTTAACATATCATATATTCTTTCAAGCTCTGCCTGTGAATAATACTGGATTTCTATTTTACCTTTGTTGTTATTCTTATTTTTAATAACAACCTGAGTACCCATAATTTTCTTTAACTTTTCTTCAAAATCTCTGTAAACAAAATCATTTTCCGGCTTACTCTTTTCCACAGGTTTATCTAACTTATCAATATTCTTAACAAGTTTTTCAACATCACGGACATTGAGCTTTTCATCAAATATTTTCTGTGCAACCATGTACTGTTTTTCTTTATCTTCAATACTTATAATTGCTCTGGCATGACCACTGCTTAACTTACCTTCGATAACCATTTCCTGAACTCTTTCATCAAGCTTTAATAATCTTAATGAATTGGTAATTGCAGTTCTTGACTTGGCTACCTTTTCTGCAACTTCATCCTGCTTTAATCTGTAGTCTTTGATAAGCTGATGGTAAGCCAGTGCTTCTTCAATTGGATTAAGATCCTCTCTCTGGATATTCTCAATAAGAGCTATCTCCATAACTTCCTGTGATGAATAATCTTTAATTATTACGGGAACTTCTTTAACTCCTGCAAGTCTTGCTGCCCTGAATCGTCTTTCACCAGCTATAATCTGGTAATTCTTATCCATCTTCTGAACAAGTAGTGGCTGTAATACACCATACTGCTTTATTGACTCTGATAACTCAATAAGTGCATCTTCGTCAAATGCTTTTCTAGGCTGATTCTTATTAGGTTCAATCTGTGAAATCTTAAGTTTAGTTTCTGCTGGAACAGGAACTTCCTTAACGACCTCCTTTACAACCTCTTTAACTACTACCTTCTCATCATTATTATCATCTTCTGGTATTAAAGAAGCAATTCCTTTACCTAAACCTCTTGATTTAGTTGTTTTACTTGTTTTCTTTACTGTTGGCATATTATCCTCCATTATTATTAATCTTCTCTTGCCATAACTTCTTCGGCTAATAATCTATAGCTTTCTGCTCCTGTTGATTTAGAATCATACAGATTGATTGGTAAACCATAACTAGGTGCTTCAGCTAACCTGATATTTCTTGGTATGATTGTTTTATAAATATTCTGTTTAAGATTATCTTTTACATTTTCCACAACCTGTAATGACAAATTAGTTCTTGAATCATACATTGTAAATACAACACCCTCAAGTTCCAGTTCCGGATTAAGTTTCCTTTTAACAAGATTTATTGTATGTATAAGCTGAGTTAATCCTTCCAGTGCATAATATTCACACTGGATTGGTACAAGAACAGTATCCGCTGCTGTCATTGCATTAACAGTAAGCATACTGAGTGACGGTGGACAGTCAAGTATTATATAATCGTATCTGTCTCTTATTTCTGATATACTTTCTTTTAAAGTATATTCACGATTTTCCACATCAATTAAATCAATCTCCGCACCTGCAAGATTAACATTAGATGGTAGAATATCGAGATTTTCAACAGCATCTTCTACTATTGCTTCTTTAATATTACATTCTCTCAATATAACTTCATATACTGTTTTTTCAATATCTGTTTTAGATAATCCAAATCCACTAGTTGTATTTCCCTGTGGATCTATATCTATAACAAGAACTTTTTGTCCAGCTTCAGCCAGACATGCAGAAAGGTTTATTGCTGTTGTAGTCTTACCAACTCCACCTTTCTGATTTGCAATTGCTATTATTCTTCCCACATTATCCTCTTCTTCCATATAATATTATGTTTCACGTGAAACATATATTATATTATTTTATATTAAACATTAGTGTTATTTATTCACTGTTTTTTATTATAACACACATTGTTGAGTTGTGTTATATAATTTGTTATTTTTTAATGTTTCATGTGAAACATTTTGCTTATACAATTTTAAAATTAATAAAAATAAGAGAGTATAGACTATATATCTATACCCTCTTAAAAATCAAATTATTTTATGCTTATAATATCATTTTTAATTGCAAAAACAGCTGCCTGTGTTCTATCCGAAACACCAATTTTTTTAAATATATTTGAAACATGATTTTTAACTGTTCTCTCACTTATATTAAGTGTTGAAGCTATTTCCTTATTGAATGCACCAGATGCAATCATTTTTAACACTTCTAATTCTCTTCTTGTTAAATCAGATACCTTTTCTTTTAATACATCTCTTTCCGCAAGGCTTGCATTAAGAAGTGGCATAAGACTTGGTTCAATATATGTTTCTCCAGAATATACAGCAAATATTGCTTTCTTTAATGTTTCAAAATTAGAATCCTTTAATACATATCCGTCACATCCAATATCAAGTGCCTTTATTAAATATTCTATTTCATTATGTATTGTCAATATAATAACTTTGCATAACATCTTTTGTTGTTTCATTATACTCAGAACCTGAAGTCCATCAAGATTAGGCATGTTTAAATCAAGTAAAACAACATTTGGTTTTGTCTTATTAGTTACATTAAGACATTCATAACCATCTCCTGCCTCACCTACAACCTTTATTTCTGAATCAATCTCTAATAATTGTTTTAATCCTTCTCTAACCATTTTATGATCATCAGCTAGTAAAACATTAACTGCCATTATAAAACCCTCCTCACCATACTGGAATCCTGATTACAAATTTTGAACCATTTTCATTAGAATAATTTATAGTTCCATTAAGCAGTGAAACTCTTTCTTTTAACATTTCCATTCCAAATCCAGTATGTTTTTCTCTGTCATATATAGTATTTTCAAAATCAAATCCACATCCATTGTCTTTAAAATCAACTACTATATACTTATTTTCTTTATCTAATTCAATATTAACAGATATATTAGTGCATTCTGAATACTTAATTGCATTGCTGTTCAACTCATTAATAATTCTAAGTATTGAAATTGTAATAGTAGAATCAATTATCTCATCATCATTACAATTGATAGAATAATCATATATTACTTTATCACTTTCCCTGTCAAATTTATCTAACATATATGTTATTGTATTTTTAAAGCCTAAATCATCTACACTCATAGGGCGAAGCTGATATATAATATTTCTTAATTCATCTATTGAATCTTTTATCAGAGTTATAGAATTATTAATTTCTAATTTACCTCTGTTAATATCTTTATCAGCTATCTGATATATAAATTCCTGCTTATGTATTAATGCCGTTAAATTCTGTACAACACCATCATGAATATCTCTTGAAATTCTTTGGCGATCCATTTCAATAAAGTCAATTAACTTAACAGAATTATTCTGACTATCTATCAGTGTTTCACGTGAAACATTTTCTGATGACATATCTTCTTCTAATACTTTATTAAGTGTCTCAATTTTCTCAGCCACATTCTGTTTTTCTTCAGATAAATCTGTTATTTTCTGCAATGTCTCAGATTTATTATTTTTCAGAGCTTCTATTGCCACTACAGAAGTATCAGTAGAAGAAGTAACTGAATGAAATATATCTTCTGTCCAATCTTTTTCTTTATTTAATTTTTTTATATTCTTATCTATTGTTTTTAGTTCAATATTAGATAAATGAATTTCATTATTAATATTTTCCAACCTGTCTTTTAATAAATTCAATTCATTTTCTACATATTTTCTACATGAATCAGACATTTTTACCCCATAAATTATTATATATCAATATTATATATTTTAAATTATAAATACATAAAAATTAATATATCCATATCTCGACATTTTAAAAACTATTACTTAAAATAATACTCTATTATTTTCGAGAAATAAAGTACTTTTTTACTATTAATAAGAATAAATAGTAAAAATCCCCCAAAAAGTACTAGTATTAACTTTGAAAAATAGCATTGCCACATATTAAATAATGACATATAATTATAATATCTATGAAGTATACGAAATTCTTTCAATAAGGAAACGGAGGAATACTATGAATAAATGGCAGAAAATAGGACTGGCAGTAGGTATGGGAGCTGCTGTTGTTACTACAACACATCTGATTAACAGTATAATATTTAAATCATCTACCGCTAATAATTATACCGGTAAAAGAATAAGAAGCAATTATCAGTGGAAGTTCGGCAATATTGCATATGTAACTGCCGGCTCAGGATCTCCACTTTTACTTATACACGATCTTAATTCTTACAGTTCAAGCTACGAATGGGAACAGACTATTAACAGTTTTTCTAAGAATCACAAGGTTTACGCCATTGATTTATTGGGCTGTGGACATTCTGATAAACCTAACCTTACTTATACAACATTTATGTATACACAGCTTATCAATGATTTCGTACTCAATATTATCCGTTCCAAAACGGATGTTGTTGCAACAGCAGGCTCAACACCAATTGTGATAATGGCTGCATTTAATAATCATGCACTGTTTAACAAAATTATTCTTGTTTCTCCTTTATCAGTTGAAGATGCTCTAAAAGGGCCTGACAACTTAAGTGGAATAAGAAGACACATTTTAAATGTGCCTGTTATTGGAACTACTGTATATAATATTCTGTTTAACAGACCATCTCTCAGGAAACTTCTTTCAAGAACCTTCAAGGACGGAAAAGTTCCTGCTGATTATATCAACGCATGCCATGAGAATGCACATCTTGGTGAAGCAGCAGCTAAGTATCTGTTTATCAGCACAGAATGTAACTTTACTACTGTTACTATCTCAAAAGCACTTTCTGAGCTTGATAACTGTATATACATGATTAACGGAATGCACAATAATAATGATGTTATTGATGAATATATCCACATCAATCCTGCAATCGAAAATGTTATGATTCAGGATGCCAAGAAGCTTCCACAGGTTGAACAGCCTTCTGAGTTCGTAAGACAGGCTGAGATATTCCTCAATTAATCGGACATTTTCAATAATTTTTTTAATCAACAGTTTATAAAAAACAAACCCATATTATCCACAATATGATGAATTATTAATCATATAATGTGAATAATATGGGTTTTATTTATCCTGTAATGTGTAAAACACACTAATTAAGCGATTGGCTCTTTTGAAGGAAGCCCTGCCTTTCTTGGGAACTTTCCAGATGTTGGCTTAACCTTCTTGATATATACTAAAGAACGGTCAATATCTGTGCCTGGAAGCTTGAATTTCTTCACTTCTTCTATTGTTCCTCCAAGAACACTGACTGCTTTCTTGGCATTTACCAATTCTTCATCAATATCTCCTGACTTATATGCCACGAAATATCCACCAACCTTAACGAATGGAAGGTTATATTCCACAAGAGTTGCCAGATTAGCAACAGCTCGTGAAACACTCACATCAAAATGTTCTCTTAAATCTCTATTTCTTCCGCCGTCCTCTGCTCTTGAATGAATGGCTTCTATTTCTGTAAGTCCAAGATCATCTATTACCTGATTAAGAAACTTCACTCTTTTATTAAGAGAATCAAGCAGAACAACATTAAGCTGCGGGTGTGCAATTTTTAATGGAAGTCCCGGAAAACCTGCACCTGTTCCAACATCAATAAGAGAAATCTCATTCTTTCCATGTCCGATTTTTTCAATATCTAACACAAGACTGTCAACATAATGCTTTAAAAGAACTTCATCATAATCTGTAATTCCGGTAAGGTTCATAAAGCTGTTCCATTCAACAAGCAGGTTATAATACATGTCAAACTGCTCAAACTGTCTGTCTGTAAGCTCAACACCTATAGAATCCAGATTGTTCTTAAATGTTTCATTTATCATACATTTCTCCTTATTAATGCTTTTTATCAATGATTTTTATTAATGCTTTCTTCTAAGAGATTCAAGATAAACAAGAAGCACTGATATATCAGCAGGTGAAACACCTGATATTCTTGAAGCCTGTCCTATTGAACGAGGTCTGAATTTATCAAGCTTCTGCATTGCTTCTTTTCTTAATCCGCTTATTCCGAAGTAATCAAGGTTGTCTGGTATAAGCTTATTTTCAAGCTTTTTAAAATGTTCAACCTGTCTTAACTGTCTGTCTATATATCCTTCATATTTCAGATTAATATTAACCTGTTCGCATACATCCCAAGGAAGTTCTGGTCTGTGCTTGTCAATTGGAGCAAGAACATCATATGAAAGCTCAGGTCTCTTGATAAGCTCAGCGAGTGTAGCTCCTGTTGTAAGCTCAGTACTTCCGTTATCTGTAAGTACCTTCTGTACTTCACTTCCAGTTCCTATATTAACTGACTTAACACGCTCTATCTCTTCATCTATAAGCTGAATCTTGCGTGTAAGACGATTCATTCTTTCCTCACTTATAAGTCCGACTCTGTAACCGTATTTAGTAAGTCTTATATCTGCATTATCCTGTCTTAATATAAGTCTGTACTCTGCACGGCTTGTCATCATTCTGTAAGGCTCTGCTGTCTCCTTAGTTACAAGGTCATCTATAAGAACACCTATATAACTTTCTGAACGGTCAAGTATAAGTGGTTCTTCCTTCTTAACGAAAAGTGCTGCATTGATACCTGCGACAATTCCCTGTGCAGCGGCTTCCTCATATCCTGAGCTTCCGTTAAACTGTCCACCAGCAAATAATCCTTCAATCTTCTTGAATTCAAGAGAAGACTTTAACTGAACAGCGTTAATACAGTCATACTCAATAGCATAAGCATTTCTTACGATTCGGACATTCTCAAGACCAGGAACTGTTCTATACATTGCATACTGCACATCCTCAGGCATTGAACTGCTCATTCCACCAAGATACATTTCATTAGTATACAAGCCCTCTGGCTCAATGAATACCTGATGTCTGTCTTTGTCTGCAAATCTTACAACCTTATCCTCAATTGATGGACAATATCTTGGGCCTGTTCCGTGGATATCTCCTGAATAAAGAGGTGAACGGTCAAGATTATCCATAATAATCTTGTGTGTCTCTTCATTAGTATATGTAAGCCAGCAGCTTACCTGATCTTTCTGTATGCTCTCAGGGTCTGTTTCAAATGAAAATGGCACAACTCTCTTATCACCGAACTGCTCTGTCATCTTAGAAAAATCCACTGACCTTTTATCAACTCTGGCAGGTGTACCCGTCTTGAATCTTCTCACTTCAATTCCGTTATCAATAAGTGACTGTGTAAGATGATTGGCAGCCTGTAATCCATTAGGACCTGTATGATAGCTTACATCACCATATATACATCTTGCCTTAAGATATACTCCTGTACATAAAACAACAGCTTTAGCTATGTATTCTGCACCAGAAACAGTCTTTACGCCGCCAATTTTTCCATCATTAACAATAATCTCTGAAACCTCTGCCTGTCTTATATGCAGATGCTCAGTATTCTCAAGCACATTTCTCATTCTTCTGCTGTAATCGGACTTGTCAGCCTGTGCACGGAGTGAATGAACCGCAGGGCCTTTTGATGCATTTAACATCTTTGACTGTATAAATGTAGCATCAATGTTCTTTCCCATCTCTCCACCGAGGGCATCTATTTCTCTTACAAGATGTCCCTTAGAACTTCCTCCTATATTAGGATTACAAGGCATCATTGCTATACTTTCAACGCTTACTGTAAATATAATTGTTTCAAGTCCCATTCTTGCAGCAGCAAGGGCAGCCTCACAGCCTGCATGACCGGCACCCACTACTACAACATCATATTCTTCTCTAATATTAGGCATATTACTTCTCCTTATCAACCTGCATTACTTACCCATACAGAACTTTGAGAAAATTCTGTTGGCAAGGTCATCTTCAATCTCTTCTCCTATTATAAGTCCAAGATTCTCATATGCAGCCATTAAATCAATAGTAAGGAAATCTTCACTTACCATGTTATCAATTCCATCAAGTACAAGCTTTAAGCTGTTCTCAGCCTTCTTTAAAAGTTCCTTATGTCTTGTACTTGTAATATATACATCTTCATTAAACTTAACTTCACCGTTAAAGAACATATTCTTAACAGTTTCCTCAAGTTCTTCAATTCCTGTCTCCTGCTTTGCAGATATAGTAACTGTCTCACAATTGATTATTTTCTTAATATCTTCTGCTGTTGTAACCTGTGCAAGATCAGCTTTATTAAGTATTACAAGAACCTTCTTATCCTTGATAAGTTCCATAATCTCGTAGTCATTATCATCAAGTGCCCTTGAAGAATCAACTACATATATTACAAGGTCTGCAACTTCTGCAAGCTTCTTAGCCTTATTAACACCAATGCTTTCAACAACATCATCAGTTTTTCTAATTCCTGCAGTATCAATAAGATTAAGAGTAACTCCCGACAGATTAATCATTTCCTCAAGAGTATCTCTTGTAGTTCCTTCTATATCAGTAACTATTGCTCTCTCTTCTCTTGCAAGTACATTAAGCAGGCTTGACTTTCCTGCATTAGTTTTCCCCAAAATGACGGTACGCACGCCATCATGCATAATTCTGCCATTGTCGCATGTTTTTAACAAGTTATCCACATTATTAAGACAGTTTTCCACATCATTTTTAAGGTTATTTACATTAGCATCTATATCAAAATGTTCCGGATCATCAAGTGCAGCTTCTATAAATGCAACGTTATTAAGTATTATTTCTCTTATATTCTTAATCTTCTCAGATAATTTACCATCTAACTGATTAACAGATGATTTCAAAGCATAGTCATTCTTTGCATTAATGATATCAATAACAGCCTCTGCCTGAGATAAATCAATTCTTCCATTAAGAAATGCCCTCTTGGTAAATTCACCAGGCTCTGCAAGCCTTGCACCTGCGTTAAGTACTGCCTCTAACACCTTCTTTGTTACAAGAATACCACCGTGACAGTCAATCTCAACAATATTCTCTCTTGTGTATGTGTTAGGAGCTTTCATGACAATTACAAGTGCTTCGTCAATTTCATTCCCGTTATCACATATATTTCCAAAATGTACTGTATGACTCTGCACATTTGCAAGCTTAATATTCTTTTTTGATTTAAAAACTTTATCTCCAATGATAATTGCATCAGGACCGCTTATTCTTACAATACTTATTCCACCGCTTGACACCGTACTTGTAGATATAGCTGCTATTGTATCCTCCATTTCCATCCTCCATATAAAAAATGCTGTGATAATAATACCACAGCATTTCATAAAATCATATATCTAATTATCTGTTATATCTGTTATTATTTTCTCTTTCAAGATAAACAACAACATGTCTGAAAGGTTCTTCACCCTCACTTCTTGTAGATACGAATCTGTCTGACTGAAGTGCTGAGTGGATAATTCTTCTTTCATATGGGTTCATAGGCTCAAGTGAAACAGGTCTTCTGCTTCTCTTAACCTTGTATGCAATATTCTTAGCAAGAGACTCAAGAGTTTCTTTTCTTCTCTTTCTGTAGTTCTCTGTATCTAATTTAACTCTTACATACTTCTCGCTGTTCTTGTTGATTACAAGACTTGTAAGATACTGGATAGAATCAAGTGTCTGTCCTCTCTTACCGATAAGAACGCCCATGTTATCTCCAGAAAGATCTACATTAACGCTGTTTTCTTCATCGTCAAATGTAATATCAACATTAACTTCCATGCTCATAGCACCAAACATGCTGTCAAGAAATGCCTTTATATCCTTCTTAATATCTTCCTTCTGTTCTGCTGTAAATGATTCTGCCTTTGGCTGTGCTTCAGCCTTAGGTGCTTCCTTAACAGATTCTGTATTATGGTTATCTGCTGGCTTAAATTCTTTTTTGAACTCTTTCTTAGGTTCAGACTTGAATTCCTTCTTAGGCTCTTCCTTCTTGAAATCATCAGCCTTCTTCTCAGGCTTCTTTTCAGTATTAACTGGTACTTCTGGCTTCTTAGGAGCTTCAACAGCCTTAACCTCTGGCTCTTCCTGTTTTTCTCTTGCCTTAATCTTAGCAGGCTTAGAATTAAATATTCCTAAAAATCCTGAATTTCCTTTTTCTATAACTTCATAATCAAGCTTATCACTTGGAATACCAAGCTTTGTGCAGGCATTAGTTATAGCTTCTTCAACAGATTTTCCTGTAACTTCAATATATTCCATTACTTAACCCTCTCTATTTTCTTTTATCATTGACTTCATTGTATCTTGATACCATACCAACCTTATCAGCAAGACTTCCCGGCTTAGCTGCCTTTCCGCTTGCTGCTGCAGCTTCCTTTAATTCCTGTATCTTCTTATCGTTAGCTTCTTTCTTCTCCTGAAGTCTCTTTGCTCTTTCAGCACTTGAAGAAGCAGAAGAATTTTTATTATTATTTACATTCTTAGTATTTACAGAAGCACCTTTAACGATAGTTTCCGCTGGAAGTCCCTTCTTGGCTCTCTTCTTATTACGCTTTTCAACATTCTTCTCAACGATTTTATCTGTTCCAAGCTTATCGTAATACTTATTAATGAAGATAGTCTGAATTGTCTGAATAACAGCAGTTGCAATCCAGTAAACACCAAGACCTGCTGGAAGACTTATTGCAAGAAATGCTGACATAAGCGGCATAAAGTAAGTCATCATCTTCATTGATGCAGCTGCTGGATTATCACTGTCAGGCTGAGACATGCCAGCCTGTGAAACCTTAACTGATATAAACTGTGTAACTCCGGCAAGAACTGGAATTAAAAATGCTATCTGAAAACCAAAACCTGGATTCTGGGACATATTTACACCTAAGAAAGTGTTCATATGGTTAATCTTATCAAGATTATGTGTAATCATATCTGAAAAAGCTGGAAATGCTTCTTTTAACTTAGTCCACTGGTCTGCAGTGAATGAATTAAGTGTTGTTACAGCTGTGCTTGTATTGCTCCAGTCAACAGTCTTTCCGTATATCTCATTAAGAGTATCAGCATATCCTGAAACAGATGAGATACCATCAACACCATTAAGTCCAAGTATATTAAGGAAAAGTACCTTAATCTGTGAAATATAAAGAGGTATCTGCTGGAATACTCTGTAAAGTGCAAAAAGAATAGGCATCTGGATAAGAAGCTGCACACAGCTTCCCCACTGTGAAACACCGTATTTTTCATAAACAGCCTTAGTTTCTGCCTGCATCTTCTGCATAGCTACTGTATCACTGTTCTTACCCTTATACTTTTCCTGAATAGCCTTTATCTCTGGGTTCATAACTGACTGTAACTTAGTCATCTTCTGCTGCTTAATCTGTAATGGAAGCATTAACATTTTAACAAGCAGAGTAAAAATAACGATTGCTATTGCAATATTACCAATTCCGATTGCATTAAGACCTTTAAAAAGAATGTCTAAAATATAACCGAGTAACTGTGCAATTGGCTTAATAATACTCAAATTGTCACCTCCGCATAATATAGCACTATCCAAATATTTAATTGTTTATTGCTTTTTTCTTTTTCCGTATCTGCCTACCGGCACCGGATCAAAGCCATAAGCGTTCTTATTAAATGGATTGCACCTTAATATTCTTTTAAGTGCCAACCACCCACCTAAGAAAACTCCATACATTTCGATTGCTTCAATTGCATACTGCGAACATGTTGGAATAAAGCTGCAGTATTTACCACCCTTATAAGGAGATATTGCGAGCTGGTATAATCTTATCATATTAAGAACTATGAACTTACCCGCATTTTTCAGCTTAACTTTTATATCCTTCATATTAACCGCCTGTTTAATCCTGCTTATAAAGCTTATGAAGTTTCAATAAATGAATCATTGATTCCTTAGTTTCGAAAAAACCCTTATCTTTCAAACTGGCTCTGGCTACGACAACATAATCATATCCATCGGGTATACAACTGGTACTAAGGCGGAATGCCTCTCTTATCAGTCTTGCCAGTCTGTGCCGGACAATACTATTCCCGACCTTCTTACTCACAGATACTCCTAAACGCTTAGTATCCGTTCCATTCTCAGAAACATACATAATAAGATTCTTATTAGCAAAAGACTTCTTATTACTGTACACCTTTTTAAATTCCTGATTACTTCCTAATGTTTGAAAATCCTTATATTTCATATCATTCACCATTCTCATTAATTAAAATGTTACTAAAAAATATTATTATAATCTGAAAAAAGCAGATGAGAAACTCCCATCTGCCAACAAAATCAAGAAAAATATTAATTAAGCTGAAAGTTTCTTTCTACCCTTAGCTCTTCTTGCTGCTAAAACTTTTCTTCCACCTGCAGTACTCATTCTTGATCTGAATCCGTGAACCTTAGATCTCTGTCTGTTCTTTGGCTGAAATGTCATCTTCATAGTCTATGCACCTCCTTCATTACCATTATAGTTTATTATGGTAAGAATATTTTCATATAAAAAATTTCAAAACACAGAACTGATTATATTGTGTAAATAATATAAAGTCAAGAAAAACTTGATATTTACTGCATTTATTTTTATATATACTGTTTATATACAAAATGCTTTCCACAGGTTATTAACAAGCTTCAAATATGCATATTCAGGACATTTTCATCAAAAATCACTCAGTATACATTAATGTTATCCACATTTTGTTAATAACTTGTGGATAACTGTGTAAAAAAATGTTATTATATTTACAAAATTTGAAAAAGATTCCCTATTTTCGACATTTTTCGAGTTAATAATGTTTTCCACATAAGATATATCAGAATTTTTTTCCAGAAAATTATCCACCGTTGTAAATTTGCCCATTTTATTGAAAAAAATTTATAAATGATATATTATATAAGGGAATGTTTTTAAATGAACAGAAACGCAAATAACAAGCCAGAAAGGCATAGATTTAATGGAAGAATTAGATATTTTAATAGAAAAATGGGATTATATCCTCCAGACTTTTAAAAAAGAATATGATATTCAGGATATTTCCTTTAAAACCTGGATTAAACCCCTTAAAATTTATTCTCTTGAAGGTAATGTAATTACTCTTATTTCATCTGAGGGAGAAATGGGTACTGTTTATATTGAAAAGAAATACCTTAAGTTCATTGAAATCTCAATATGTGAGGTTATGAACAAGGAATATTCTGTACGCCTTATTTCAGTAGAAGAAAAGAAGGAAGAAGACCTTAAGAAAAAGATTTCATCAGCTTCTACTAATAATAATGTAGCAACTCAGAATCTTAATCCTAATTATACTTTTGATACATTTGTCGTTGGTACTAATAATAACATGGCTTACGCTGCATGTCTGGCTGTAGCAGAAACACCTGGTCCTATATATAATCCTCTTTTTATATATGGGGGTGCCGGACTTGGAAAGACCCATCTTATGCAGGCTATCGCTCATTTCATAATAACAAGCGATCCTTCCAAGAAGGTTTTATATGTTACATCAGAAACATTTACCAATGAGCTTATTGAATCGGTTAAGACTAACAAGAATACTGAATTCAGAAACAAATACCGTAATATTGATGTTCTTCTTATTGATGATATTCAATTCATCATAGGTAAACTTTCTACACAGGAAGAGTTCTTCAACACATTTAATGATCTTTATCTTGTAGGAAAGCAGATTGTTATATCATCCGACAGACCTCCTAAAGAAATGGAAACTTTACCGGACAGACTCCGTACAAGATTCGAAAGTGGTCTTCCTGTTGATATACAGATACCTACATATGAAACTAAGATGGCTATTATTAATAAGAAGTCAGAGGCATTAGGTATTGATTTTCCTTATGAAGTTAAGGACTATGTTGCAACTAATATTACTTCAAGTATCAGGGAACTTGAGGGGGCGCTTACTAAACTTTCGGCTTATTCCAAGCTTTCACATACTCCTCTGACTGCTGAATTTGCGGAGAATACACTTAAGGATCTTATATCTCCATATTCTAAAAAGGAGATAACACCTGAACTTATTATTGAAGTTGTAGCTGAACATTTCCACATCAAGCCTGAAGATATCATATCTCACAGAAGAAGTGCAGATATAGCATTTCCAAGGCAGATTGCCATGTATCTGTGCAGACAGATGACGCAGACTCCTCTTGAGGCTATCGGAAAAGCTATGGGAAATAGGGATCATACTACTGTAATATATGGTGCGGACAAGATTGCCAAAGAGACTGTAACCAATGAGTCTACAAAGAATGTTGTTGATATATTAATAAAGAAGCTTAATCCTTCTTAAAAGTTATCCACAATCGTCTTTGGATAATCTGTGAATTTCATGTTATTTAAATGTTGAATTAATTGTATAACTTTTTTTACCATTTTTTCTTTTTATCAGCCACTGGATTTTTTCACAGTGTTTTAACAGGTTTAAATGTCATTTCCAACAAAGTTATACAAAGCCTCATAACAGTATTTTTGTGGCTTTACAGCGTTTTTAACATTTTAACAGTGCCTAAGACTACGGCGACTGAAATTATATATTTATATATGACTCACACCACTACATTTTTTTCGAAAGGAAGTTATCAACATGAAATTAGTTTTTACTAAATCCAACTTAAACAAAGCTGTAGGTATTGTAATGAAAGCTGTACCTACACGTACAACAATGAATATTCTCGAATGCATCCTCATCGATGCTACTACTAACGAAATCAAGTTCACAGGAAATGATATGGAACTTGGAATCGAAACTATAGTAGAAGGTGAAATTATAGAAAAGGGTAAAGTTGCCATTGATGCAAAGCTTTTCTCTGAAATTGTAAGAAAGCTTCCTGACAATGATATTACTTTATCTACAGACTCTAATAATAATGCTCTTATCACATGTGAAAAGAGTAAATTCAATATAGCCGGAAAATCAGGAGAAGATTTCTCTTATCTTCCAGCTATTATAAAAGACAAAATGATTACTCTTTCACAGTTCCAGTTAAGAGAAGTAATCAATCAGACAATATTCTCTATTGCCATGAATGATAATAATAAAATGATGACAGGTGAACTTTTTGAAATAAGTGAAGGTAATCTTAAAGTTGTAGGTCTTGACGGACACAGAATTGCTATCCGTAACATTAAGCTTGATGGAAGAGCTGATAATGTAAGAGTTGTAATTCCAGGAAAGACTCTTCAGGAGATAAGCAAGATTCTTAATGCTGATGCAGAAAGTTTTGTTAATATTTACTTTACTAACAATCACGTATTATTTGAATTTGACCAGACACATGTTGTTTCAAGACTTATTGAAGGTGATTATTTCAAGATCAACCAGATGCTTTCTAATGATTATGAAACTAAAGTATCTATTAATAAAAAAGAATTTCTTGATTCTATCGACAGAGCTAATCTTCTTATAAGAGAAGGAGATAAGAAGCCAATTATTATTAATATCCAGAATGGTTTATTACAGGTAAATGTTAATTCTGCAGTTGGTGCTCTAAACGAAGATATTGATATTGATAAAGAGGGTAAGGATATTATGATTGGTTTCAATCCTAAGTTCCTTATGGATGCATTAAGAGTTATCGATGATGAAAATATTACTATGTATTTAGTTAATCATAAATCACCTTGCTTTATTAGAGACAAGGAAGAAAATTATATTTATCTTATACTTCCTGTTAACTTCACAGCTTAACAAGAGAAAGGAAAGTTATGGAAGAAATAGTTTTAAGAGATGAGTTTATCAAACTTGGACAGGCAATCAAAGCTGCCGGATTAGTAGAATCTGGTGTTGAAGCCAAAATTGTTATTCAGGATGGTGAAGTTAAAGTTAATGGCGTTGTTGAAACACAGCGTGGAAAAAAGCTTTTTGGCGGAGAGGTTGTAGAATACAACGGATCCAGTATTCTTATTAAAAAATAGGTGTTAATGTGATAGTCGAATCTGTTGAGTTAAAGGATTACAGAAATTATGAATTTCTGGATATGAAGTTCAATGAGCATGTAAACATAATATATGGCGACAATGCTCAGGGAAAGACTAACATATTAGAATCAATATATATGTGTTCAACTTCCAAGTCACATCGTGGCAGCAAAGACAGGGAAATAGTCAGGTTCGGGGAAGATGAATCTCATATTAAACTGAATGTTTTAAAGCATGATATGAAATACCGCATAGACATGCACCTTAAGAAAAATAAAACCAAAGGTATAGCAGTCAATGGTATTCCAATAAAAAAAGCTGTTGAACTTTTTGGAATTATTAATATAGTTTTTTTCTCACCGGAGGATCTTAATATTATTAAAGACGGGCCTTCTGAGAGAAGAAGATTTATGGATATGGAACTGAGCCAGCTTGATAAGATATATTTAAGCAACCTTGTTAATTACAACAAAGTACTTAATCAGAGAAACAAGCTTTTAAAAGACATAGCATTTGCACCATCAGAACAGCTTATGGAGACTCTGGATATATGGGATATGCAGCTTGTTAAGTATGGAAATCTTATTATTAAAGGCAGGGAAAGTTTCATAGAAAAGATTAATACAATAATCAGTGGTATTCACTCAAGACTTACAGGAGGAATTGAGAATATTAAAGTTTCTTATGTTCCTGATGTTGATGTGAATGATTTTGAAGAAGAAGTCAAGAATTCAAGACAGAAGGATATTAAATACAAGGCTACAGGCAAAGGTCCTCATAAAGATGACCTTATATTCTTAATTAATGATAATGATGTGAGAAAATATGGTTCACAGGGGCAGCAGAGAACAGCAGCACTTTCACTGAAGCTGTCTGAGATTGAACTTGTGAAGCTTGTAATTAAGGATACTCCGGTGCTTCTTCTTGATGATGTTTTGTCTGAGTTAGACAGCAACAGACAGAATTTTCTTATAAACAGCATAGGTGATATCCAGACAATTGTTACCTGTACCGGATTAGATGAATTCATTAATAACAGAATGAATATCAATAAAATATTTAAAGTAACAGATGGACATGTAGTTAATGAGAATTAATTACATTTTGCTTCGTAAAACAAGGAGGAATTAAAGTGGCAGATCAGAATGCAGAGAAGAATTATGGTGGAGACCAGATTCAGGTACTCGAAGGTCTTGAGGCTGTAAGAAAAAGACCTGGTATGTATATTGGAAGTACATCAGGAAGAGGACTTCATCATCTTGTGTACGAAATAGTTGATAATGCGATTGACGAAGCTTTAGCAGGTTTTTGTACACACATTGAGGTTATGATCAATAAAGATAACTCTATCACTGTTATTGATAATGGTAGAGGTGTACCTGTTGACATTAATCATAAAACAGGAAGACCTGCCATTGAAGTAGTATATACGGTTCTTCATGCCGGAGGTAAATTCGGAGGTGGAGGATATAAGGTGTCAGGAGGACTTCACGGTGTTGGTGCATCTGTAGTTAATGCTTTGTCTGAATGGCTTGAAGTTCAGGTAAAGAGAAATGGACACATTTATCAGCAGAGATACGAAAGAGGAAAGATATGTTATGACCTTAAGATTGTAGGTGACTGCGATATTGAGGATACAGGAACTAAGGTTACTTTTCTTCCTGATTCAGAGATTTTTCAGGAAACAACTGTATTTGAATTTGATATTCTTATGCACAGATTAAGAGAAATGGCATTTCTTACTAAGGGAATCAAGATTACTCTTACAGATTTAAGAGAAGGTCTTGAGCAGCAAAAAGTATTCCATTATGAAGGTGGTATCAAGGAATTTGTCCAGTATCTTAATAAGAGTAAAGAACCTTTATACAGCCAGATTATTTATTGTGAAGGTGTGAAAGACAATGTTCAGGTTGAAGTAGCATTCCAGCATAATGATGGATACAATGAAGTTGTTGATTCATTTGTTAATAATATTAAGACTCCTGAAGGTGGTACACATCTGACAGGTTTCAGAAATTCACTGACTAAGACTTTTAATGATTATGCAAGAAAGAATAAGATTCTTAAGGATAGTGATCAGGGACTTTCAGGTGATGATATAAGAGAAGGTCTTACAGCAATCGTATCTGTTAAGATTGAAGATCCGCAGTTTGAAGGACAGACTAAGCAGAAGCTTGGTAATACAGTTGCAAGGGGAGCAGTTGACAGTATAGTAAGTGAACAGCTTACTTACTTCCTTGAGCAGAATCCTGCAGTTGCAAAATCTATATGTGAAAAATCGTTGCTTGCACAGCGAGCGAGAGAAGCTGCAAGAAAAGCAAGAGACTTAACAAGAAGAAAGACTGCACTTGAAAGCACTTCACTTCCTGGCAAGTTAGCTGATTGTTCAGATAAAAATCCTAAGAATTGTGAGATATATATCGTTGAGGGAGATTCAGCCGGTGGTTCTGCAAAGACTGCAAGAAGCCGTGCTACACAGGCAATCCTTCCACTTCGTGGTAAGATTCTTAACGTTGAGAAAGCAAGACTTGACAGAATACTTGGAAATGCAGAGATTAAAGCGATGATTACTGCATTTGGTACAGGTATTCATGAAGATTTTGATATAAGCAAGCTTCGTTATCACAAGATTATTATTATGACAGATGCCGATGTAGATGGTGCACATATTGCAACACTTCTTCTTACATTCCTGTACAGATTCATGCCTGATCTTATAAGAGAAGGCCATGTATATCTTGCACAGCCACCACTTTATAAGGTTGAGAAGAATAAAAAAGTCTGGTATGCCTATAATGATGATGAGCTTAATGCAATAATGACTGAAATTGGAAGAGACCAGAACAACAAAGTCCAGCGTTATAAGGGACTTGGTGAGATGGATGCAGAACAGTTATGGGAAACAACAATGGATCCACACAAGAGAGTATTATTAAGAGTTAATATGAATGAAGATGATGATTCAGAACTTGATGTAACATTCTCAACACTTATGGGTGACAAGGTAGAGCCAAGAAGAGATTTCATAGAAGCAAATGCTAAGTTTGTAAAAAATCTGGATATCTAACAAGCCATGCACAAGGAAAAATTATAAATATGACCGTATGCTTGCATACATGGGCATATTTTATAATTTTGAGTTGTATGTGGCGATTAGCCACATAAGTAAATCCGTAGGATTTACGCATGGCGTATGTAGATTTTACGAATGCGCGTGATTAGGATTTATGCATGGCGTATTCCAGATTTACACATTGCGTTAATTAATAACTTCACGGAAAGGAATTATAATAATGGATGAACATATCTTTGATAAAGTTCAAGAAGTCGATATGCAGAAAACCATGGAAAACTATTATATAGATTATGCCATGAGTGTTATCGCTTCCAGAGCACTTCCGGATGTAAGAGATGGTCTTAAGCCGGTACAGAGAAGAATTCTATATTCAATGATAGAACTTAACAACGGTCCTGATAAGCCACATAGAAAATGTGCCCGTATCGTTGGTGATACAATGGGTAAATATCACCCACATGGTGATTCATCAATTTATGAGGCATTAGTAAAGCTGGCTCAGGATTTCAATACAAGATATCCACTTGTTGACGGACATGGTAACTTTGGCTCAGTTGATGGTGATGGAGCCGCAGCCATGCGATATACAGAGGCGAGACTCAGCAAGATATCTATGGAGATGACAAGAGATCTTAACAAAGATACTGTAGATTTCATACCTAACTTTGATGAAACAGAAAAAGAACCTACAGTACTTCCATCAAGATATCCTAACCTGTTATGTAATGGTACATCAGGTATTGCCGTAGGTATGGCTACTAATATTCCACCTCATAACTTAAGAGAAGTTATAGGTGCTGTTGTAAAGATGATTGACAATAAGGTGGAAGAAGACAGAGACACAACAATTGAGGAAATCCTTGATATAGTTAAAGGTCCTGATTTCCCTACAGGTGGAACAATCATCGGAAAGATGGGAATTGAAGAGGCTTACCGTACAGGAAGAGCCAAGATAAAGGTAAGAGCTGTAACTAATATTGAGCCAATGAATAATGGCAAGAACAGAATTATAGTTACAGAACTTCCTTACATGGTTAATAAAGCAAAGCTTATCGAAAAGATAGCAGAGCTTGTAAGAGATAAGAAGATTGATGGAATCACTGATTTAAGAGATGAATCTGACAGAGAAGGTATGAGAATTGCCATTGAGTTAAGAAGAGATGTCAATCCCAACATAATACTTAACCAGTTATACAAACACACACAGTTACAGGATACATTTGGTGTAATCATGCTTGCATTAGTAGATAACCAGCCAAAGGTGCTTAACCTGTATGACATGTTAAAGTATTACCTTCTTCATCAGGAAGAAGTCGTTACAAGAAGAACAAAGTTTGATCTTAATAAGGCAGAAGAAAGAGCCCACATTTTAGAGGGCTTAATGATTGCTTTAGATAATATCGACAGAGTTATTTCAATAATCAGAGGTTCTGCAAATGTACAGATTGCCAAGGAAAGTTTAATAGCTGAATTTGCACTTTCAGAAGTACAGGCTCAGGCTATCGTAGATATGCGTCTGAGAGCTCTGACAGGTCTGGAAAGAAGCAAGCTTGAAGCTGAATTGAAGGAACTTCATGAGAAGATTAAAGAATATAAGGCAATTCTTGCAGATAAAAAGTTACTTCTTGGAGTTATCAAGACTGAGATTTCAGAGATAGCAGACAAGTATGGTGATGACAGAAGAACTTCTATCGGATATGATGAATATGATATCTCAATGGAAGACCTTATTCCAGATGAACCATGTGTTATTGCAAGAACTAACTTAGGTTATGTAAAGAGAATGACACCTGATAACTTTAAGAGCCAGCATCGTGGTGGTAAGGGAATAAAGGGAATGCAGACAATTGATGATGATTACATCAAAGATTTATTCATGACAACATCACATCATGTACTTACATTTTTTACTAACACAGGACGAGCTTATAAGTTAAAGGCTTATGAAATTCCTGAAGCATCAAGAACTTCAAGAGGAACTGCAATAATTAATCTTTTACAGTTAGCACCTGGTGAGACAATCACAGCAGTAGTTCCTGTTAAGATTGATACACTTCAGGATACAGATTACCTGTTTATGGCAACTAAGAAGGGTATAGTTAAAAAGACACCTGTTAAAGATTTTGCCAATATAAGAAAGACAGGAATCCAGGCAATTAACTTAAGAGAAGATGATGAACTTATAGAAGTTAAACTTACAGATGACCAGGCAGAGATTCTTATGGTAACAATGCTTGGACAGTGTATAAGATTTAAGGAAACAGATGTAAGACCTACGGGACGTTCAGCAATGGGTGTTATAGGTATGAGTCTTATGGATGAAGATGAAGTTGTTGGTGTTCAGGTAAGTACCCAGGGAGATACTATGCTTATAGTATCTGAGAATGGTATGGGTAAGAGAACAGACATTGACGAATATACAGTTCAGCATCGTGGTGGTAAAGGTGTCAAATGTTACAAGATAACAGAAAAGACAGGTAATGTCGTAGGAGCTAAGGCTGTAGATGATTCAAGAGAAGTAATGCTTATTACAACAGAAGGAATTATAATCAGACTTCAGTGTTCAGATATATCTAATCTTGGAAGAATAACATCAGGTGTTAAACTTATTAACCTTGATGAAGGAATTAAAGTAGCAACAATTGCCAAAGTAAGGAAGCAGCCTGCTGATGAAGATGGTAAGGATGCAGAAGGCTTTGAAGAAGACACAGATAAAACAGTAGAATCTGAAGATTAATCTTAAGGAAACTGCCACATTTATATATGTGACGGTTTCCTTTTTAGCAGGAGATAATATGGCTTTAATTAATATTAATTATGAATCAAAAATACTTGGTATGCCCGTTATGATTAATGCAATTATTCCTCAGGGAAGAGGAAATTATAAGACATTATATCTTCTTCATGGAATGGGAGGAGATTATACAACATGGATTACGAAATCCAGAGTGGCAGATTATGTAGATAATACAGATATAGCAGTCATAATGATTTCAGGTGATAACAAATGTTATGTAGATAATGTTCATGGAAGAAAATATTTTACATTTTTAACAGAAGAACTTATAGAAACCTGTACTAACTGGTTTGGATTATCATGTGACAGAAAAGACCGTTACATAGCAGGAATGTCAATGGGCGGATATGGAGCTGTACATGCTGCACTTATTAAACCTGATGTGTATGGCAAGGTGTTCTCATATTCAGGACTGCTTGATATAGAGAAAAGATTTGACAATCCACAGGGAATAAATACATATCAGATATTTGGAGACAGGGAAAAATTATCAGATAACCGCTTTGATATAATGAATTGTATAAAAGAGAATAATTTCAAGACAAATGTGGAAAATTACCCGGAATTTTACATAAGATGTGGATTATCTGATCAGATTCTTACAATGAGCAGACAGTGGAATAAATATGCATCAGATTCAGGACTTAAAGTAAATTATTATGAAACTGCTGGTAATCATGATTTTACTTTCTGGGATAAATGCATACATGAGACAGTTAATATAATAAAAGACCAGTCGTACAGGATGGAGGATATATATGGCAACAGTAATGAATGTTAATCACTTTTCTATATATCTTAAGCGTAATATGGAATGCACAGTTATTCTCCCATCAGATATGAAAAATGATGAGAAGCTTCCTGTATTATGGTTATATCATGGAAGCAGTGGTGATAATACTGTATGGCTGTATCATTCACCAATAGCTGAATATGTTGATGAAGGCAGGTTTGCAGCAGTACTTCCAAATGTGCAGAATTCATGCTTTGTTAATATGAATATAGGAGATAAGTATGAGTCATATGTTGGAAAAGAATTATTTAATATAATTATGAATATGTTTCCATGTCTTTCTGATAAAAGAGAGAATAACTACGTATCAGGATTTTCTAATGGTGGATACGGATGTCTTCATATAGCTCTCAAATATCCTGAGAAATATGGAACTGTAGGAGCATTTTCAGCAGGTGACAAAGCTGATTCAGAATTTCTTAATGATGGAAGTGAAAAGTCAATAAGAAGAATAGAGCTTTATGGTGATGGAGACCTGCATAAAACAGAATATGGAATCACATATCAGGCAGACAGATTAATAGAGCAGAAAAGTGTAAAACCTGAAATATATCATGCCTGCGGAGAACTTGATCCATGGATAGACATGAATCATATATTGAGAGATTATTTCATGAGCCATATTGAATACAATTATGTATACGATGAAATTGAACAAATCGGACATGAATGGAAATTCTGGCGTGAAGAATTAAAAAGGTTTTTAGTATTTACTGGATTAATTAATAATTAAAATACAAGAAGGGAATTGGGAATGAGAGAGGTTAATGTATCAATAATAACAGACAACATTAAAGAAATGTGCATAGAGGCAAATCATTTTCTCACAGATGATATGAAGAATGTTTTTGAAAAAGCAGTAAAAAACGAAGAGTCTGCACTTGGAAAGCAGGTTCTTGGACAGCTTGAAGAAAACTTAAAGATTGCAGGAGAGGATATGATACCTATATGCCAGGATACAGGAATGGCAGTAGTATTCATTAATGTTGGTCAGGATGTCCATCTTACAGGCGGAGATATCACAGATGCAATTAATGAGGGTGTAAGAAGAGGATATGTTGAAGGATATTTAAGAAAGTCAGTTGTAAAAGATCCTATCTACAGAGAGAATACCAAAGATAACACTCCGGCAGTAATACATTTTAACATAGTTCCAGGAGACAAGGTCGACATAACAGTTGCACCTAAGGGATTCGGAAGCGAGAACATGAGCAGAGTATTCATGTTAAAGCCGGCAGATGGAATAGAAGGTGTAAAGGAAGCAATACTTACAGCAGTAAAGGATGCAGGTCCTAATGCCTGTCCTCCAATGGTAGTCGGTGTAGGAATTGGAGGAACATTTGAAAAATGTGCATATCTTGCAAAGAAAGCATTAACAAGAGATCTGAATGAAGAATCCCCAGTTGAATATGTCCGTGACTTAGAAAAAGAAATGCTTGAGAAAATCAATAAGTTAGGAATAGGCCCTGGTGGACTTGGCGGAACTCAGACAGCACTTGCAATCAATATAGAGACATATCCTACACATATTGCAGGACTTCCGGTTGCAGTAAACATTTGCTGCCATGTAAACAGACATTCACACAGGGTAATATAATCAGGGAGGCTAATCATGGATAAATATATTAATGCACCAATAAGTGATGAAGATGCAAAGAGTCTTCACTCAGGAGATTATGTATATATAACAGGAACAATATATACAGCTAGAGATGCAGCACATAAGAGAATGGCAGAGGCTCTGGCAGCAGGACAGCCACTTCCAATAGACATGAAAAACAACATAATATATTACATGGGACCATCTCCGGCAAGAGAGGGCAGACCAATAGGCTCAGCAGGTCCTACAACAGCAAGCCGTATGGATAAATACGCACCAGACCTTCTTGACCTGGGACTTAAGGGAATGATAGGAAAGGGAAAGCGTTCACAGGCAGTAATTGATGGAATCGTAAGAAATGGTGCAGTGTACTTTGCAGCAGTAGGAGGAGCAGGAGCAATTCTTAGTAAATGTATTAAGAAATCCACAGTCATTGCTTATGATGACTTAGGAACAGAGGCTATAAGAGAACTTGAAGTGGAAAACCTTCCTGTAATTGTAGTAATTGACAGTGAGGGAAACAACCTGTATGAAACAGCTATAAAAGAATATTGCAGAGTATAAATATGGAATAAATGGTAAATACTCCTAATATTAATTTATATTAAGGGCTGTTATTACGGCCTTAAGATTAAATGGGAGGAAAAGTCATGAAAAAGAAAATGACACTCAGGATAATTGTAGGAATGCTTACAATTATCCTGATAGTGACAGGCATACTACCGTTTATGACAAATAAGACGCTCGCCGCAGAAAATGTACTTTCAGATAATATAATACTTGTAACGGAGAATGAAGTATCAGATACAGCAAAAGACGGTTATAGTAAAGTCACATTTAAAATAGGCGACCAGACTAAAGATGTATATATAAAAAATGGCAATACTGTAAAGCTGAAATCCAGCAATAAGAACTATGGTGTAATTGCAGGTGGAATTGAAAATGGAGAAGCAATTACAGAAAACACCGTAATATATGCCAAATCGTATTCTTATCAGGGAACATTATATCTTGAAAAATCTATACAAAGTGAAACACCAGACGAAAATGGTTACTATACACTTCAGTTTTCTGCAAAATCGCAGAATCTTCCATCAATAAAAAGTGAAAATCAGAATGTGATACTTGTATTAGACAGGTCATTCAGTATGGCATGCTCAGTTGACGAAGATGTTGACTCAGACGCAATGGCACCGACTTATGAAAAGACAAGATGGAGTGTTACAATAAATGCAGTTGAAAAATTCTTAGATGAATTTCTGTCAGAAGGCACATCTAATAAAGTATCGGTTATTTCATATTGTGGTTCAGCAAGAACAGAGATAACCAGAACATCAAGCAAAAATGATATTATGAGTAAACTAAATTTAATATACAATGAAGAAATGTATAATAATGATTATAAAAGTTATTATAAGAGAAATGATGTTACAAAGATAGGCAGGGGACTTGGTTCAGCAACTAATATCCAGCAGGGATTAAAGCAGGTATCAGAAATTGCTGGTGATACAACAGGTGCATCAGTAATACTTTTTACTGATGGTGGAGCTAACAGATACGATAATGGGGAAATAGGTGGATATTATTATATAAAAAATAATAATGAAATTAATAGATATAATAAACCACGGGATGAAGTAAACGGTTCATATTATGCAGGAAAGGCCGGTGAAGAGTTAAAAGCTGCCGGTGCTGATATATACACGATAGTTCTTATGAGTAAGGAATCAGATATAACTGATCTCGTAAAAGTATCATTAGGAAATAAATCATTAAACTATGAAAAATCATGGGGAAAAACTTATTTTACATTTTCAGATGGAGGATATGCTAAAGAATTCTATACAGCAGCAAATGCAGAGCAGTTAAATAACAGATTTAAACAGATAATGACAGAAATGACCAGTCTGCCATTTGAAACATCATCAGTAACAGACACACTGGATAAACATTTTGTGCTTGTTGCAGGTCAGGAAAATGTTACAGATAACAAAGATGGAACATTTACAGTGAAATACCCTGAAAAAATTTCTGCAACAGAACAGACAGTTACAGTTAAAATAAAGGCAAAAGACGGATATACAGGATATTCATATACTAACGATGGCTGTCAGTTTGATGGAACAATAGACGGTCTTAGCTATATGCAGCAGTTTGAAGAGACTCCGGCAGCAGTAATATTACCTCATGCCGTCGATGATGAATACACAGTTAATCAGAATGAGACACTTAATGCACAGACAGTTCTTATAAATGACGGAAATGAAATAGTTAATAATCCAAAGAAGAATCTTACATTAAAGACAGCAATGGAAAAAACTGTCCAAAATGGAAAAATAAAATTTAATGAAGATGGAACATTTGAATATATCCCGGATAAAGACTTCAGTGGAAAGGACATATTTGTTTATAAAGTAGTCCTTACTGTAGATGGAAAAGAATATACCAAGTCAGCTAAAGTCACAATAAATGTAATTCCAAAGCAGCCGGAGACACCAACCGAACCAGAGACACCAACGCAGACGGAAACACCGACAGAGCCGGAGACACCAACCGAGCCGGAAACACCAACCGAGCCGGAAACACCAACCGAGCCGGAAACACCAACACAGCCAGAGACACCAACCGAACCGGAAACACCAACACAGCCAGAGACACCAACACAATTAGAGACTCCAGCCGCTTCTAAAAATGATGAGGTTACATCTCAAAATATTAAAACTCCGGAAGTAGCTGCTAATGAAGAGGAGGTTATAGCAAAGACCTCTGTAAAAACAGGAGACAGAAGCAATATGATGTATTTTATAATGCTTATGTTATCAGTTGGTACAGCCATGACAACAACAGTAGTTGTATACAAGAAGAAAAAAGAAGAATAACAATATTAAATAAAAAGCCCCTTGACAATATCAGGGGGCTTTGTTAAAATAATAAATGCGTTTGACGCAGAATTTCATATTATGAGTTAAACATATATGGTTTAGGGCTCGCATTCATGGAATCTGGAGTAGTACTCAAGAGGCTGAAGAGGCGCCCCTGCTAAGGGTGTAGGTCGGGCAACCGGCGCGAGGGTTCAAATCCCTCCTGCTCCGTTGACAGAAAGAAAAAGACAGTCAGAATCTTCTGGCTGTCTTTTTCTTTTATATGATATAATGAGCGTTAGAGAGGGGGAACATGCCTGCATACTCATCCCGAGCGGCGAATGACTATCATGAACAAAGTTCATGATATAATGAGCATTAGCGAAGACAAGTTATTCACAATATTTGTAAAGTTATAAAGGAAATGTGGAATATGACAGAGAGACAGAAAATGATTAGTGGACAATTATACAAGTCAGGAGTAAAGGAACTTGTTAATGACAGAATGTTATGTAAAGAGCAGTGCTATGACTTTAATGCATTAAGACCATCGCAGACGGAAGAACAGACTTCAATGATTAAGAAGATATTCGGTAAGGTCGGAAGCAACTGTTTTATAACGGCTCCGTTCTGGTGTGATTACGGATATAATATAGAAGCAGGTGATAATTTCTATGCTAATCATAATCTTATAATACTCGACTGTGCGAAAGTAACATTTGGCAACAATGTATTCATAGCACCGGACTGTGGTTTCTATACAGCAGGTCACCCTGTTGATGCAGCAAGCCGTAATGAAGGATGGGAATATGCTTATCCTATTAATGTAGGTAATGACGTATGGATAGGCGGTGGGGTAAAAGTAATGCCCGGAGTAACAATAGGTAATAATGTTGTGATAGGTGGCGGAAGCGTAGTTGTGAAAGATATACCAGACAACAGCATTGCAGTTGGCAATCCATGCAAAGTAATAAAAAAGATAGAATCAGGCGAAGCAAGAGAATATAATATAGAAGAAAAGCAGATATAACTTGTATATAAATGTGGTGTAAACCCCTATATATAGTGTGTTTTAAAGAAATTACAACTTTTTTAAAAAAAATTGAAAAAAGTTGTTGACAATGTGTGAACCTGATGATATTATATACAAGTCGCCGCGGTAAGCGGTAACAAATAAGACTTAA
>OGFF01000038.1_pt1 | contig 178442 bp, 192 predicted proteins | sample 1570751 | NCBI WGS metagenome assembly OGFF01 (sample SAMEA2581951, study PRJEB24529) | metagenome | biome: Human gut stool | place: China | collected 2011 | reverse complement strand
GGAAATGTAGAAATTGTGGACATATTGTTGTTGGAACAAAAGCTCCAGAAGTTTGCCCTGTATGTAGCCATCCAAAAGCATATTTCGAAATTAAAGCTGAAAATTATTAAAATATAGGAAAACTATTCTTATGAGAAATATAAATTAATATGGAGGAAATTTATGAAAAAAGAATTAGTAATAAAAAGATGTTCTAAATGTCAATCTTTAGTTGAAGTCATAAAAGATTGTACTAGTGATAATTGTAGTATTAAATGTTGCGGTGAAGAAATGATAGAATTAGCTCCAAATAGTGTAGATGCATCTTTTGAAAAACATGTACCAAACTATGAAGTAATAGATAATCATATAATTGTAAAGGTTAATCATGTTATGGAGGAAGACCATTTTATAGAATGGATTGCAATGTTAGCAAATAATAAAATTATAAAAAAATTTTTATTGCCAGGTGAAGAAGCCTGTGTAATATTTCCATATGTTAAAGGAAGTAAAATTTATTCTTTTTGTAATAAACATGGACTTTGGTCAAAAGAAGTTGAATAAATATAGACATTTTTCCTTTCGATATTTTCAACAAATTTCTTAATTCATTTAATAATTTGCTAATCTATATATAAATTAATTAATAGGAGAAATCATATGTCATTTGCAACAGATGTAAGAGATGAATTATTAAGTTTAAAAATGTGGGACGTTAATAGTAATTTAAAACAGGAAGAACAAATTGCAAGACTTCAAATAAGGGAAGCCTTTATTAAGTCTGGCTCTATTGCAGACCCTAAGAAAGAATATCATTTAGAGATTTTATTTAAAACAAAGAAAAATGCAACAGAATTTGCAAACCTTTTGGAAAATTTTGAAATAAATTCAAAGGTAATTAAAAAAGGAAAAGGATATATTACATACATAAAAGATAGTGAAGATATTGTTAACTTCCTAGCATTAATAGGTGCAAATAATGGAGTTTTAAGGTTTGAGGAAGCACGTGTTTTGAAGGAAGCTAGAAATAATGTGAATAGAATAGTAAATTGCGAAACTGCAAATTTGAATAAAACTTTGAGCGCTGCAAATAGTCAAATTATTGCAATTAAAGAGCTAAAAAGGAAACATAAGTTTAACCTACTTACAAAAGAGCTTAAAGAAATTGCAGAACTAAGACTTAAAAACCCAGATTTATCTTATGATGAAATTGGGAAACTATTAGAAAAGCCTTTAAGCAAATCAGGAGTAAGCCACAGGTTAAATAAAATTATTAAAATTTCAGAGGAACTAAAAAATGAATAAAAAAGAAATAGGTCTATATATTCACATACCTTTTTGTGCCCACAAATGTGACTATTGCGACTTTGTATCATTTTCAAATAAAGAAGATATAATTGATAAATATATAAATAAGTTATTAGAGGAAATCAAGCAGGAAAACTTAGAACAATATAAAATAAGAACAATATACATAGGTGGAGGCACACCATCTTTTATACCTAGCAAGTATATTACAGAAGTTTTAAAATCAATAAATAAAGATGAGGCAGAAGAAATTACAATAGAAGTAAACCCAGGAACAGTTACAGAAGAAAAGCTTAAAGATTATCTAAATGCAGGAATAAATAGATTAAGTATAGGTTTGCAAAGCACAAATAATAAAATACTACAGGAAATAAGCAGAATTCACACATTTGAACAATTCTTAGAAACATATAAACTGGCCAAAGAAGTTGGCTTTGGCAATATAAACATAGATTTAATGATAGGTTTACCAAGCCAGAGACTAGAAGATGTGCAAAAATCTTTAGAAGAAGTAATTAAGCTAAAACCAAAACACGTTTCTGTATATTCGCTAATACTTGAACCAGGAACAGTATTAGAAAGAAAAGTAACTATAGGTGTTTTAGAACAACCAAGTGAATTGGAAGAAAGAAAAATGTATTGGCTGGTTAAAAACACATTAGAAAACGCAGGCTTTAAGCACTATGAAATATCAAATTTTGCAAGAGAAGGCTTTGAATCTAAACACAATACAGATTGTTGGAAACAAAAGGAATATATAGGAGTTGGACTTGCTGCACATTCATACATGAACAAAACAAGATATTCAAATACTTCAAATTTACAAAAATACTTAGAAAACTTTAAGAAGTATAGAAAAATTCATGAAATTCAAAGTACAGAAGATGAACAGAACGAGTACATGTTACTAGGTTTAAGAAAAATAGAAGGAGTGAATATCCAGGAATTTAAGAACAAATTCATATCAAATCCCATATACATATATAGAGAACAGTTAGATAAATTAGTTAAGAATAAATTAATAGAAATAGACACAAACTATATAAAATTAACTAAAAAAGGAATTGATTTAGCAAATTTAGTATGGGAGGAATTTGTTTGAATAATATAAAATACTTTGATCATGCTGCAACCACAGGTGTGAGCAAAGAGGTTTTCAAAGAGATGTTACCATTTTTTAGCACAGAATATGGTAACCCTTCTTCAATTTATGGGGTTGGAAGGAGAGCGAAAAGAGCTATTGAAGAAGCAAGAGAAAAAGTAGCAAAAGCAATAAATGCACACCCAAAGGAAATATATTTTACAGGTTGTGGAAGCGAAAGCGACAACATAGCAATAAAAGGAATTGCAAGAGCAAATAGAGTAAACGGAAATCATATTATAACAAGTAAAATTGAGCACCATGCAGTTTTAAATAGTTGCAAAACGTTAGAGCAAGAGGGGTCTAACGTAACCTATTTAAATGTAGATAAAAATGGAAGAATACTTTTAAAAGAACTTGAAAATGCTATAACTCAAAACACAATACTAATTACAATAATGACTGCAAACAATGAAATAGGTACAATTCAACCAATAGAAGAAATAGGAAAAATTGCAAAAATGCACAATATAATTTTCCATACAGATAGTGTGCAAGCTATTGGAAACATTAGGATAGATGTGCAAAAAATGAATATAGATAGCTTATCTATGTCTGCTCATAAATTTTATGGACCTAAAGGCGTTGGTACATTATATGTAAGAGAAGGAATAGAATTTCAAAAACTACAAGATGGAGGACATCAAGAAAAAGATAAAAGAGCAGGTACAGAAAACACAGCAGGAATTGTAGGGCTTGGCAAAGCTATTGATATAGCGTATAAAACAATAGATAATTACAATGAACATTTGCAAAGTTTAAGAGATTATTATATTTCAAGAGTTGAAAAAGAAATTCCAGATGCAATTTTAAATGGAGATAGGTCAAATAGACTTCCAGGGAATGCAAACTTTTCATTTAAAGGAGTAGATGGAGGAGACTTATTATTAAAGCTAGATGAAAAAGGAATATGTGCATCAACAGGTTCTGCATGTAATACGGGCTCAACGGCTCCATCACATGTTTTGGTAGCAATAGGAACAGAAATGGAATATTTACAAGGATCTCTTAGAATTACATTTGGAAAAGAAAACACAAAAGAAGATGTAGATTATCTTGTAAACAATTTAAAACAGATAGTAAAAGAATGTAGAAAATAAAATCTACATTCTTTTGCTACTATACTTTCAATTTTTTAATTGTTTTTAATTCTACTGCTAAATCTGCCATTCCTTGTTTACGAGTATCATAAGCTTCTTTGTATTCTAAAAGAACATGTTCATAATTTTCTAGATTTTCTCCAGGTTGAAAAGTGGTTTTTATTACACCATAATAATAAGCTTTATCAGTTTCGCTGTGAGTAGTATTCATTTTTTTTATGTAATTACCAATTTGTTCAAGTCTTTTTATTTCTTCCTTTAGGTAGTCAACATATAATCCTACATTATAAAGTTCATATTCTACATCATCAGCGATTACCTTAATTAAAGCTTTTACAAATCTTGGTTCAACTTTTCCATATTTTTGACCTTCTGCTGGCTTAGTTTCACTTACCAGTATATTTAGAGTTTCAGTAACTCCAATGTGTGTTTTATATTGCCTTTTACTTGTTATAGCATCAAACTCATCTGCAACTCGAATGATCTTGGCTTCTAATGGAATTTCTTTATATGTAAGCCCACGAGGATAGCCAGATCCATCTAAACCTTCATGATGACACCAAGGACCATCTGCGTATGGGCGTAACTTTGCATCCCTCATACACATTTCATGACCTATTGTAGTGTGGGTTTTCATTATTTCAAATTCTTCAGTAGTAAGAGCAGCAGGTTTTTGTAATATTGCTGGAGGAATAAACTGTTTGCCAATATCATGCAAGTATGCACATAATGTACAGTACACAGTGAAATAGTCTTTCATGTGCAAATATTCACATATTCTACAAGTTATACTGGCAACATTTTCAGAATGTTTTCTAGTAAAAACATCTAAATTGCCAAGCATTGCAAGTTGATATCTCATGCTTTCATCTAGGTTATAGCTTTTTAAGCTAGTTTTATCATAAAAATCCAATTTAAATTCTTTCATTAATCAACACCCGAAACTATTGTACAATGAATAATAAAATTCGTCAAGAAAAAAAGTAATTTTTATATAAAATATGGTATAATGTGTAGCAAAAGGAGGAAATGGAATGAATGCATTAGTTACAGGAGCATCTTCGGGAATAGGACGTGATATGGCAAGATACTTGGTAAAACTAGGATACAAGGTATTTGCAGTTGGAAGAAATAAAGAGAAACTATCAAACTTAAAAGAAGAATTAGGAGAAAATGTAGAAATAATTGAAAAGGATATATCAACAAAAGAAAAGTGTATAGAACTATATGAAGAACTTAAAAATGAAAATATAGATTTTGTAATAAATAATGCAGGATTTGGAGTATTTGGAAAATTTACAGAAACAGATTTAGAAAAAGAAGTGAACCTTATAAATACAAACATAACAGCAGTGCATACTTTAACAAAACTATTTTTAAAAGATATGGTAGCCAAGAATGAAGGAAGAATTCTAAATGTTGCATCAATAGCAGGCTTTGCACCAGGACCACTTATGGCTACATATTATAGCTCAAAGGCTTATGTATTAAGACTTACAGAAAGTATATATGAAGAATTGAGAAGAGAAAAATCAAATGTAAAGGTAAGCGTATTATGCCCAGGACCTGTTGCAACAAATTTTAATAATGTTGCAAATGTACACTTCAGCATAAAAGCATTATCTAGTGAATATGTTGCAAAATATGGAATAGATAAAGCTTTAAAAGGAAAACTTGTAATTGTACCAGGTTTTAAAATAAAAGTATTACGTTTCTTAAGTAAAATATCACCAGACAAATTATCAATGAAACTTGTGTATATAAACCAAACAAAGAAAAATAGTTGAAAACTATGTAAAACTGGTATATAATATTTAAGAATAATAATATAGCAGGAGGTAAATTAGATGATTATCGAATTACCCAAAAAGTTCAACTATGAAAGTAAAGCAAAAATGGAGGACGGAGTTTTAAAGATACTTCCAGGAGCGTATTCGCACAGTTTTATGAATGAGCTTACAATAGCCATCAAAGGAAAAACTTGTTGGTATTGTGGGCGGAAACTTTCAAACAGTGATATTACAATAGATCACTTATATCCACAAGACTTGGGCGGTCCGTATATCACAAACAACCTTGCACCAACATGTTCTGAATGTAATGGACATAAAGGCAACCTGACGGAACGTCAGTACAGAAACTGGCTAGCAGCACCATCTAAGCAAAAAGGCGAAATAAAGAAGCGGTTCTTGGCAAGTAATATGCGGCAAAAAAGAAAGAAGGGCTATTATTTGCCAAGAGAGTGGATAACAACTCGAAAGATAGATAATATTTTAGTGAATTTTATCATGTCTGAGAGCTATCTTGGTAAGAGATATAAAAAGACAGAGTCTTTTTACCAAGAATTCGGTCATCTGCCACATCCGATAATAGTAGATAGGAACAACTATCTGCTAGATGGTTTCATTCAATTGATGTTTGCCAAAAATAACGGAATCACACGAATTCCAACCATTGTGCTTGATAATGTAGAAGTAATTTTGAATAGATAAAGAGGCTTTTTTAGCCTCTTTATTTTTTTTGTACTTTTTTTGCTCCTTAGTGCATATATTTAAAACAGATTATAGGAGGGAAGATAATGGATTATGAAGAATATATGAGAAGTGTTTTAGGCTATAGCCAAATACCAAACAATATTTATACAAATTCTTATGATAACTATTATTATGATACAAACTATATAAACAATCAAAATAGAAATACATCTGCAGAAATTATAGAAACAATGTATCCAGATATATATAGAATTGTATATCCAATGGTATGTAGAGTTTGCACGCAGAATAGCCAAAGAGAAATAACAGTGGACTTAATAAATAGCATGACTGACGAAGTATTCATGAATGTTGAACCAGTAGAAAGACCAAACCAAAACGTAAATGCACAAAGACCAATTCTAAAAAATGGAGATGTTAGAAATCCAAATGCAAAAGAACCAGAAATGAGAGGGGAAACAAGACAGCAAAACTTCATGTTAAGAGATTTAATTCAAATTTTAATTTTAAGAGAATTGTTAAGAAGAAGAAATCAAAGACCACCTATGCCACCGCCACCACGTCCACCAAGACCAATGCAACCACCATGGAGACCATATTAGAAAAAAATGTATAAATTTTCTTTAAAATTAAATAATAAAATTAGGAAGAAAATTCATAAAGGCTGGGTTTAAATTCCAGCCTTCATTTTAATACATAAGGAGAAGTTTAATGATTATAGATGTTGGATATTGGACAAGAATTACAAAGAATATATTAATGTTAATACTCTCACTAGTTTTAATATTTTTATCATTTAAACTAGCAATTTTTTATATGCCATTTTTAATTGGTTTTGTAATATCGCTTCTTGTGGAGCCTCTTATAAAAAGATTATCTAGGAGGACTAAGCTTGAAAGAAAAAAATGTGCAATTATGGTTATAGTGATAATCTTTATAATAATACTTGCACTTCTTGTTTGGGGAATAGTTACATTAATAACAGAGAGTTCAAATCTTTTAAAAGGCCTAAACAATTACATTCAGCTAATGTATGACCAAGTAAAAAATTATATAGGAAGTATAAAGACAGGAAATACAAAATTACCAATGGAAGTTGCGACTATTCTAGAAAACTCTAGTGATAAAGTAGTTAGCTTTATAACAAATTATGTTTCAGGAGTGCTTACAAAGGCAACACAAATAATATCAGAAATTCCTACAATTGCAATCTATACATTTATTACTTTACTTGCAACATATTTTATATGTATAGATAAAATATATATTGCAGATACAATAGAACATCAACTACCACACAAATGGGCAAAGAAAATTGGCACACATACTAGAAGTATTGTAAGAGAGCTTGGAAATTATTTAAAGGCAGAGGCAATATTAATTATAATTTCCTTTATTATAGTATTAGTTGGGTTATATATCCTAAAAATCTTCCACTTTAACGTTCCATATCCATTTTTAACAGCACTAGCAATAGGCTTTGTAGATGCACTTCCAATACTAGGTTCTGGTACAGTAATGGTACCCTGGGCAATAATAGAGGCATTAAATGGAGATATAAACCTAGGAATAGCAATAATAGTAATTTTTGCAATAATATTAATAGCAAGGCAACTTTTAGAACCAAGAATTGTAAGCGGAAAAATTGGAATACACCCAATATTCACATTACTTGCCATGTATACTGGTTTTAAAATAATAGGCGTACTTCGGACTATTCGTAGGACCAATAGTACTTATAATATTAAAAAATATATTTAGTGTAAGTATAGAAAATGGAATAATAAAGAGCATATTTGTGTGAGGCTGAAGTTTTTATATTACAAAAATATTACAAATTGCAAAAATATATTGCAATTTGTATTTTTTTGTTATAGAATGATGCTAAGTTGGTAGAGCCAAATTTGAAATTGGCAGGAGAAAAGAAGAACAAAGGAGGAAAGTATTATGAACATAAACCTTGTAAGCCTTGTGGCTGTACACACACACACACACACACACACACACACACACATTATGTTCATTAGAAAATAAAACAAGCATATTCCCATATGCTTTATTAAAGTTGTTTGCAAGAGATGGATAAAAGTCTGGCTCTTTTTGTTATGCATTTTTTAATTAATTTTGTACAAGGACATCCGCCAAATCTCATCGGAGCTATATATGTTTTGTTCTCAAGAAAAAATCGAAATGGCTACGAGGGTCACGAGTGAAGCCGTTGGCTCTTCGATTGTTTTCTTTCGAAAAAAATATATAACTCCTGCGTTTGGCTACAAAGTGCAAAAAATTAAAGTTTAAAAGAAAAGGAGTAAATTGAAAATGAGAAAAAACAAAGGTATAACGCTGGTTGCGTTAATAATAACAATAGTAGTAATGTTAATATTGGTAGCAGTGAGTGTAAATATTTTAATTAAAAGTAACTTAATAGGGACAGCAGAAAAGACAGTAGACAAGTATAAGGCGGCATCAGAGGAAGAAAGGAAAGAAAAAACAGTTATTAATGGAGAAAAATACAATTCAATAGAAGAATATATTGAAGCATCCAAAGAATATAAAGGACTTACCATAACGGCAGATACACCAAATGTAGAATTCACAAAAGCCGATGGAACAACTCCAGGAGATATAAATAATCTTGAAATGGGGGACATAGTTAAGTATGGAGACTATGAATATCATTATAATCAAAAATATTATACTCATAGATTTGGAGCTGGATGGAGCGATGATGAGACAATAGATGGCTGGGGAGTAAAAGCATTAGATAGGTCAAAAGAGAAATATGGTGAGCTTTGTGGACTAATTTATGGTAAAAACCTAAAAAATATAGATTTCCTTTTTGGGAGTGGAGGAGAACCTGGTAGTCAATCAATAATAAAAGCACCGGAGATTCCATATGGAGTTGTATTTATGTCAAATACATTTGCAGGTTGTAGAAATCTAAAAAAAGTAACAAAAGTTCCTTCTACAGTGAAATACATAAATTATTGCTTTGAATTTTGCTATAATTTAGAAGGAACTATTATTATAGATGCCGATCCTGAAGGGTATGATACTTGTTTTTTTGATGCAGGTAATAATGGTTCTGGAATAACAGTAAAAGGAAAATCAAGTATGTTAGATGAGATTATTGCAACTGGTGGAAATAATGCAAATATAACAAAGGGAGAATAACCTAAAAATAAAAATTATACAATATCACACCACAAATAATTAAAAATTCCTTAAAAACTCTTGATTTTTCAAGAAAAGTGTGGTATATTAATATAGCAATTAAATAAAAATACTTAAAGAGTGGGCAAAGCCCACTCTTAACTTTTGAGAATAAGGAGAAATGAAAATTGGCAAAGATTGAAGAAAAGGTTGAAAGCCTTATTGAGCCTAAGATTAAAGAATTAGGGTATAATCTTTATGATGTAGAATATGTAAAAGAAGGAAAAGATTACTATTTACGTGTTTATATTGATAAGGATACAGGCATATCAATAGAAGATTGTGAATTAGTAAGCAACAATATTAATGAGATTCTAGACCAGGCGGATTATATCAAAGATCAATACTTCTTAGAAGTATCTTCACCTGGAGTAGAACGTGTTTTGAAAAAGGATAAACACTTACAATGCAATATTGGAGCTAAAGTACAAGTAAAGCTTTTCAAAACATTTAATGGGCAAAAGCAATATGAAGGTATTTTAAAAGACTATTCAGAAACAATTATAAGTTTAGAAACGCAAAATGGAATTTTTGAAATAGAAAGACAAAACATAGGTCAAATAAAAACCATGTTTGATTGGAATTAAAGGGAGGAATAAGAAAAATGAAGAGTAATGAAAACAAAGAATTAATTATGGCACTTGACGAATTAGAAAAAGAAAGAGGAATTAGTAAAGAATATTTATTAGAATCACTAGAAGTAGCACTTGTTGCAGCATACAAGAAAAACTTCGATTCAGCTGAAAATGTTAAAGTTGAAATAGATAGTCAAACAGGTGAAATTCATGTATATGCACAAAAAGAAGTAGTAGAAACAGTTGAGAATAGTCAATTACAAATATCTTTAGAAGATGCTAAAAAGATTGAAAAGAAAGCAAAAATTGGAGATATAATAAATATTGAAACAAAACCAAAAGACTTTGGAAGAATAGCTGCAGGAGCTGCAAAACAACACGTTATTCAAAAAGTAAGAGAAGCAGAAAGAAACATGATTTTTGACGAATACAATGATAGAAAGGGCGAAATAGTAACAGGAATAATACAAAAAGCAGATAAAGGAACAGTTGTATTAGACTTAGGAAAACTTGAAGGAATTATGCCTTTAAAAGAACAAATACCAACAGAACACTATCATGTAAATGATAAAATAAAAGCATATGTTTTAAGTGTAGAAAAAGGGCTAAAAGGAGCACCACAAGTACTAGTAACAAGAAGCCACCCAGATGTTATAAAGAAACTTTTTGAACTAGAAATACCAGAAATATATGAAGGACTAATAGAAGTAAAAGCAGTATCAAGAGACCCAGGTTATAGAAGCAAAGTTGCTGTATATTCAAAGAACCCAGATATAGACCCAGTTGGATCTTGTGTAGGAGCAAAAGGAATAAGAATTCAAAACATAATAAACGAAATGAATGGCGAAAAAATAGATGTTATTGAATGGAGCGAAGACCCAGCAACATTTATATGTGCAGCATTATTACCAGCACATGTATTGGCTGTTGATATTAAAGAAGACGAAAAATTTGCACAAGTAATAGTTCCAGATGAAGAATTATCATTAGCAATAGGAAAAGGCGGACAAAATGCAAGATTAGCAGTAAAACTTACAAACTGGAAAATAGATATAAAGAGTGAAACACAATTCAGAGAGTTAATGGCATACGAAGAAAACAAGAAAAACGAAGAAAAAACTGTAGAAGAAGGAAATGATGAATAATATGAAACAAGCATTTCAAAGGAAATGTATGGCATGTAACTTAAAAAAAGACAAATATGAGTTAATAAGAATTGTTAAAAACAAAAATAATGAAATTCTTGTAGATAAAACAGGTAAGCTAGATGGACGAGGCGCATATATTTGTAATAATATAGAATGCTTAAATAAGGTTATTAAAACAAATAGAATTGGAAAAGTTCTAAAAAGTAATATAGACCAAAAAATTTATGAAGATATAAGGGGTGTAATTATTGGTAACGAACAAAAAAATCAAACTAACAGCTAAAAATCAAATAGGGGGTGATATTAATGGGTAATAAAATAAAAATTCATGAAATAGCAAAAAAAATAGGAGTAACAAGTAAAGAAGCTTTGGAAAAAGCAAAAATACTTGGAATAGAGGCTTCATCACATTTAAGTGGTGTAAGTGAAGAAGAAGCTGAAAGAATAGAAAAAAGTTTTAAAGGAAATAGCAAACCAGAAGAACCAAAAAAACATAAGGAAGCTAAACCAAAAAAAGAAGTTAAAGAGGAACCAGTAATAATTAGAAGACAAGTAATTCTAGAAGATAGTGAAGATAAAAATAAAAAAGATAAAAAGCAAGACAATCGTAGAAAAGATGTTGGATTTGTTGAACGTGAGAGAAACAAAGACTATAACATAGTTTATAGAAACAAACCAACAAAACCATTAACAGTAAGTGAATTATTTGGTAAAAAAGAAGAACCTAAAAAGGAAGAAGTAAAAAAGGAAGTAAAACTAGAAGAAAAGCATGAAGAACCTATTACAGTACAAAAACAAGAAGAACCAAAACAACAACCAACACCAACTCCTGTAGCACAACAAGAAGTAAAACAAGAAAAACCTTTCTTTAACAGAAATGACCAAAACAGGAACTTCAATAACAACAGAGATAATCAAAACAGAAATTATAATAATAGAGATAATAGAAACTATAACAATAATTACAACAATAATAATAATAATCAAAGAAGACCATTTAACAATAACCAAGAAGGAAGAAACTTTGGCAACAGAAATAATAATTTCAATAACAATAATAACAATGGTTTCAGACCAAGAGACAATAACGGAAGAGATTTTGGAAACAGAAATAACAACTTTAATAGAGACAGACAAGGAAACAATAATAACAGACCTTTTGGAAATAGAAATAATAATGGTGGATATAATAACAGACCAAATCGTAGCTTAGATGAAAGAGGTATAGAGAAGAACATCAAAAACATCATGGCTACAGATGTTGTTGAAAAAGAAACAGTTAGAGAATACGCAAACAAAGCAATAGATAAGCAAAAAAATAACAGCAAATATGACGACAACAGAGGAAACAAGAAAAATAAGAGCAGAAAGAATAACTATGATGAATTTAGCTCACATAAATTAAAAGACTTAAAACAAGAGCGTGGCTTATCAGATGAAGGAACAATGCTTGATTACTATGATTTAACAACAGCAAGAGGAAAGAAAAACAAGAAAAAAGCAAATAATCAAGAAGAAAGAAACAAACAAAAAATATTCCAATTAACAGAAATAACAATACCAGAAACAATTTCTGTAAAAGATTTAAGTGCAGAACTTAAAAAGACAAGTAGCGAAATAATTAAAAAGCTATTTGGTTATGGAATAATGGCAACAATAAACAACGAAATAGATTTCGATACAGCATATCTTATAGCCCAAGAATTTGGAGTTACAGCAGTTAAGAAAGAAGTTGTAACAGATGAAGACATCCTATTTGATGATAGCGAAGATAAACCAGAAGACCTACTTCCAAGACCACCAGTAGTTGTAGTTATGGGACACGTAGACCATGGTAAAACTTCATTACTAGATGCAGTAAGATCTACAAATGTTATAGAAGGTGAAGCAGGAGGAATTACACAAGCAATAGGTGCATACAAAGTTAAAATAAATGATAGAGAAATAACTTTCTTAGATACACCAGGACACGAAGCATTTACAGCAATGCGTGCAAGAGGTGCACAAATAACAGATATCGCAATATTAGTTGTTGCAGCAAATGATGGTGTAATGCCACAAACAGTTGAAGCCATTAACCATGCAAAAGCAGCAGGAATACCAATAATAGTAGCTATAAACAAAATAGATGTTGAAGGCGCAAACATTGATAGAGTAAAACAAGAATTAATGGAATACGACCTAGTACCAGAAGAATGGGGTGGAGATACAATCTTTGTTCCAATTTCAGCAAAGAAAAAACAAAACATAGATACTTTACTAGAAATGGTATTATTAGTAGCAGATATGAAGGAATTAAAAGCAAACCCTAATAAACAAGCAAAGGGTGTTGTAATAGAAGCAAAACTAGACAAAGCAAAAGGACCAGTTGCAACAATGCTTGTACAACGTGGTACATTAGACGTTGGAGATACAATATTAGTTGGTTCTACAATAGGTAGAATTCGTACAATGACAGATGAAAACGGCAAAAAATTAAAGAAAGCAGGACCATCTACACCAGTTGAAATTACAGGATTTACAGAAGTACCAGAAGCTGGTGAAACATTCTACGAAGTAAAAGACGAAAAAACAGCTAAACACTTAATGGAAAAGAGAAAACGTCAAGCAAGAGATAAAGCATTAAATGCTACACATAGAGTAACATTGGATGATTTATTTAGCCAAATTTCAAAAGGAAACTTAAAACAACTAAACATAATAGTAAAGGCAGACGTACAAGGTTCTGTGGAAGCAGTAAAGCAATCATTAGAAAAATTATCTAATGAAGAAGTTAAAGTAAAAGTAATCCATGCAAACGTTGGTGCTGTAACAGAATCAGACGTTACACTTGCAAAAGTATCAAATGCTATAATAATTGCATTTAATGTAAGACCAGAACCAATAGCAAAAGATATGGCAGAAAAAGATGGAGTTGAAATTAAGATTTACTCAGTAATATACAATGCAATAGAAGACGTTGAAGCAGCAATGAAAGGAATGCTAGACCCAGTATTTAAAGAAACAATAATAGGAAATGCAGAAGTAAGACAAACATTCAAAATATCAAATGTTGGAACAATTGCAGGATGCTATGTAACAAACGGAAAAGTTGCAAGAAATGCAGGAGTAAGAGTGCTTAGAAATAATGTTGTAATACATGAAGGAAAACTAATTTCTCTAAAGAGAATGAAAGACGATGCAAAAGAAGTTCAAGCAGGATATGAATGTGGTATTCAATTAGAAAACTTCAACGACATACAAGAAGGAGACATCATAGAAGCATTTATTATGGAGCAAATAAAATAAGGAGGCAAAATGCAAAAACATACAAATTCTAACCGTATGGCTAGAGTAGATGAAGAATTAAAAAGAGAACTAAGTAATATAATTAATTACGAGGTTAAAAATTCAAATGTAACAGGAATGATAAGTGTTACAAAAGTTAAAACATCACCAGATTTAAAATATGCTAGAGTAAGTGTTAGCATTATAAATTCAAAAAATGTAAAACAAACTCTAGCAGGCTTAAAAGCCGCATCAGGCTTTATAAGAAGCAGAATAGCAGAGAAAATGAACTTAAGAGTAACACCAGAACTTGTTTTTGAACTAGACGAAAGTTTGGTTTATGGAGAAAAAATAGACAGAATATTAGAACAAGTAATGAAAGAAATAGACCAAAATAAAAAAGAAGATTAATGTATAAGGGACAGTTAAATATAGTAACTGCCCCTTTACAAGAAAAGAGGTTTAAATGACTCTAGATAATATTAAGGAAGAAATATTTGAAAGTAAAAATATAGTAATATTAACACATGAAGTACCAGATGGAGATGCAGTAGGAAGCAGTTTAGCAATGTATATGGGTTTAAAACAACTTGGAAAAGAAGTTGATGTAATAATACCAAAATACTCAAAAACATTTGAATTCTTACCATGTGCAAACGAAATTAAAGCTGAAGGAAAAAACGAAAATTACGACCTAGCAATAGCGCTAGATTGCGGAGATATAAAAAGATTAAATGGTTTTGCAAACTATTTTGAAGATGCAAATACCAAAATACAAATAGATCATCATGAAGCAAATACAATGTTTGCAGACTATAACTTTGTAAACCCAACATCACCAGCATGTTGCCAAATATTAATTACAGTATTAAAAACATTGGGTGTAGAAATTACAAAAGATATAGGAACATGCCTTTTAACAGGAATAATTACAGATACAGGTGGTTTCCAATATCAAAATGTAAAGCCAGAAACATTTGAATTTGCAGCAGAATTATTAAGCAAAGGGGTTAATGTTTCAAGCATATATAAAAGAACATTACAAACATTTTCAAAGGAAAAATTCGAACTAAGAAAAATTGCAATGAATAGAATAGAACTATTGGAAAATGGAAAGATTGCATTTACATACATAACAAAGGAAGATGAGGAAAATACTAAATCAGAAGACCATGATGGAATAGTAGACATTGGAAGAGATATAGAAGGTGTTGAGATATCAATATTCTTAAGAGAAACCGAAAAGAATACTTTTAAACTTTCACTTCGTTCAAATAACGATGTAAATGTATCAGACATATGCCTAATGTTTGGTGGTGGAGGACACATGAGAGCTGCTGGTGGAATAATTACAGGTGTTCCTTTCGAAAAGGCAAAAGAAAAAATTATAACAGAATGTAAAAAACATTTAAAATAAGGAAAAAATAATGGATGGAATTATAATTGTTGATAAACCAAAAGGTTATACATCACATGATGTAGTAAATGTAGTAAAAAAAACATTAAACACTTCAAAAGTAGGTCATACAGGAACTTTAGATCCTAATGCAACAGGAGTGTTACCAGTTCTTGTAGGCAAAGCAACAAAAATATCTAAGTATTTAATCGAACATGATAAAACATATATTGCAGAATTAGCTTTAGGAGAAAAAAGTTCAACAGGGGATATTGAAGGTGAAATAATAGAAAGAAAAGAAGTACCTAACGTAACTGAAGAACAAATAAAGGAGGTACTTCAAAAATTTCTAGGTAAACAAATGCAAACACCACCAATATATTCCTCAATAAAAATTAACGGAAAGAAAGCTTACGAATATGCAAGAAGTGGACAAACCATTGAAATACCTGCAAGAGAAATAGAGATAATGGAAATTTCTTTATCAAATTTTGAGGATAATATAATAACCTTTAAAGTAAGTTGCTCAAAAGGAACATATATAAGAGTACTATGTGAGGATATTGCTACAAAACTTGGAACTGTTGGACTTATGCAAAACTTAAGAAGAATAAGAGTAGATAAATTTGACATTAAAGATGCATGTACATTAGAAAATTTAGATAAAGCTAAAATAATTAGTATTGAAGAATGTTTTAAAGATATTCCAAAAATAAACTTAGATGATAAAAAAACAATGCTTTTCCTAAATGGGGTAAAACTAAAAGAAGATTTGGAAAATGGAATATATTCAATTTACAATAATAGCAAATATTTAGGCTTAGGTGTGATAGATAATAAAAATTTAAAAAGAGACGTAATTATTATTGACAATTGATAAAATAATGTATAAAATATAAACAAATAAAATTACAAGGGGGAACAAAAGATGTTTGGTTACATGATTACAGCATTTGCAGGAGTTTTTTGGGTATTTAGATTAATTGTAATGTTAGCTTTTACAGCAGACGCAGGATTCCCAATAGTTCCTATGGATGTAACATTTGAAGTTGTATTGTTGTTTATAACTTTTGCATGTATAATACTTGTTGCAAAAAGAAAAATGATAGGAGCAGTAGTTTATTTAATTGCACAATGTATGTATTTTGGAGTTGATGCATATAAAGCACTAGAAGTAATTACAGCAGGACAAGCTCAAACAGCAAATTATTTAACACTATTCATATCAATAATTGCAGTAATAATACCAATACTTGCAATAATGGATATCGGGCTAAGTAGTGGAAAAAAGGGAAGTTCAAAAAACAAAAAAACAGACTGGTTCTATGGAACAACAGATTATGATAGAAACTTTGATGATAGAGCAGATCAGAATCAATACAAATTCTAATAATAGGGCGTATAGCATACGCCCTTAACTATTAATATAAAGGAGAAAACCAATGGTAGGAAAATATAAAGTAGTAACATTATGTGGTTCAACAAGGTTTAAAGATGAATTTTATAAAGTACAAAAAGAACTAACACTAAAAGGCTATATAGTAATATCAGTAGGACTATACGGACATTCAGGAGATACAGAAGTCTGGGAAAACATGGACGAGGGAACCTTAACAAAAACCAAAGAAATGCTAGACGACATGCATAAAAGAAAAATAGACATGGCAGATGAAATCTATGTAATAAATGTTGGAGGATATATAGGAGAAAGCACAAAATCAGAAATAGAATATGCGAAAAAACATGGAAAAAAGGTGAATTATTTAGAAAATTTGGAGGAAAGTAAAAGTGAATAAGAAACGTTTAATATTCTTAGCAATAATAATCTTAGTAATATTAGGTATATGCATATGGCTTTTTTGTAATAAAAACTATAAAAATATTACTATAAAAGAAGATGATATATGTATTGGAACAATGCGTTATTCATATATGTTAGGAATTGATGCGGGTACGGAATACTTGGTTTCTATATATTACAATGATGAAAATACATATAAGTATGAAGTTACTGAAGGCAAAATAACAATAGAGGGTTATAGAGCAAAAAATAAAAAGGTTAATGGAATAATTAATTCCAAAGACGATTTGATTAAACTAGATGAAAAATATAAAAGCAAGAAATCTGGCAATCTTGAAGAATCATATATTGAGTATAAGGTTAAAGGTAAAGACAAAGTAAAAGATATAAATGATTTTATAGAAGAAGTATTTAGTTATAAAAATAACTTGAAGTGAATATATGTTAAATAAAATAACAGAAGTTCAACATGTAGCAAGAAAGGAACTGGGAGAGGTAAAATAAATGAACGATATAATTGAAAAGTGTCCTTTTTGTAACATAGATAAAACTAAATTAGAAAATACAATTTTAAATGAAACAAAGTATTTTTATATAACACCATCATTAGGTGCATTAACAGATGGATATATATTAATAATAACTAAAAGGCATGTTAACTCAATGTCTGAATTAATGATAGATGAAATGGAAGAATATAAAATATTAATAAGAAAATATAGAGAAATTTTTAAAAAGGTTTATCAAAAATATCCAATTGTTTTCGAACATGGAACTCCAAATTTAAAAGATAGTATTAATGCTAATAGTGTAAATCATGCACATACTCACATAGTAAACCATAACTATAAAAATGAAAATATATTAATTGAAAAATTAAAACTTAAAAGAATTGACAAACTTGAAAATATGCTTTCAAACAAAAATTATATATTTTATATTAGCCCTAATAATGAGACCTATATAACTAACGAATTTGAACCTATAAGTCAGTTTATGAGAATTGAAATAGCTAAAGATTTAAATATGTTAGACAAATATGATTGGCGTAAAAATGATTTTAATAAGAATATTATTTTAACTATAAAAAATATTAATGGATATTTTGATAATAAAAATGCAATAGGATTATTTCTAAATCGGAAAATAATAGTGGAACATATGCTCATGAGTAAAATGCTTATGATGAAAAATGGCAACAACTTGTTGCCAAATTACCTTGGAGACAAATTTATTACTAATTGAAAAAAATAAAGATGAGGATATTAGATAATTAAAGGAAAAATCACTAAATCCTTTTTGAGTATTTACTATATTTTACTAAAAAAATTATAAAAATATGTGGTAGTGTGAACATAAAGAAAAATTTAATATGATTAATAGAAATGGAGGTAGCAATGAAGATAATTGGAAATAAATATTCTAACAATACTTTTGAAAATATAAAACACATTGATGATTATGGAAATGAATATTGGTATGCACGTGAATTACAAAAAGTATTGGAATACAAAGACTGGAGAAATTTTCAAAAAGTAATAGATAAAGCAGTTTTATCAGCAAATAACAGCATTTCAAGCGAAGAAGATTGGGTTGTTGAGATTAACAAGCCAATAAAAACTGGTAAAGGGAAAGAAGAAATTATTAAAGATTATAAACTATCAAGATACATATGCTATTTGATAGTGCAAAATGCTGATCCAAATAAAGAAGTTGTTGCTTTAGGACAAACATATTTTGCGATTCAAACAAGAAAGCAGGAAATAACTGAACAAGAATATGATTCTTTATCAGATGATGAAAAAAGATTTTATCAAAGAAAATTAACAAAGCAAGGCAACTATACGCTTCAAAAAGTTGCTTCAGCTGCTGGTGTTAAAAATATGGCTGAATTTCATAATGCGGGATATAAAGGATTATATAATGGAGAAACTGCTGATGATATTTTTAAAAGAAAAAAATTACGTTACAGAGAAGATATTTTAGATAATATGAATGAAGATGAATTAGTAGCTAATTTATTTAGAATAAATCAAACTAAGCAAAAACTTTTAAAAGATAATGTACAAGGAGAGAAAGAGGCAAAAGATGTACATTATGAGGTTGGTAAAAAAGTTAGAAAGGCAATTGCAGATATTGGCGGAATGATGCCTGAAGAAATGCCAACACCTAAAAAGAGCTTGAAAGAACTAGAAAGAGAGAAGAAACAATTAGAAAACAAAGAACAAAAGAAACTAGATGAACCCAAATAAAGGTGCAAAGAGAAATGATATGAATGAAAGTAGATTTTGATTTAGTGCTGAAATATTTAATAAGAAAAAAGGAAGTGATAAATAATGGATATGTATAAAAAAAGAAAAATGAGACAAGAAAAAATGATAAATGAAAATAAAGAAGAAAATACTAAATCTAACATAAACTGGTACCCTCGGACATATGCTTAAAACCAAAAAGCAAATAATAGAGGATCTAAAATTAATTGATGTAATAATAGAAATACTAGATGCACGTATACCACTTGCAAGCCAAAACCCAGATATAAAACAGATTACAGCAAATAAGAAAAAAATAGTTGTATTAAATAAGAGTGATTTGGCAGATGAAAAAGAAACAAAAAAATGGATAGAATACTTTAAAAACCAAGGAATAATTGCAATTCCAACAGATTCTAACTTAGGAAAAGGAACAAAGGAAACTTTAAAGGCAGTTCAAAATTTAATGCAAGAAGAAATGGAAAAGGTAGCAAGCAAGGGAAGAATAAACAAAAATATTAGAATAATGATATGTGGCATACCAAATGTTGGAAAGTCTTCATTTATAAACAGAATGATAAACAAAAAATCAGCGGAGGTAGGCAATAGACCAGGTGTTACTAAACAAAAACAATGGCTTAGAATTTCAAGTAATATAGAACTATTAGATACTCCAGGTGTTTTATGGCCAAAATTTGAAAGCCATGATGTAGCACTAAAACTCGCATACACAGGTTCAATAAAAGATGAATTAATCAACAAAGACGAAATAGCATATAATTTGATAAAATATTTAAAAAATAACAATAAAAATGAACTTTTTGCAAGATATAAATTGACAGATGACGATTTTAATAGTATAATACCAGAGGACGATGAAGCACTTGAATTAATGAATATGATAGCAAGAAAAAGAGGAGCAATAATTTCAGGTGGAGAAATAGATTATGAAAAGGTATCAGCAATTATACTAAACGACTTTAGAACCGGAAAAATAGGAAGGGTTACATTAGAAAAAGTAAATGGATAATTTAGTAAAAATTAACACAATGTCGCCACTTACATGGGCATACATTGGAGATGCAGTATATGAACTTCATATACGAAACTACTTAATTGAAACAACAAATTTAAAGCCAAATAAACTTCATAGGGAAGCAATAAAATATGTAAAAGCAGGAGCACAAGCCCAAATTTTAGAAAAAATCTATGAAGATTTAACAGACGAAGAAAAAGAAATTGTAAGAAGAGGCAGAAACACACAAAACCACCATTTACCAAAAAATGCAAATCACACAGAATACATGTATTCAACAGCATTCGAAGGTCTAATACGGATATCTTTACTTAACAAAACAAGAAAATAGATTAGATGAAATACTAAAAAAAGTCATAGAAATAAATTCTAGTTTAAGCTAGAATTTATCACATGGCCCATTGGTCAAGCGGTTAAGACGCCACCCTCTCAAGGTGGAATCATGGGTTCGATTCCCGTATGGGTCACCAAAAAGTGACATTTAGTTTGCAAATATTATTGCTTAAGTAAGTAGAAAGGAACTAAAAATATGCTAGCAATTATAATGGGAATTATAGTCACAATTTTTATTATTGCTATATATAAAAATAGTGATTCTAGTTATAAAATTTCTTGGAGTATCATAATCTTATTCGCCGTAACAACAATTTCTCTCTATTTTTTTATATCAAATATAAGATTTATACGTGATGTAATTTCAGTAGGTCTTTTCCCTATTTATGATAAGTTTGTTATATTATTAGTAAGTATGTCAATAGCTATTCTTGTTGATGGAATATTTGCAGGTATTATTCAAAAAATATATGAAAATAATGAGATAAATAAATTTGAAAAAAAATACAAAACTGAAAATTATGAATATTATCGAGATATTCTTCAAACAAAGTCCCCTGCAATACTTTCCTATTGTTACAATAAAAAGATAAAAGTTGAAGATGAGGTAGTAGCTATTCTTCTAAACCTACATAAAAATGGAGTTATTAAGCTTAGTGAAAATAAAATAACTATACTAGGTGATCTTAGTAGTTTGTCAGAACATGAAAAATATATATTTAAGAAAGATTTAAATAATAAAGACTTTAAAAAGACTTTTAAAAGTTTATTAATAGAAGATTTAGAAAAAGAAAGATATGTGTATAAGAAAAATGAAAGCGAATTTAATATTGTTGCTATTATGGAAGTATTCATGGTTTGGATGATTATATATATGCTAGTATCTATACCTATTTTTATGAAATTATCAAATTTCGGAATACTTGTGTTTTTGGCATACTTTTTAACATTTGCAGGAGTTCCTATATATAAGGCAATTCAGAATAAAATTAACCCTGTATTTAGAAGCAAAAAAGCGTTAGAACTAAGTGGGAAACTTAAAGGTTTAAAGAGGTACATAGTAGACTATTCTATTATAGAAAGCAATGGAGTAGAAAATATAAATTTGTATGACGAATATATTATATATGCTGTTATTTTTAACATTAAGGGAAAACTTAATAAAGAATGCAAAAAAATATATAGAAATATGCTAAATAAAAAGCTTGAATTCTGCATTTTTTATTCTTGACTTGAAATTGATTTACATAATTGACTTTTTGCTATTATTTTGATATAATCATGAAGTGGAAAATTTTTATGAAGGGGAGTAGTAAAAATGAGTATTCATGATGTATATATTTATTGTGCTGAAAGTGACGTTGCACCTTTTGTAAATATTATAGGAACAGCAGATAAAGACAATTCTGAAGACGTTCGGTATTTAATAGAACAAATCGTTGAACTTGCAGAGATTGCTTCAGTAAAATATTTAGCAAAATTTATACCACAAGCGATGAGCGATAGTGATGCTGAAAGCGATATAGAGGAAGACAAAGTAAGGGTAAATATTATTTTAGCTTTCATGAACAATACAATGAAATATGCATTTTTAGATGACTTCTTTCCAGAAGAGCCTCCTCCTTAATAGGGAGGCTTTTCTTTTTGCACTTTTTTGTGGTATAATATTTAAGAATAAATTGAGAGGAAAATTAAATATATGAATAATATAGAACTTTTATCTCCTGTTGGGGAATGGAATTCACTAGTATCAGCAGTACAAAATGGAGCAAATGCTGTATATTTTGGTGCTGACGAATTTAATGCTAGAATGAATAGTAAAAACTTTAACAGAGAAGAACTAAAAAAGGCAATAGAATATGCAAAACTTAGAAATGTTAAAACAAATTTAACTCTAAACATATTAATAAAAAACGATGAATTCTCAAAAGCAATGGAACTTGTAGAATATGCATATACATGTGGAATAGATGCAATAATAGTGCAAGATTTGGGCTTAGCAAAGGCTATAATTAAAAGCTTTCCAGACCTAGAAGTACATAGTAGTACACAGATGACAGTATATAATCTAGAAGGAGCAAGAAAAATTCAAGAGATGGGCTTTAAAAGATGTGTACTAGCAAGAGAACTTTCAGTTGACGAAATAAAACATATTTGCAAAAATGTGAATATAGAAATTGAAGTATTCATACATGGTGCATTATGTATATGCTATTCAGGCCAATGCTTAATGAGTAGTATTATAGGTGGTAGAAGTGGAAACAGAGGAAAATGTGCAGGAACATGTAGACTTCCATATTCACTTCTAAACAACGGAAAAGAAACAGATAAAGGATATTTACTAAGCTCAAAAGACGTCTGCACACTAGATATATTGCCGGAACTAATACAAGCAGGTGTAAAATCTTTTAAAATAGAAGGAAGAATGAAATCACCAGAATATGTAGGAATTGTTACATCAGTATATAGAAAATACATAGACTTAGCAAATAGCAACAAACCATATAAAGTTCAGGCAGAAGACAAAGAAAAACTAATGCAAATATTTAACCGTGGAGGTTTCAGCACAGGCTATTTAAAAGGAAAACTTGGCAAAGACATGATGTATAAATATAAACCAAACCACATGGGAATATATATAGGAAAAGTAGAGCATTATAACCCAAACAAAGGTTATACAAAAATAAAGCTAGAAAAAGAATTAAACCTAGGAGATAGTATTAGCATAAAAGATGGAACATGTAAAATATCTGAACTAATGATAGGAAATAACAACATAAAACAAGGGAGAATTGGTCAAACAGTTACAATAGGCAGAATATATGGCAAAATTAATAGTGGAGATAAAGTATATAGAACAGTTGATATAAACTTAAACAGAGAAATAAATCAAAGGCTAAGCAAAGAAAATATAAAAAGAGAAATAAACTGTGAGATAATAATCAAAGAAGATACTCCAATAAGTTTAAAAGTGCAAGACATAACAACAGGTATAGAAATTATAAAGACGAGTTCAGTACCACAAAAGGCTGAAAAGCAGGGACTTACAAGAGAAAGAATAGAAGAACAAATATCTAAACTTGGAAACACAGTTTTTGAAGTCGCAAATATAAAAATTGAAATTGGAGACAAGCTAATTACACAAATAAGTGGAATAAATGAACTAAGAAGAGAAACAATACAAGAATTAGAAGAAAAAATAAGACAAACATTTATAAGAAAACCAAGAAAAATAGTAGAGGAAAAAGAAATAATCTCAAAACAAAGTATTTCTGCTCCGAGGGTAAATGTTTGTTTAAATAGTATGAGCGAAACCTTGGAATACAGCAAATTACAAGGAATAGATAACATATATATTCCATTAAGATTTTTTACAGCTCCAAAACTAAAAAAACAAGTAAAAGAAATTACTGAAAACTTTAATACATATTTACTTATGCCAGCAATTAGCAAAAGTAATTATGAAAAAATAAATATAGAAGCTATTTTAAAAGAATATAAAATAGATGGAGTTGTAATATCAAATATTTCACAACTAGAGACATTTAAAAATCTAAAAACAATAGCAAACTATACCATGAATGTAATGAATAATCATTCTATAAAGGAACTTGAAGACTTAGGAATAGAAAGGTACACAGTATCACCAGAAACAGATAAAAACACCATTTTAAGCCTAAATGGTAATATAGAAAAGGAACTAATAGTATATGGTAGAACATTGCTTATGACAACAGAATACTGTGCAATAGGAATATATAAAAAATGCCCAGGAACTTGCGAACATGGAACATTCAAACTAAAAGATAGAATGGGCTTTGAATTCCCAATATATACAGATAGGATAAACTGTAATAACCTAATATATAATTCAAAAATAACGTCAATAGAGTGGAAAGAATTTAACCCAAATACAATTAGAATTGATATTTTAGATGAAACAATAGAAGAAATAAACAGTATAGTAAACATACATAAACAAGGAAAAAGACTTGAAGGACAAAACTATACAAACGGTAATTTAAACAAAGAAATTTAGATTACAGCAAAATTATACAAAATTACTTTAGAGGTAAAATATAGTAAACTCATTGTTGAAAGAGCAAAATTATGATATAATACGTAACATAATGTTAGAATAAAGAGGAAGGATAAACATGGCAGAGTTTTCACCATTAATGCAACAATATTTTGGAATAAAAGAACAATATAAGGATGCAATACTATTTTTTAGAGTAGGAGACTTTTACGAGATGTTCTTTGATGATGCAATATTAGCATCAAGAGAACTAGAAATTACACTTACAGGAAAAGAATGTGGGCAAGAAGAAAGAGCTCCAATGTGTGGAGTGCCATTTCATGCAGTAGATAACTATGTTTCAAAGCTAATTGAAAAAGGTTATAAAGTAGCAATATGCGAGCAAATAGAAGACCCAAAAACAGCCAAAGGAATGGTAAAAAGAGATGTTATAAGAATTGTAACACCAGGTACTGTAATTGAAAGTAATATGCTAGATGATAAAAAGAATAACTTCATAATGTCTGTATTTAAAAAGGGACTTCATTTTGGAATAGCTATATGTGATGTATCAACAGGAGACTTCTATGCAACAAAAATAGCAGAAAGCAATAACTTTGCAACACTATTAGATGAGCTTGCAAAATTTGGACCAGCTGAGATTGTTGTAAATAGCTTTTTATTTAGTTCAACAGAAGAAATTAATGAGATTAGAAAAAGATTTAATGTATATATAAACAATTATCCAGACGATAATTTTAAATTTGAAACAGATGAGTTACTTCAAAATTATAACTTGGAGTATGAAGGTAAAAAAATAGAGTCTTTGGATAACTATGAACTTGAGACAATTGCGATAAATGCATTACTAGCATACTTAACACAAACACAAAAAATAAAACTAGACCATATAAACCATATAAAATTTTATAACTTACAAAAATACATGACACTTGATATAACAGCTAGAAGAAATTTGGAATTATTAGAAAGACAACATGATAAAGGAAAAAAAGGAACACTTCTTTGGGTGCTAGATAAAACATCAACATCAATGGGCGGAAGAAAGCTAAGAAAGTGGATTGGAGAGCCTTTATTAGATACACACGAGATAAATAAGAGATTGGAAGCGGTACAAGAATTAAAAGAAGATAGTATTTTAAGAGGAGAATTGCAACAAACTCTAAAAAAAGTTTATGACATAGAAAGATTAGTTGGAAAAATAGCTTATGGAAATACAAATGGTAGGGAACTAAACTCGCTTAAAAACTCTCTAATGCAATTACCAGATGTGAAAAACATAATAAAAAACAGCAAGTCAGAATTAATACAGGAACTAGAAGAAAATTTAGATGCGTGTGAAGATTTAGCAGGGCTAATAGATAAAGCAATTGTGGAAGATCCACCAATTACAATAAAAGAAGGTGGAATTATAAAGTTAGGTTTCAACAGTGAAGTGGATGAATATAAAAAAGCATCAACAGACGGTAAAAAATGGCTTTTGGAACTAGAACAAAGAGAAAAGGAAACAACAGGTATTAAAAACTTGAAAATTGGCTTTAATAGGGTATTTGGATATTTCCTAGAAGTTACAAAATCAAACTTGAATTTAGTACCAGATAGGTATATAAGGAAACAAACCTTAACAAATGGAGAAAGATATATAACAGAAGAACTAAACGAACTAGAAAGCAAAATACTTGGTTCAGAAGAAAAACTTGTAGACCTTGAATATAAAATATTTACTGAAATTAGAAATCAACTTGCACAAAACATTGTGCGTTTACAAAAAACTGCAGATATAATTTCAACGTTAGATGTACTCGCATCTTTTAGTACAGTTGCAGAAGATATGAACTATGTTTGCCCAATTGTAGATAACAGTGGAGAGATAGATATAAAAGACGGACGTCACCCAGTAATTGAGAAAATGATAGATACAGGAACATTTGTTGCAAATGATACATATCTAAACAAAGATAGCGATAGGTTATCAATAATTACAGGGCCTAATATGGCAGGAAAATCTACATATATGAGACAAGTTGCTTTAATAACACTTATGGCGCAAATTGGAAGCTTTGTACCAGCATCATATGCAAAAATTGGTGTAGTAGATAAAATCTTTACAAGAGTTGGAGCATCAGATGATTTAAGTATGGGACAAAGTACTTTTATGGTAGAAATGATGGAGGTTGCAAATATTTTAAAAGAAGCAACATCAAATAGCTTGGTAATATTAGACGAAATTGGAAGGGGAACATCTACATATGATGGACTTTCAATAGCATGGGCAGTTGTAGAACATATTACGGATAAAGAAAAATGTGGAGCAAAAACGTTATTTGCAACACATTACCATGAACTTACAGAGCTAGAAAGTAAATTAGAAGGTGTAAAGAATTATTCAATAGCTGTAAAAGAAAAGGGAGAAGATATAATATTCCTAAGGAAGATTATTCCAGGAGGAACAGACGAAAGCTATGGAATACATGTTGCAAAGCTAGCAGGAGTTCCACAACCTGTTGTAAAAAGATCTAATGAGATTTTAAGAAGCTTAGAAAGAAAAAGCATGTTAACAGGGCAAAAGAAACAGGAAAACAAAAAACAACCAGAGGGACAGCTAGACTTTTACAATTATAAGCTTGCAGAAATTGCACATGAAATAGATAAAATAAACTTAAATGAAACAACACCAATAGATGCACTAAATACATTAATAAAAATAAAAGAGAAGATGCAATAAGTATCTTCTCTTGCTATACAAAAAAAAACAGTACTTTTAGTACTGCTAATTCTGGCTGGGGTGGGAGGACTCGAACCGCCGAAATGCCAGAGTCAAAGTCTGGTGCCTTACCACTTGGCTACACCCCAATATGAAATTATTTGTTTAACGTGGGGTGGAAGATGGGACTCGAACCCACGGCCTCTGGTGCCACAAACCAGCGCTCTAACCAACTGAGCTACATCCACCAGATGTATGTACTTGTATTTTGATAAGCACATTCTCTATTTTAAATAATTTTTTTAAATTTGTCAACACTTTTTGAAAAAAAAGTAAAAATAGTTGACTTTTTTTTATCATAATGATATTATTTTAACATGAAAGTCGAGATTTTAAACCAAGGAGGAAAAAATATGAAGCAAAATAAAGGGATAACTTTAATTACTTTAATAATGTATATTATTTTAACTTTAGTAGTATTAGGAATTTTAGGAATGCTATCTAGAAATTTTAGATCAAACCTAAATAACGTAAATGTAAAAACGGCACAAGATGTTGAGCATGACAAGTTAAATGTTCAGCTTTTGAAAGAAACTAAAACAACAGACAACTTAATAGAAAGTGGCAATTCAAATAATAATAATATAAAATTCAAAAACGGTAATACGTATACTTATAATATTGAGGATAATGCTGTGTATTTAAACAATAATATTAAAATTGCCGAAAACATAACAGAACTTTCCTTTGAAGTAATTGATACACCAACTAAACAAACATTGACAATGAAAACTACAATAAACAATAAAACAGTAGTAAGTGAATACGTTATGTCAAAAACAGCATTACCACCAGGACAAAGAGTTACAGAAACAACAGAATATATAGATACTAATGGAGATAGAGCATGGATACCTGCAGGTTTTGTTGTGTCTGGAATTCCTGAAGAAGAAGTAATAGATGATGGATTAGTAATATATGATATTCCAGAAGGAACAACGGTAGACTGGACAAATCCAGATAGTGTAAAAACACAATATAACCAATTTGTATGGATACCAGTAGAAGTAACGGCAAGTGACACAGAAACAAGTATAGCAGCATTTAGAAGAAGTGTATGGCAAGATAATGAAAGAGTAGCAGATAATACTCAAAGCTCAACCAGTTTCCCTAAAAATACATCGGCTTGGAGTAATTACGTAGAACCGAATGCAACTACTGATACAGCTGATAAAACTGGAATTGCAAACCAAATAGCAAATTTAACAAAAAGCATATATAAATATGGAGGATTTTATATAGGTAGATACGAGGCTGGAAGTGAAACGGAAAGAACTAGTTCATCAGGAGTTACAACATTAGGAATAAAACAAGATATGTATCCATATAACTATGTAAAATGGGGAGATAGTGAGAGTAGCATAGGAACAACAGGAGCAGTATATTTATCAAATAGTTTATATAATACAAATGAATATGGAGCAACCAGTATGCTATGTACAGGAGCCTGTTGGGATAGTATGCTAGATTTTATAAAAGATTCAAAACATAGTGTAACAGATAGCACTAAATGGGGAAATTATAAAAATTCAGAAACATTTGAAATTACTAGAGGGTCTTACGCAGTTTATGACACAAGCAATTATACTCTTGGAAGTTTTAACAATGTTGGAAGTAAATATTCAAAAATGAAAGATACATCTATTTTACTAACCACAGGAGCAACAGAAAGAAACTGCAGTAAAAACATATATGATGTAGCAGGAAATTGTTTTGAATGGACCACAGAGTCTCGTTCTTCAAGTGGTCGAGTTAACAGGGACCGGCAATTGCTGCCTCGATGGTTCTTACTATCCAGCAAGCAATCGTGGCGTCGACTCTCCGGCGAGCAGCGACAGTAACCTTTCTTTCCGTTCTGCACTTTACGTAGTGCTGTAAGCTTGTATGCGATACATTAATTAAATATTTCGAAGTAGTTTTAGGAAAGCTACTTTGAAGCTAAGTAATCTTAGCGAATTTTATACGCTAAGTGAAGGCAAATTGTATAATAAAACTAGTCAAAATTTCTCAAATAAAATTGAGCAATTTTGATTAGTTTTTTCGGTTTTTTCAAGTCTAGTGTGTAAATTCTCAAACTCAAAAACATACAAAAACAAAAGCCACTTGTCGAATTTTGTAATAATTTGACGAACGATTTTTGTTGCATTTTTTGGGCTTTTGTGATATATTAGTTGTACATTAATCTGGAACTTCACTTCTTAAAAAAGTTCAAAATGGATTTCAAAAATATTTTAATTCTAAAAAAATATTAAATTCTTAACAAATCCAAAACAAGATTAAAATTTTTATTTAAAAATGGGCTTTGCCCAAGAAAAAGCCTATTTTGGAAAGGGGTATAATGAACAAAGAAAAGACCTTGCAAGAACAAGGAAAACTTCTAGAGCCTAAACTAGATGTAGTTTTTCACGCATTATTTCGTGAAGATAACAAAGAACTTTTAGGTGCATTAACATCAGATATTTTAAGAGAAGAGGTGAGGATTAAAACTACAGATAAGAATAGATATGTAGGTATAGAAGAAGCAGATGAAAAGCTAGGAGTAATGGATTTAAGAGCAGAATTAGAAAACCGGAGTGCATTGTATAATAGAAATACAATTAAAACACCATAAAAATGAGCCAGAAAGAATATTATATTATTGGGTAGATGCATATTCAAGGCAGATAAAAAGAGGAGATAGGTTTGGAAAATTAGAAAAAACAATAAGTATAGCAATAATAGACCATGAATTAGAAGAACTAAGAGGAATGGAGGAAATAGGAGTAAAATGGCAAATAAGAGATGAACAATCCTCAATAGAATATGCACAAGACGAAGGGTATAAACAAGGCAAAATAGAAATAGCCAAAAATATGTTAAAAGAGAATTCAAGCATTGAATTTATTTCAAAAGTAACCGGACTTAGCCAAGAAGAAATAGAAAACTTAAAATAATAATGTAAATTGTATAATAAAACTAGTCAAAAATTCTCAAGTAAATCTGAGCAAATTTGATTAGTTTTTTCTTAATACATTATCACATTTCATTCATTTTGCATAAAAAATCTTTTATAAATATATTGACAAAAAAATAAGTATAATATAGAATATACTTGATAAATTAACGAGGGGATAAAATTGGAAAAAGAGAAGCTTATTTCAAAATTGAATATAAAAGATTATAATAATCAATTAGAAAAAATCTTGTCTAAAAAAATATTCACAGAAGATACTAAAAACTTACTCTTAAGCATGTTATACAAAATAGAAAATGCTTATGAAGACTATAAAAAAGTAAGTGTAGATGCAAAAACCAAAAGAGAAATTTTAGAAGAAATTCTAGATATTATATCAAATGATTGCGAAACAATAGAAATAGTAAAATCAAAAGAAAGTTTTTGTGATATTGAAAAAAAGAAAATTACAACATATTTAAATGTTAGAAAAATGCTGTATGAGATATATCAAATTAATCATAACAAATTTAGAATTTCAAACGAATATGAAATAATAAAGCCAGCACTTGAAAAGACTTTAAATCAAGGATATAGTATATCTTCAGATGAGATTATACGTGATTTTGATGGCTGGTCTTGGAATATAGAACCTCGAGAAATTGAAAATATTTTAGCAAACTTAATATATCAAGTTTTGAAAATATTAGTTGGGCAAAATGTGCTAGAAACATGGAAAAAAGAACCTTCAAATGATTATATAACCATAATTAATGATACTTTGACAAATAGATATAAAACAGAACTTGGAGAGCAATTATTTAAAACTATAGCACAAATATGCATTTTAAATATAACCCAAACTGATGAAGAGGAAAGAAAAAGATTAATAGAAAAACAAAAAGAACTTCAAAAAGAGTTTAATCAGTTGGATAATAAAAAGGAATATCTGGAAACACTTGGAAGAACTAAAAAACAGATAATTGAAAAAATAAAAAAAATTGATGACATTTTAAATAATGATATTAAATTAAAAAAGGAGTTCATTAAAAGGAACGAAGTTCTAGATATGAACCATAGAATATTTAGTTTAAGCGATTTATCCGAAATACTAGAAAATGAACGAAAAGAGTTAATAGATAATCTAAACAAATGTAGCAAAAAAATGGAACCACTAAACTTCATTAAAACAAAAACAGAAATTGAAAACAAACTTGTTTTACTAAAAGAACTAGAATTAGAAAAGCAAAATAAAGAAATACTTTCTACAAAAGTTAATGAATTATTAAACTTGGTATGTAAGGCAATTAAAATTCAAATAGATAATGCAGAAGAAAAAGAAGAAATTATAAGATTAGTATATGTTATTAGATATTTTGGATTAATATATATTTCAGAAAAAGAGCAAGTTAAAGACAAAATAGATATTAATTTAATACAAAAATTAATAATAACAAAAGCTTGCAAACAGAGGATAATAACTATATTTAGCAAAAACATTAAAGAAAATTATACAATTATTAAAAATATTTTGCAGACAGATATAATAGAATTAGAAAAGATGTATTTGCGTTTTAATACAAAGACGAACAAAACAATATTAGAAATTTATGATGAGGAAAACATGTATAACACTTTGGAAATTCCAAATATTGAGGAGCCAAATGTAAAACAAAATAAAAAAATAAAAGTTTTTATATAGAAAGGATTTGAAACTTATGAATATTACTTTTTTAGGAGCCACAAAAACAGTAACAGGCTCAAACTTCTTGCTAGAAGCGGCAGGTAAAAAAATATTAGTAGACTGTGGTCTACACCAAGGAAAAGCAACTGAAGAAATGGAAAACTATGAAGACTTTGCATTCAATGTAAACGAAATTGATTGTATGCTACTTACACATGCACACATAGACCATTCAGGAAGAATTCCAAAATTATATGTAGATGGATACCGTGGACCAATTATTGCAACAAAAGCAACATGCGATTTATGTACAATAATGCTTCCAGATAGTGGTCATATTCAAGAAATGGAAAATGTTTGGAAAAATAAAAAAAGAGCAAGAACAGGAAAACAAGAATTACCACCATTATATACAGCACAAGATGCAATAGACTGTTTAAAGCTATTTAAACCAGCCAACTATGATGAGATAATTGATATAGATGAAAATATAAGTATAAGATTTAATGATGCTGGGCACATGCTAGGTTCAAGCATTATAGAAGTATGGGTAAAAGAGAATGGAGAAACTAAAAAAATAGTTTTCTCAGGTGATTTAGGAAACAATGATATTCCATTACTAGATTCTCCAACAATGATAGAAACAGCAGACTACCTAGTTATGGAATCAACATATGGAAACAGACTTCATATAAGAAATGATGAAAAAGCTGAAATGTTTCTAAATATAGTTTCTGAAACATTAGATAATGGAGGAAATGTTATCATACCATCATTTGCAGTAGGAAGAACACAGGAAATTTTATACGAACTAAACAAATTAAAAGAGCAAAGAACAGATGAAGAATTCATGAAAAAATATGAAACATTAATGAAAGCACCAGTTTATGTAGATAGCCCTTTAGCAATATCTGCAACAGAAGTATTCAAACAAAACATGAACCTATTTGAAGAAGAAGTTAGAAAAGAAATAGAAAAAGGAGATAACCCACTAGAATTTCCAGGACTAAAATTTACACAAACAGCTGAAGAATCAAAAGCATTAAATGATGATCCATACCCACATATTATAATTTCAGCAAGTGGTATGTGTGAAGTTGGACGTATTAAACATCATTTAAAACATAACCTATGGAACCCAAAAAATACAATCCTATTTGTTGGTTACCAAGCACCAGGAACATTAGGAGCAAAAATCGTAGCAGGCGAAAAGAAAGTAAAAATATTTGGAGAAGAAATTGCAGTAAATGCAAGAATTGAGTATATTGAAGGATATTCTGGTCATGCTGATCAAGAATGGTTATTAAACTTTGTATATTCATTTATAACAAAGCCAAAACACATATTCCTAGTACATGGAGAGCCAGAAGCACAAGTAGTATTAAAAGGAAAAATTCAAGATACAACAGATATTCCAGTAACAATACCAGATTATGGAGAAAACTACGAACTAACAGATAGAATAAAAGTTGTATCTAAGGTTGAACAAGCAGACCAATACAAATATTTAAGACTAGAAGTAATGGATAGATTAGCAACATTAAAAGAAGAATTAGAAGATATGTCTAAGATGATAAAAGAAGATATATCAGATGAAGATAAAAAAGAAGAAGAAATAGCAGAAATAAACAACAAAATAAAAGAACTAGAACAACAAATAGTTAAGGTTATTTCATAAAGGAGACCAGCAATGGAAAAGTATTATAATGATGCAATAATAGGAAACCAAAATATATTAGCAAGCTTTACAAAACAGGGAGAAATATTAAGATTACTATATCCAACAAGAGACTACAAGCAAATGATAGATTTCTTCCATGTAGGATTAAAAATAAATGATTCAAGACTTGTATATTTACATGAAGATATTAATAATATCTATATGCAACAATATGAAGAAGATACAAATATATTAAATACTGAAGTATTAAACACATATTTTAATTTAAAAGTTGTTCAAACAGATTATGCATCAATTAAAGAAAATGTTTTAGTAAGAAAATATAAGTTTACAAATGAAAATACAATAAACTTAGATTTAAATTTTCTTGTACATTCAAGCCTTACATCATCTCCAGAAAACAGAGTAAGTGGAATGTGCAGAAATGATGCTTTAATTCAATACAATCACGAATATATGCTTTGCACATTTTCAAAAGAAAAGTTATTAAGTTCACAAATTAATAACAGCAAAGCAAATATTGAAGACGGAAAAATTTGGGATAAAGATTATGTAGGAATGTCTGCAAATTCAAGCATAAGTTATGATTTAGGTACTTTAAAACCAAATGAAACTCGTGAATTTGAGTTATATATTTTTATTGAAGACAGTAAAATTGGACTAGATAATTTAGAAAAAACAATAGATAGAATAAGAAAAATAGATTTTAGAACTGAATACGAAGCGGTAAAAAAATACTGGAAAAAATATGTAAAGGATCATAATGGACTAGAATTAGATCTAGCCGAAACTCCAAAAAACAGAAAAATAAAGCAAATTTATACAAGAACGATTTTATTGTATTCACTACTTGTAAACCACGAAACAGGTGGAATATCAGCTGCTGTTGAAGTTGATGAAAATTTAAAGCAATGTGGCGGTTACCAATATTGTTGGCCAAGAGATGCAGTATTTACTACAACAGCAATGGACATTTTGAAAATGAAAAAAGAAGTTGAAAAATTCTATAAAAGCTTTTGCAAAAATACACAAAGCAGAAACGGAATGTGGGAACAACGCTTCTTCACAGACGGACGTTTAGCACCTTGTTGGGGATACCAAATAGATGAAACAGCATCAGTTATAGTAGGAGTATATAACCATTACAAAGTAATAGAAGATAAAAAATTCTTAAAAGATAATTTAAAAATGTGTGAAAAAGCAATAAACTTTTTGAAAAAATACGTAGAAGATATATTCCAAGAAACAAATAAATGTGGAATAAGCTATGACTTATGGGAAGAATATGAAGGAGTTAACCTATACGCAGTATCAAGCATATTTGCAAGTTTCAATGCAATGATAAAAATATATGAAGAACTAAAAGAAGAATTTACAAAAAATAGAGTTAAACAAGAAAATGTAAACAAAGAAAAAGAGACGCTAAGAAATTTAAGTGTTACATTAAGAGAATACATTTTAAAGAATTTCTATGATGAAAGTAAAAAGAGCCTAGTTAGAAACTTGGAAGATAAAACACTAGATATAAGCATTTTAGGAACAGTAATTCCTTTTGAATTATTCTCACCAAAAGATAAGAAAATACTAAACACAGTTGAAAGAATAAACATGACATTAAGAACATACACAGGTGGTTATAAAAGATTTGAAACAGACACATATAGAGAAGGAAAACCATGGATAATAGCAACACTATGGATAGCAGAATATTACCTAGAAATAGGTGAAAAACAAAAAGCAAAAGAATGCTTCGACTTTGTAATAAAAACAAGCACAGAACATGGCTTCCTAGCAGAGCAGGTAAATAACAGCACAATGCAACCAGACTGGGTAATAGGCTTAGGTTGGTCACATGCAATGTTTATAGAAACTTTGAAGAAAATGATAGAAAAAGGAATAGTAAAATAGCAAAGTTTGGAGATTTTTTCTCCAAACTATTGACATTTATGGAAATTTGTAGTATTATATTTAAGTATTAAAGAAGAAGTTATCCACTTCTCACCTTAACTATAAAGGAAAAGGTTTATATACTTTTAAATAAAAAAAGATATATTATGTGGATTACTTGTTTTTTAAAAACAAGTTTTTATTTTTTTGGGGGTGAATCACATAAAACAAGAATTACCAGTTAATGAACAAATTCGTTTTAAAGAGGTTCAAGTAATTGATGAACAAGGTCAAAAAGTTGGCAAGTTACCTATTAATGAAGCTTTAGATTTAGCTGCTTCTAAAGATTTAGATTTAGTTTTAGTTTCAGGAAATAGTGATAATCCAGTTTGTAAAATAATGAACTATGGTAAACACAAATTCGAACAAGCTAAAAGAGAAAAGGAATCTAGAAAAAAACAAAAAACAGTTGAATGTAAAGAATTAAGAGTAACACCAAACATTGAAATACATGACTTCACTTTTAAAGCTAAAAATGCTAGAAAATTCTTAAGCGATGGAAACAAAGTAAGAATTACAGTTAGATTTAGAGGTAGAGAAGTTAACTATGTAAAAATGGGTGAAGATGTTTTAAACCAATTTATTGAAGAACTTAAAGATGTTGCTACAGTTGAGAAAAAGCCGTTCTTAGAGGGTAAAAACATGTTTATAATATTAGCACCTAATAAATAAAATTAAGGGAGGAATTTAAAATGCCAAAACTAAAAACAAACAAAGCAGCTGCAAAAAGATATTCATACACAGCTAGCGGAAAAGTAAAAAGAACAAAATCAAACAGAAGACACTTATTAGCAAATAAAACAACAAGACAAAAGAAATCTGGAAAAATTCAAAACGCTTATGCAGATAAAACATGCGAAGCAGGAATCAAAAAAATGTTACCATATGGAAACTAATTAGAAGGAGGAGAATAATATGGCAAGAGTAAAATCAGCAATAGCTACAAGAAAAAAACATAAAAAAGTATTAAAACAAGCAAAAGGATACTTTGGAGCAAAAAGTATTAGATTTAGAAATGCAAAACAAGCAGTATTAAAATCAATGGCATATGCATATGTTGGAAGAAAAGATAAAAAGAGCGATTTCAGAAGACTATGGATAACAAGAATTAATGCAGCTGCAAGAATGAATGGAACAACATACAGCAAATTAATGGCAGGATTAAAGAAAAACAATATTGCTATTAATAGAAAAATGTTAGCAGAATTAGCTGTAAACGATAGTGCAGCATTTACAGCATTAGTAAAACAAGCAAATGCATAAAAATAATAAAAAAACGTTTCTATTTTTTAAGAAACGCTTTTTTAATATGTATGGAGGAATGTATGAAAGATTATATAACGGTAATTGGACGGAGGACTAGCTGGAACAGAGGCTGCATATCAAATTGCAAAAAGAGGTATAAAAGTTAAACTATATGAAATGAAACCAGAAAAGTTTTCTCCTGCTCATTCAAGTAAGGAGCTAGCAGAAATAGTATGTAGCAATTCTTTTAAATCAAACAGTGTAACAAATGCTTGTGGCCTTTTAAAAGAAGAACTAAGAAACTTGGGTTCATTACTAATTCAAATTGCAGACGAAACAAAAGTACCTGCAGGACAAGCATTAGCAGTAGATAGAGAGACTTTTTCAAAAAGAGTTACTGAAGAAATTGAGAAGAACCCTAATATTGAGATTATAAGGGAAGAAGTAGAAAATATAGAAGCAGAAGATGGAATAGTTATAATTGCAACAGGTCCATTAACATCTGAAAAAATGGCAGAACAAATAATAAGCATAACAGGAAAAGATAGATTAGCATTTTACGATGCAGCAGCACCAATAATTGAAAAAGATAGCATAAACTTTAACATTGCTTTCTATGGCGATAGATATGGAAAAGAAGGAGATAGCAGTTATATAAACCTTCCTATGAATAAAGAGGAATACGAGATTTTCTATAATGAACTTGTAAATGCTGAAATTGTAACTCTTCACGAATTTGAAAAAAAGGAAATTTTTGAAGGTTGCATGCCAATAGAAGTTATGGCAAAAAGGGGAGAAGATACAATAAGATTTGGACCACTAAAACCAGTAGGTTTTACAGATCCAAGAACAAACTCAAGACCATATGCAATAGTTCAACTAAGGCAAGATAATACTTCAGGAACATTATACAATATGGTAGGGTTTCAAACAAATTTGAAATTTGGAGAGCAGAAACGAGTATTTTCATTAATACCAGGACTTGAAAACGCTGAATTTGTAAAATATGGAGTAATGCACAGAAATACATTTATAAATTCTCCAGAATTATTAGATAATACATATAACCTAAAAGCAAAATCAAATATATACTTTGCAGGACAAATAACAGGTGTGGAAGGATATGTAGAATCAATTGCCTCTGGCTTAGTTGCAGGTTTAAATGCTGTTGCTAAATTTAATAACACTGAAAAAATAACATTCCCAAACGAAACAGTTATAGGAGCATTATCAAGCTACATATCAACAGAAAACACAAAATTTCAACCAATGAATGCAAATTTTGGAATACTACCACCACTTGAAGAAAAGATTAAAGATAAGGTTCAAAGATACACAAAAATGGCTGAAAGAGCACTAAAAAGCCTGAAAATTTAACTAATTCCTTAAAAAACGTTGAAATTTGCATAAAAAAGTGCTACAATTAAAAAGACGCTAAAATTCGACAAAAAATTTGTTTTAGGGGGAAATATCATGAAAGATATTAAAATTTTCGCTTGTAATTCAGCAGAGAGCTTTACACAAGAAATATGCGATACATTAGGATTACCTATGGGTAAAAAAGAGTCATTTAAATTTGCAAATGACAACAATTTTGTTCAATTTTTAGAAACAGTTAGAGACCAGGACGTATTTATAGTACAAACAACAATGCCACCAGTAAACGAAAGAATTATGGAATTATTAATAACTGTAGAAGCTGCAAGAAGAGCATCAGCTAAGAGAATAACAGCAGTTCTACCATATTTTATGTATTCAAGATCAGATAAAAAAGATCAACCAAGAATACCAGTTACAGCAAAACTTATGGCAACATTATTAGAAGCTGCAGGAGTTGATAGAGTAATCACATGTGACTTACATAACGCAGCAATACAAGCATACTTTGATATTAATTGTGATAGATTAACTGCAAAACATTTATTAGAAAGATACTTCAAAGCTAAGCACTTAGAAGATATAGTAGTTGTTGCAACAGATGCAGGAAGCTCAAAGAAAGCATATAAATATTCACATTTCTTTGATTGCCCATTAGCATTAATAGATAAAAGAAGAGAAGATAATAACGATAAAGCAGTTGCTACAAGCATAATAGGAGACGTTAAAGGAAAAACTGCATTAATATTTGATGATGAAGTTAGTACAGCAGGAACTCTAGTTGAAGCTGCTAATATTTTAAAAGAGAATGGAGCAAAGGAAATTTATGCAGGAGCAGCACATGGTGTACTTGTTGGACCAGCAATAGAAAGAATTAAAAATTCTCCAATTAAAGAATTAGTTGTAACAAACACTATTCCAATTGAACCAGAAAAACAAATAGATAAAATTAAGGTGGTTTCAATAGCACCACTATTTGCAGAAGCAATTAAGAGAATTAATGAATCTAAACCTTTAGGTGATTTATTCGAATATGATAAATAAAATTTTAAGCAGTAGGTTTTTAATCTACTGCTTTTTACTTATGCTTTATGAAGCATATCATTTTTTAAATCCCAAAGTTTTTGAGATAAATCAACATAGTATTTATGTGGGTTGTTAATACGTTTAACTTCGTCCCATAGTGAATTTAACTCATCTTTGCAATGTTTAGAAATGCTCTCCAAATTAGGTAAACTATAAACTAATTCTCCGTTTTTAAAAATTTGCTCTTGCAAAGGCTTACAGTAGTAATTTAATAGAGCCTTTTTTCTCCAAGGGTTTTCAGGGTCGAAAATTGAATAATTGTTATCTGGAATTTGCTCATCATGTAAAGTTATTACATCTGCTAATGCTTTTTTAGTTTCTTTTGAATAGAACCTATAAACCTTTTTAAAGCCTGGATTGATAATCTTTGCAACATTTTCAGATATTTTAATTTTTGGAATAATTTCTCCATTTTTTTCAATAGCACTTAATTTATAAACACCACCAAATACGGGGTCACTTTTAGCAGTAATAAGATTTTCACCAACTCCAAAGGAATCAATTTTTGCACCTTGCTCTAAAAGTGAAGTAATTAAATTTTCATCTAAAGAATTACTAACACAGATTTTGCAATCTTCAAATCCATTTTCATCTAGAATTTTACGTACTTTTTTAGAAAGATAAGCTAAATCTCCACTATCTAATCTAACAGCTTTAGGCCTATAACCTTTAGGAAGCAAAACATCATTAAAAACTTTAATGGCATTTACAACACCAGAATTTATAGTATCATAAGTATCAATAAGTAGTGTACAGTCGTCTGGGTATACTTCAGCATAAGCCTTGAAAGCATCATATTCAGAATTAAAACTTTGCACAAAGCTGTGTGCCATTGTACCACTTGCAATAGTTCCAAACTTTTGGGCAGTTGATGTACAAGATGTTCCAATACAACCACCAATAACAGCAGCTCTTGCACCTAAAATAGCAGCATCAATAGAATGTGCACGTCTTGCACCAAATTCCATAACTGGACGTCCCTTTGCAGCAGATACAATTCTAGTTGATTTTGTTGCAATTAAACTTTGATGGTTAAGAAGAAGTAAAACCATAGTTTCTATAATTTGTGCTTCAATAATAGGTGCTCTAACTGTAAGCAAAGGTTCATTAGGAAAAATAACAGTACCTTCAGGAATAGCCCAAATGTCACCAGTAAATTTAAAAGTTTTTAGGTAATCTAAAAATTTATCAGAAAATTTATTTAAACTATTTAAATATTGAATATCATCATCTTCAAATTTTAAATTACAAATATAATCTATAACTTGCTCTAAACCTGCACAAATTGCATAACCACCGTTCATCTGGAATGCGTCTGAAAAATACATCAAAATATGCAATGGTATCTTTCATATTATTATTAAAATATCCATTAGACATAGTAAGTTCGTAAAAGTCTGTAACTAAACTTAAATCTCTTTTATCCATAAAAAACACCCTTTCAAATTCAATTAAAGAGATTATATCATTTTTGTCAAGAATTATGCAATGGCTATAAAAATAAATTTATTGAATAAACAAAAGGAAAAAAGAGCAAACTAGAGAATAAATAATTTAAACTATCTAAAATGTCTGCACAAGTGATTGCTAACTTGAATATAATATGGTAAGATATTTATATAAAACAAGTTAATAATTTTTCCCTGCATAGTGCGAACGGTCAGAAATTTTAGAACCAACAGTTAAGGAAAGGGAGTCCAAAGCTCTTGATATGGCGTGCATACTTACACTTTTAATTTTAGTAGTAAGAAGCCCATGAGTACCAAGGCAGACACCCACCTGTGTAAGAGCAGGTCCTTAAAATTTCTATCAAAAACGGCTAAGGTGGGGAATTTTTTTATGTTTTATGCAAATATTTTTTAAAAGTATTGCAAATAATAAAAGTATGTGATATAAATTAGATATAATTTTTGAAAGGAGAAATAATATGGATTTAGAAAATAATAACCCAGAAATGGATGAAGAATTAGATAACATTATTCTATTAAATGATGAGGATGGAAACGAAGTAAAATTCGAGTTCTTAGATTTAATTGAATATGGAGGAGAAGAGTATGTAGTACTTTTACCAGCAGAAGAAGGAGAAGATGCTGATGAAGTAGTTATACTAAAAGTAGAAGATACAGATTCAGAAGATGAAGAATCTTATGTTGGTGTAGATGACCAAGAAATCTTAAATGCAGTATTTGCAATATTTAAAGATAAATTTAAAGATGAATTTAATTTTGTTGATTAATAAAAAGTGGGAGCAATGAAGATATTGCTTCCATTAATTTTTGTTGATTTTTATGTTAACATATGATATACTATATAGGTATGTTGGTATATCTAATGAGTAGTTTGAAAAGGAGATAAACATATGAGCTATTATTATAACAAATGTGTTAAACTCAAAGACGCAATGACAATGAATCTCAAGCAAACAATTCGGTTTTGGAACGTACCAGATCTTCAGGTAAATGGAGATCTTCTTCCTGAAAATGCTCTGGTTAATGCAACTTTTGTTATGAAATTACCTGATGGAAGTTTGTATGTTGGAGTAGACTGGGAGACAGATGATGACGAAGGCTCTTACATGAGTACTGTTGGCGAATTCAAAACGCTGGATGAACTGCAAGAGAAATTCCCAAGTCTTTTAGATTTGTATGGATGCTTGTCGGCTATTGCGTAAACTGCAAGCCGGTCACGTGTAAATACATGTGACCGGCATTTTTTATATTAATAAAAAAGAAAGAATAAGAAGGTCTTATTCTTTCTTGGTGCAGATGGCCGGAATGCGTCGAGCCGCGTCGGTAAAATAGTCCAAAGGGACTATTTTAGCCTTCGCTCATTGATTGCTGTTGCAATCTAATGAGCTTGGCAACATCCTTTTCGATTCGGCCATTTTTTCTCAAAAGAAAAAAGAATAAAGTTATAACTACTCTATTCTTTATTCTGGTGCAGATGGCCGGAATCGAACCGGCACGGATTATTAGTCCGCAGGATTTTAAGTCCTGTGCGTCTGCCAGTTCCGCCACATCTGCAAATATTTAAACTGGCTTTGTCTTACGACATTTAAGATTATACTACTTTTGATTATAGGTTGTCAATACTTTTTCCAAAAATATTCCAAAAAAATTATCTAATTTTAACAAAATTACTACTTTTTGCTTGACTTTTTGCGTGTTTTATATTATACTAATTAGGTGTCAAAAAATATTTTAATTAATAGACCCTTGCCCGGTAGTCTGTTAGAGCAAAATATTTTATATAAATTATATTTTAAAATTTGATTGGAGGAAATTATCAATGAATAATACTACATACTCAGCTAAGAGTAATGATATTAAAAGACAATGGTATATTATTGATGCTAGTGGAAAACCACTAGGAAGAATTGCTGCAGAAGCTGCAAAATTATTAAGAGGAAAACATAAACCTACATTTACACCTAACGTAGATACAGGTGATCATGTTATTATATTAAATGTTAAAGATGCTGTTTTAACAGGAAAAAAATTAGACCAAAAAATTTACAGACATCATACAGGATACATTGGAAATATGAAAGAAACATCAGCTAGAAATATGATGCAAAATAATCCTGAAAAAGCTATGATGCTTGCTATAAAAGGAATGCTTCCAAAGAATAGATTAGGAAGACAAATGATTAACAAAGTAAGAATTTATAGTGGTAGCGAACATGAAAATCAAGCACAAAAACCTATAGTTTGGGAGGTAAAATAATATGGCAGAAACAACTTCATTTATTGGAACAGGTAGAAGAAAAAATTCAATAGCTAGAGTTAGATTAGTTAATGGAAACGGAAAAATTACTGTTAATAGTAAAGACTTAGAAGAATATTTTGGTGTTGAAACATTAAAAGTTATAGTAAAACAACCATTAGTTGCAACAAATACATTAGATAAATTTGATGTAATTTGTACAGTAAAAGGTGGAGGAATTAGTGGTCAAGCAGGAGCTATTCGTCATGGTATAGCAAGAGCTTTATTAAAAGCTAATTCAGAGTATAGACCAATATTAAAATCAAGCGGATTCTTAACAAGAGACGCAAGAATGAAAGAAAGAAAAAAATACGGTCTTAAAAAAGCAAGAAAAGCACCACAATTCTCAAAGAGATAATATTTATGGAATACAAAAAACCTTGGAATATATTTCCAGGGTTTTTATGTTTTTATGTTTTTAAAGAAACATTGAAAAAAATATAAAAATATGATATCCTATATAAAAATTGGAGAGACTACGAGTAAAATGAAATTTTACTAAAACTTAAGAAAGGAAAAGCAAATGGCTATTAAAATTATCATATTGGGAATAATTATATATATAAAAGGTATTTTCTCATCAGCAGAAACTGCTTATACTTATTTGAACAAGGCAAAGTTTAATCAAATGAGTAAGAGAAAAAACAAAATAAAAGAAAGAAAAATTAATAAACTTTTAGAAAATAAACTATCAATATTTGGCACAACAAAGGTTGGAGTTACCTTTGCAGAATTGCTAGCCAGTGCTTTTGCAGCAGAGGTATTTATGTCTAAATTAGAAACACAATTTGAAGCATTGGGACTAGAAAAAGTACCAGCATACATAATTTCTCTTGTAATAATTACAATTATTCTTTCATATTTTACATTGGTATTTGGTGAACTATTGCCAAAAAGAATAGCTAGGAACAACCCAGAAAAAGTGGCATATAAAACAGCTAATATATTAACAGCTTTTTCTAAAATTAACTATATATTTGAAAAAATATTAGTAGGGTCAGAAAACTTATTTGCGAAGATATTTGGAATAAGGAATGAACCAAACGAAAAACTCACAGAAAAAGAAATAAAAATGATAATTGCTGAAGGAAAAGAACAAGGAATATTTGATGAAGATGAGAGAAAACTTTTATACAATGCATTAAAATTTGATGATATAAAAATTAAAAATATTATGATTCCAAAAGAAAAAATAACATTTATTAGTATGGATTCTCCAGAAGAAAAAATACTTGAAACAATAAGAAAGTGTAAATATACAAGGTTTCCAGTATACTCTAAAACAAAAGATAATATAGTTGGGGTATTGAACATTAAAGATATTCTATTAAACAAGGAAAACGCAAATATTAATCTAAAGCAAATGCTAAGAGAACCGATATATGTATCAGGAGAGGAAAAACTAGATAATATATTTAAAGTAATGCAATTAAATAACAACCATATAGCAATAGTAAAAGATGAAAATGGACACGCAGAAGGCATGATAACAATGGAAGATATAATAGAAAAGCTAATGGGAGATATATTAGACGAATTTGATAAAAAATAATATTAAAACACCACCTTGAATTCAAGGTGGTGTTTTTGGAATTCCCCTGAAAATCAGGGAGGGATATTTAAACGAGTCTTACGTCGAGTTTTTGTTTTTCCATTAATACTCGGCTTGGCAGAATTTTTGCCAGGAACGTGAGGCACAGACTGCTGAGCAGGAACAACAACCGAGGTGATCCAAGGCTTTGTCTTTAAATCAGCATCTGTAAACTGAGGCTCTTTCCGTTTACTCATAAAAATCCTCCTTTAAATTAAATGTTCACATTATGTGAAGCTTATATATTATAACATAAAAAAACATGAAAAGCTACATAAATAGCTAAAATAGTTCGTTTTTCAATAAAGTATTTTTATTTTTGTTTTCTATTTACTTTCAAACAAAAATAGTGTATCATATAAAAGAGAAGAAGGTGAAATATGGAACAACAGTACATATTAAGAAATGCCAAATCTTTTGAACCAGTACACATATTTGAATGTGGTCAATGCTTTAGATGGAATAAAGAGGAAGATGGAAGCTATACTGGAGTAATAAAAAACAGTGTTATAAATGTTAAGAAACTTGGCAAAAATGTGGAATTCACGGGAGTTTGTGATAGAAATATAAAAGAAATATGTGAAGAATATTTTAATTTACAAACTAATTATGAAGCAATAAAAGAAAAGCTTTCAAACATAGATATATACTTAAAAAATAGCATAGAATATGGTAATGGCATTAGAATACTAAAACAAGATTTATGGGAAACTCTTTTATCATTTATTATATCTGCAAACAATAACATTCCAAGAATAAAGATAATAATAGAAAGAATTGCAAAAAAATATGGTAATAGAATAGAATACAAAAATAAAATATATTACACATTTCCAACACCAGAAATGCTACAAAACGCTAGCATAGATAATTTTAGAGGCTTGGGACTAGGCTTTAGGGATGTAAGAATTTATGAAACCGTACAAAGAACTTTAAAAGGAGAAATTGATTTAGAAAAATTAAAACAAGAAGAAAATACAGAAGTTTTAAGAAAAAAACTACTTGAAATTCCTGGCGTAGGACCTAAAGTTGCAGACTGTGTAATGCTATTTGCACTAAATAGATTTGACGTTTTCCCAGTAGATGTATGGGTAAAACGAGTTATTTCAGAATTGTACTTCAATAAAAAGGAACAAACACCAAACGTAATTCATGAATTTGCTGAAAAACAATATGGCAATTTGGCAGGTTTAGCACAGCAATATCTTTTCTATTGGAGAAGAGAAAACTCTATATAAAAATTGGAAGGAGATTTATATGATACAAAATATAGAAACATACATACTTTTATTTACAATATATGCAATAATTGGGTGGTTAATGGAAGTTAGCTTAAGTTTTATACAACACCATAAATTTGTAAACCGAGGATTCTTAATTGGTCCATATTGCCCAATATATGGATTTGGAGGAGTTACTATAACGATACTTCTTAGCAATTTTATGAAAACGATAGATAATGTAAGTTTGGTGGACAGTATATGGATTTCTACAATAGTAATAATGTTCATATGTGGAACATTAGAATATATAACCAGTTGGTTAATGGAAAAACTATTTCATGCAAGATGGTGGGATTACCATAGATTTAAGTTTAATATTAATGGAAGAGTGTGCTTAGAGACATTATTACCTTTTACAATTATAGGCCAAATAATATTAAGATTTGGAAGTCCAACATTTTTAGGGATTATTGGCAATATACAACAACCATGGTTACATATAATTACAGTAGCAATTCTTGTAACATTTGCAGTAGATTTATCTGTTTCATATAACATAATACATTCATTTAAGAAGATTTCTAATGAGGCGAAAGATAACACAGAGGAAATAACCAAAAAGGTTAAAGAGATTATTAGTAAGTCTTGGAGAGGAAGAAGACTTATATCTGCTTTCCCAAATGTGGATATAGATGTAATTAGAGAAAAGATTAGAAAAAAAATAGAAGAAAGCAGAGAAAAAATTGAAGCTAAAAAAAGAAAATTAGAGCAAAAACTTGAGAAGAGAAAAACAAAATAATATAAAGAAAAAGGGGATTTTAAAATGGATTTTTTAATGGTAGCAGGAATTATTTTAGGAATTATAATACTTGTAATTTTAGGAAAATACAATGGATTGGTAAGAGCTAAAAAACATGTTGAACAAGAAAGGTCTAGTATAGATGTTTATCTAACTCAAAGATTTGACTTGATACCAAACCTGGTAGAATGCGTAAAGGCATACACAAAGCATGAAAGTGAAATATTTGAAAAAATTGCAAAAATGAGAACAGAATATATGAATACAAAAGACTTACAAAAGGGAGAAATTCTAAACAATGAATGTAATAGATTGGTTGCAACACTTGAAAACTATCCAGAACTTAAAGCAAGTGAACAATTTTTATCTTTGCAGCAAAAACTAAGCAAAATAGAAAGTCAACTTCAAGCGGCAAGAAGATTATACAACGGAGCAGTAACAACATATAATACAAAAATATCAGTGGTTCCAGACAATATAATTGCAGGAATGTTTGGATTCAAAAATGAAAAATTATTTGAAATTGAAAGTACAGAAGCTAGAGAAAATATTAAATTAGACTTATAAGAAATCTTCTATAAAGGGGTGAAGTAATTGAAATCATTTAACGAAGTATATGAGCAAGTACATAAAGAAAGTTTTGAAGAACTAGAAATATTGAGAAAAAAGTCAAAAAAAAGAATTTTTATAACTTTGCTGGTTGTAGGAGTTTTTATAGCATTTATAGTATTTTTTCTAAATAAGGCTGATATAGGAGAAATTATGTATGGAGGTCAAGCAATTTTTGTGACTACTTTTTGTGCAGCTATTTTTATTATTATAATTACCATTATATGTGCTGCTTCTAAAACAAAATATACGCCAACATTTAAAGAAAAGGTAATTGGTCCATTTATTAAAAATATTGATGAAAATTTACAATATAGACCTAATGAGGGAATTTCATCTGTAATATATAGAATGGGAGAATTCGAGGGATATGATAATTATTATACAGAAGATTTAATAATAGGAAAGTTAGATGAAAAGTATAATTTTCAAATGGCAGAAGTAAAAACAGAAGAAGAATCAACAGATTCAGATGGAGACACGCATACATCAATTGTATTTTATGGGTTATTTGGAAATATTGAATGTGCAAAAAATATTGGAACCAAATTTAAAGTACGTTCAGATAAAGGCATTTTTGGAAAAATGTTCAAAGGAAAGACAAAAGTAGAAATGGATTCTCAAGAATTCGAAAAATATTTTGATGTATATGGAGATAACAAAATAATAGTAATGCAAATATTAACATCTGAAGTAATGTCAACAATGATCGACTTTATACAGCAAAGTAAAATCAAATATGAATTAACAATAAATAAAGACCAAATATACATAAGATTTCATACAGGAGGATTATTTGAACCAAGCTTATTTAAGAATTCATTAGATTACAGCATGCTAAAAAAATATTATGATATATTAGACTTTGTATTTAAAGTAACAAGAGAAATAAATAGTGTAATAGAAAAAACAGATATTTAAATTTTTAAAATATGTAATATTTTTAAGATTTTTCATAAAAACTATTGACAATTGAGTAACCATTCAACTATAATATAGTAGAAAACAGTTGAATGATTACTCAATTGTTGCGTAAAGGAGAATATTTATGGTATGTAAAATTGATATGTGCGATTGTAATGTAATACACGACGAAATTGTAGAAGCAGTAAAAGGACAGATGCCAAAAGAAAAACAAATTGAAGTAATTTCGAATTTCTATAAAATATTTAGTGATTCTACAAAATTAAAAATACTATGGGCATTAAATGTTTCAGAAATGTGTGTATGTGATTTAGCAGTACTCATAAATGTGACAAAATCAGCAATATCACATCAACTAAGAAGCTTAAAAGAAGCAAACTTAGTTAAGTATAGAAAAGAAGGAAAAAACGTATATTATTCATTATCAGATAATTGCGTTAAGGAAATAATTGAAAAAGGTATCATTCACACAATAAATAAAATATAGTATTGGGGGAAAATAGTAATGAAAAAAGGTATAATCAAAATTACAATATGTTCAATATTTTTTATATTAGCAAACATAGTTAAACTTGAATGGTTGCAAATACTATTCTTCTTTGCAAGTTACTTATCAATTGGTTATGAGGTAATCTTTGAAGCATTTGAAGGAATTAAAGAAAAGAAATTCTTAGGAGAAGATTTTTTAATGAGTATTGCAAGCTTAGGAGCATTTGCAACAGGAGAATATCCAGAAGCAATAGCAGTAATGCTATTTTTCCAAGTAGGAGAAATGTTTGAAGAATATGCAGAAAATAAATCTAAAAAATCTATAGAAAGTCTAATGGAATTAAAACCAGATAAAGCATATGTAAAAAGTGGAACAGAAGTTATAGAAAAAACTCCAGAAAAAGTAAAAATTGGGGATATAATTGTAGTAAAACCAGGAGAAAGGGTACCACTAGATGGTATAGTAACAAAAGGAGAGGCTTTAATAGATACATCAGCTTTAACAGGAGAATCAGTTCCTAGAAAAGTAGCAGAAAATTCTGAAATATTAAGTGGAGTAATAAACACAAATGGAGTACTAGAAATAAAAGTTACAAAAGAATTCCAAGAATCTACGCTAAGCAAAATTTTAGACTTAGTAGAAAATGCAGGAGAGAAAAAGGCAACAACAGAAAAATTCATTACAAAATTTGCAAAAGTATATACACCAATTGTAATTATTTTAGCATTATTAATATTTGTAATACCAACAGCAATATTACACAAAGACCTTGCAACTTGGGGATATAGAGCATTATCTTTCTTAGTTGTATCTTGCCCTTGTGCCCTTGTAGTTTCTGTACCACTTAGCTTCTTTGGTGGAATAGGTGGAGCATCAAGAAAAGGTATTTTAATAAAGGGAAGCAATTATCTTGAAATATTATCAAATGTTCAAACAATAGTATTTGATAAAACAGGAACACTAACAAAAGGAAATTTCAGAGTAAAAAGCATAGAAGCAGTAGGAGATAAAGATGAACTACTAAAAATAGCAGCACATGTTGAAAGCTTTTCAAATCACCCAATAGCAAAATCTATACAAGAAAGTTATGTGGAAGAAATAAACAAAGAAATAATTACTGAACATAAAGAGATATCAGGACATGGAGTAACGGCAAAAATTAATGGAAAAACAGTTTATTTAGGAAACAGTAAATTAATGGCAAAACTTGGCATTAATGTGAAAGAAGAAACAAGTTCAGCAACTGTTGTGTATATAGCAATAGATAACCAATATGCAGGAAAAATAGAAATAGCAGATGAACTAAAAGAAGACTCAAAATTAGCAATAGAGAATTTGAAAAAGCAAGGTGTAAAACAAACTGTAATGCTTACAGGAGATAGAAAAGACGTTGGAGAAGATGTAGCAAAACAGTTGGGAATGGATAAAGTATTTACAGAATTATTACCTACAGACAAGGTAGATAAATTACAAGAAATTTTAGATAATAAAAACGGAAAAGTTGCATTTGTTGGGGATGGTTTAAATGATGCACCAGCACTTGCAATGGCAGATGTAGGCATTGCAATGGGAGCATATGGAACAGATGCAGCAATAGAAGCGGCAGATGTGGTTATTATGACAGATGAACCTTCAAAGATTTGTGATGCAATAAAAACTGCAAGAAAAACAATTAAAATATCAAAAGAAAATATTGGTTTTGCAATAACTGTAAAATTAATAACATTGCTACTTGTATTCTTAGGAATAGCAACAATGTGGCAAGCAGTATTTGCAGATGTTGGAGTAACTGTTATTGCAACATTAAATGCATTAAGAACATTAAAAAAATAAGAAATTTTAATTTCTAAAATAATATATTATAAAAATTCTACTAGTATAAAATTATGAAGGCGAAGCGGTTCGAGTGGATGGAGCTAGAAGTCCTAAATGAATTTTATGGAAATAGTTCGCCGTGAGAAAAGGTGCCATAAAAGGCATATAAGACTTCTGCGAACAGGAATTGAGACAAGCAAGCCAAATAAGTTTATACTAGTAGGATTTGAAATATTCAATTTGTTTTGAAAACTTAATATTTACAAAAACATTAAAAGCATTAAAATGCATTTAATGTTTTTGTTAAATCTCAATTACTTTATCTTTTAAATAATTCAAAATTCCACTTTCGGTTTTAAAAGCAAAAACTAATTTGTAAGAAGTAAGTTCTTGAGTTTTCTTTCCAAATTTCTTGTTAATCTCATTTTTTCCGTACTTGCCATCGCCAATAATTGGAAAGCCAGCATGTGCAAGATGTGCTCTTATTTGATGAGTTCTGCCAGAGTATTCTAATAGTACTTCTAAAGTTGAAGTATTATTTTTCCTACAGGTTTCTAAAACCTTATATGATGTAACGATTTTTTTATAGCCTGTTTTAGGCACGTCTGAAATATATACCATAGATTTTTTACTATCTTTAAATAAGTAAGCAACCAATGTATCTGCTTGTTTTTTTGGAATTCCATAAACAATGCATTTATAGTATTTTTTTATTTCCTTTTGTTTGAATTTTTCAAGTAAAATGTTTAATGATTTTTCAGTTTTTGCAAAAAGCACTAGTCCAGTAGTGTTTCTATCTAGCCTGTGGCAAGGTTTAATAAACTCATATTCTTCTTGTAATATTGTTGTTAAACTCTTAGAAGCATCATCTGATACAACTTCAATGCCATTAGTTTTATTAATAACTAAAATATTCTCATCTTCAAATACTTTTTCTATTGAAGGTTTAGAAAAGAGATATTCATCTGCTATAAAAACAGCAATTTCATCATTTTCATAAATGCTTACATTTTCTTTTATGCGTACACCATTAATTTTTATATCCTTTTGCCTAAGAGCTTTATTAAGCATATTAATGGAAAGCTCTGGGAATGAAGCTAAAATAAATGTATTTAATTTCTTATTATTATATTTTTGTGGAACAATTAATTTTCTCATAAAAATCTCCTATGTAAATATTATAAGACATTTTTCAAAATAATGGAATAGGTAGAAGAAATTTACCTTGATATTTTGCATATTATATGATATTATATTGAAAATTAATGGAGGACTAAAAATGGGAAGAACAAAACTTGCAGATAGAGTTTTACCTACATACACAAAGGGTGAAGAAATTTTTAATATGGTATCACATATTGTTGGGGCACCACTTGGAATAGTGGCACTTGTTTTAGGAGTAATTTTCTCAGCAAAACATGGAAATGGATATGGTATAGCCTCAAGTATTGTTTATGGCTTAACTTTAACAACATTATATACAATGTCTAGCATATATCATGGTTTGAAGCCAAATCTTAAAGCAAAAAAAGTTTTTCAAATAATAGATCATTGTTCAATTTTCTTACTTATAGCAGGAACATATACACCATTTGCTTTATGCACACTAAGGGAATATAATGTAGCAACAGGTTGGACAATTTTCGGTATAGTATGGGGACTTGCAATATTGCGGTATAGTATTAAATTCAATAGATTTGAAAGAATTTAAAGTATTTTCTATGATATGCTACTTAGTAATGGGTTGGTGTATTATATTTAGAATTAATGTAATAATAAATAGCCTTGGAGCAGTAGGCTTCTCATTACTACTAGCAGGTGGAATAGTTTATACTGTTGGAGCAATTTTTTATGGGCTTGGTAAAAAGCGTAAATGGATGCATTCAATTTTTCACTTGGGTTGCGTAATTCGGAAGTTTGTTACAATTAATTTGTGTATTAATATATGTAGTATAAAAAAAGTCGCTAAACAGCGACTTTTTACTATTTATATAATGGATATTTTTCACATAAAGCAGTTACTCTAGATTTTACTTCATCTAAATTTTCTTCTTTCACTACCATATCTATTAAATTTGCAAGTTCTATCATATCTTCTTCTTTAAAACCACGAGTTGTTACAGCAGGTGTACCAATTCTAATACCACTTGTAATGCTTGGCTTTTCGGTATCAAATGGAACAGCATTTTTATTTACTGTAATACCAACATCATCAAGTTTTGTTTCTAATGCTTTACCTGTAATGTGTTTGTTACGTAAATCAATTAATATTAAATGGTTATCTGTACCACCAGAAACTAAGTTAAAATCTAATTCTAATAATCTACTTGCTAAAGCTTGAGCATTTTTTATAATTTGTTCTTGGTATGTTTTAAATTCTGGTTCTAGTGCTTCTTTAAAACAAACAGCTTTTCCAGCAATTACATGCATTAACGGTCCACCTTGGTTACCTGGGAAGATTGCTTTATCTATGGCTTGACCATATTTTTCTTTGCAAAGTATTAAGCCACCTCTAGGACCTCTTAAAGTTTTATGTGTAGTAGAAGTAACTACATCTGCATATTCTACTGGGTTTGGATGAAAACCAACTGCAACTAAACCAGCAATATGAGCCATATCAACCATAAAATATGCTCCGAATTTTATCTGCAATTTCCCTAAAACGTTTAAAATCTATAATTCTTGCATAGGCACTAGCTCCTGCTAAAATTAGCTTTGGTTTATGCTCTAAAGCTAAACGTTCAACTTCATCATAATCAATTCTTCCGGTTTCTTCATTTAAACCATAAGGAATAAAATTATATAGTTTTCCAGAAGCGTTTACTTTGCTTCCATGTGTTAAATGACCACCATGTGATAAATTCATTCCTAAAACAGTATCTCCAGGTTGTAATAAAGCTGAATAAACAGCCATGTTAGCTTGTGCACCAGAGTGTGGTTGAACATTGGCATATTCTGCATTAAATAGCTTTTTAACTCTATCTCTAGCTAAATTTTCTATAACATCAACGTATTCACAACCACCATAATATCTATTACCAGGGTACCCCTCGGCATATTTATTTGTTAAATAACTTCCCATAGCTTCCATAACAGCAGGGCTTACAAAGTTTTCAGAAGCAATAAGCTCTATTTTATTTCTTTGTCTATTAAGCTCTTTCATTACTGCATCATAAACTTCAATATCTTCATTCTTTAAATTTTCAAAACTAGGCATAAAAATCAACCAACCTTTCTTCTTGTGACATTATATAACAAAAAAACAGAAAAAGTAAATAGGGCAAAATATAAAACTTGATAATTTTCTATTTACAAAACAAAAAAAATATGATAAAACTACAAGTGAAAAATTGTAAAAAGGAGTGAAAGTATTTTGAAGATAAAAGATGTAAATGAATTACAAAATTATGCATGTAAAATAAGGCAAGGTGTAATTGAAGAGGTATATTGTGCTCAATCAGGACACCCAGGAGGTTCATTATCAATAGCAGAAATACTTGCAGTACTTTATTTTAATCAAATGAATATTGATGAGAAAAATCCAAAAGCAAAGGAAAGAGATAGATTAGTCCTTTCAAAGGGACATACTTCTCCAGCACTATATAGCACTTTAGCTTTAAGAGGTTTTTTCGATACAAAAGAATTAAAGAATTTTAGAAATATAAATAGCAATTTACAAGGTCACCCAGATATGAAAAATATTCCTGGAGTAGATGCCTCAACAGGTTCTTTAGGACAGGGATTATCTATTGCAAATGGAATGGCACTTGCTTCTAAACAAGATAGTGAAGGAGTTAGAGTTTATTGCATTTGTGGTGACGGAGAAATAGAAGAAGGACAAATTTGGGAAGCTGCAATGACATCATCTCATTATAAGCTAGATAATTTATGCTTAATAGTTGATAACAATAATTTGCAAATTGATGGGGCAGTTAGTGATGTTATGAACATTTACCCAATTGATGAAAAATTCAAAAGTTTTGGGTTTGAAGTAATAAATGTAGATGGGCATAACATTCCAGAACTTATTTCAGCTTTTGAACAAGCTAAAAAAGTTAAAGGAAAACCAACAGTAATTATAGCAAACACAATAAAAGGAAAAGGTGTATCTTTTATGGAAAATGAGGCAGGCTGGCATGGAAAAGCACCAAATGAAGAAGAATATAAACAAGCAATGAAAGAATTAGGAGGTGCTGTATAATGGACGAAACAAGAAAAATTGCAACACGCCAAAGTTATGGAGAAGCTTTAGCAGAGCTTGGAGAGAAAAATGAAAATGTAGTAGTTTTTGATAGCGACTTATCAGGAGCAACAAAGACATCAATTTTTGCAAAAAAATTCCCAGAAAGATTTTTTGATATGGGAATTGCAGAACAAGATATGATGAGTACAGCTGCAGGTATGTCTACTTTTGGCAAAATCCCATATGCAAGTACTTTTGCTGTATTTGCAGCAGGAAGAGCATATGACCAAATAAGAAATAGCATATGTTACCCAAAAATGAATGTTAAAATCTGTGCAACACATAGTGGAGTAACAGTAGGAGAAGATGGAGCAACACACCAAATGTTAGAAGATTTAGGACTAATGAGAGGACTTCCCAATATGACAGTTCTATGTACTTCTGATGATACAGAAACTCGTTGGGCAATAGAGGAAATATCTAAAATACAAGGTCCAGTATATGTAAGACTTTGTAGACTAGCTACACCAGTAATATATGATGAAAATCAAAAGTTTGAAATAGGAAAAGCAATTCAAATTGGGGAAGGAACAGATGCAACAATATTTGCAACAGGAGTTGTAGTTTCAGAAGCAATTAAGGCAAAAGAAGAACTTGAAAAACAAGGAATAAATATTAGAGTGGTTGATATTCATACAATAAAACCTATAGATAAAGAAATGATAGTGAAATGTGCAAAAGAAACTAAAAAGCTAATTTCAATAGAAGACCATAGCATAATAAATGGTCTAGGAACAGCAATTGCAGATGTTTTAACAGAAGAATATCCATGCAAACTTATAAAACTTGGAGTAAAAGACGAATTTGGAAGATCTGGTAAAGCAACTGAACTCTTGGAACATTATGGTTTAACTGCAAAACATATTGAGGAGGCTATTCTAAAATAGCTAAAATAAAGGAGGAAACTAATGAGAAGTAAAGGAATTACATTAATAGCATTAATAATTACAGTAATTGTACTGCTAATATTAACAGGAATCTCTATAGGAGCAATAAGTAGAGCAAAGATATTTGATTCGGCTAAAAATGTAACAAACAAAACAGAAAAACAAATTGATGAACATGAACAAACTGTAAATGAAGTTAGAGATATGATATAAAATATTAAGTTGAAATATGTCAAATTTATGACATTTTATAAAATAAATGCTTTTTTATTGCAATTTTAACAATTTATTATTATAATAAAAGGGTAAAATATCATTAAAAAAATGAGGGGAAGAAATGATAGAATTTAAAAACGTATCAAAAACGTATTCAACAGGAACAGAAGCTGTACATGATGCAAGCTTTAAGATAGACAAGGGTGATTTTGCATTTTTAGTTGGACAATCAGGCTCAGGAAAATCAACACTTATAAAACTTATACTAAAAGAAGAAGAACCATCAAGTGGTACAATTATTATTAATGGTAAAGACACTACATTTTTAAAACCAAAACGTGTACCATATTTAAGAAGAAGTATGGGAGTTGTATTCCAAGACTTTAGACTTTTATCAGACAAAACAGTATATGATAATGTTGCATTTGCGATGAACATAGTAAAAGCAACACCAAGGCATATAAGAAGACAAGTACCAATGGTACTTTCATTGGTAGGTTTAAGTGGAAAAGCAAAAGCATATCCAGATGAATTATCTGGAGGAGAGCAACAAAGAGTTGCACTTGCTAGAGCATTAGTTAATAACCCATCAATGATAATTGCAGATGAGCCAACAGGAAACCTAGACCCAGAAACAGCTTGGGACATTATGATGCTTTTAAATGAAATTAACCTAAGGGGAACAACAGTGGTAATTGCAACACACGCAAAAGATATAGTAGATAGAATGAAAAAAAGAGTTATTGAGATTGAAAAGGGCGTTATAGTAAGAGATGATAGAAAAGGTGGTTATAACAAGTGAAGTATAATATAATAGGATATTTCCTTAGCGAAGGATTTAGAAATGTATTTAAAAACAAAAAATCTACAATTTCATGTTTAGGAATAATGTGCGTTACGATGCTTATGTTTGGTGTATTTTTCGCAATAGGAAAAAATATAACACATATCGTAAGTAATCTAGAAGATGCACAAGCAATAAGGGTAAACATACAAAATGATACATCCGAAGAAGATGTAGTTAAAATGAAGGATCAAATATTAGCAATTGATGGTGTGGCAGATGCAAAAAGAAAAACAAAACAAGATGCTTTTAATGAAATGAAAAATAAACTAGAAGGATACACTTCATCAATGGAAGGAATTGAACCAGATTTCTTATTTGATTCTTATATAGTGACATTAACAGATTTAGACATGAATGATAGTGTTCAAGAACAAATAAGCAAACTACCACATTTTAGAAGTATTACAAGTAGTAATCAAACAATCAATACATTATCAACAGTTGGAAAATGGATAAGAATTTTTACAGGAACAATTTTGGTTGTACTTATATTAATATCAATATTTATTATTGCAAATACAATTAAACTAACAGTTCATGCAAGAAGAAAAGAAATATCAATTATGAAGTATGTTGGAGCTACAAATAGTTTCATACGAGCACCATTCATGATTGAGGGTGTAATTATAGGAATTATGTCTAGTGCAATATCACTTGGAATTGTAGGTGCGCTATATAATTGGGGAACAATAAAAATGGCACAATCAGAAACAATACAAAAAATTGGTGTTAATATGTTACAATTTAAAGACTTATTCTCAAGTATATTAATAGTATATATTATTTTAGGCGTAGGAATAGGAATTATAGGAAGTAGAATTTCAATGAGAAAATATTTAGACGTTTAAAAAGAAAGGAATTAAAAGTGAAAAAAACATGCATTACTGTAATTACAATTTTAACCATCTTAAACTTTAGTACAATAGTGCACGCTGTTGATTCTGAAATAACAGAAAATCAAAATGAAAACAATCAAAACCTAGAACAAAGAAGAATTGAACTAAGACAAAAAATAGAAGCAGAAGGTAAAAACCTAGAAAACATTAGCGTAGAACTCACAAAGAATCTTGAAGAAATAAACAAACTAGATGAAAATATATATGAATATGAAGAACAAGTAAAATCCATATCTGCAAGCTTACAAAATGTTGAAAAACAAATAAAAGAGGCAGAAACATACCTTACAACATTTGAAATAAGATATAATCATCAAAAAGAACTACTGCAAAAAAGAATTGCATATTGGTATGAAGCAGGTTCTACAAGGTATTTGGATGTTTTATTAAACTCAAAAAGTATATTAGATTTTATAGACAACTACTATTTGATAGGTGAAGTTGTTGAATATGATAATAATTTGCTTAAGAGTATTGAAAAACAAAAAAAACAAATAGAAAATATAAAAGAAGCATTAAGTATTAACAAAGAAAACTTAAAGGTAATTAAAGCAGAACAAAAAAAAGTTGCAGTTTCTTTAGAAAATGCAAAAGTAGTAAGAAGCAGTTATATAAATAGTTTAACAAATGATGAAATAGAAACAAGAAAAAGAATTGAGCTATACCAAAGTGAACTGGATTTAGTAGATCTAGAAATACTAATGACAGCACTTGAAAATACAGATACAACAAGATATGTAGGTGGAACATTTGCATGGCCAGCACCAGGATATTATACAATAACATCTCCATATAGTATGAGATTACATCCAATAATAAAAGTGTATAGACTTCATACGGGAATGGATATAGGGGCACCAATGGGAAGTTATGCAATAGCTGCAAATGACGGAATAGTCACTAAAGCAACATACTCATACTCATATGGTAATATGGTTATGATAGACCATGGAGGAGGAGTTTCAACACTATATGCTCATGGCTCAGAGATACTTGTGAGTGTTGGAGATACAGTAAAAAGAGGAGATCCAATTTTAAAGGTGGGATCAACTGGTTGGTCAACAGGACCACACTTACACTTTGAAATTATTATAAATGGAAATACTATAGATCCATATCCATTTGTAACAAGAGAAGCAACACAAGAAAGTGAAACAACACAAACAAATGAAGGACAACAATAAACAAAAAAGGAAGGGAATTTGTATGTTAAAGAAATTTTTAAAAGCATTTGGTATAATAGCTTTAGTTTCAATTATAGTTTTATCAGGGAATATTATGGTTGCATTTGCAGTATCACAGTCTGATTTGGATAATATTAACGACCAAATAGATAAAACTAAAGACAACATAACAGTATTAGAGGAAAAGCTTTCAGGAGTAATGAAACAAATACAATCATTAAATGCTGAAATTGCAGAATATGAAAATGATATTGCAGACTTAGATACTCAAATTGATAGCTTAAATGCACAAATAAGCGAGGCAGAAATAGGAATTAAAGATGCAGAGGAAAAATACAATCATCAATTAGAACTATTAAAAACAAGAATAGCTGCATTATATGAAGCAGGAGATACAACTTATTTAGATGTATTGCTTTCTTCAAAAAGTATAACGGATTTTATAGATAAATATTATACTATATCTGAAATACTTGAAAGCGATAAAAACCTTATGGGACAAATGGAAGATACAAAAACAAAGCTAGAAGAATCAAAACAAGTTTTAGAAACAGGAAAAGAGCAAATTGAAGCTTTAAAGAAAAGTAAAGTAGATACAGCAAATTCTTTAAAACAATCACAAGCTGTAAAACAAACATATGTAGATCAACTAAATGATGAGGAAAAAGCATTAGAAGAAGATCTAGAGCAATTTGAACGAGATAAAAAAGAAATTCAAGATGAGTTAAGACGTATTGCAATTGAGAATAATGGTGGAAAGGAAGTTATTCCAGGGGATCCAACTAGTGCAGGATACATATTTCCAGTAGAAGATTGTGGATTTTACAGTATTAATAGAAAATACTATCCATCATACCCAGGACACACAGGTACAGATATTAATATAGGTGTTTATGGCAAAAGGGTACTTGCTGTTAAAGCAGGAACAGTTGTTACTTCAACAGCATTAAGAAATTCTTATGGAGAGTATAGAAGCTATGGAGAATATATAGTAATAGATCACCATGATGGTACAATGACCCTTTATGGACATATGTCTCCAAACTCAAGAACAGTTTCTAAGGGCGACGAAGTTACACAAGGACAGGTAATTGGAGTTGTAGGAACTACAGGTAATTCAACAGGTTACCACTTACACTTTGAAGTTAGAATAAATGGTAGATGTGTAAACCCATTACCATATTTACAATAATAATATTAAAAATTTAGAATAGAATATTAACAAAAGAATAAAGGCGAGCAGCTATTAATAAGCTCGCCTAATTTAGAGAATTTAGGAGGAAAATAATGGAAAACAACAAGGCAAATAAAGTTTATAAAGTTGTAATGTTAATACTTATAACTGCAATAGTAACATTTATGATTACATCAATAGGGATGTATAATTATTTTGTGAAGACAAACCAAGGCAGAATAGCGGTTGTAGAAAGCATAGAAAAAAACGGAGACGATTATTCAATGCTAAATGCTAAACTGCAAATAGTTAAAGATTACTTGAACGATAACTATATTGGAGAACTTAATTTGGATCAAATGATTGAGGGAGCAATTAAAGGCTATGTTGAAGGAGTTGGAGACGATTATACAGAGTATTTGTCAAAAGATGAATATGAAGAACTAATTGTAAATGTTACTGGCGACTTTGTAGGAATAGGTGTATATATTTATAAAGATCAAGATGGCAATTTAATAGTGCTTGCACCTATGGAAAATTCACCATCAGAGGAAGCAGGAATTGAAGCAGGAGATAGAATTTTAGCAATTGATGGAGAAAATTGCAATGAAATGGATATAAATGTAGCTTCATCTAAAATAAAAGGAGAAGCTGGAAGTACAGTAGAATTAGAAATTCAAAGAGGTACAGAGACACTTAAGAAAACAGTTACAAGAAGAACTGTAGAAATTAGTGATAGTGCTTCTAAAATATTAGATGGAAATATAGGCTATATAGTACTTTCAACATTTGATACAGACTGTTCAAAGAAAATAAAAAAATATATGGAAGAATTCCAAAGTAAAGGAATAAACTCTGTAATTTTAGATTTAAGAAATAATACTGGGGGAGTAGTAGAGGAAGCTGTAAAAATTTCTGAATTGTTTATTGATAAAGGAAATACAGTATTACGTTCATATAATAAGACAGAAAAGGAAACAATAATAAAATCTAGTAGTGGTAAATATAAAGATATAAATCTTGTAGTTCTAGTTAATGATTATTCAGCAAGTGCAAGCGAAATCGTTACAGCGGCATTAAAAGATAATAAAGCAGCAACTATTGTTGGAATAAGAACTTATGGAAAAGGCGTAATGCAAGAGATACAACCATTATTTGATGGGGCAATAAAAATTACAATAGAGGAATTTAAAACACCAAATGGGGATAAAATAAACAAAGTAGGCATAAAACCGGATGTAGAAATTGAAATTGACAAAGATTCAAATGAAGATCTTCAACTACAAAAAGCAATTGAAATATTAAAATAAGAGAGGAATATATGAGTTTAGAAAAAAAACAGGCAATACGCTTTCATACAATGGCAATAATATTAATAATAATTTTTTGCATGGCAATAACACCAAAAACTTTACAAAATGATACTTTTTATACAATAAAAATTGGTGAGTATATTTTAGAAAATGGCATAACAATGCAAGAGCCATTTTCTTGGCATAAGAATTTAGAATATACATTCCCACATTGGGCATATGATGTATTTATTTATTCAATATACAACATAGGTGGAATGACAGGTATTTATATTTCAACAATAATACTTGCATCAATTTTAGGTATGCTACTATATGCCGTAAATGTAAAACTTGCTAAGAACAAAATAATATCATTTGTGTTAACTATTGGAACAATGTATTTAATGAAACAATATATATGTGCAAGAGCACAGCTTGTAACATTTATATTATTCATATTAACAATATATTTTATTGAACGATTTTTAGAAACTAAGAAGATAAGGTATGCAATAGGATTAGTTGTAATTCCAATATTGATTGCAAATTTACATGTAGCAACATTTTATTTTTACTTCATTTTGTACTTGCCATATATTGCCGAATTTGTATTATACATTTTTGCATATGCAAATGTAATAATAAGTGGAGCAAAGGTTGATTCTATAAGAAAGAAAATACAAAATCAAGGTGCGACAGAGGAATTACTTGAAAAACTTCAAAAGGCAGAGGAAAAACATAAGAGACTAAAAGAAAAAGAAGATAATAGAATTGAAAAACCATACAAAATAAAAATGACATATCATGACAGTATAAAAATTTTAATAATAATAATGCTAATATGTTTGCTTACAGGATTCCTAACGCCACTTGGAACAACACCATACACATATTTAATAAAAACAATGCAAGGTATTAGTACAAAAAATATAAACGAACATTTACCAACAGTACTTGCTGAAAATAAAAAATTATTAATAACATTTGCTGTATATATTGCAATAGTTGCATTTACAAAAATTAAAGTAAAACTATCAGATATATTCTTACTTGGGGGATTAGGTCTTTTGGCAATACTTTCAAGAAGACAAGCATCTATGTTCTATTTAATACGGAGTAATTCCATTAAATAGAATGTTAGTTCAGTTAGATTTAGAATACAATAAAGAAATTATAAAAAAAATAGAGAAAAAAACTTCAACATTTTTAGGAATTGCCATAATTTCAGCAATAGTAATTACAATTGCAATATTCCAATATAAACCACATAAAGATGATGCATATATTGATGAAAGCTCATACCCAGTACAAGCTACAGAATGGATGAAGGAAAACTTGAATTTCGAAGAAGTAAAATTATACAATGAGTATAACTATGGTAGTTATTTAATTTACCAAAATGTACCGGTATTTATAGACTCAAGATGTGATTTGTATTTGCCAGAATTTAATGAAAATGTATATGTTTTTAGAGACTTTTTAAATATGAATAATATGAACATAACAAATATGGAAGAAAAAATAGATGAATACGGATTTACTCATTTTATAGTTTCAAATGGAGTGAGAATGAAAATGTATTTAGACTTAAAACAAGATGAATATAAAAAAATATATCCAACAGAGGAAATTGAAGATAACAACTTCTCAATTTATGAAAGGATAAAATAATATGAAAAAAAGACTTGGAATAATTGCTGTAGGTGTAATAGTAGATCAAATATTGAAATTAATAATTTTTAATACAATTGGAGCATCAGGACAAACAATAAATTTAATACCAGGTATATTACAGCTTACTTATGTTGAAAATACTGGTGCTGCATTTGGATTTTTTAATGCAAGATTGTTTCTAATAATATTTGATATATTAATAATGTTTTTCATAATAAAAATATTATTAGACAAGAAATATCCTTTAAATGATAAAACTAAAACTGGATTATGCTTAATAATTGCAGGTGGAATAGGGAACCTAATAGATAGAATTTTTAGAGGATTTGTTATCGATTATATAGATATAACACAAATTATAGATTATCCAGTATTTAACTTTGCAGACATTTTGGTAGTTGTTGGTGTAATATTAATAATTGCTACAATAATTGTAAATACAGTAAAAAGTCAGGAGAGCATAAATGAAAACGTATAAAGTAGAAGAGATAGGAAGGCTAGATAAAGTAGTGAGTAATCTAGAACAAAATATGTCTCGAGAAACAATACAAAGAATGATAAAAACAGGGAAAATTCTTGTAAACAATAAACAAGAAAAGGCATCATTCAAAACTACAGTAGGAGATTTAATAACTTTAGAAGAAGAAATACCTGAAGAAATAGAGCTAAAACCACAAGAAATGCCACTAGATATTATTTATGAAGATGATGATATGCTTGTAATAAACAAAGAAAAAGGTATAGTTGTGCACCCAGGAAATGGCAACCCAGATGGAACACTTGCAAATGCAGTAATGGCAAAATGCAAAGGCTCTTTATCAGGAATAGGCGGAAGGATAAGACCGGGAATAGTTCATAGAATAGATAAAGATACTTCAGGTTTAATAATAGTTGCAAAAAATGATACAGCACATATAAATTTAAGCAAACAAATACAAGATAGAAAAGTAAAGAAAACCTATATAGCCTTAGTAAGGGGCGTTATAAAGGAAAATGAAGCAACAATTAATATGCCAATAGGTAGAAGCAGTAAAGATAGAAAAAAGATGGCTGTAACAAAAGATGGCAAAGAAGCAATAACACACTTTAAAGTGTTAAAAAGATATAATGGTTTTACTTTATTAGAAGTAAAAATAGAAACAGGAAGAACACATCAAATTAGAGTACATCTATCTGAAATTGGATACCCAATAGTTGGAGATGAAGTATATTCAAATGGAAAAAATCCATTTGGAGTAAAAGGTCAAATGCTACATGCAGAAAAGTTAGAACTAAAGCATCCAAGAACAGGTAAAGATTTAACATTTGAGGCACCTGTGCCAAAATACTTTGCAAATATAATAAATCAATTAGAAAAGGAATAAATATGGAGGAAATTAGATTACAAAAATACTTAGCAGAAGCTGGAGTTGCATCAAGAAGAAAGAGTGAAGAATATATAACTCGGTGGTAGAGTAAAGGTTAATGGAAAGTTAGTTACAGAGCTTGGAACAAAAGTAGATCCAGAAAAAGATAAAGTAGAAGTTGATGGAGTACTTTTGGAAAAGCCAAAAGATACTCATACATATATTTTACTTAATAAACCAATAGACTGTGTAACAACAGCAAAAGACCAGTTTGGAAGGCAAACAGTTTTAGATTTAGTAAAAACAAATAAAAGATTAGTACCAGTTGGAAGGTTAGATATGTACACATCAGGAGCACTAATACTTACAGATGACGGAGATTTTGTATATAAAATAACACATCCAAAACACGAAATTACAAAAACATACACTGTAACCTTAAAGGGAATTGTAACAAAAGAAGATGTGCAAAAACTTGAAAATGGTGTGGATATAGGAGACTTTGTAACAAGCAAGGCAAAGGTAAGAATATTAAAAACAGATGAAGAACAAAACAAATCAAGACTTGAAATAACAATACATGAGGGAAAGAATAGACAAGTAAGAAGAATGTGTGAGGCAATAGATAGAAAGGTACTTGCACTTCATAGAAGCAAAATTGGTAATATAGGTGTAAAAGACCTAAAATTAGGTACGTGGAGATACCTAAAACAAATAGAAGTTGACGAATTGTTAAAAAATTGATAAAATATATATGTAGGAGGGGTTTTTATGGTATCAGATGAAGAAATTAAAACCAATGTATCTCCATTCGCAATGAGAGAAGGAGAAATAAAAACTTTTGATGGAAAAGATGGATATGTTTCAATAAACCAAATAATTAATAAAATCAATATTGGACATATAACAGATATTCATTTCCAAATATTAGAATTAGTAAACGAGTTTGAGTTTATAACCTCAAGACAAATATTTCAAATACTAGAGGCAAGAGGGGTTGATATAAAGTCACAAGATAAACTAAATAATAAATTAGAACAATTAATAAAAACTAAAATTCTTACAAGATACTATTTTACAGCAGAAGATGGAAAGGGAATTTACAGAATTTATTCATTGGAAAAAATGGGAAAATACCTTTTAAACTCAAGAGGTGTTGAATGTAAATGGCAACCAACAGATAACACAAAACCAGTTGCAATGATAAAGAAAAGACTTGCTGGAAACCAAGTGATAGTATCATATTTAAGAAAAGTAAAAGCATTTGATAGCTATACAGTAAAACCAGTTTTAAATGGAAAACAAACAGGGAAAGTATTCAAATTACATGCAGGAATTAAAGTAACAAAAGCAGGAAAATCTGCAAGTTTAATATTTGAAGCAGTAAGAAGAGAAGAAGACTGGGAAAAGAAATTAATAGACAGAATGAAATTACTAAAAGACTTCTATGAAAACTTTGTAACATTTGATTCTGGCTATGATATTAAACCACAACTAGTATTATTATGCGAAGATGATAAACACACAGTAGAGGCTTTTAAAACAATTGTTACAAATAAACTTGAAATATCAAATGCAAATATATACTTTACAACAGACTTGAAACAAAATTTACCAAGTTTAACCAATTCATTAACAGAGTTTGTACTAGATGAAGAAACAGGTAAATATAAAATTCAAGAATTAAATTTAAAAATTTTAGAGTAAAAAATAAAAAAGCGACTTTTAAGTAGTCGCTTTATTTTTTTATTTTTTTTTCTTTTCACCTAAGTTAAAACTAACTGCATCTTCATTATTAAATAATACACTAGAATCTGTTGTGTCAGTTTGAATTGGGTCAATTTCAACATCCTCATTATCGAAGTCAATATAATTTGGATTAAACTTATTCTTCTTAACCTTTTTAGTTTCTTCATGTGCAATACCACTATTAAACTTATCAAAGTTGTATTCCTTAAGTTTATGAGGCTCTTTATATTTAGACTCTAAGAAATCTAATGTTCCATAGTTTACAACGTTTTTGCCTTTACTATCTTTCATTTTGTAAATACATGTTTTAAACTTCAAACCTTGTATTTTTGCAACTGACATAATGTCTTTCCAACTCCAGTTTATACCATCAATTTTGTCTGGTGTATAACTATTAGATGCAGACCATTCACGTCTTTGTCCAAATTCTTTTTCCCACCATGCATATTCTTCTGGAGTACAATTACCAAATGTAATTTTTGTTGGGCAGTTAGATAAAAGTGTTTGCATAAATGGACTAGATGCACCACCTAAGCTAGATAGTGTAGGTACAGCAAGTATTGTTCCGACTCTATATTTTCTATATAATGTAACCATATCAGAGAAGAATGGACTTGCATATTTATCGAATTCATCAACATATAAGAAGTATGGAATTCTTGTTTTATCTGAACCAGGTCTACCTTCAACAGCACACATAAGTAGTGTTAAGAAGAAACGACCAAATCCTGCATGTGCAGTACCACCAATATCTGCAGGTCTTGTACATAATAATACAACTTCGCCATCTTGTAATACTTTATTAAAGTCTAAGTTATTTGTTCTGTTACAAATTATATCCCTTACACTTCCAGCCCTTAATAAATTTTCAAGTTCAGCTGTAGCGAAGTGAACATATCTTTCCATATCTTTACGCCCAGTAGAATCTTTATAAAAGTGTTGCTCAAAGTATGCAAGTTGGAATTTATATTTTTCCACTAAATCTGGTTCTTTCTTTAAGTCTTCGCATAAGTCTTCTACTAAGTCAAAGTTTGTTAAACATTCCAAAACATCTTCTAGGTTAGGTAAGTCACCATTATGGCGTCTTGGATATAATTCACCTAAGAATACACATATATTTTGAATTGCTTGGTAAGCTAAGTCTTTCATATATGCAAGTTCAGCTGTAGCACTTGCAGCATTGTATAAACCTTCTATTGTTAAAGCAATCATTAAACCTGCAAGAGATGGAGTAGGTAATGTAAATGGGTTTAGACCAATTGATGTTGAATCAAGAGGGTCGATAACATGTACTGGAATACCAAAGTTTTTAGCAACATCTGCAATTTTATAAGTTTGATCTGGGTCTGGTGTAACAGATGCTAAACCTAAGTTTTTATAAACTATAGTACCATCAGACATTGTTCCATAAATTAATTTACTCATAGCAGTTTTGTATGCTTTTTCTCTGCCTTCAGCAGGTGTAATCATGCTAAGATTAAAATGGCTATTCAAATATTCTTTACCATATGGGCAATTTAAAACAGCCAAGCCATTTTTAAGTGCATTGTAGCCCATTTCTTTTGAAGTTTCATTAAAGAAATACTTTTTCTCTAAATCTCTAGCCATCATAGGTTCCATAACTAAAGCAGATTTTCCTGTACCAGAAGGACCAACTATTAAAGTTGTTTCATATCTTCTTTTTTCAAGTAGCTTAACAGGTTTACCTGTAGATCTATCTGTACATAAGGTTATTTCATAACTATATGGCCCAACACTATCTGGTGGGTTTGTAATATCAATACCACCAAAGTCCAAAATAGAATCCTTGTAAGAGTTTGGGAATATTGGGTCATTAATCTTTTTATATAACCAGAAGAACAATTTATAAAATGTTGTTAAGATTATATAAATAGGTGTTAATGAAAGTGCTCTTTTTGTAGCCTTAGCAAAACCTGCAAGTAATGCATTTGAGTTAGGTACAGAAAGTACACCAATCCAAGCCAATCTATTTAACCATTGTATAACCATTGAAATTCCAATTATATAGAATGCAACCCAGAAAGCATAAAAGTAAGAAATTTTACTTTTATCTGATTTTGAAAATTTTGAAGGGATTGCAAATGCATAAGCAAACACAGGGCATGCTAATGCCAAAGTATATCTAATTGGTCCCCAATAACTAACCGACATTCCTGTGAAGCATAAAAAAAGTAGCTCTACAATTCTATCTACTAATATATATGCGGTTAATAAAGTAAGGATATATGTAAAAAATGTGTTTCTATCTGTTTTTAAAACCTTTAAAAATTTATCTAATAATTTCACTGTTTGTTCCTCCAAACCTAATATATCTATACATATATATTATCCTATAAAACACGAAAAAAAACAAGTCTTTTTAGTAATTTTATTACAAAAATTACCATAAAATTGTAGTAATTATATGGAATGGAGGCTGATTTTTGAAAAATAATAAGCAAAGCTTTATGCAAGGCGTAATGGTACTCATGTTATCCCAGATAATTATTAAGATAATGGGGTTAGTATATAAAATATATTTAACAAATAAAAGTGGCTTTGGAGATACAGGAAATGCCATATTTTCAGCAGGTTTTCAAGTGTATGCTATGTTTTTGGCAATATCATCAATAGGTGTTCCAAATGCAATATCTCAGTTAATATCAGCAAAAGTAGCAGTAGGAGATAACAAAGGGGCATATAGAACATTTAAAATTGCAATATCTATTTTTGGTTTAGTAGGATTTTTAGGAACAGTCATTTTGTTCTCAAATGCAAAGCTAATTTCTAATGTGTATTTAGGAATACCAGAAGCTGAAATGACTATAATAGCACTAGCACCATCAGTTTTTATAGTGTCTATTTTAGCTGTATTTAGGGGCTATTTTAATGGTAGAGAAAGAATAAAAGTTACTGCAAATTCTCAAAGCTTAGAGCAAATTTTAAAAACAATTTTTACATTTGCTATTGTAGAAATATTTTCATATGTTTCAAAAAACAATACAAGTATGATGGTTGCAGGAGCAGCAGTTGCAAGTACTTTATCTACCTTTTTTAGTTTTGGATATTTATACATATCATATATAAAGAACAAAAGAGAAATATGGAAAGATGTTCTAACATCAACTGAATATGAAAAAGAATGCATATCAAAAATAATTAGAAACATATTAAGCATATTTTTCCCAATAGCACTAACATCACTTCTAGGTTCTTGTAATAGAAGTATAGATGCATTTACAATAGTAAATACTATTAGCAAATTTATGACAACAGAAGATGCAAAATTTCAATATGGAATATTAACAGGCAAAGTTGAAGGTTTAATTGTATTACCATATTCATTTAATATTGCATTTGCAACAACGCTAATACCTTCAATTGCAGCATCTCAAGCAACTGGGGAGATAAATAAGGCAATTCAAAGAATAAAATTTTCAATACTTGCAACAATATTAATAGCATTGCCGTGTACAGGTGTATTTTTCATTTTTGCAGATCCAATACTTAAATTATTGTTTCCAAATGCATATTTAGGCAAAACAATGTTAAAACTATGTTCATTAAGTATAGTATTTGTTGCAATAACTCAAACAATAGGTGGAGTTTTGCAAGGATTAAAAAAGGTGAAAGAACCAGCAATTGCAATTGGAACAGGAGCAATTGTAAAACTTGTATTAAACCTTATCTTATTACCTATTGAAGGTTTAAATATAAATGGGGCAATAATTGCAACAATTGCAAGTCATATAGTAGTGTTTAGCATAAGCTTTTATTATTTAAAGAAATATGTTAGCATAAATTTTGGCATTATTAAATTTATAATAAAACCAATACTTGCAACAGTGGGGATGATTATAACGGCATATTTAATATATACAAGATTTTTGAATATCAATTCACAAAACATAAGACTTATAATATCTTTATTTAGTGGCATGGGAATATATATTATGTTAATCACAAAGCTTAAAATACTATCAAATGATGAAATTTGCATGTTACCATATGGAAATAAATTTATAAAAACAAAAAGAGCTAAAATATAGTAAAATAGCGGGTTGTAGAGCCTGCAAAAGCTGAAAGTATTGAAAACAAAAGAAAAATCAAAGAAACATCAACAAAAAAAAGAAGGATTTTAGCTAAATATGGCGAATTATCTAATTAGTAGATGTGATTTCTACATCAATACAAACTTTATAGGAGGTAGTTTTAAATGAACAAAGCTGAATTAATCGCAGCAATAGCTGCAAAAACAGGAGATACTAAAAAAGGAGCAGAAGCATCTGTAAACGCATTCGTAGATGTAGTAACAGAAGCATTAACAGAAGGAGATAAAGTTCAACTAGTTGGATTTGGTTCTTTTGAAGTAAGAAAAAGAGCAGCTAGAAAAGGAAGAAACCCACAAACTAAGGAAGAAATCAAAATACCTGCATCAAAAGCTCCAGTATTCAAAGCTGGTAAAGCTCTTAAAGATTTAGTAAACAAAAAATAAGGTTTATATAAATTAAGAAAGCGACCTAAAATTAAGGTCGCTTTTTCAATAACTAAAAAGGAGAACCTATATGGAACAGATTTTTTCAGTAAAGAATATAGTTATATATTTAATCTTAATAAATATAATTGCATTTTTGGCAATGTATATAGATAAAAGAAAAGCAAAAAAAGGTAAAAGAAGAATTCCAGAAAAAACATTATTTATACTTGTAGGGCTAGGTGGAGGAATAGGAGGAATTCTTGCAATGTACCTATTTAGACATAAAACAAAGAAAACAAGATTTGTAATAGGCTTCCCGGCCATACTAATATTTGAAGTTTTAGTAGTTATAGCAATACTTGTAGCCAACAAATAGCAAACAAAATTGCTGTGCACATAAAATGAAAAAATAAAAAAACAAGTAGACAAAGAAATATTAAAAGACAAAAAACGACAAAAACAGAACGTTACAACACGAGTTATTCACAGAGTTATCCACAGTATCCACAGGCAAAAAATAAAATAGACACAAGGTAACATAAAATAAAAACAAAGCAAAAAATGAAAATCTAATGGTAAAAAATCTAAAAAACTATTGATAATACGAAGAAAATAGTATAAAATATATGTCGTTAATGAAAGGAAAGTGATGTAGCAATGGAAAAATCAATGGATAAGATTGTTAATTTATGTAAGAGTAGAGGATATATATACCCAGGGTCTGAGATTTATGGGGGACTTGCTAATTCTTGGGACTATGGTCCTTTGGGAGTAGAGTTTAAGAATAATGTTAAAAAAGCATGGATGAAGAAGTTTATTCAAGAGAATAAATATAATGTTGGACTAGATGCTGCAATATTAATGAACCCAGAAACTTGGGTTGCTTCAGGACATGTTGGAGGTTTTAGTGATCCTCTTATAGACTGCAAAGAATGTAAAACAAGACATAGAGCAGATAAGTTGATAGAAGACTGGCTAAAAGAAAACAACAAGGAAGAAGTTGTAGATGGTTGGTCAGATGAAAAAATGGTAGATTTTATACATGATAATAACATTAAATGCCCAGATTGTGGTGCAAGTAATTTCACACCAATTAGAAAATTCAATTTAATGTTTAAAACATTCCAAGGAGTAACGGAAGATACAAAATCTGAGTTATATTTAAGACCAGAAACAGCGCAAGGAATATTTGTAAACTTTAAAAATGTATTAAGAACAACAAGAAGAAAACTTCCAATGGGAATTGGTCAGGTAGGTAAATCATTTAGAAATGAAATAACACCAGGAAACTTCTTATTTAGAATTCGTGAATTTGAACAAATGGAATTAGAGTTCTTTTGCAAACCAGGAACAGATATGGAATGGTTTAAATATTGGAGAGCATTCTGTAAGGACTGGCTTTTAAGCTTAGGAATGAAAGAAGAAAGTTTACGACTAAGAGACCATTCACCAGAAGAATTATGCTTCTACAGTAAAGGAACAACAGATATAGAATTTAAGTTCCCATTTGGTTGGGGAGAATTATGGGGAATAGCAGATAGAACAGACTATGACCTAAAACAACATATGGAACATTCAAAAGAAGACTTTACATATTTAGACCAAGAAACAGGAGAAAAATTCGTTCCATACTGTGTAGAGCCATCATTAGGCTGTGATAGAGTTGCACTTGCATTCCTTTGCAATGCTTATGATGAAGAAGAAATTGCAGAAGGAGATGTAAGAACAGTATTACACTTACACCCAGCACTAGCACCTTATAAAGTAGCGGTTTTACCACTATCTAAAAAACTTTCAGCAAAAGCAGAAGAAATATATGCAAACCTATCAAAGAAATACATGTGTGAATATGATGAAGCAGGAAGCATAGGAAAGAGATATAGAAGAGAAGACGAAATAGGAACACCATATTGCATAACAATCGACTTCGAAACAGAAAACGACAATTCAGTAACAATAAGAGACAGAGACACAATGGAACAAGTAAGAGTAAAAATAGATGACTTAGAAAAATGGATAGATGAAAAAATAGCATTTTAAAGTATAATATAAAAGCAAAGAGCCTTAAACAACAAAGGCTCTTTGTTTGCAATTAAAGTGAATTTTCTAAAGAGTCTATTATTTTAGAAATAACTGTTTTGTTATCCATTTTGGAATGTATAACTGTTAGAATATAAACATTAGAATTAATAATGACATAAATAACCTTGTGACTTCTAAAAATTATCTGACGAATATGTAAATCATTAGAAAATAAATGCAATTGTTTGCCTAAATAAGGCATTTGCTCTAGAATTTCAATATATTCTATTAACTTGAGAAAGTAGTTCTTAATAGTGGTTTGAGAATCTAGTCGAGCAGTATTTATAAACTCCATTACATCTTCTTTAGCTGGTTTTGTCCAGATTAGCATTTTAAAATCAACTCTTTCATTTCATCATTTGTAATAACATCGCCATTTTCAATGGCTTTCAAACCTTCATGAACTTTGCAGTAAATCAAAAAATCATTTAAAGTATTTTGATTAGATGAATAACTTTTCAAATTTGTTATGGGTTTTATTAATTTTTGTTTTTCTTTCACAGCACATCACTTCCTTATAAAATATTTAAGAAGTAACAGTGCTCATAAATACTACATGCTAATAGTATAACAAACCAGACTACAAATATCAACCAATTAGTAAAAAATATTAAAAAATTCTCTTGAAATTTATTTCAAAATATGATTTAATACTAAACGTAATTGGGAGAAGAAGCTTAAATACTATTTAAAATTTAATTAATAAGAAAGACTAGCCAAACGCAGGAGTTTTGTATTTAGAGAAAATCGAAGACCCCCGGAACGCTTCGTTAGGCATCTCCATCGTGGGTTCGATTTTAAATAAATACAAAAGCTCCGATGAGATTTGTCGAACTTTTATATAGGAAATTTGAATAGTAACAAATTTTACAAAAACTTTTGAAAAAAGTATTGACATTTTTTAAATATGATATATAATACTACCAAACAAAGGTTTGAAATAAATTAGGAGGAATTTTATGAGTACAGATAATTTAGAAAAGAAAAAGGCATTAGAAGCAGCATTAGGACAAATTGAAAAACAATTCGGTAAAGGTTCAGTTATGAAACTTGGAGAATACCAAGCAATGAATGTTGAAGCAATTCCAACAGGAGCATTAAGCTTAGACATTGCACTTGGAATTGGTGGTATTCCTAGAGGAAGAATTATAGAAATTTTTGGGCCAGAATCTTCTGGTAAAACAACACTTGCACTTCATGCAATAGCAGAAGCTCAAAAACTTGGAGGAGAAGCAGCATTTATTGATGCAGAGCATGCTTTAGACCCAGTATATGCAAAACATTTAGGTGTTGATATAGATAATTTAATAGTATCACAACCAGATACAGGTGAGCAAGCTTTAGAGATAGCAGAAGCATTAACAAGAAGTGGAGCAATAGATATTATAGTTGTAGACTCAGTTGCAGCATTAGTTCCAAAGGCTGAAATTGATGGAGATATGGGAGATGCACACGTTGGTTTACAAGCAAGACTTATGTCTCAAGCATTAAGAAAACTTGCAGGTGTAATTAACAAATCTAAAACAGTTATAATTTTCATAAACCAATTAAGAGAAAAAGTTGGAATAATGTTTGGAAACCCAGAAACAACACCAGGTGGTAGAGCACTTAAGTTCTATGCATCTGTAAGATTAGATATAAGAAAAATTGAAAATATTAAAACAGACGGAGAAGTTACAGGAGCAAGAGCAAGAGTAAAAGTTATAAAAAATAAAGTAGCACCACCATTTAGAGAGGCTGAATTTGATATAGTATATGGTAGAGGTATATCAAAAGAAGGAAATATACTAGATTTAGCAGTAAACTTAAACTTAGTAGAAAAAGCTGGTGCATGGTTTAGCTACAATGGAGAAAAAATCGGACAAGGTAGAGAAAACGCAAAAGCATATTTAAAAGAACACAAAGAAGTTGCACAAGAACTTGAAGAAAAGATTAGAGAAAACTTTAGACAAGCATTTGAAAAGAGCCTTGGAGATGAAGAAGAAGACCCAGAACAAGAAGTAGAACCAGAAGAATAATAAATTACAAAGAAGTCGCAAGACTTCTTTGTAAATATATAGAGCTTTTAGGAGGAACAAATGGAGGACTATATTGAATTTGACAAACTTAAGACAAAAGTGTTAAAATATGCATTGTACAAAAAAAGAAGCGAAGCAGAAATTAGAAGAAAATTTGCAGAAAACTCTGGAGAAATGCTAGATGAGGTTATAGAAAATCTAAAAGAAAATGGCTATATAAACGACTTTTTATACATACAAAAAACAGTAGATGAATTCCAAAGACTTAAAAACTTATCAATAAAAGAGCTAGAATATAAGCTACTTTCAAAAGGTATAAATAAGCACGATTTAGAAGATTATATATCTCAAAACAAAGAAGATTTATTAGAATATGAAATAAATTCTGCAAGAAATATATTTATAAAAAAGCAAGCAACAATGGAAAAAGAAGATGTTGTACTATATTTAAAGAAAAAAGGATATTTAAGTGAAAGCATTACACTTGCACAAGATTAGAGGGAGAAAATAATGGCAATGAATGATATACTAACTTTGGAAACAAAAAAATATAACATAAAACTAGAAAACTTTGAAGGTCCACTTGATTTACTATGTCACTTAGTAGATAAAAACAAAATGGAAATAGATAAAGTAAATATAACACAAATAACAGATCAATATATTGAATACCTAAATGCAATGGAAGAATTAAATCTAGAAATTGCAAGTGAATTCATAGTTATGCTTTCAACCCTTGTGTATTTAAAATCTAAACACCTTTTACCAAAAGAGGTGGAAAATGAAGAAGAAATTACTGAAGAAGAACTTATTAGAAGAATTATAGAATACAAAAAATATAAAGAAATTATAAAAACTTTAAGAGAAAACTATAATGTATATTCTAAAAGAAACTTCAAATTGCCAGAAAAAATTGAACTTCCAAGCAGAAAGTTAGAGAGAAAATACGAAAAAGAGGATATTGTACAAAGCTACAAGTTTTTAATAGAAAAAAATGAAAACAAGAAAAACAAAAATGCAATAAACATTGAAAAAATAGCAATACTAGAAACAGTAACAGTAGCAAGCAAAGTAAAAGATATATTTAAAGAACTAGTAAAAAAACACAAATTTATATTTAGTAAATTATGTACAAGCAAGAAGTATACCAAGCTAGAAACAGTAACAGCATTTTCAGGCGTTTTAGAATTAAGCAGAAGAAACAAGATAATAACAAACCAAGAAAAAAACTTTGGAGACATATTAGTTGAGAAAAAGTAAGCAATTTTCTTGCTTTTTATAAAATATTGTGTTACAATAATATGGTCAATAAAAAAGTAAAGTCAAATGAGAGGAGAACAAGCATGAAAACAGTTCTAATTATAATATATGTAATAGTTGCATTAGTATTAACAGTATTAACTCTAATGCAATCAAAAGATGATGATGGTATGTCAGCAGCTATTACAGGAGGTTCTTTCTATGAGAAAAATAAAGGAAGAACTAAAGAAGGTAAAATTAGAAGAAATACAATAATTCTAGGTGTTGCATTTATAGTACTTGCAATAGTACTTGGAATATTTTATTAATCTAAAAAATACCATTAACCCATATTACAACATTTGGGAATATAAGGCCGTATAGTAGCAATTATAAACGTAACAATACCTGCAAAGGTATTGTTATTTGTTTTTATCTCATAAATTCCAAAACTAACAGCTCTAACAAAAAAGTATAATGAAATAATTGCAAAAATTATAATCATAAAACTCCTCCTAAAGTTTATTATATAAATAGCCACTTTGAAGTTCAGAATGAACAGTTACTTTAAAAAAAGCATTTGGGTAATTGTTTTCCCAATCTGAATCCAGCCAGTCTTGCCATGTTGCGTATTTTGGAAGCAAATATTCTCCAAACCCTACAATATCTGATTTTAATGCCTTTGATGTTTTATATAAATATGAAAGAACATGTGCTTCAATATTATCACAAAGAGCTTCATTTAAGGTGTTCATGCAAGCTTCATTAGATAAATCTATAGAACTATAAATTGTAGGTATGTTCCCAGTTAGCCAGATTTCACATTCTATAAATGGATAGTTATTAACCAAAGAAACTTTTCTTTTGGTTTCCTTGCTTAAACTAATATATAAAGAAATGTTGGTGCTAGGTTCGAAAGGGTTTGTTATATTAATTGTTGCGTTTTTTAAATCATTAGTTATAATTAAATGGCACAAGGTTTCTATGTTATTTAATTCACCCACTAATTTATCTCCACGAAACACGGCAAGTCCCATACTTTCAACATTGTTTTTAGACTCAATAGGTGTTCCGACCAGCAATATAGTCATCATCAAGTAGAGAAGCATTTGGGTTAACTCTGCTTTGAGTTTCTTTTGTATTAATTCCAGCAAGTATTGCAGAAGCATTAGAAGATGTGTTCAAAATGTTGTAATAAAAATTTGCAAGTGATACATTATCAAGGTAACCAGTGTATTCGCTAGAATTAAAGTTTTGTTCAAAATATTCAGCTGGGTTTGATTCAAAAACAGGTTTTGAATTTTCTAAAAAATCGTAAGCATCACATTTACTTATTATAATACTGCAATCAGGTCTAAGCTCTATGTTATTCATTAAAGTATAAATTACATCAGAAATACCAGAAGAGGAATATTCTTCAGAAATTATAACAGCTTTACAATGTGAAAGGTTAACTTGTTTACTTATATAGCTATTAATTAAGCTAATTCCAGAATCTATACTTGAGCAGTCAACAGATAATATAGTTGAATTATCACTAGAAGAACTACCAGATGAAGAACTTGAAGATTCAGAGGAGTTTAAAACAGCAAATTGAATGCTAATTTTTACATCATGTGTGTCTGATGTATCTATTCCAAGTGCAATAGCATAAGCCTTATCTTCTATACCTCTGGAGCTTGAACAACCAGTAAAAAGAAAGATAGAAATTGAACAAATTAATAGCAATAAAAATACTTTTATTCTCATTTTTTATCCCTTCTTTTTTTGAAATTAGCAAAAACTAAAATCAAAAAGCTAACTACAAATATTAATAAAACAGAGTATGGCTTAAAAAAGTTTTTAGTAAAACTACCTACAGTTGAAAGGTTTTTGAAAAATAGAGTAAACCCAAGCATAACTAAAGAAACACTACCAATTATTTCTTTGAAATTGCTAAGTTTAAAACTCTTTTTTATAATGTACGATATTAAATAAACATTAAGGCTTACAAATGATAGGAATGCTAAAAGCCAAATAAAAATGAATATAGCATCAATTCTTTGGAAGAAACGGCCAAGTGTTGCAAACCTTGCTATTAAATACAACGAAAGTGCTTCATCTGCTGTAAATGAATATGCAAATGTCATTGTTAAAGCAAGTGTAGTTAAAATAAAATACAATGCACATGAGATTACAGAAAATAAAGTTACTTTTTTAAAGTCTTTTGTATCTTTTAAAAAAGGTGGCAAGAAGTACAAGTAAGCAATAACATTAAATGCAAAAACATTTAAAGATTGAGTAACAAATGTGTTTTTTACACCATATCCAAAAGCAGGGAAAAGCCTTTGCCAAGTAAAATCTCTAATTGAAATAGAGAACAATAAAACAATTGATAATACTGCAATTGGTATAACAACTAGGTTTGTACCATAAATTGCTTGTAGGCCAATTTTGCTAGAGATAATTACAGGTATAAATGTAATTAATAATAAAACTAAATAGTTGTATTCTGGGTAATATATAACATGCAAATCATTTACATAATACCTTAGAGATACTGCAGAAAATGACATGAAGAGCACAATAAATAAAATAGCCATAATTCCTTTAAGCCATGAACCACCTAAGTACTCAGAAACATCTAGAATATCATAACTTATAAAACGTTTGAAAAGAAATATTGCAACTAACATAAACAATATTGATAGAATGCTTACATACAAAACATTAAGCCATGAACCAGATCCACAACTATTGAAAATAACTGATGTCATGTTAAAAATTATGTTGTTACTAATAACTGCCAAGCTTAGCCCCATAGCTTCAACTTTGCCAAGTTTTTGCATATCATTCATTAGAATTCTCCTTTCATTTTGTTATAGATTTACTCCAAAATTTCCATTTTCTACTTATTCTAGGTTGTTCCTTAGGACGCTTTGTGTTTAAAAAGTCACTACGGTTTTCTCGTTTCCATATTGAGTGTATAAAATAAGATATAGATGTATTAAAATTCGTAACAGGTATATATGGCTCTAAGTAAGATACACCGAAAGAGTTTAAAGCACATAAAATAGAAAACTGTGTAAACAAACCAACAGCAATGCCTAAAAAGCCTGCAATATAGCCTAAAAAAATGTATAGAAATTTGTAAATTCTAAAAGTAAAATTAAGCGAAAAATCAGGTATAGCAAATGAGCAAATACCAGTTAATGCAACAATTATAATAGATATTGGACTAACTAAATTTGCATTTACAGCAGCATCTCCCAAAATTAATGCACCAATAATTCCGTATTGTTGGACCAATAGGGTTAGGAATTCTAAGCCCAGCTTCACGTATTAATTCAAAAGATATTTCCATTAATAAAACTTCAAAAATTACTGGGAAGGGAACACTATTTCTTGAACCTGCAATTGCGAATAGAAGCGGAGTTGGAACAAGTTCAGTGTGAAAGTTTAAAACAGCAATATAAAGCCCAGGAAGTAGAAGTGTTATAAATGCAGCAATAAGACGAATGGTTTTTAGCAAGTTAGCATATTGGTGCTTTAAATTAAGATCTTCTGGAGAAGATAAAAAATCAATAAAAACACCAGGAACAATAAGTGAGTAAGGCGAACCATTAACAAGTATTGCAACTCTACCTTCAAGTAAATGGTTTGCCGCTTTGTCGGGCCTTTCAGTAGAAATCATTTGTGGGAAAGCAACTTTGCTATCATCTTGTATAAGCTGTTCAACATTTCCGAGATGAAATAACATAATCAACATCTAAATTTGCAAGACGGTATTTTACTTCTGAAATTAGAGAGGAGTTTGCAATATTTTTCATGTAGCATACTGCAACCTGAGTTTTATTAGCTTTCCCAACTGTTGTACTTTCAATAATTAAATCAGGAGTATTAATTAATCTTCTTAAGATTGAAGTATTTGTTCTTAATTTTTCAACAAATGCTTCTTGAGAACCTCTAACAACAATCTCATTTTTAGGGGTATCAATGCCTCTTGCAGCAAAACCTTTAACATCAATGGAAAATGCAATATTTACAGTATCTATAAAAAGTGCACAATTACCAGAATTTATTGCACTTGCAACTTCTGAAAATTTAGAAACTTTTTGAACACTGTTTTGTGGAAGAAGCTTATCAAAAATATAATCTTCGATACTAATCTTTTTGATTTTTTTGTATTCAACGCCACTTTTGGTTTGTGCAGGTTTAAATGAAGAATTGGTTTCCATTAAAGGTCTTAAAAGAAAATTGTTTACAAGCTCAGAGTCAATCATCCCATCTATACCAACAAAAAGAGCGGAATATTTCTTGCCTAAAATATTTAAAGTAAATGGACGTATTATAATATCACTATTAATTAAGCTGTTATATTGAACCTTAATGTATTCATAATTCTTATCTAAAGATTCAAATACATCATGGTCTGGCAAAAATGAATCTGGCAAGTCAACATCTTTAGAATTTGCATTGTTTTCGTCTAAAACAAAATTATATTTTACATTAGGAGTGTATGAAAAACATGACTTTAAAAAAACAATAAATTTATTCATAAAATGAGTTTTTCCATAAAAAGAAAAAATATTCCAAAATGTCTTGACTATTTTATAACTATTTGATATTATGATGTCATAAAGGTGGAGGTGATATAATTGAAAAAAACACTAAAAATAATAGCAATAATTGCAATAATGTTAGTAGCAGTATTTGCACTAACTGGCTGTGGAAACAAGTTAATAGCAACAAAGGATGTTGAAGGTACAGAATCAGAACCAAAACATTCAGAAAAAATCGAAATATCTTTTAAAGATGATAAAGTTAACAAAGTAAAAATGACATATACTTTTGATAACAAAGATGACACTAAGAAATTTGTTGATAGCTATAATGCAATATTAGGCTTAGCAAGTGCTTTTGCATCAGAAGATGAAAAGGTTTCTTTACCAACAATGGAACAAAAAGGTAAAAAAGCAATAATGGAAATGGATGCTAAAATGTATTCTGAAATGAGTGGAGAAACAGAAGCTGGCATGACAAAAGATGAAGTTAAAGCAAACCTAGAAAAAGAAGGATACAAAGTAAAATAAAATACTTATGAAATACAAGAAAATCGGAGAGATCCGGTTTTTTTGTGTTTTTGCTTGCATAAAATTAATTTATGTAATATAATACATCTATTCACTAAACTGTTAAGTGAATTTTAAAACTTGAAGAGCCCTAAAAATAGGAATAAAGGAGGTATTTTATGTGTGGTATTGTTGGATATATAGGAACTAAAAATGCAACACCAATATTATTACAAGGATTAAAAAGATTAGAATACAGAGGTTACGATTCAGCTGGAATTGCTGTAATTGAAAATGGAAAAATTGAAGTTAAAAAAGATAAAGGAAGAGTAAGTAATTTAGAGGCAGTACCTGGAATAAATGATTTAAAAGGAACTATAGGAATTGCACATACAAGATGGGCAACACATGGAAAACCAGCTAAAGAAAATTCACACCCACATACCGATATGGATGGAACTTTTGCTGTTGTACATAATGGAATTATAGAAAATTATAATGAGTTAAAAAATATGCTAATAGAAAAGGGGTATAAATTTGTATCGCAAACAGATACAGAAATTATACCGAACTTAATAAACTATTATTATAAAGAAGATCATAAAAATGATGAATTAAAAGTTTTAAGAGCTGTAAGAAATGCATGTATGGATTTAAAAGGAAGCTTTGCTTTGGAAATAATCTCAAGCAACGCACCAGAAAATATGATAGTAGTAAGAAAAGACAGTCCATTAGTTATAGGAAAAGGACATGGCGAGAACTATTTAGCATCTGATATTCCAGCAATTCTTTCATATACAAAAGATTTTTACTTTATAAATGATTACGAATTTGCAGTATTAACAAAGGATAATGTAAAATTTTATGATACAGACTTAAATGAAATAAAAAAGACAACTGATAGTATTGAATGGGATAGTAAGGGTGCTGAGAAAGACGGATATGAACATTTTATGCTAAAAGAAATAAATGAGCAACCAAAGGCTATAAGGGAAACAATAGGCACAAGATTAAATGGTTCAAAAGTTTGCTTTGACGAACTAAATTTTTCAAAAGAATACTTAGAAAGTTTAAACAAAATATATATTGTAGCATGTGGTACAGCTATGCATGCTGGATTAGTTGCAAAAAATATTATAGAAAAACTTTGTAAGATACCAGTAGAAGTTGATATTGCATCAGAATTTAGATATAGAGATCCACTTATTGATAACAAAACATTAACAATATATATTAGTCAATCAGGCGAAACAGCAGATACAATAGCTGCCTTAAAACTTGCAAGAGAAAAAGGGGCAAAAACACTTGCAATATCTAATGTTATAGGAAGTTCAATAACAAGAGAGGCAGACTATTCAATATATACACATGCAGGACCAGAAATAGCAGTTGCTTCAACAAAAGCATATACATCACAAGTAACAATGCTAACTTTAATTGCTTTATACTTTGCAGAAATTCTAGAAAGAGGAGACATGGAAAAGGTAGAAACATTAAAGAAAGACCTATTAAAACTACCAGAAAAAGCTGAAGAAATACTAAAAAATACAAGCAAAATTCAAAAATTTGCAAAAAGAATTCATAAAGAAAAAGATATGTTCTTCCTAGGTAGAGGAGTAGATTATGCAGTAAGCTTAGAAGGTTCTTTAAAAGTAAAAGAAATATCATATATTCACTCAGAAGGATATGCATCAGGAGAATTAAAACACGGACCAATTGCTTTAATAGATACAGGTGTAACAGTTATAGCAACTATGACAGATAAAAACTTACTAGAAAAATCTATAAGTAATGTGCAAGAAGTAATTTCAAGAGGTGCAAAAGTGTTAGCAATAACAAATCAAGATGTAGAAAACAAAGGATTTGATACAATAATTAAAATTCCAGAAGTAACTACAGAAATTTCACCAGTACTTTCAATAATACCTTTACAACTACTAGCATATTACATCTCAACAGAAAAGGGATTAGATGTAGATAAACCAAGAAACCTTGCAAAATCAGTAACTGTTGAATAACTAAGAGGAGTGAAGAAAAAATGTACGCATACATAAGTGGAAAAATTGCAGATAAAGCAAACAATTATGTAGTAATAGATAATGGAGGCATGGGATATAAAATCTTTATGTCTCCATCAGTAATAGAAAAACTACCAGATGTTGGAGAATTCCAAAAAATACATACTTACTATTATGTAAGAGAAGATGTTATTAGCCTATATGGCTTTTTAACAAACGAAGAACTTAGAATGTTTGAATTATTACTTTCAGTAAGTGGAATAGGTGCAAAATCAGCAATACAAATATTATCTAGTATTACACCTTCAAGCTTTGCTTTAGCAGTAATTTCAAATGACGTTTCAAAAATAGTAAAAATACCAGGAATAGGAAATAAAACAGCTGCAAGAATAATATTAGAATTAAAGGATAAATTAAAAACAGAACAAGCAATAAGCAAAAATGAGCAAGTAAAAGAAGCAATTCATGAAAGCGAAAAAGATACTGAAGCAGTTGTTGCTCTACAAGTTTTAGGATATACTAGAAAAGAAATTGAAAAGGCTTTGGAAAAATTTGAAACACAAAATTTAACTGTTGAAGAAATAATTAAAAAGGCATTATCAATACTTGGAAAATAAGGAAGTGAAGCAGTATGGAGCCTTTAGCACATAGAGTTCGCCCAACAAAGCTAGAAGAATTTGTTGGGCAAGAAGAAGTTTTAGGAAAAGATAAAATATTATATAGAACAATAAAAGCAGATAGGTTAACAAGCGTTATTCTCTGGGGACCAACTGGCTGTGGTAAAACATCAATAGCCAAAGTAATTAGCAATACAACTAAATATAAGTTTATTCAATTAAATGCTGTAACAGCAGGTGTTGCAGATATTAAACAAGCTGTTGAAGAATCTAAAAATAGTTTATTTAACCCATCAGGAAAATGTATTTTATTTATAGATGAGATACACAGGTTTAATAAGCTTCAACAAGATGCACTGCTTCCATTTGTAGAAAATGGAACAATTATATTAATTGGTGCAACAACCGAAAACCCATATTTTTCAGTAAATAAGGCGTTAATCTCAAGGTCAATGGTAGTAAAATTAAACCCTTTAACATATACGGATATTTTTAAAATCTTAAAAAATGCTTTAGCAAATAAAGAAGGGCTTGGAAACTATAAAATAGATATTGAAGATAGTACTTTAGAAGCCATTGCAAAATTATCAGGTGGAGATGTAAGAACAGCATTAAATACACTAGAACTTGCAGTACTTACAACAGAAATGAATGGAGACGGAACAATAAAAATCACACAAGAAATTGCAGCAGAATGCATGGGTAAGAAAAAAACAATGTTTGATAAATCTGGAGATAGTCACTATGATAATATAAGTGCATTTATAAAATCAATGAGAGGTAGTGACCCAGATGCAACAGTTTTTTATCTAGCAAGAGCAATAGATGGAGGCGAAGATCCAGTATTTTTAGCAAGGAGAATTGTAATTGCAGCATCAGAAGATGTTGGACTAGCTAACCCCAATGCCTTAGTGGTTGCAACATCAGCAATGCAAGCAGCAGCAAATGTTGGTATGCCAGAAGCAAGAATAATACTTGCAGAAGCGGCATTATATGTAGCATTATCTAAAAAATCAAATTGTGCATATATGGCAATAGATAAAGCACTAGAAGATGTAAGAACAAAAGATACAGGAGAAATTCCAATGCATATTAGAAACGCACCAGCAGAAGGCATGAGTCAGTTTGGATATGGTGTAGGATACAAATATCCACATATTTACCCAGGACATGTAGTGGAGCAACAATACTTGCCAGACAAAATGCTTGGAACAAAATATTTTATAAAAGATGATACTGTAGAATAGTGAAAAAGTATTGTAATTAAAGTTTTTTTTGATATAATACCGAATGAAAAGGAGGAGGTTAATGGTAACTTTTGAAGATGTGAAAAACAATCCGGAAGTGCAAGAATTAATTGTTGGGGCACAAAAACAATTAGATGCATTAGGATACACAGAGCATGCACACAGGCATGTAAGCATAGTTTCAAATAGAGCAGGAAAAATATTAGAAACTCTTGGCTATGATGAGCATAGAATAGAACTTGCTAAAATTGCAGGATATTTGCATGATATAGGAAATGGCGTAAACAGAGTAGATCATGCACATTCAGGTGCAATACTTGCTTACACAATTTTAAAAGACATGGGTATGGATATAAAAGACAGAATGGAAATAATGTCTGCAATAGGAAACCATGATGAAGCAACAGGAACAGCAGTTAGCGATATTTCAGCAGCATTAATTTTAGCAGATAAATCAGATGTGCATAGAGACAGAGTCGTAAATAAAAATCTAACTCGATTTGAAATACATGATAGAGTAAACTATGCAGTAACAGAAGCAAATCTAAAAATAAGTAAAGAAGAAAGAAAAGTAACATTAGACCTTACAATAGATACCAATATATGTCCAGTTTTAGACTATTTCGAAATATTTATGGAAAGAACAATGATGAGCAAATATGCAGCAAAATATTTACAAATATGGTTTGAACTAGTAATAAACGGTACCAAGTTATTATAATTTTGCAAAACAGAAAGGAATGAAGAAAAGTGAAAAAACACAAAAAAACATTAACAGTTGTTATAATTCTAATTGTAGCTCTACTTATGTTTGCATCATTTTTTGGAGTATACAAGAAAAACGAAAATGGAGAAAAAGTTAGTATTTTACCAAATTTAAAGTTAGGAATGGAATTTGGTAAAACAAGAGTAATTACTGCAAGTGTAAACAATAATGTAAACAAAGTTGTTTATGATGCAGAAGGAAATGTTGTAAAACAAGAAGAGGGTGTAGAATACACAGAAGAGAATGGATATAAAATTAAAGAAACACCAATAAATGCAGATTCTGTAAAAACAGTAGACAATTACAAAAGGGCAGAAAAAACAATTGAAAAAAGACTTAAAGGAAACAACATAACAGAATATGCAATAGATTTAGATGAAACTAATGGAACAATAAAACTAGAAATACCAGAAAACGACACAGCAGATGATATTGAGAGTTTAATTAAAAATTCAGGAACACTTCTATTATTAGATGGTGAAACATTTGAAACAGTTTTTGATAATAGCTATTTAAAAAAGGCAGATGTTGTATATAGCCAAGGAACAACAGAAACAGGAGTATTTTTACAACTGGAATTTAACGAAGAAGGAACAAAGAAACTTCAAGAATTAAATAACATTTATGTTGAAACAACAGAAGAACAAACAAAAGAAAATGGAGAAACAGAAAATGTTACAAAGTCAAAAAATGTTTGGGTAATACTAAATGATAAATTTTTAGGAGCAACAGTTCTACCAAACATAGTTTACAATGACAAAATAATGTTGACTTTTGGCTTATCAAACAATACAAGTGAAATACAAACAGCAGTAAAAGAGGCACAAAAAGAAGCTGTATTATTAAATTCAGGTGTAATGCCACTTTCATATGAGTATTCAAATGAAACAAGAGAAACAAATATTACTGAAAATAAACTTTTCGTTTATGAAATTGCTATAGGAATAGTTTTTGTAGTTGCATATATTTATTTAGTTGTTAAATTCAAGGCGAAAGGATTTATAGCAGTATATTTCCAAGTTGGTTATTTAGGAATATTATTATTAATTTTAAGATTAACTAGTGCAATAATTACAATAGAAGGACTTGCTGGAATAGTTATAGCAATGGTATTAGAATACATTTTCACATACATTGTTTTAAGAAACCTAAGCCAAAATACAGAAGGAATGTATAAAAAGGCAAACTTGGAGTTTTTCTTAAATACACTTCCAATATATGTTATTGCAATTGTGTTTACTTTTGCATCAAGAGTAAATATTAGTAGCTTTGGAATGTCTCTATTCTGGGGAATATTACTAATTTATGTATATAATTTTATATTTCCAAAGTATATTTTTGAAAACTTAAATGGGAGGTCAAAATGAAAACATTTAAAAAAATATTAATAATAGTATATGCAATAATAATAGCAGTTGGAATATTTATGTTAGTAAGAAGTGGCTTAAATTATTCTGAAAACTACACACAACATCTTTTACTAGAAACAACAAAACAATATACACTATATATTGGAATCTCAACAGCAATAATACTTATATACTTTGCAATAAGATATTATAAAAAAGGAGTTCTAAAGGTACTTCTAATATCAATACTAGGAATTGTTGGAACAATTATCTTTGTTCTTGCAATAATGGCAATACTAAGAATGCCAATAACAAGATTGTTCTTCCCAATAATGCTTGGCTCTTATGTTGCAAGTATTGTAGCTATCTCTGCATATTTTGAAGAGAACACTTAAAATGTCACAAAATAAAAAATCCCTTAATATATTTATATTAGGGATTTTTTAGGAGATGATAAAAGTGTTTAAGAAAGTTTTAAAATCAATTTGTAGATATAGAGAAAATATTACAATTGATGAAATGATAGAAATAATAAAGAATAATGAAAACGTTGTTCTATTAGATGTAAGAAGTTCTCAAGAGTTTAAAGAAGGACACATCAGGCGGAAGCATTAACATACCAGTTTATGACCTATTAGGTCAAGCCACAAAAAAATTAAAAAAAGAAAGCATTATAATAGTATATTGTAGTGCAGGAATAAGAAGCAAAAGAGCAGTTCAAATTCTACGAAAATTAGGATATAGAAATTTATATAATATAGAAGGTGGAATAGAAAATTTATGAATGAAATTTTAGAAAAAGCAAAACAAAACATGTTATTAAAAGAAAAAGAACTATCACCATATGCATGTAAATCTGAACAAGGAATATGGTTAAAAGAAGATAAAGAGGATATAAGACCAATATTTTTTAGAGATATAGATAGAATAATTCACTCATCAGGATATGCAAGATATATAGACAAAACTCAAGTATATTCATTTATTCAAAATGACCATATAACAAGAAGAGTTTTACATGTACAACTTGTTTCAAAAATTGCAAGAACAATTGGAAGAAGCTTAAGACTAAACGAAGATTTAATCGAAGCAATGGCATTAGGACATGATATAGGTCATACACCATTTGGGCATAAGGGAGAAAGCCTACTAAATTCAATTTGTGAAAAAGAAAATATAGGTTACTTTTGCCATAATGCGCAAAGTGTAAAAATTCTGCAAGACATTGAAGGTTTAAATATTAGTATGCAAACATTAGATGGAATTTTAGCACATAATGGAGAAATTCTAAAAAATAAATATAAACACAATATAGAAAAATCAAGAGAAGAATTTGAAAAAGATTTGTATGGTGCATTCCACGAGAAAAATTACAGTAAAAAGATAATACCAATTACAATAGAAGGAAGTGTAGTAAGACTATCAGATGTTATAGGATATATTGGCAGAGATATAGAAGATGCAATAACGCTTGGAATTGTTGATAGAAACGAAATACCAGAATTTCCAAGAAAAATACTTGGAGATAATAACAGACAAATAGTAGATACATTAATAAAAGATGTAATAGTAAACAGCTTCGATAAGCCATATTTAAGCTTTTCACAAGAAGTTTTTGAAGCATTAATGAAACTACAAAACTGGAATTTTGAGAAAATATATAACTCAGAAAAGGCAAATGCAAACTATGATAAAATAGAAAAATGTTTTACAAGACTTTACTATTTCTACTTAGAAAAATTAAGCGAAGTAAACCCAAAAGAAGAAATAACTAAAAACACAATAACAGCATCAGAAAGAACATTGTATCATTTTGTAAATAAAATGATGGAAAAACCAGATGAAAATATAAAGAGAATAGTAGTTGATTATATAGCAGGACAAACAGACAAATTCTTTTTAAATGAGTGTGAATTATACTTGGAGTAAAATGTTACAAAAACATTACAGAAATATTACGGTTATAAAACAAATTGCGAAAAATATTGCAATTTGTTTTTTTATGTGATTTAATAAGATTAAAATAATATTAAAAAGGAGAATTCATAATGAGAAAAATAATGCCTTGTAAATTGTTAGCGAGTGTAGTCTTACTTGCTATATTACTAATCATACCAACTTTTGTAGATGCTTATAGTGGAGAGATTGATCCAAAGAATTATATTTCTTTGCCAGTGTATTTAAATAGTAAAGATGGAATAATTAATAGTACTATATATATTAGTAGTTCTGCGGGTAATTCTTATAATTTGTACTATAAAGTTATGGAATTGAAAGAAAGTGAATTTAATGAAATTAATATGAAAAAAAATGAATATGAAGAAACAGTTGCAAGTGCTCAAGATGAAGCTAACAAAATTGCAGCTGAAGAAAAATTGAAAGTTGATAAAGCTAAAGAAGAATGCGATGCTATAGAAAATGATTCAACAAAAACTGAAGAAGAAAAAGCAGAAGCAAGAAAAGCATACAATAAGGCAATAGATGAGTACAATGCAAAAGCTAAAGAACTTAATTCAATGCTAGATGAAAAAGATAAACAAGCAAAACAAAAATACTATAGCTATTTGCCATTTAGTGATGACAATTGGACTCAAACAACAGATAAAAAAATGAAAATTAACACTTCAGACTTTTCAGAAAAAGCACATTTTATATTATGGGCTAAATTGAGCAATTCAGAGGGAACATATTATGAATATCGTATGTATTCAATAGATGTACCTAAAAATGTTACTTTGAGCTTAGATAAAACAACAGCTGAAATAAAAATTGGGAATACATTACAATTAAAACCAACAACATCTTCAAATAAGAGCATAACGTGGACAAGTGATAACGAAAACATTGCAACTGTAGATAGTTCCGGATTAGTATCTGGAGTGGCAGAGGGGGTTGCAACAATAACTGCCGAAGTTGAAGGACAGAAGGCAACATGTGTGGTAACAGTAAAAAAATCAACAGAACAAAATGAAGAAGATTATGGACTAAAATGGACAGACTTTTCATCTGCACGTATTACGCTAGAAAGTAATGGGAAAATACGGGGCATTAGGTACAAGTTACCATATAATAGTAAAGGGAGTAAATCTATTAGGAAAGAGTGAAAATTTTGGCGATAGATATCAAATATTTGTGACTACAGACAAGAATTATACTCCAGAATTAGAAAGAGAAGAAGGATATAAAATAAATGACTGGAAGAGAGCAAATACAAACAAGGCACCTGATTTGTATGATGTAAACAAAGAATTAGGGTTATATGTTACTTGGGAGCTATATGAACAAGCAGGCGAAAAACTATATGTTTGGATAAGAGAAAAACAATTAAATAGTACTAATTTAAAATATGAGTATAAATATCAAGTGAAAGCAGTTGAGGTTAATAGATTACCACAAATGCCATTAGGAACAAGAATATCTGGATTTTTTACTTATGAAGAAACTGACTTAAGACTATGCGATTATTATGTACCAGGTAACAAGACAATTAAATATAAAATTGGAAAAATTACAGATAAGAGCATTTTGCGTTCAATAAAAAATGGAGAAAGTGGGTGTCTAAGTAAATTAATGGAGTATGCAAAAAATGCAAACAATGGTTATAGTGGAGCAGCAAAAACGGGGCAAACAGATGAAATAGTTAGTAAGCTAAACTTATCAGATGACGAATATTATTATGTGTATATGGAACTAGATACTGAAAATGGAAAATACTATCCTATTGAAGACGTTAGTTTGTGCCAAGCCCAATATCTTTCAACTATAAATAAGTGGTACTTATATAATTATTTAGACAAAGAGTTCGTTTGGAACTTAGGAGAGAAACCACAAGAAGACAACAACACTACAGTTGATAACACAATTTCAAAAAATGTAATTCCTAATACAGGAAAAACTTTAATTATTTCACTTCTTGCAATAGGAATTGCTACACTAGGAATTTTTGGATATAGGAAGATGAAAGAATATTATTTTATAAAATAGTATATTAAGAAATATGATTTAAAAAATTGAAAAAGGAGAATACAAATGAACGAGAAAAAAATAAGTTTAACAACAGCTATAGTGTTGCTCATAATGTTATTATTAACATTGATAATTGCTGGAGGAGCAATATATATTGTAAAAGATAAAAATGGAGATAACAATAAAAAAGTAAAAGAAGAAACTAAACAAAATTATGTAGAAAATAAGAAGCAAAATGAAAATAATACAGAAACAAGCAGAACGGATATAGACAAGAGTGTATCTGAATTAGTAACAGACGCGAAATTTGATTACAATACAGGAATAGATAGTTTTACATATAGATTAGAAGATTGGGAAACAAAACAAATAAAAACATATACATATAAGGCAAATAGTACAGAGATTGAAGGAGCAGACTTAAAAACATCAAAATTTCCACATGTAAATATAGACTCAGATTATGCAAGAAAAATAAATGCGGAAGTTGAAACTTTATTTGATGAATATTTTGAAGATTTCAAAACAGAAATAAAACTTATTAGAGATACGGAAGTAATAGATGATATAAGTGAAAGAACTAGCGCAAGATATCGCGGAGACTTTATACGCATAGAAAATAATATTGTATCATATTCAACATATAAAAATGGTAACGTATTATCAATTGTAATAAAAGAAGGTCCATTTGCACAAGTGGGTAATAAATATACAACATATAATATTGATTTAAACACAGGTAAAGAAATAAATTTTCTAGAAATATGTAATACACTAAAACTTGATTCAACCGAATTGTATAATAATGTATGTGAACAAATGGAAAAAGTGTTAAAAGAGGAATATACTGAATATTATGATTATCCAAATGATGAAAAAATAGTACAAGAATACAATGATTATGTGAAAGAGAATAAAGAAATAATTTCGAATAGTTTATTTGTTGTTTCAACAAAATTTTTTATAGATGATAGTGGTAAGCTAAATGTTATATGTAAGATTTCACATAATGCAGGAAAAGGCTCAATGGAGTGTATATTGCCTGTACAATAAAAAAATTAAAATATCGAAGGAGGAAAATTTTAGAGATGAATGAAAAGAAAATAAGCTTAACAACAGCTATATTGTTGTTTATAATATTTATTTTGATAATGGCAATTGTTGGAGGAATTGTCTATTTTGTAAACTATAAAGAGGAGAATGATAAAAAGGTAACAGGCAGGGAATATAACAATGTGATAAATAATGACAAACCGAATACAGATACAAATACAAGTTTAAATTTTAATATAAACGAAAATTTAATGAGTGAAAATAATACAAGTTCAAATCTTCATTTGGATTTTAATTTAACAGGTGAAAGTAATTACTTAAATAAAAGTGTATCTGAATTAGTAACAGATGCCAAATTAAGCTATAAGACAGGAATAGACAGTTTTACATATGGTTTGTATAATTGGTCAACACAAAAAGAAGACAAATATACATATGAAGCTAATAGCCTAAAAATAGGGGAAGCAGACCTAGAAACATCAAAATTTCCATATGTAAATATAGATTCAACTTATGGAAGAGAAATAAACAATGAAGTAGCGGAATTGATTAAAGAATATTTTGATTTGTATGTAGATTCAATAAAACTTATAAGGGATACAGAATCAATACAAGATATGAATGAAAAGAAACAAGCAAGATGGAATTTGAATGATGAAAGAATAGCAAATAATATTGTAAAATATAATGCATATAAAAATGACAATATTTTATCAATTGTAATTGTTGAGGGACCAATTACCAATATTGGATATAAATACAAAACATTTAATATAGATTTGAATACTGGTAAAAGGGTAAATCTTGAAGAAGCTTACAAAAAATTAGGGTATACCCAAAGCGAATTAGAAGAAGATCTTTTAAAAGAGGTTTCTGAATTAGTAAAAGAGAGATGTGAAGCTAATGACATATTAGACAAACATGAAGGGCTAATGTCTTATAATGAGAAGAGAGTTGTAAGTACAATAGAAAACGATAATGCTAGCTATTTTATTGATGAGAATAAGAATTTAAATATTGTAGTTATGACAAACCAACCTTGGGGAAAAGATAACCATGATATCTTATACACAGTAAAAAAATAAAAAAGTTTTAAATAACAAAAAATCAAATCGACAAAATGTAGAATTTTGTCGATTATTTTTTTCGCCAAAACTTCCCATTTTTCATCGAAGGAAAACCCAAAAAAAACTAGAATATATAAGGTATACAATTAAAATAGGAGGGATAATTTTGAAGGTTACATATAATGAAAAGGACAAGCTCTTGACATTAAAACTTACAGAAGAAATAGACCATCATTCTTCTGAAAAGATTAGAACAAGAGCTGATTTTGAGATACAAAAATATATACCAAAAACATTAGTAATAGATTTTACAAATGTTAATTTCATGGATAGTGCAGGAATTGGAATGGTATTAGGCAGATATAAGATGTCTAGCATGTTTGGAGGAAAGATGTTCATGAAAAATGTATCTCCAAGTGTGAAAAAAGTATTTGAAATGGCAGGAGTAACCAGAATAATACCAATAATTGAAGAACAAGGAGGAACAGAAATTGGAAAATGTATATGAAAATAAAATGAGTTTAGAATTCTTAAGCAAATCAGAAAATGAAGCATTTGCACGAATTACAGTAGCAAGTTTTGCCTCACAGTTAGACCCAAGTATAGAGGAAATTTCAGACATAAAAACAGCCGTATCAGAGGCAGTTACAAATTGCATAATTCATGGCTATGAAGAAAAAATAGGAACTATACATATTGAATGCAAATTATATCAAAAGACAATAGAAATAGTAATTATGGATAAAGGAAAAGGAATAGAAAATATTAGTCAGGCAAAAGAGCCTTTGTTTACAACAAAGCCAGAACTTGAAAGATCAGGCATGGGCTTTACAATTATGGAAAGCTTTATGGACGAGCTAAAAATAGAATCTGTAGTAGGAGTTGGTACAAAAATTACTATGAAAAAAGTAATTAAAGATGAGTAACGGAGGAATTATGTACGAGATAGAAACAGAAGATATTGTAAATGCACAAAATAAATCAGAAGAAGCAATGTCTAAACTTATTGAACAAAACAGTGGGCTAATTTGGAGCATAGTAAAAAGATTTTCTGGACGAGGACATGGCATAGAAGACTTATACCAAATAGGCTGTATTGGATTAATAAAGGCAATTCAAAGGTTTGATGTAAGCTATAATGTACGAATATCAACATATGCAGTACCATATATTATACGGAGAAATAAAACGATTTATAAGAGATGATGGACCAATAAAAGTAAGTAGAAGCATAAAAGAACTTGCAACAAAAATAAACGAAATTCAAAGACAAAACATAAATAAAACAGGAGAAGAACTAAAGGTAAATGAACTTGCAGCAAAACTTAATGTATCAAAAGAAGAAATTGTAGAAGCATTAGATGCAATAAGAAGACCAGAATCTATAGACGAAGAATTGTATGATGAAGCAGGAGGAGAAACCAGAATTTCAAAAATTAGTACAAATAAAGACGAAACAGGAACATTAGTAAATAAAATATGCGTTCATGAATTAATAGATGAATTAGATGAAAGAGAAAGAAAAATAATAATACTTAGATATTTTAAAGGAAAAACTCAAAGCGAAGTAGCTACAAGACTTGGTATGAGCCAAGTTCAAGTTTCAAGAATAGAAAAAAAGGTACTAACAAAGATGCGTCAAAAAATTGCTTGAAAGGGGAAAAACAATGCGAAAAGTTTTAATATATATTTTGGGTTTTGTTTTATTATGCTTTTTAATACCAATTATATTTACAAAAAGACCAGAAAAAGCAGTAGTAGCAATAAATGAAGCAAGCAAAGAAAGTGATAATAATCAAAATGAAAACAAAACAGATACAAAAACACCTACAATAGTAAAATTACTACATGCTGAAACAGGAGAAGTAGAAGAACTAGAAATGGATAAATACCTATATGGTGTAGTATCTGCAGAAATGCCAGCAAATTTTGAAAAAGAAGCTTTAAAGGCGCAAGCAATAGTTGCAAGAACATATACAGAATATAAAATATATAAGGGAAGCAAACACGAAAATGCAGATATTTGCGATGATTCAAAGTGTTGCCAAGCATGGATTTCTAAAGAAAAGCGTTTTGAAAAATGGAATGAAGTAGACCGAGAAAACAACTGGAACAAGATTACTTCAGCAGTAGATGAAACATCAGGCAAAATAATTACATATGATGGAGCTCCAATAAATGCATTTTTCCATTCAAATAGTGGTGGAACAACAGAAACTGTTGCAAATGTGTGGGGTGGAAGTAATTACCCATATTTGCAAAGTGTAGAAACATCTGGAGAAGATAGCTATACACAATATGCTTCAATAGTTACATTAACTAAAGAGGAAGTGCTTCAAAAAATGCAGGCAGAATATCCAGAAACAACCATAGACTGGACACAAGAAAAACCAATACAAATTACTGAATATAACGAAAGCGGAAGGGTAAAAACAATACAAATTGGAAATAAAAGTATTTCAGGAGTTGAAGCAAGAACAATATTTGGTTTAAAATCTGCAAAATTTAATGTGCAAGTTGGAGAAAGTGTTCAATTTGATGTTGTAGGCTATGGGCACGGTGTAGGGCTTAGCCAAACAGGTGCAGATGCAATGGCAAAAACAGGAGCTACCGCAGAACAAATAATAAATCACTATTATACAGGAGTAAAAATAGAAAATATTTGAATAAAGTAAAAAAATTGGTACATAATTAAACTAAAGAAAGGGAGGAATCCAAATGAGAAAGAAAACAAATAGTGGTTTTAAAAAAGTTTTAATGATATATGGAGGTGTGTTACTAGTATTAATAGCAACATGTGTTATTGTATATATTGTATATAACAATAAAATAAAAGAATCTGCAAAACAAAGCCTACTTGCCGCAGAAAAACTAACAGAACTTGTACCAAACACAGGAGCATTAGAAGAGGCAAGTACAGAAATTAGTAAAACAATAAATGAAGTTCTTGAAGAAACTGCATCTGAAATAAATCAAAATGACGAAGATGAAAATACACAAGAAAACAATCAAACTGAAAACGTTGAAGTTCAAGAGCCAGTAGTAGAACCTGAACCAGTAAAAGAATTAGAATTTGCATATCCTGTAAATGGAGAAATATCAAAGCCATTTTCAATAGATAATTTAATATTTTCAGAAACATTACAAGAATGGGTAGTACACAAAGGAATAGATATAAAAGCACCAAGAACAACAGTAGTAAAATCAGCAGAAGAAGGAACAGTAAAAGCAATAAAAAACGATCCAAGATATGGCTTAACAGTAATAATAGAACATAGAGATGGATATAAAACAATATATGCAAACCTACTTACAACAGAGTTTGTAAAAGAAGGCGAAAACGTGAGCAAAGGGCAGAGCTTAGGAACAGTAGGAAACTCAGCATCATTTGAAATAGCAGATGAACCACACCTACATTTTGAAATGACCAAAGATGACGAAACAGTGGACCCAAAGATATATTTAAAGTAAAAAGCAAGACATGGGAGAAAACGCCCCATGTCTTAGTTTTTTCATGAAAAATGTTTATTTTATTCCAATTTTGTGGTAAAATAGTAAAGTACGATATATTTTAAATGTAAAAAGGAGGATGTATGTTAGAACTTAAAAATATATGTTTCGAAAGAGATAATAAAAAAATCTTAAAAAATATAAATTTAAAACTTGAAAATGACAAGTTTTATGTAATTACAGGACCAAATGGTTCAGGTAAGTCTACTTTGGCAAAAATAATCATGGGCATTAATAAACAAGATAGTGGACAAGTTATTTTAGATGGAAAGGATATAAGCAATTTACCTATTAACGAAAGAGCAAATATTGGAATTGGCTTTGCATTTCAACAACCAGTTAAATTTAAAGGAATTACAGTATATGATTTAATTAAACTATCAGCTGGTAAAGATATAACCAAAAAAGAGGCTTGCGATATTTTATCTAAAGTTGGTTTATGTGCTAAAGAATATGTAGATAGAGAAATTAATAGTTCACTTTCAGGAGGAGAGCTAAAAAGAATAGAAATTGCAACAGTTGCAGTTCGAAATTCAAAACTAACAATATTTGATGAACCAGAAGCGGGAATAGACTTATGGAGCTTTAATAACTTAATAAAAATCTTTGAAGATATGAGAGAAAAAACAAAAGGCACAACATTAATTATATCTCATCAAGAAAGAATATTAGATATTGCAGATAAAGTAATTTTATTAAACAACGGAGAAATTGAAAAAATTGGAGAATCAAAAGATTTAATGAAAAATATAATACCAAAAACAAATTGCTGCAAGTTAGGAGGAGATGCCTAATGGAAAATGTTGATAAAGAATTATTAAAAGAAATATCTGATATAGATGGAGAAATTAAAGGAGCCTACAATATTAGAAAAAACGGCAAAGGAATAGAAAGAAAAGTAACAGAAAACGTAAATATTGTAACAAAGCAAGATAAGCCAGGAATAGATATATTTGTTAAAGAAAACACAAAATTTGAATTTGTTCATATTCCAGTAATCATAACAGAAAGTGGTTTAAATGATGTAGTATATAACGACTTCTATATTGGAAAAAATGCAAATGTAGTAATAATTGCAGGTTGTGGAATACACAACGACCACCACAAAGACTCTCAACATGATGGAATTCATAGATTTTTCTTAGAAGAAGGTGCAAAAGTAAAATACATTGAAAAACACTATGGAGAAGGTTCAGGAGATGGAAAAAGAATTCTAAACCCAGTAACAGAAGTATACCTAAAAGAAGGTAGCAACATGGAAATGGAGACAGTTCAAATAAAAGGTGTAGACTCTACTATAAGAACTACAAAAGGAGTTTTAGAGAATAATACAAGTTTGGTAATACTAGAAAAAATAATGACACATGGAAATCAAACAGCAAAAACATCTTTTAATGTAGAGCTAAATGGAGAAAACTCAAGCACAAAAGTAACATCAAGGTCTGTTGCAACAGAAAATTCAGTACAACAATTTGAATCACATGTAGAAGGAAATTCAAAATGTTTTGGACATGTAGAGTGTGATGCAATAATAAAGGATAGTGCAAAAGTAATTGCAATTCCATCAATAATTGCAAATAATGTAGAAGCAAACTTAGTGCATGAAGCAACAATAGGCAAAATTGCAGGAGAACAATTAATGAAACTTATGACACTTGGACTAGACGAAAAACAAGCAGAACAAGAAATAATAAATGGATTTTTGAAATAATTTCCTTTTACCTCTTGTTTTTTCATAAAATTTGTGTTAAACTAAATGATAGTGAGTTTTAATAACAGTTTTAGGAGGTGCTATAACAATGGCAAAATGTGATATATGCGACAAATCAGTTAATTATGGAAATAAATTAAGTATAACACGTTCACATATAAGTAAAAGAACATCAAGAACATTTAAACCAAATATTAGAACAGTAAAAGCAATGGTAGATGGACAACCAAAAAAAATCAATGTTTGTACAAAATGTTTACGTTCAGGAAAAGTTACAAAGGCTTAATTACAAAAAATAGAGCAAGTTTTAACTTGCTCTTGTTTTGTATATGTAATTTAAAATTACATTATTCTAAAGAGTTTAGTTCAGAAAATTTTTATTTATCTTTTACACCAAAAATAAGCTTAACAAAACCCCTTAAAAACTTAGGAACTTTTTTTACAACAATAGTCATATTTTTAACACACTCCTTTTAATAATATCAGCAGCAAAGCCAAGAGATACCAAGGCATACAACCACAGCACCTATAAGAAATAACCAACCAGTAAAAGGAAGTAATATCACGAGTAGAATTCCTAAACCTAATCCAATTAAACAAACAGCTAAAGTTTTCTTAAAAATTCTCATAACATTCCTCCCAGATATAATATAATATTAAATTTTATGTAAAATTGTGAAAGAAGGTGTAAATGCTAATAGACCTAATATATCCACCAGTATGTGGCATATGCGATAGAATTTGTAAAAAACATTTATGTAAAGAATGTGAAATAGATTTAAAAAAATACGAAATAAATGAAATAGAAAATGCTAAAGGCGATGAAAGCAAATACTATGATTATCAAGTAAAAACCTTTAAGTACAAGGGAAAAGTTAGAAGTAAAATAATAGATTATAAATTTAATGAGAAGTCTTATATGTGCCATACCTTTCAAAAAATGATAACAAAAAATGAAAAAATATACAGTTTTTTGAAAAAGTATGATATAATATTATACGTTCCTATGTTCAAAAAACAGGAATATAAAAGAGGATATAACCAAACCTATTTAATAGCTAAAGAAATAGGAAAAACTTTAGGAATACCAATAGAGAAAAACAATTTAACAAAAATAAAAGATACAAAAAAGCAAAGTACACTAACCAAAGAAGAAAGAAAAACAAATGTAAAAAATGCATTTGTAATTGAAAAACCGGAAAGAATAGTAAATAAAAAAGTTATATTATTTGATGATATTTTTACAACAGGAAATACAGTAAATGAGTGTAGCAAAGTTATAAAAATGGCAGGAGCCAAAGAGGTTGCAATACTTACCATTGCTGTAGATTAAACAAAGGAGGTAATAATGGAAGACTTAGTTGAAAGCATTTTAGATTATGTAAGGTCAGATTATACAGATTATGCCATAATGATAAATGGAGAATGGGGTAGTCGGAAAGACCTATTTTTGGAATAATAAAATAAAGCCAAAAATTGATGGAATGCAATATAACGGAAAAAGGTTTACAAGTATTTACATGTCTTTATATGGTATATCAAACCTTGAGGAAATAAGCAAAAAAATATTCATTGAAACAACACAGTTAATGGATAAAAATGTAAAGAAACACATAGAAACAACAGGAAAATACTCAATTCCCGAATATGCAAAAACAGGTTTGAATATGGCAAACTCATTTGGTGCAAATACAAATGAAAAAATTAATTATGAAAAATTCTTTGCAACAGATGATAAAGTATTGTGCTTCGATGACCTAGAAAGAGCTAATGTAGACGTTATAGATATTCTAGGTTACATTAACAACTTTGTTGAACATGACCACATAAAAACAATAATTATATGTAACGAAAAAGAACTTTCAACAAAACTTAAAAATTCAAACCTTGAAATGAAAACATTTATTGCAACATATCTTTTAGACAAACAAGGGGAATTAGCAAAAGATGATGGCAAACCAATGGTTGAAAGAATACAAGAAAAAATAGAATATGTATTTGATAAAGCAAATGACTATGAAAGAATAAAAGAAAAACTAATAGGCGAAACATTCGAATACAGACCAGAATTCAACTATATAATAAATGGAATTTTAATGAGGTACGAAAACGACAAAGACCTTATAAGATTTTTAAGAGAAAACACGCCATATATAATAAATACATTTAACAAAAGTGGAACGAGAAACCTTAGGATACTAAAGCATTCATTAAATGACTTTAAAAAGATTTATGAAATGGTAAACAAATATTATCCAAACACAAATTATAGAGTTTTGCAAACAATGCTTATATTTACAATAGCAATTTCATTTGAAATTAAAGCAGGTAAAATTACAAAAGATAAATTTGTGTATATACAAAATAACGAGGAATACAAAGCAACAGTAGTATCTTCAAAAGTATTTATGGATAATAGGCAGTTCTACATTAAAGAATTTGATAATAACTATTACTATAACTTTAAGGCAGAATATAGATTTTTCAAATTTATTGAAATGTATGTTAGAACAAGAATTTTTGATACAAGACGTTTTAAAGAAGATATGGAAGACATTATAAATACAGTAGATACAGAGAAATTACCAGGATACAAACGTCTACTCACAGAAGAATTCTGGAAGATTTCAGATGATCAATTTCCAGGTGTAATTGAAAATGTAATGTCTGATGTTAAGCAAGGAAAGTTAAGTTTAATAGACACAACTAAGTTATTTATATACTTCACGTACTTCGTACAAAGAGGACTAATCAACTATAGTATGTCTACAATAAAAACATTATTTTTCAATGGTATGAACCTAGCATCTTTAAACTCTGTGTATGTAGAAAACGCAGAACAAGAACTAAATAGCTTGGCTTTGGGCGAAAAAAACTTAGACATAGATGATATTCTAGCACATTTTTATGTTTTAAATAATACATTAAAAGATAAAATGTATACAGAAAAAGCAAATGAAGTATTTAAATATATACCAATGAAAATGGAAATATTCTATGAAAAATTTGATGAAGAATGCATGGAAATACCAATATTAAAATACTATGATCCACATCAACTATTCCAAAGAATATCTTGTGCAAGTAATGAAGATATAATGGGAATAAAAGAAAAACTGCTAGAAAGAGCAAGAAAACACAAAGGTAAATTACAACCAGAATTGAAAAACATAAAGAAGCTAAGAGAAATAGTAGAGCAATATCTAAAAGGCAAAGAAATAACAATTAAAACAGTAATGCTTGTGGAATTACAAAAGGATTTAGATACAATTATAGAAATAATGGGAAATGAAGAACATTAAAAGCTTAGATTGGAAAGGAAGATTAAAAATGGAAGAATTAAAACTAAAATACTATTTTGAACATATGGATGAATTCAGTGAAAAGGAAATTTTTGAAGACTGCGAATATGTGTGGGAACCACTAAACAAAACAAAAGAATACTTAAACAAAAAAATAGTAGAACCAAATATTAAAGAAAATAAAGCCGAGGTTGGAGAATTTGTTTCAATCTCAGGTAATTACTCAATTGGAGAAGGTACAAAAATTGGTGCAAATGTTACAATAATAGGACCAGTAATAATAGGCAAAAATGTTGAAATACAAGCAGGAGCTTTAATTAGACCGAACACAATTATTGGAGATAATTGCGTAGTTGGGCATGGCTCAGAAATTAAACATGCAATATTACAAAATAAATCAAAAGTAGCAAGCTTAGATTTTGTTGGGGATAGCATACTTGGAAAATCAACAAGAATTGGAAGTGGATGCATACTTGCAAATAGAAGATTTGACCAAAAAAATATAGAAATAAAGATTGATGGAAAAAAATATGATACAGGAACAGATTTCTTTGGTGCAATCGTTGGAGATAGTTCTAGATTTGGAGCAAATTCAACAAGTTTACCAGGAACATGTGTTGGACCATATACATGGATTTTACCAATGGTGCAAGTAAGAAATTTTGTACCAGCAGAAAAAAGAATTTTCCCAAAAGCAGAATATTGGGTTCAAGATAACCCAAGAACAGAACTAAAATAATTAGGAGTTTTTATGAAGAAAAAATGGCAATATTATGAACAAGATAAAGACATTGTAAACAAAATAGCAGAAGAACATGGTATATCTACACTTCTTGCCAAAATTTTAGTAAATAGAGGAATTGTAGATAGCAAGCAAATAAAAGTATTCTTAGAGCCACAACGACATGACTTCCATAACCCTTTTGACATGTTAGACATGGAAATGGCAGTAAATAGAATTATAGAAGCAATAAACAATAAAGAAAAAACTATAATATATGGAGATTATGATGTTGATGGAATAACAAGTATCACAGTTCTAAAAAAGTTCTTAAATGAAAGAGGGCTAGACGTAGATTACTACATACCAAACAGATTAGAAGAAGGTTATGGCTTAAATAAAGAAGCAATTGAAGAAATTGCAAAAAAAGGCTATAAACTTATGATAACTGTAGATTGTGGAATATCAGGAGTAGAAGAAGTTGAACTTGCAAACAGCTTAGGAATAGAAACAATAATAACAGACCACCATGAACAACTAGATGTATTACCAAATGCTTATGCAATTATAAACCCAAAACGTAGAGATAACACATATCCATTTAGAGGGCTAGCTGGTGTAGGTGTTGTGTTTAAAGTAATACAAGCAATATCAATGAAACTTAACCTTGATGAAAAGGAATATTTGAAATACCTAGACATAGTATGTATAGGAACAATTTCAGATATAGTTCCACTAGTTGATGAAAATAGAGTAATTGCAAAACTAGGCTTAATGCTTGTAAAATGCACAAAAAATGTTGGGCTAAAAGAATTAATAGAAGAATCTGGATACAAAACAATAGATTCTGGAATGGTTTCATTTGGAATTGCACCAAGAATTAATGCATGTGGAAGAATGGGAAAACAAGAGGAAGCATTAGAATTATTCTTAACAGATAACCCAGAGAAAGCAAAAACAATAACTAAAAGATTAAACGAATACAATATACAAAGGCAAGAAACGGAAAAGCAAATTTTTGAGCAGGCAATTTCAGAACTTGAAAAAGAAAACTTAGAAGAAAAGAGTAGTATAGTACTTGCTGGAGAAAACTGGCATCATGGAGTAATTGGAATTGTTGCTTCAAGAATTACAGAAAAGTTTTTCAAACCAACAATACTAATATGCATTGAAGATGATATAGGAAAAGGCTCAGGCAGAAGTGTTCCAGGGTTTGACTTACATGAAGCTTTAGCTCAAAGTTCAAAATATTTAGAAAAATATGGTGGACATGAGATGGCTGTTGGTTTATCTTTAAAAAAAGAAAATATACAAGAATTTAAAAATCACTTTGAAGAATATGCAAAATCAAAAGGCGTTAAGGATATAGTTCCAATTATTAATGTAGACTCAGAAATAACCAAAAAAGATATAAATAAAGCCACAGTGGAACAAATAAAACTATTAGAACCTTTTGGTGAGCAAAACAAACAACCATTATTGATATATAAAAATTTGAAAATAGCATCAATAAGGGCATTATCAGAAGGTAAACACTTAAAACTAATGCTAAAAGATGAAAATGAAATAATAAATGCAATAGGTTTCAACCTAGGAGAACTTTCAGAAGAATACTTAATAGGAGATAAAGTTGATGTGGTTGGAACACTAGAAATAAACGCATATAATGGACAAGAACAAATACAAATAAACTTAAAAGATATAATGAAATCAATTTAGAACAAATAGAAAGGATAAGTAGCATGGAAAGCACAAACAAAACAATTGGTGATGTAATAAAAAGAATGAAAATGAATAAGAGAAAATTTAATAATGCTTTAATATTAAAGGCGTATAATTTCGCAGAAGAACATCACCGTGGGCAAAAAAGAATGTCTGGAGAAGACTACATAATACATCCTGTGGCAGTTGCCTATATTCTAGCAGACCTACAAATGGATGATGCAACAATTTGTGCAGCACTATTACATGATGTTGTTGAAGATACAGATGTAACAAGTGAAGACATAACAAAAATCTTTGGCGAAGAAATATCTGAAATGGTTGCAGGTGTTACAAAACTTGGAAAAATAAAATATGTAACAATAGAAGAACAACAAGTAGAAAATTACAGAAAAATGTTCCTAGCAATGGGAAAAGATATAAGAGTAATACTTATAAAACTAGCAGATAGACTTCACAACATGAGAACACTTTCAAGTTTAAAAAGAGATAGACAAATAGCTAATGCCAAAGAAACAATGGAGCTATATGCACCACTTGCAAATAGGCTTGGTATATATTCTTTAAAATGGGAACTAGAAGACTTAGCTTTTAGATATTTATACCCAGAAGAATATAGAGAACTTGTATTAAGCATTGAAAAGAAAAGAGAAGAAAGACTAGAATTTATAGACAAAATAAGAGATGAAATTCAAGCAGCTCTAAAGAAAGAAAAAATTATTGCAGAAGTTACAGGCAGGGCAAAACACTTATATAGTATTTATAGAAAAATGCAAAGAGACAACATAACAATAGACCAAGTGTATGACTTATTTGCACTAAGAATAATAGTAAACTCAGTAAAAGACTGTTATGCAGCATTAGGAGTTGTGCACGATTTATACACACCAATGCCAGGAAGATTTAAAGATTATATAGCAGTACCAAAACCAAACATGTACCAATCAATACATAATACTCTAATTGGTCCAAAAGGAACACCTTTTGAAATACAAGTTCGTACATGGGATATGCATAGGGTAGCAGAATATGGTATCGCAGCCCATTGGGCATATAAAGAGGCAAATAAATTTAAAAAATCAAATGTAGTAGTTGAAGAAGATAAACTTGCTTGGCTTAGAGAAACACTAGAATGGCAAAAGGATATGCAAGATCCAACAGAATTCTTAAGAACTTTAAAAACAGAACTATTTGAAGATGAAGTTTATGTATTTACACCAAAGGGAGAAATAAAAACACTTCCAAGAAATTCAACACCTATAGATTTTGCATATAGTATACATGCAGAAGTAGGACATAAAATGATAGGGTGCAAAATCAACAGTAAAATGATGCCAATAATTACAAAATTAAAAAGTGGTGACATAGTAGAAATTCTAACATCAGAAACAGCAAAAGGACCAAGTAGAGATTGGCTTAAAATTGTAAAAAGCTCAAGTGCTAAAACTAAGATACAACAATGGTTTAAGAAAACAGAAAGAGAAGATAACATAGAAAAAGGAAAAGACATATTAGACAAAGAAATAAAGAAAATTGGTATGTCACATAGCGACTTATTTAAACCAGAATGGATACAAGTAGTACTAAACAGATACAATTACAACACAGTAGAAGATATGTATGCAAGTATTGGCTTTGGTGGAATATCACCAAATAAAATAATAACAAGATTACTAGAAGAATACAAAAAAGAACATGAAGAAGATGTTATTGAAGAAAAAATACAAGAACTTGTAACAGAAAAACCAAGAAAAACAAAATCACCAAAATCTGGTGTAATTGTAAAAGGAGTAGACAACTGCTTAGTAAAATTCTCTAAATGCTGTAATCCAGTACCAGGAGACGACATTATAGGATACATAACAAAAGGTAGAGGTGTTTCAATACATAGAAAGGATTGCCCAAACTTAAAAGATTTATTATCAGAGGAGGAGAGAATTATAGAAGTAGAATGGTTTGACCAAACAGAAAAGGCCGAATATAATGTAGATATACAAATACTTGCAAATGATAGAACAGGTTTACTTTCAGATGTTGTAAGGGAAATTACAAATCAAAAAATAAACATAATGGGAGTAAACACAAGAACAAGTAAAGATAGAATTGCAACAATAGATGCAACACTTGAGGTTCAAGACATTGGACAATTAAATCAAGTACTAAAACAAATAAGAAAAGTAGATAGCGTATATGACGTAACACGTAAAAATTAAAAAGGGGAGATATTTATGGCAAAAACATTAGCAAAAACATTACCAGGTTTTATGGAACTATTACCAAAAGACCAAATACTATTTAACCAAATGAAAGAAACAATACAAAAAACATATGAAAAATTTGGTTTTCTACCACTAGATACACCAGTAATAGAAAGCACAGAAGTTCTTCTTGCAAAAGCAGGTGGAGAAACAGAAAAACAACTATATTCATTTAAAAAGGGAGACAGCGAACTAACATTAAGGTTTGACTTAACAGTGCCACTTGCAAAATATGTTGCACTATACTCAAACGAACTAAGCTTTCCTTTTAGAAGATATCAAATAGGAAAAGTATATAGAGGAGAACGTGCACAAAAAGGTAGATACAGAGAATTTTATCAATGCGATATAGATGTTATAGGAGATGGAGAAGTAAACATTATAAATGATGCAGAAATTCCAAGCATAATGTATGAAGTATTTAAAAACTTAGGGTTAGATAACTTTACTATAAGAATGAATAACAGAAAAATTCTAAACGGATTATTTGAAAATGTAAATGCAAAAGAAATATCTGTTGATGTAATGAGAATAATAGACAAAATAGAAAAAATAGGAGAAGAAAAAGTAAGAGCAGAACTTAGAGACCTTCAAATGCCAGAACAGAGTATTGAAAAGATAATGCAGTTTATTGGAATTCAAGGAACAACAGATGAAAAATTACAAAAACTAGAAAATTTAAACATTGAAAATGATACATATAAAGAAGGCTTATATGAATTAAAAGAGGTTATTAAATATATTAGATTATTCAATGTTCCAGAAGAATATTTTACAGTAGATGTAAGTATAGCAAGAGGCTTAGACTATTATACAGGAACAGTTTATGAAACATTTTTAAATGATTATAAATCAATAGGAAGTATATGCTCAGGAGGAAGATACAGCAATTTAAGTGAATACTATACAGATAAGAAAATGCCAGGTGTAGGAATGTCTATAGGTCTTACAAGATTATTCTATGTTTTAAATGAAATAGGACTAATAAAAACAGAGAAAAAATCTATATCAGATGTATTAATCCTATCAATGGTAGACGACCTAAAGCCAGCAATAGAAACTGCAAATAAACTAAGAGGAGCTAGGGTAAATTGCGAAATATATTTTGATAATAAGAAAATAAAAACTAAATTCAAATATGCAGATAAATTACAAATACCATATGTAATTGTAATTGGAGAAGATGAAATTAAAGCAGAAGAAGTTACTCTAAAGAACATGCAAACAGGTAAGCAAGAAAGAATGAAACTAGAAAAAGTAATAGAAAAACTTTGCAAATAAGGAAAGGAAGATATAAAAAATGGAAAGAAAAAGAGGATTTGAAATAGCAAAAGGATTTGAAAAGTGGAATATTAATTTACCAGTAAGAAAAACAAAATGTTCAGCAGGATACGATATAGAAGCTGCTGAAGATACAGTTATACCAAGCTTTAAAAAAGGTATGAAACCAACACTTGTAAAAACAGGCTTAAAAGCATACATGGGAGAAGATGAAGTATTAATACTTGCAAATAGAAGCTCAAACCCAGGCAAAAAAGGACTAATCCTTTCAAATAGTATTGGAGTAATAGATAGTGACTACTATGAAAATCCAGATAATGATGGGCATATAATGTTTGCATTTTATAATATTAAAGATGAAGATATAGAAATAAAAAAAGGAGACGCAATAGGACAAGCAATATTCCAAAAATTTCTAGTAACAGATGATGACATTGCAACAGGCGAAAGAAAAGGTGGCTTTGGTTCAACAAGTAAATAAATTTTATGAAACATATTGAAAATATTATAAATATGTAATAAAATTTATTCAAATGTAAAAGGAGTGAAAAACATATGAAAAAAGAACGTGGTGCAATAACTTTAATAACACTTGTTACAATATTATTTATGCTTGCTTTTCTAGTAAGTACATTTACAATAATTATGAATAGAAGACAATCACAAGCAGAAATAAAAAGAGAAACCAAAGAAATATATGAAAGTGATGTTGAGAATGCTGAGCAAGTATATAAAAGTTATTTTGCAGGAGAAAACGAAATAATACCAATTTTAAATACAGACAATTTATTAAAAGTATGCAAAATTATACAAGAAGATACAGATGGATATATATTTGCAAAAGACAAAATATATAAATGCACTGCAAGTTCAAACTATAAACTTGAAGCAAATTTAGTTTTAAATGATGCAGACTATATAGATAAATATCCAGAATTATTTGGAGAAAAAAGTTGGATAGAGACAACAGAAACTGAAGTAACAAAAACTTTAACAAATCAAGTAACAAACTTTGGAACAGTAGGTTCTAGTACATATGAAGCACCAGCAACAGGAACATATACACTTCAAGTATGGGGAGCACAAGGCGGTTCATATAGTACAACATATTATGGTGGAAAAGGTGGATACTCTATCGGAACAATAAGCCTATCTCAAGGTGATAAACTAACTGTAAATGTTGGAGGACAAGGAACTTCTGTAACATCTGCCAAAATTGGTGGAACAGGTGGAAGCAATGGAGGCCGGAAGAGGCGGAAATGGTTCAGACTCATCAAAGGGTATAGCAGGATCTGGTGGAGGAGGAGCGACTGATATAAGAATTCGGAGGCACTGCTTTAGGCTATAGAGTAATTGTTGCTGGTGGAGGCGGCGGCGCAGGAGGACCTGGTTGTAATGGGGGTTCTTCGCTTTCTGCAAATACGTCAGCAATTGGTGGCTTAGGTGGAGGAACTAGTGGTGGCACTGGAAAAGATTCAGGACAAGCAAATTATGGCGGAAAAGGTGGAAGGGGTGGCTCAGCTGCTTCAGGAGGAGCAGGTGGAGCCGTTTCAACCAAAACCACTACACAGTCAGATAATACTTATTATGCTGGAGGTGGCCGGAGGTGGTCGGTGGCGGTTGGTATGGCCGGTGGCCGGAGGTGGTCGGAGGTTCTTTAACAGGATCAACTCAAAGAGGAACTGCAGGTTCTGCAGGAAGTCTTGGAACAGGAGGAACAGGAGGAGCTTCATATTCACAAGGTGCAAGGGCTTATTATGGATCTGGTCGGTGGTGCCCGGAGGCGGTGGTTCAGGCTTTGTATGTACAGCAACATCAAGACCAAGTAGTGGCTACTATGTAGATTCAAAGTATAATTTAAGCAATGCAACAACATATGCGGGATCTTCATCATTTACATCAACATCAGGAGGCACAGAGACAGGACACTCTGGAAATGGTTATGCAAAAATAACACTAGTTTCAGGAACAGCAACTGAGACAGTTCAAACCACTACAACTGTAACAGGAATTAGATGGAATGGAATATTAAGAACTGCAAACTTTGACTATGGAGAAAAATATATTAAAGAAACAGACTTAAAAAATAATGTGTTAAAACATAATGGAATTAACACAGTTACTTATATAGAAGGAACAGGCACTCAATGGATTGATACAGGAATTCAGCCAGATACAAACACTAGATTTGAGATGGAATTTGCATTAACTAATACTACTGAAACAAGAGCAATAATGGGAGCTAGAGTAGCAGTTAGTCAAGTTTCAATGGATTTATTCTTTGTAAATGGAGATTTAAGATGGGATTATAACAAAAGCAAAACTTCTAGTAGCCTTACTTATACCGCAGGAAATATAATTCACGTTGAAAAAGGAATAGGAAAAATAGATATAACTTCAAATTCAAAAACAAAAACGATTACAAGCTCTGATACAATTAGTGTTGCAAAAAATATTTACCTATTTAATATTTCTCAAGGAGGAACAGCAGAAAACAGATTTGGAAAATTCAAATTGTATTACTGCAAGATATGGCAAGGGGATACACTAGTTAGAGATTTTGTACCAGTGCTAGACACAGAGGGAAAAGCTTGCTTATACGATAATGTAAGTAAAGAATATTTCTATAACTCAGGTTCAGGAGAGTTTAGTTATCAATAAAAATAAAAGCCAATTTCAAAATATAAAATGAAATTGGCTTTTAACATTTTAAAATAAATAGGAACTATTTATTTAACATTTGACTTTCAGCTTTTTGAATCATTTTCTTAACCATGTTACCACCGATTCTACCAGCATCTTTTGCAGATATATCACCATTATAACCATTCTTTAAGTTAACACCTACTTCTGTAGCAACTTCATATTTGAATTGATTTAAAGAATCTTTAGCTTCTGGAACTAATGTTCTGTTTGAATTTGTGTTTGCCATTTCTTTTCACCTCCTAGGATTTTAAAAAAAATTGTTAAAGCAATTTCATGCTTTTCAACATTTATGATGTGCAAAATATTAAAAAATAAACTAGTAATTTTTTGAAAAATTGGATAAAAATTATTTTAAAAATAAATATTACAAAAATATTACATAAATATTAAAAATATATGACAAAATTTAAAAGTTATTGTATTTTAATGCTTTTTGTTGTAGAATTATAATAAATAAAATAGAAATTAGGAGGAATAATTATGCCATCAAATCCAATGCAAAGAAAAGTAAGAAATTCATTTTTATTAGGAGTTTTAGTAATGCTAGTAATAGCAATTTTAATAGGAGCAATTGTATACCTTGTTGTAATAAAACCAAAGGCAGACAAGGAAAAAGCAGATGCAACTCAGTATGACTATGTTTATAGACTAAAATCAGGAAAAAGTGTAAATTCTGGAGAAGAAATAACAGGTTCAATGGTTGAAGCAGTTGAGATACCTGTAACTACAAATAATACAGACTTTATTAGAGCAAAACGTACAGATCAAACAGGCAAATTAGTCGATGTTGCTTTCACATCTGGATATAAAAGTAAAGTTGCGTTAAAAGAAGGAACAATTTTAACAAAGAGTATGTTAATGTCTACAGAGGATGAGGATATAGAAAACTCTTTAAGATATATGGAATATAATATGATAACAATGCCAACAACACTAGAAGAAGGGGATTATATAGATATAAGACTAAGATTGCCAAACTCACAAGATTTAATTGTAATATCAAAAAAATCTATAGTAAGTATATACAATCAAACTGTGGGATTTAACTTAACAGAAGATGAGATACTACTATTAAACAGTGCTATTGTAGAATCATATAAGATGACATCTTCAGAATTATATTTAGCAAAATATGTAGAACCAGGAATGCAAGAGAAATCTGTATATACATATAGCCCATCAGAGGAAGTTGTAAATTTAATACAATCAAATCCTAACATTGTAGCAACAGCAAGAGAAAGTATTGCAAACAAATACCTAAACTCAGGAAATATAAGAAATCCAATTAATAGCGCATTGTCTCAATATGCAGAAGATGCTAAATTCAATGTTGAGTCAGGAATGCAACAACAGATTACAAATGCAAAACAAGCAAGAGAAAGTTATTTGTCAGGATTAGAATAAAAAATGTAACTTAGGGAGGAAACAACTTGAAAAAGATAGGTTTTATAGGAGCATATGATAAAACAGATTTGCTTATATATATTGCCAAATTACTTGTTGAAAATGATGTAAAAGTTTTAATCGTAGATGCAACTACTTTGCAAAAAACAAGGTACACAGTACCTTGTATTATGCCCAGTAGAAAATACATAACAACATATGAAGACATGGATATTGCAATAGGCTTTGAAAATCTCCAAGAAATAATGAACTATGCTGGAACACAAGAGTTTAACTATGATATTATGCTGTTAGATATAGACAACAGGGAAGCTTTTGAAAATTTTGAAATGTATACTTCTGATAAGAATTATTTTGTGACCGCATTTGATAATTATTCAATAAAAAAAGGTTTGGAAACTGTTGGGCAATCTGAAGAAAAAATGCTAATGACTAAAATTTTATTTTCAAAGAACATGGACAGAGATGAAGACGAATATCTAAATTTTTTATCTTTCTATTATGCGGTAAAATGGAGTAAGGAAAAAATCTACTTCCCATTTGAAGCAGGAGATAGTTCTGTTATAGTGCAAAATCAAAGAAATGCGAGAATTAGCTTTAAAGAATTATCAATGCAATATAAAGAAGGTATTTTAGAAATTATATCTCAAATTGCACCAGAAATAAGACTTGGTGATGTGAAAAAAATGCTAAAAAACATATAAACTAACGGTTTTGTTAGGCAAGGGAGGAAAAATGTCAGTAATCGCTTTTTATGGAAATGATAAAATAGAAACAGCTCAAACTGCATCTATGGCAGGAATATCAACATATCTGTCAATAGAAGAAAATTATAAGATTTTATTAATAAATACTAAATATAATGATACTGGACTTCAAGATTGCTTTTGGGCACAAGCGGGAAATGAAAAACCACGAACAGACTTAGACACAGGAATAACAGGCGTAATAAAAGCAATTGCAAGTAACAAAACAACACCTGAAATAATAACTAATTATACTAAAACTGTTTTTAAGGACAGATTGGAGATATTAACAGATAATAATATCCCAAGGGATACCTATGAAAAACAAAAGGAATACATGAAAGGTATTATCAGAATGGCAAATAAATATTATAACTTGGTGTTTGTGGATATAGAAGGAAGTTTAGAAGACCCATATGTGCAAGAAATATTGCAAGAGAGCAATTTAATTGTGGCAAACACAACACAAAGAATGAAAGCATTAAAAGAATTTTTAGCAAATAAAAGATTATGCCCTGCAATAAATGAATATAATCTTATGTTTCTATTAGGAAAATACGATAAATTCTCAAAATATAATGCAAAAAATTTACAGAGAACAGAGAGATTACCAGAGATATATGGAATTCCCTATAATACATTATTTTTTGAAGCATGTAATGAGGGAAATTTAGCAGATTTTATGATTAACTATAGAAAAGTTAAACAAAATAGTGTACAAGCACCAATTATTGAGTCACTATCACAAGTTGGCCAAAGAATTATAGAAAAACTAAAAGAATTACAAGTACAAGTATAATAAAGAGAGGAGTACTGAACTAATATGAATATAGTAAATATACTTTTGATATTAATGGTACTAATAATATTTGGAATACTAATTTATTATATGATTAAGAAAAACAAAAATGCCGAAGCAGAGGAACAAGTTGTAGATGAAAAATCATATACTTTAGACAGTATGCTAGATTTTATTAAACAAAGACTAGATGAAATTACAAAGGTAAACTTGTATGATATAGGTTTATCAGAAGAAGAATTAAAAAGAAGAAAAGCGAAAAAATATGAATTGAGAAAAGCTTTAAAAGGATGTACATATGGAGATGTAAACGACAAAAAGTATGTTAAGGAATTGATTTATGATTTATTATACAAGGAATATGGAGTAAATGAAATTAACATATCTAAAGCGATTCCATTTGATGTACCATCTCTTTTAACAGCACAAGATAAGTTTGATATTCTTCTACATATGTATAAAAAAGACTTTGGGTATGAGGCCTTAACACAAATGATTAAAAAATATAACTTGGCTGTCTTAAAATATGTTGAGGGAGAATCTAAACCAAGTTATGTTATTACAGAAGAAGAAATTAGTCAAATTTATGAGCAAGAAAACTTTAAGCTAGATTTTGCTGATAAATTGAACATTGTAACACAAAGAATTTATCAATTTTATAAAGGATATAGTTCTATTGACGAAATAAGAGATATGAACATAGATGGTGTTTCAGGTGGTGTATCTGGTCTCCCAGAAAGTTTTCTAAGCCAAGTTGCACAAACAGATGGCGACTATCTAGAGCAAATATCAGAGCATAAAGTTCCAAGAGCATGTGATAGTATTTGGATATTCTTCCAAGGTAAATCTATTAGATTAGCATTCCTTTCTTTTGGAAAAGAAAGTGAGCTAAAAAGAGTTTGCCAGAATATCTACAAATATAACAACCCAGGACAGCTATCAGATACAAATGGTTATAAGATTAATGAAATGAAGGATGGTTCTCGTGTCGTTGTTGTTAGACCAAGTATGTCTGAGACATGGGCATTCTTCGTAAGAAAGTTCGACGTAAAGAGAGCAACTCTAGAACAAATAATTACCGTAGATGGAAAAGAAGAAGCAATTAACCTTTTAAAATTCCTTGTAAAAGGTGCTAGAATATTAGCACTTACAGGTGAGCAGGGTTGTGGTAAAACAACAATGCTTATGGCTATGATAGAAAATATATATGAAACAATGAACTTACGTATCACGGAAACTGCATTTGAGTTGCACTTAAGAAAAATATATCCAACTAGAAATATACTTTCAATGAGGGAAACAGAAACTATATCAGGTCAGGAATGTTTGGACGTTCAAAAGAAAACTGATGGTAGTGTTAACATAATCCGGAGAGGTTGCAACAGATCCCGTAGCATCATGGATGATCCAATCTGCACAGGTTGCATCTAAATTTACTTTATTTACTCACCATGCTAAAACCTTTCCAAACTTAATAACAGCACTAAGAAACTCAATGTTAAGAGCAGGAACATTTACAGATGAAACAATAGCAGAAGAACAGGTTGTATCTGTATTAAACTTTGATATACACTTAGTAAAAGACTTTAGAGGTAGAAGATACATAGAAAGAGTAACAGAATGTATTCCAATTGAAGATAAAGGAGAATACACATACGATTACAGAAAAGAAAAAACACTTGAAGGTAAAGTAGAAAAATTTATGGACAATGCAACAAGATATTTCCATAAAGTTACAAACAAAGAACTATACACATATGTAAATGTTATGGAATACCATAACGATGCCTATGTTTTAACAAATAAAATATCAGACACAAACATTAGAGAAATGAGAAACAATATGAATACAAAAGATGCTGAAGAATTTGATGAATTTATAGAAAGAAACTGGGGCAAGAAAACAAGTAAAGTAGCAAAAAAATGAGGTGAAAACTAAATGTCAAATAATGTAATATACATTATATTAGGAATAACAGGTGGATTATTTGCTTTGATTATTGTTGCATATTTAATAATTCGCTCAAAAGCAAATAAGGGCGATATGAAGAAAATTAGACAATTAAGAGCAGGAACAAAACAAAACAAATACTCAATGGATGTAATCTACCAAAAATTATATAATTTTTATACATCTGTTCCAGTATTTAAAAGATATGTACTAAAAATTAGAAGAAAACTAGAGATTATACATATGCAAGATGAATACAAGACAAGAATGCAAACAGCAAATATTATTACAAAAGCTTTGTGTATTATAATTCCTGTTACAATATTGGTAATTGCATTCACAAAATCAGATCCATTACTATTAGTTATATTATTGCTATTTGAATTATTCTTGATTGAGACACTTATGTCTGGAATGATAGACAAGTATGATACAAAACTTTTAAAACAACAAATTGATTTCTTTGCCGAAATAAGACATGCATACCATGAATTTAATATGGTTGAAGAAGCAATTTATCAAGTATCACAAAATGATGAACTTGAAGTTTCTGTACAAGGACAAAAAATTTATGAAATATTAATCTCTGAAGACCCAGAAACAGAACTTGAAAAGTATTATGATGTTGCGCCAAACAGCTTCCTAAAAGAGTTTGCAGGAATATCATACTTAACAAGAGAATTTGGTGATAGAACAGATAAAGATGGAGCTTCACTATATCTTAAAAACTTAAATAACATTACACAAGAAATGCAACTTGAAATATTAAAAAGGGACAAGTTAGATTATGTATTCCAAAGTTTATCAGTTATAGCAATTTTACCAGTACTATTTATGGCTCCACTAAAAAATTGGGCAATAAGTAACTTTGCATTTACTGCACAGTTCTATGATGGTAAAGGTGGACTTATGGTGCAAATTGCCTTGGTAGTTCTTACATTTGTATGTTATTATTTAACTAGAAAAATCAAGGATACAGGAGGAATAAAAGTAGATTTTAAAGACCAAAGTAAAGTTTGGCAAATGAAATTATATAGTAAACCATTTGTAAAGAAGATAGTTGATTTAATAATACCTAAAAAGAACACAAAGGAACATAGAGTTGTTACAAACCTAATGAAGGAGTCTGCAACAAAACAGAAAATAGAAACCTTGTATATAAACAAAATTGTAATTGCAATTGCAGCAATAATTATTGTAATATTATTATTTGCATTTGGACATAAGGTTGCACTTGATTATATTTATAATGAACCAACTTCAGACTACAATTTATTGGGCTCTATGACTGACAAAGATAGAGCTGAAGCTATGAAAGTTACTGAGGTACAAAATGAAGTTTTGAAGAAATTTAAGGGCAAGATGGGTGTCACATCAGATGAAATAAAGGCATATTTACCAAAGACAGAGTTTTATAAAAAGGCTACTGAAGCTGAACTTAAAAAGGCTACAGAGCAGATAATGAGCAAACTTGCTGTTGTAAATAAGGAAAATTTTCAGTGGTTTGAATTGTTAATAGCATTTATCTGTGGATATTTAGGATTCTGTAGTCCTACATGGATGTTAATTTTACAAAAGAAATTAAGATCCCTTGAAATGGAAAATGAAGTAATGGAATATCAAACAATAATATTAATGCTTATGAAAATTGAAAGAGTAAATGTTGAAATGATATTAGAGTGGCTTGAGAGGTATTCAAATATTTTTAGAGAACCAATTTCTAAATGCTTAAATAACTATGAATCAGGAGCGTGGGAAGCATTAGAACAATTAAAAGATGAGATTGCTTTTCCTCAGCTAGAGCAAATTATAGAGAGTTTACAAGCGGCAGTTGAAAAAATACCAATTTCAGAAGCCTTTGATGAACTAGATAATGAAAGAGAATATTACCAAGCAAAACGTGAGGAATCTAATGAAAAACTAATAAAAAGAAAAGGAATGATTGGAAAGGTAGTTGGATTTGCTCCAATGGTTGGATTATTTGTTGGATACCTAATTGTACCATTAGTTGCAATAGGAATGTCAGCAATGACAGAAAGCTTCAATTCAATTGAAATTAATACAATGTCTTAAGGGAAAGGAATGAAGTTATGGATAATGCAGCACAAGCTTTATTAATAGCGGGTGGAATTTTACTTGGAATACTTACTATAACAATGCTAGTGTATATGTTTAGTAATATTTCGAACATGGGAAATGCCCAAAATTTAAAACAGGAAGCAGAAAGATTAGCAGCTTGGAACAATGAATGGGAAGCATATAATAAGCGTTTACTTTACGGAACAGAGGTATTAACTGTAATTAATAAAGCAGAACAAAACAACAAAGAATATAACGAAAATGATAGATATAAGGTAAAAATTTTTATACAACAAGGAAATGGTGCTGAGTTGAGTGATGCTGAGTATAAGGATTTTGTCAATAACACAAAAACATCAATTTATACGTGCGAGAGTGTAACATATAATGAAGAGGGTAGAGTAAGCACTATGACATTTAGATTTAAAGAATAGGAGATTGATGTAATATGGAAAATGCAACACAGGCATTAGTTATAGTGGGAGCAGTATTCCTTGCGTTGATAGTTCTATCGATTGGAGTTTTATTACATGGTAAACTTAATCAAACTTCAGAATCATACGTTACAAGGTTAGACACCGTTGAACTACAAAAATACAATAGTAAATTTTTAATTTATGAGGATAGAAATAACTTAACAGCACAGGATGTTGTAACGGCAAGAGGAATTGCCAAAGAAAGAGATGTTGGTACAAGAGTATTTTTAAAAAATGAGGATATTACTGATTGGAATGATTCTCAAATAAATGATTTTTTATCTAAAAACATATTGCTAGATAAAGCAGGTCATACTGAAAACGTATTTCGTTGCAAAAATATAGATTATGATGAAGAAGGAATGGTTATATCAATAATATTTGAAAAAATATACTAAAATATTGAAAAAAAAAAAGAAAAAATGTATAATTAGGTTAGGTGAAATATGAAAAAGACAGTACTAATTATTGCAATTCCAATTGTAATTATATTATTTTCAATATGTGGATTGTTTATAACTCAAAAGACTACTATTAGAAACATAAAAAAGTATAATAGTCAGTATGAGTACTATATAAACAAAAGCATATATGGCACAGAATTAGTAACTCTTATAAATAAGGTTATAAATGAAAATGAAATAAACAAAGTTGAAAAAGATGAAAAAGGATTTTTCATTGAAAATAATGAAAATAGTATTAAAATAAATATAAAAATGAATACAAATGGTAAAACATACCAAATGGAAACCTTTTATAATAATGATATAACTAAGTTTGTAGAAAACTTTAATTTGGTTAAATTTAGATGTAATAAAATTGAATATCACAAAAAATCAGGAAGAGTAAGTAAACTGTATTTTGAAGAAATTTTAGAGTAACAAATGATATTAACTTTTAGAGCAAGAGCTCTAGAACCAAATAAATATTAGAATCAAATGGAGGTGAAATATATGGAGAATGCTTCAAAAGCTTTAATTATAGCTGGTGCTATTTTAATTTCTATATTATTAATTTCAGTTGGTGTTTTAATAATGAATTCAACAGGTGATACACAAAAATCAGTTGAAGATCAATCAAAGGCTATAGCGATAAGAACATTTAATGCTCAATTTACACCATATGAGGGTAGTGATCAATCTGCAAGCCAAATAAGAGCTTTGAAATCAGCAGTACAATCAAGCAATGGAACAAATGTTGATCATCAAGTTGTTTTCGAATTAGCAACTGGTGTTACAATTACATCTAAAGACAAATATAATGTTGAATTGACATATGGATCTGATAATAATAATAAAGGTTATGTTACAAAGGTAACTGTTAGCAAATAAAAAAAGATAGTTTTTGGGATAAGTTAAAGCTTATCCTGAATCAAGTATATAGTATAGATGCTATATACTTGATTCAGGACAAGAAAGAAGGAGGAAAAAAATGGAGAACGCAACAGATGCATTAAAAATGGCTTTTGCAGTTTTTGTTTTTGTAATAGCACTATCAACAGTTTTTTCTCTTATGACTAAAACCAAGGAGGTTGCTGATACTGTTTTATGGTATTCAGATAAAACAAATTATTATGATTGGGCAGAAGAAAATACGGATAATGGTAGAACGGTTGGAGAAGATGTAGTAATTTCAGCCTTATATACAATTGTAGAAGAAAAGCTATATATACAAATTAAAGACGGAACTACAACAACAACATTTGCACCAAGTATATTACCAGTAGAGGTAGAAAAAAGGCAAAAATATATTAATGATAACTTAAATTCAGGAAGCAATACTTATAAAGAAAGAGTCATGGAATTAACAACAGGAGGAGTATTTAGAACAGCAGAAGATGGAACTAAAATAACAATTCAACCAGGAACAACAAAAGCATATGTAATTTTTGAAAAACAATAATAACTAGGAGGAGATAAGATGTCAGATACTTTTATTACAATAATGGTCGTAATGGTTGCTGTTGTTGCTTTATTCATTATTCCAGTAATGGCAACGGCCAATCAAAACGATAAAGTAACACAAACTGCAGTACAAACAATAGTTGCAGAATTTGTAAATACCTCAGCAAAAGAAGGAAAAATAACAGAAGAAAATTATGATGAATTTATTCAAAACTTATATGCAACAGGAAACTCTTATTCTATTGAACTTGAAGTACAAATTCTTGATGATAATCCTGCAAAAAAAGGACAAAACATAAATAAAATTGGAGAAAATATTTATTATTCAGAATTTAAAAACTCTGTGGAAAGTAAATTAGAAACAGATGGCGTTTATAAACTAAAACAGGGAGATTACATTAAAGCCAGAGTACAAAATACTAATGTAACATTTGGAACACAATTTAAAAACTTTATTTATAGTATAGCTGGAAAAGATACAATAGCAATAGAAGCTAGTAGCTCTGCATTAGTTACAACAACAGGAAAATAAAAAGTAAGTTTTAAAGGGCAGAACATTTAGTGTGACTGCCCTAATTTTAAAGATAACAGGAGGAAAGGCTTATGTCTGATACACTAATGGCTATTATTGGAATTTTTATAGCAGTTATACTAATGTTTATATTACCACTTTCAATAATGGCAAATAAAAATGATGAAATAGCACAAACTGTTGTGCAAGTTGCAGTTTCTGATTTTGTTGAAACAGTAACAAATCAGGGGAGAATAACTGAGTTTGACTATAATAAACTGGTTCAAAAAATAAGTGCAACAGGAAATGCTTATGATATACAAATAGAAGCACAAATAATAGATGATAACTCAAGAAGAGCAACATCTACAGCTGATAGTTCTCAAACAGGTGAGTATAAGTATTATTCTGTTTATACAAATACAATAATGGATAAAATAAGAAATGACGGATTTTATGAGTTGAAAAAAGATGACTACGTAATTGTAAATGTAAAAAATATAAATATAACATTAGGAACACAATTTAAAAACATGTTTTATAAACTAGTCGGAAAAGATACATATACAATAGGAACATCATCTTCTGGAATAGTAGTAAATTCAGATACTAATGTAGAAAAATCAGAAGCAATAACACCTAATAAACCAATAACAGCTGAAAAGGATGTTACAATAAAAGCAAAACAAAAGATAAAAGAATCACAAGTAATATCTGGAAATTTAGATATTGTTGTTGTTTTGGATTGTGAAGATACAACAATGCCATATCATAATAACCATAATGATAGCATAGTTTTTATGAATACATTAATTAATGCAGTAAAAGGAAAAGGAAATTTATCTTTTGTATTAACATGCTATCCCAATAAACTATATACAAACTTATCGGATGTAAGTTGGATATATGATGCTCAGGAAAATACAAATTCTGAAAATTATAAGCAAGCTATGATTACTGCATTAAAGAATGTAAAGGATAAAACAGGTAATAGATGTATAGTTTTTCTATCATGGAATGCAGATGCAACACCAAGATTAAATGAAGCGGTAAATGTTATAGCATCAAATTCAAGCAGTTATGATATTTTTTGCACAACTCCTTGTTGTAATAATAAGAATCAAGGCTCTTTATGGGCATCAAAACTTCCTTCAGACAAATGGGGAGGAAATTTAGTAGGAACAGGTATTAACGGAAGATTCGAATCGCTACTAAAAAAAACCGTTCTTGTTGATAAAGTAGTTGACCTACCAGAAAAAACAATTACTAGTAATGGTTTGAAAATAAAATTAGATAAATATGATGAGACTTATCCAGTAAATATTATTGTGGATAGCACTTCATATGAAGTAGGAAGAACACTACCATCATATGTGCTATATTTTGATACTGAAATAAATGCATATGTAATAGATATTAAATTAGTTAAAGAAATTTTAAACATAACAGACTCTCTATGGGCAACTACAAATATACAAGTAGATTATGTACAAACAACATAATTAAAAGGCAAGAGAAAGGAATAAAAATATGAAACTACAAAATTTAGCAATAATATTTTTAGTTATAACAATACCCTTAATTGTAATTTTGTCATATTATTTGAACATGCAACAGCAAACATTAAAGTTGCAAGCAGAATACGATACAAAACTTGCGGAGGCAACAAAGGAAGGAATAAAGGCTTTCGAGGTAAATACAGTAGATTGGTCAGAATGGGTAAGTGAAGTAAATAGCCAAGCAACAAGAAATAATGTACAAGCAGTAATAAATACGTTTATAACAAGTTTATCAAACAACCTACATTTATCTGGAACAGCAAAGGAGTATATGTTAAATTACATACCAGCAATAGCCGTAACAATGTATGATGGATATTACATTTATGCTCCAACATATGTGCCAGTTACAGCTACAAATAGTAATGGTGTGCAAATGTTTTATGAATCTGGTACAGCTAATAAAATAACTCTATCAGATGCAGGAGAAATTTTATATGAAGCAGATGTAGATAAAGGAATAACAGGGCAAACATATACATATACATACACAAATGAAGCAATGGAAACAGAAATTCAAACTTTTTCAAACTTAACAACAAATATAAATGAAGCCAAAATGGAATACAGAAATATTCTAAATAACAAAATAGCATATGCAGCGAGGTATAGAGATACAGCAAATAAAAGTAGAACAAATGTTGTTGTTAATTACACTTTAGATAACAGAATATATGTATATGGAAAAGTAAATGGAGAAGTTGTAAATAAAGATGGATATTTAATTTATCTAGAAAGCAATATACTACCAAGAGCTTATATACCCAATGCATATTTAAGTAATCCAAAGGATTCGCATATAATAGTTGATCATAAAATAACTGGTCTAGAATGTGACAATACAGAAATAGAGCCAGAAATACTAGAGGAACAGGTTTTATGCAAGGAAGATAGTCAATATGTAATTAAAACTTTTAAATATATATATGATATAACACACGAAAAATTATATTATGATGAAATTGCAGATAATTTCTTTACAATAGATTCAACAACTAAAGAAAAAAATTTTATAAGTAATTCGAATAACATAAAAATAGGTTCAGAAGATTGCAGATATAAATCTGTTTCAATTCTATGGGGAGATTCAGATGGAACAACAGAATATAAAAAAGTATATCAAGCAATAAATGGAAAAGATAAAGGAAAATGGTGTATAAGTATTAAGCCAGAAAATGCTCAAACAGACAAACACAAAGAAACAATAGATACAGAAATAAAATCAGAAAAACTAAAAGACTTAGGGCTTGATGATATAAGATACAGTACAATATATAGAGATTTTAGTGCAATAAATTATTATGTAGAAGCATATGCTTTTACAAATTGGGTAAAACAAAACTTAGGAAATAGAAACCTAGAAATAGTACAAAAAAAATCTAACAATACTATAGAAAATCCAATAATACTTAGCTCTAATATATTTAAAATAAGTGCAACTAATGATCCGGAAGATGAAACATCAGAAATAGTACAGCATAAAAAAGGAGTAATGAGAGATGCTGTAACAACAAACTTGAACTTGGCTATATCAAATTATAATGGTCCAGGAGAGACTATATATAAATTGCCAAAACTAACAGATAGTGACTGGGAACAGTTATTTAGCAATATTTCTTTAATAACATTCTTCCAAGGTGTGCCAATAGGACTAAAAACATACAACAACTATGCAATAGCAACAAGTACAACAAATAGGGAATATGTAGACCCAGGAGAACTATATTTTAGTGGAGATGATATTAACTATCATAGAGTAAATTGTGAAAAGTGTGGAAATGTAGTTTACACTGGTTATAGAAGTGTAGAATATGTACAAAAAGAGTTTTTAAATGGAACTGATAATATATATTATTATCAACATAATGATAATAAAAATGGAACATCAAGAACAGCATGTTACTATTGTGCAGTAAATAAATCAAATTACAAGCAAACATCAGATAAAAAAATAGCATATTTGCAGGAAAAATCATATAACGAAGCATTAGCAAGAGAGAGATACTATCAAAAGCAAACTTTAGATGGAAAAATAGGAATAACAATATTTTATCATCCAACATATGAAGTTGGAGGAGAAATAACAGCAATAAATGACATCCCAGAACCACAAGACGCCGAGATTGGTGTTGCTGCAGAAATTCAGGGTAAAAATCCTACACCAAATATAACTACAAATAATAAATTTATAAAGTATGTATTTGTTGGTTGGACTGATGTACCAAATTCTACTACTGTAAAATATCAAGCTGGGGAGATGGCGACTTTTTATGAGGATGTAGATCTTTATGCTGTTTGGAGAATTTCATTAAGTGAATTAGATTGGACAAGAGATTTTAAATGGGGAAAAGATACACCAAGTTATTGGGATGGTGGAGATCATGAAGTTTATGATGGAAGTATATCAAACATAAGAATAACTGAAGCTACAGAAGGTGCTAAAGTTGAAATGACAGGAAATAGTCAATTCGAAGGTAAAGGAGCAACTTGGGCAACATTTAAATCAGAATTTATATCAATACAAGAGTTTCAATTTACATACCATGTAAATAAGGGAGATAGCTTTAATGCAGTTGGATTTATGTTTAATGTTATTGATCAAGGTAGCTATTTGGAAGGATATATGTTTAGTATAAACTTTACAGGAAAACCAAAAGAAGAGGCAGGAGATACAGGATCAATATTTAAATTTAGATATAATAAAAATAGTAATACAAAAAATATAGAATCACTTACACGTGTTGGGTCAGCTTTCCACATAAATGTTTCCTCAAATAGGTATAGTACAACAAGTGGTAGTATGAGCATAAAAGTTCAGGAAAATGGATATTTAGTTACTGGTACAGAAATGACGGGTTCAAGCTTCATACCGGTAGATAATCCTCAACCAGATACATTTGGCTTCATGTCAGATCACTATTCACATGGTTGTGAGCAAATTGGTTATTATAAAATAGACAATATAAAAATTATTGCAGTAAGAAACAAATAGTATAACAAACCGTTAAACTGGTTACCCTACATATAGGGTGACCAGTTTTGAAATTTTTAAAAAGAACTTTATTAATAATATTCCTCTTAATAACTTTAATATACACAGTAAACATATCCAACATACCGAAGAAAGTAATTTTATTTGAAAACGAAGAATTATCTTTAGGTGAAATTCCAGGAGTTACACTAAAAAACACACAAAGCACAACAATAGAAACATCAATAAATAGTCGGAAAAACTAAACAAACATCAATAACAGTAAGTCTATTCAACTTAATAAAAGTAAAAGATGTTGATGTTACAACAGTTAAAGCAACAAAAGTTGTACCGCTAGGAAATATAATTGGACTAAAGCTATACTCAGATGGTGTCTTAGTAATTGGCATGACTGAAATAGAAGGCAAAAAGCCATATGAAAATACAGGTATAAAAGAAGGGGATTTAATTGTGGCAGTTGATAATATAACAGTTACAACAACGGAAGACTTAATAAATTGTGTAAATGCTTCAAATGGACAAGATATCGAGATAAAATATTTAAGAGATGGAACAGAATATACTGCACAAATGGAGCCGGTAAAAACGAAGGAGAATAAATATAAGATAGGCTTATGGGTAAGAGATGGGGCTGTTGGTATTGGAACTGCAACATATTACGAACCAGAAAGTGGCAAAATTGCAACACTTGGGCATGGAATAATAGATAGAGATACAGATAAGTTAATTACAATAGAACATGGAACTTTGCATGGAAGCACAGTTACCAAAATAAAAAAGGGTGAAGAAGGAACACCAGGCGAAATTAGGGGAATAATTGATGAGGATAAAAATATAGGCACAATAAACTTAAACACAAAGTTTGGAATTTATGGAACTTTAAGTAGTTTAAATGAACTTGGTATAGATAAGCAAAATAGCCTAGAAGTGGCTTTAAAAAGCGAAATACAAACAGGTAAGGCAAATGTAATACTAAGCTTAGATGGTGGTCCAAGAAAAGAATATGAAATAGAAATTAAAAAAATATATAAAAACAACACAGAAGATAATAAAAGCATGTTAATAGAAATAACAGACCAGAACCTAATAGAAAAAACAGGTGGAATTATACAAGGAATGAGTGGAGCACCAATAATACAAAATGGTAAATTTATAGGAGCAATAACGCATGTGCTAGTAAACAACCCACTTCAAGGGTATGCAGTATTTGGAGAAACTATGATAAAACAAATGAATAGGTAGCTTTAAATTAAAAGCTACCTATTTTAAAACTATCTACAGTTGTTATTTGTTCTTTCGTTTTGATTGTTATTGTTTTCACTGTTTCTATTGCTATTTTTGTTTTTTTTGTTGTTTTTATTATTTTTATTCTCTGACATTGAAAAATACACCTCCTAGAAATTTATAATAATATTATTAACTACAAGTGGCAAAATATACATTACATTTGCACAAAAACAATAGGCGAATTATGTAAATAAAAGAAGGTGTAAAAAACTTTATGTCGAATAATATATAGTAGGAAAGGTGCTAAAATATGGTGCGATATAGTGAAGCTTTGATTGATGAAATTAAGTTAAATAATGATATAGTAGACATCATATCACAATATGTAATATTAAAAAGAAGCGGTAGAAATTTCTCAGGATTGTGTCCTTTTCATAAAGAGAAAACGCCTTCTTTTTCTGTTTCTCCAGACAGGCAAATTTTCCATTGTTTCGGGTGTCGGAGTTGGTGGTGATGTTATTTCATTCATATGCAAAATAGAAAACGTAAATTATAGAGAAGCAATACAAATACTAGCAGAAAAAGCAGGAATAGCACTTCCAACATCAGATAATGCACAAGAAAACAAAAATGATTTTTTAAAACAAAAAGTATATGAAATAAATGAAATTGTAGCAAATTTTTATCATCAAAATCTTTATTTACCAATCGCAAAACCAGCACAAGAATACGTAAAAAAGAGAAAGTTAGATAACAATACATTAAAGAAGTTCATGATAGGCTATTCTGGAACAGGAAACGAAGTGTATAAACTTCTTAGAGAAAAAGACTTTACAGATGAACAAATCTTAGCCTCAAATCTTGTAAAGAAAACAAGCTATGGATATTCAGATATTTATAAAAACAGATTAATGTTTCCAATACAAGATGTTAGAAACAAATACATAGCATTTGGAGGAAGAGTTTTGGACGACTCAAAACCCAAATATATAAACTCACCAGAAGGAATAGCTTACAGCAAAGGTAGAAACCTATATGCAATGAATGTTGCAAAAAATGCAAATATGGGTAAAATAATAATGGTTGAAGGATATATGGATACCGTATCACTTCACCAAAGAGGAATAACAAATGTTGTAGCATCACTCCGGAACAGCACTTACAGAAGGACAAGCAAGGTTACTTAGAAAATATACAGAAAAAGTGATTATCTCATATGATTCTGATGGAGCAGGGCAAGCAGCAACAATGCGTGGACTTGAAATTCTAAAAAACGTTGGATGTGATGTTAGAATTCTTCAAATGGAAGGTGCAAAAGATCCAGATGAATATGTTATAAAATATGGAAATGGCAGATTTAATATGCTTGTAGATAATGCAATATCTTTGGTAGAATTTAAAACGAAAGTATTAAAAAAGAGTTTGGACTTGAACAACGTAAGCGATAAAATAAAATTCTTAAAAGAAACAGCAAGGCTACTTACAACCGTAGATAGCAAAATAGAGCAAGAATTATATATAGACAGAATATCAAGTGAATATGGCATTTCAAAAGAAGCACTTTATGCTGAAATAAATAAAACAACAAACAAAAATATATCTATAAAAACTTTAGAAAAAAAGCCAAGGCCAGTTATAAAAAAAGAAGATGTAGATAAAAAGCTTATAAAACGTGAAAAAGCAATAATAGCACTATTAATACAAGAAAAAGAAAATGTAATAGAACAAATAAAAAAAGAAATACGATTAGAAGATTTTAAATCAGAAATCAACAAAAAAATATTACAAAAATTGTATGAAGAATACGAAAAAGGAAATAGTAATATAAATGCAATAATGAACGCATTTGTAGATGATGAAGAAACAATGAGTAGACTTACAGAAATAATGGCAGAAGAATATCAAATAGAACCAGACCAGAAAACAATTAAAAATGTAATAAATACATATAAAATAGAAAAACTAGATAACAAAAAAATGGAGCTCTTAGAAAAGGAGCAAGACCCAAATTTAACAAAAGAGGAAAGAGAAAAAATCATTGAAGAAATAAACAAAATAATTATACAAAAAAAACTAGTAAAATAAAGCTTTTTTCCAAAAAAAGAGGAGGATAATATGGAAGAAGAAAAAGAAGTTAAAGTAGAAGAAAAAGCAGAGAATAAAGTAGAAAATGCAAACACTCAAGATGCAGAAAAAAAGGTTACAGATATAATTAAAAAGGCAAAAGAAAAGGGAAATATAACCTATGGAGAACTTGCAACAGAACTTGGAGAAGTAAATCCAGAACAAATAGATAAGGTATTTGATGCAATGGAAGAAATGGGAGTAGACGTATTAAAAGATGACGACATAGAAGAACCAGATTTAGAAGATTTAGAAGAAGTTGAAAATCTAAAATTAGATGATTTAGATTCAATGAATTTTGATAGTGCAAATACAGATGATCCAGTCCGTATGTATTTACGTGAAATAGGTAAGATTCAGCTATTATCATATGATGAAGAATTAGAACTTGCAAAAAGAATTCTACAAGGAGATGAGGAAGCAAAGCAAAAACTTGCAGAATCTAACCTAAGATTAGTCGTCAGCATTGCTAAAAAATATGTAGGAAGAGGACTTCTATTCTTAGACTTAATACAAGAAGGAAACATGGGATTAATAAAAGCAGTGGAAAAATTTGATTATACAAAAGGATATAAATTCAGTACTTATGCAACATGGTGGATAAGACAAGCAATAACAAGGGCAATAGCAGACCAAGCAAGAACAATAAGAATACCAGTTCATATGGTTGAAACAATAAATAGATTAATACGTACATCAAGATTACTTTTACAAAGACTTGGTAGAGAACCTAGCCCAGAAGAAATTGCAAAAGAAATGGATATGCCAGTTGAAAAGGTAATGGAAATACAAAAAATTGCACAAGACCCAGTATCACTAGAAACTCCTATTGGAGAAGAAGATGATAGCCATTTAGGAGACTTTATACAAGACGAAGATAGTCCAGCACCACAAGATTCAGCTTCATTTACACTTATGAAAGAACAACTAGACGAAGTAATGAACACTTTAACACCAAGAGAAGCTAAAGTATTAAAACTTAGATTTGGTCTAGAAGATGGTAGAGCAAGAACACTAGAAGAAGTTGGAAAAGAGTTTGATGTAACAAGAGAAAGAATAAGACAAATAGAAGCAAAAGCACTAAGAAAACTAAGACACCCAAGTAGAAGCAAACGTTTACGTGATTATATGAACTAATTTTAAATAAATAATACAATTGGAATAGTTAATAATTATTGCTAATTATTAACTATTCATTAAATAAAGAGAGGAAGATTCATATGTGCAATCATAATCTAGAAGGAAAATACGAACCAAATGAATTTGAAGAGAGAATATACAAAAACTGGGAAGAAAAAGGATATTTCAAACCAAGTGGAGATAAATCAAAAGGTAATTACTGCATAATGATGCCACCACCAAATGTTACAGGAAAATTACATATGGGACATGCACTAGATGGAACACTACAAGACATACTAATTAGATATAAAAGAATGCAAGGATATAATACTTTATGGGTTCCAGGAACAGACCATGCAGCAATAGCAACAGAAGCTAAAATAGTAGAAAAGCTAAAAAAAGAAGGAATAGATAAACACGATTTAGGAAGAGAAAAATTCCTAGATGAAGCATGGGCATGGACTAAAGAATATGGTGGAACAATTGTAAAACAACAAAAAAGACTTGGTTGCTCAGCAGATTGGTCTCGCTCAAGATTTACAATGGATGAAGGCTTATCAAAAGCAGTTCTTACAGTATTTAAAAGGTTATATGATAAAGGGCTAATTTATAAAGGAAAAAGAATGATAAACTGGTGCCCAGAATGTAACACATCAATTTCAGATGCAGAAACAATTTACAAAGAAGAACCAACACACCTTTGGCATATAAGATACAAGGTAGTAGGAGAAGATAGATATTTAACTGTTGCAACAACAAGACCAGAAACAATGCTTGGAGATACAGGTGTTGCAGTACATCCAGATGATGAAAGATATAAAGATTTAATAGGTAAAAAATGTATATTACCAATAATGAACAAAGAAATTCCAATAATAGCTGATGAATTTGTTGAAAGGGAATTTGGAACAGGTTGTGTAAAGCTAACACCAGCACATGATCCAAATGACTATCAAGCAGGCTTAACACATGGTTTAGATATAATAGAGGTATTTGACGAAAACTTCAAAATGAATGATTTAGTTCCAGAATACAAAGGACTAGACATGTATGAAGCAAGAAAAAGGATTGTAGAAAAGCTAGAAGAAATTGGAGCACTAGTTAAAATAGAAGACTACACACATAATGTTGCAAAACATGATAGATGTGGTAAGACTGTAGAACCAAAAGTTTCAGACCAATGGTTTGTTGCAATGAAAGAATTAGCAAAACCTGCAATAGAAGCAGTAAAAACAGGAAAAACAAGATTTGTACCAGATAAATTTGAAAAAACATATTTTAACTGGCTAGAAAATATACAAGATTGGTGTATATCACGTCAAATTTGGTGGGGACACCAAATACCAGCATACTATTGCAAGGATTGTGGAGAAATAAATGTTGAAATAGAAAAACCAGAAAAATGTTCAAAATGTGGAAGTACTAATCTAGTTCAAGACGAAGACACACTAGATACATGGTTTAGCTCTGCACTATGGCCATTCTCAACACTTGGCTGGCCAGAAGAAACAGAAGACCTAAAAACATTCTTCCCAACAAATACATTAGTAACAGGTTACGACATAATATTTTTCTGGGTAGTAAGAATGATGTTCTCTTCACTAGAACAAATGGGAGAGGTTCCATTTAAAGACGTATTTATTCATGGAATAGTTAGAGATAGCCAAGGAAGAAAAATGTCTAAGAGCTTAGGAAATGGAATAGACCCATTAGATATTATAGAAAAATATGGAACAGATAGTTTAAGATATTCATTAGTATCTGGAACATCAGCTGGAAACGACATGAGATTTATGCCAGAAAAATTAGAAGCAGCAGGAAACTTTGGAAACAAAATTTGGAATGCAGCAAAATTTGTACTTATGAATTTAAGTGACGTAGATGAAGAATTCCTAAAAGAAGATATAAAGAATATAAATCTTCAAATTGAAGATAAATGGATAATTTCAAAACTAAACACATTAGCAAAAGAAATTGCTGTAAACATGGATAACTATGACTTAGGTGTTGCAATAGATAAAATTTACACATTTATCTGGAACGAATTCTGCGACTGGTACATAGAAATTGTGAAAACAAGATTATACAATAAAGAAAGCCAAACAAGAAAAACAGCACAATATGTGTTAAATAAAGTTTTAGGAGATGCATTAAAGCTACTACATCCATTTATGCCATTTGTTACAGAAGAAATATATAGCAAATTATACAATGAAGATGCAAGCATAATGATAGCTAAATACCCTGAATATAGTCCAGATTTAGACTTCAAAAATGAAGAAGCTCAAATAGAAGAATTAAAAGAGGTAATTACAGGCATAAGAAATGTTAGAACAAAAATGAATGTACATCCATCAAGAAAATCAAAACTAATATTTATAGCAAAACCAGAATATCAAGAGGTAATAAAAAATTCAGAAGGTTTTATAAAAAAGCTAGGATTTAGTGAAGAAATAGAAGTAAAAACATCAAAAGAAAATATACCACAAAATGCAGTAAACGTTGTAACTAAAGAGCTAGAAGTATTTATGCCATTTGAAGATTTGGTAAATATAGAGGAAGAAAAACAAAGACTAGAAAAAGAGAAAGAAAAGATATTAGTTGAGAAAGAAAAAACAGATAGAATGCTTGGAAACCCAGGCTTTTTGGCAAAAGCACCAGAAGCAAAAGTTTTAGAAGAAAAAGAAAAACTTGCAAAATTTAATGAAATGCTAGAAACAATTGAGCAAAGAATAAACAATTTAAAATAAAAAAATAAGGGAGAAATAAACTCCCTTATTTTTGGCTTCAGCACAGATCCGAAAGCATCTGACGACCTTTTTCGAGCATTTTCTTCTGGAAAGCCTTGGATTCTTCGTCGTGTTCATCGAGACTCAGAACATTGAATCCCTTGTTGGCTCTTGCAAGCCTTCCATCTTTGGTCAGATAGAAAAAGTAGGAACCAAAGTCTTTTTCGCCAGGAAGAAATACTTCGAAGAAGTAAAGATCATTTCCTGTGCTCTCATCTTTTACGATGCCGCGAAACTTAGTAGTGAACTCTGCCATAATGTTTCCCTCCCAAATTTTTGTTGATGTAAGTTGTATGTAAGCCAAGCCAAAGAGGAATGGTCAACATAATTATAAAACTATTATAACACAGATTGATTAAATATTCAAATATAGCATAAAAAGAAAGGGGAAAAACCCCTTTCTTTCCTTAATCAACGGGAATTTTGCTCATTGCGTTGAGCACGATGTCTTCCTTCAGGTCCTTGTCCAGGTTCTGGAAGTCCTTGCTTCCCATAACCAGGTGACCCTTCGGGCTGAGTGCAAAGAAGAAATCAGAGCAACTGCGCTTTTCGATTTCAACCTTGAACATGTGGCGAGGGCGACCGATTTCATCCTTGACCTGACCTTTGTAACTTACGCAAAAAAGTCCGTTCTTCATAATAGTAATCCTCCAAAAAATTATTTTTTTGTTGTATTTCCCAAGATGTATGTGCTAAAGAGGAAATCAACATTTGATATAGTAATTATACCATATTTATGTAAATTATGCAAGGAAGCCTCAAAACAAAGGAATTCAATTTTGAAATGTATAAAGAGAGTGATTTCATTAGGACATTAAATTTTTGAATTTTGTATTTTATAATTGTGTTTACAAAACCAATATGGTATAATTTTATAAAAGATAAAATTAGTAGAACTAATAAACTGATTAAGGAGAGTAAGAAAATTGGTAGATATTTTAATTGCTGATGACAATATATATTATGCAGCACAATTAATGAATTATATAAATAAAACAAGTACTATTCAGGAAATTATAAGCAGAATAGAGGAATTGATTATAAATAAGACTAAAAAAGAACAAGAAAAAAGAATAAAAAATAAAATAACAAATGAGTTGCTCTATTTAGGCTATAACATTTCTCATAAAGGCACAAGTTATTTGTTTCAGGTTATTAGATATATAAAACTCAACCCCAAATATGAAGTAGATAATTTAAGCAAAAATGTTTATCCGATTATTGCAAAATATTATAATGAAAAAGTGCACAATATAAAGTGCTATATACAAAGAGAAACAGCCGAAATGTATGCAAATTGTGATATTGATAAGTTAAAGAGATATTTTAAATATACAGAAGATTACAAACCTAATGTTAAAGAAGTGATATATATAGTAGAAACAAAATTTTATTATGATATAAAATCTAGCAAGAAATATATAGTGATTATGGTTATTAACCAATATAAAGATGCAAAGTCTATTGAGGAAGTTAAATATGAACTTTAAAACTAACAGAAATCAGGGAGTGATTAAATTGAAAAGAATTGGGGTAATAATTCTTATTATAATTGCAAGTTTTTGTATAGCTGGGGTTATAAGCTTCAAAAAAATACCACAATCAAATTCAATTTTTGCAATTGAAAAAGGAAGCGAAAAACTAAGAAAAATAGTGGCTAAGGAAAACAGTGGTTTAGCTTATGATATTTATAGCTTTGGAATATCAAAAATATTTGTAAGAGTTAAAAATAATGAAAGAAGGGTTAGACTTGAAAATGCAATCATACAAGGTAAAATAACTATGGACGAAATTTTGAATGAAGCAGAAAAAGATGTGAAAAGTGGTAAAGCTATGTATGATGTTTACCAAGATGGTGGAACTAGGATATATGTATATGAAGATTATACGATAATAAAAGCAAATAGATTAGATGGAAATAAAAATGTGTATATTGTACCAAAAGATGTTTTTTGGGGAGATTTTCCAACGGAATAGATAAATGGCAGGGAGCTTCGACATTGAAACTCCCTGTTTTGTGCTTATCTATTCATCATACAATTATTATTATCACTCATATAAAACTTCTTTTCAGCAAGTTTTTCTTGAACATCACGTAATGCTTCACCAAATCTTTGGAAGTGAACAATTTCTCTTTCTCTTAAGAAACGAAGTGGGTCTAATACATCTGGGTCATCCCCAACCAAGTCTATTAACTTTTCATATGTTGCACGAGCTTTTTGTTCTGAATAGTTTACGAAAGTGCAACCAAAATAATGAATGTTTATATTGAATGAAATGCTACAGTTAATAGGCATTACCGAAAAAAAGGTAATGTTTATTTTTTTTAGGCAAAAGTAAAAAAATAGAGCAAAAAATGCCAATTTTAAAATAGGTCTAAAAATTAACCCTATTTTAAAAAGTAGCAAAAAAAGACAAAAAAACATAAAAAATAAAGAAAAATCAAGTAAAGAGGTGATTAAAATGTGGAAATTTATTTTAGGTTTTATTTTAGGAGCTGATTTTGCAATAATTTTATATGCAATAATTCTTGTTGGCAAAAGGAGTGATTCTCAAGATGAACAATGAAAATAGAATTGGCTATTATGCAATCATTCCAGCAACAGTTTTATTTAATGAAAAAATCAAAGCGAACGAAAAATTACTATACGCAATAATAACAGTTTTATCTAACAAAGAAGGATATTGTTTTGCTTCCAATAGTTATTTAGGAAATTTGTTAAATGCTAAACCTCATACTATTTCAAAATGGGTATCACACTTAAAAGAATTAGGATTTGTATGTTTAGATATTATTAGGAATGACAAAGGTGAAATTATACAAAGAAGAATTTACCCTAATGATACACCCTATTCGATAAATAGGACATACCCCTATTCGATAGAAAAGACAGAGGGTATGTCCCAAAAAGGACAATATAATAATATAATAGATAATAATATAAATAATAAGATAGATAGATTATTTAATTATATATTAGATAATGAAAAAGAAGTTCCAGAAGAATTTATAAATGTAGAATACAATGAAATAATTGTAGCTCTAAAAAGATATGAAATGTTATACTCTAAAGATAGTATAGATTATATGTCTAAAGAAAACCTAGATAAAATTAAGGATATAACATATATTATTGCATTGATGGTGAGGAACAAAATATTCTATTTATCTAATAAAGTTAGTAGAGATAAATTGATTCAATTATATAATGATTGCAAAAATAGAGAGAATCAATATAAAGGAACAGATAATCAAATTGAAAATTTTATTAACTATTATTATAAAAGCGTAGAAAATGAATTAACGAAGGAAGTAACAAAACCTTCTTTTTTTATGCCAGATAATAGTGAAATAGAAATTTAATATAAAGTAGAGGGAGGTGTTTGCTATGCCTTATTCGTAAATAAGTATAAAGCAAAATTTGAAAGAAAGGAGAATTTTGATGAAAATTTACAAAGTAATATATTCTAGTGTATATATTGAAGGTGGAGAAAATACAGTTGATGTAAAGGTATTTTTAAACAAAGATGTAGCATTAAAGTTTATAAAAAGACAGATCAAAGAAATAAAAAAAGAAGTAGATGATTTGGAAGATTATTGTGTAGATGAAAAAGAAGATTTTTACGAAAGATATTTAGATGGTCGATCAATGGAAGATTCGGTTTCTATTTATTTAGAAGAAGATGAATCTTATGATGAAATTGAACTACAAGAAGAAAAATTAAGGCAACAAAAGGAAGAAAAAGAATATGAAATGTAAAAAAATTTCTATTGTAATACTAGTTTTTGTATTTGTCTTTATATTTTTAATATCTTCTTATATTTTACTAAAAGATATGAATGAATTAAGAAAAAACAATGAAGCTACAGAAGAGTTAATTGAAGAAACTATTGAAATAAAAGAAGCATCAAAAGAAAAATACATAGATTGGAATTATCTGAAATCAATTAATGAAGATATAATTGCTTGGATAGAAATAGAAGGTACAAATATAAATTATCCTATTATTAAGAATGAAAATAATTATTATTTGAAACACTCATTTGATAAGAAATACAATAGTAATGGAGCAATATTTACAACCAATATATTTCCATTTAAAGATGACGAAACTATCGTATATGGACATAATATGAAAAATGGTAGTATGTTTTCAAATTTAGGAAAATATCTAAACAAAGAATTTCTTGATTTACATTCTAAATATAAAATATATACAGTAGATAAAAACTATGAAGCAACAATATTTAGTGTATATTCAATAGGAGTAAATGAAGAAATGCAGAATTTAAAATTGTTAAATTTTGATGAAAGAGTAAAATATTATAAAAATATCAGCAAGTATAAAATTGAATATAATGAAAACATAAATAAAATAGTAAAATTATCTACTTGTTCTTATTTAAATGCAAAAACAAGACCTACTGATCAGAGATATTATATTATTGCTAGTTTGAATCCAATTTAGAATAAATTGGAAAAAAGAGCTGACAAATTTTAAAATTAGAGTTATTATTATTGTAGGAGGCATTTATCATGGAAAAAAATAAAATCCTTATAATAATAGTAATTTTTATCTTATTAGCTTTAGGAATTATAGGAATCACATATTTTATAACACACAAAAATGAAAATAAAGAAGAATTAGAAAAATCAAACGAAACAACTACTGTGTTAGAAAATACAATAAGTTCTATTACAAGTGATACCAATATAGCAGTGAATGAAACTGACGATAATGTAATTGAAGAAAAAGAAGAAAAAACAATTACAGAAACAGATAATGAAAGTGTAGAAAAAGTTGAGAAAAAACAAGAAACACAAACACCCACAAAAACTACATCGACAACTACACAGGCAAAGAGTAATTCATCAAATAATTTAAGTACGTCAAAGAAAGAAAATGTAATGCAAGACACAAGTAAAACAACAGTGAATACTAATACTCCGGAAGCTAAATCTACCACTCAATCAACAAGTAGTAAAAATGAACAACAAGAAGAAACTAAAACTGAAACTAAAGTTGAAAGATGTACTAATAACAACAATCATGGAATGGATGTTGGAAATTCTGGAAAATGGTATAATTCTAAAGGTGAGGCTATTGCTTATTATAATCAACAAATAAAATATTGGGGAGAGAAATGGGAAAATAACGAAATAGATAATGATACTTATTATAAAAATTGTCCTTCTGGATATGAAGTGTGGGATTGTATGTATTGTGGTAAATGGACTATCAACTTTTATTACAGATAAATGAAACTATATAAAGGTCAAGAATCAGCTCTTGGCTCTTTTTTTATGGGAGGAAAAGTAATGTTAAAAAAGGTATTAAAAAAAATTGAAAAGTTAAATGCAGATAAAATCAAATTTATAGATGAACAATCTAAAATTCAAAAGAAAATTAATGACATTGAAATAGAGATAAAAGATTATACTGCAATAAAAAGGGATTATGAAAAAATAGAAAAGAAATTTACAGAACTTACAAAACCTAAAGAGGTAACCAAAGATGAATGATCAAGATAAAAAAATATTAGAACTTTATTTAAAGGATGTAAGAAAAAAGAAAATAATTTTCTTAACGATAGTAGTTTCTATTATAACAAGTGTTTTGTTATATGGACTTTATGAAAAATATAAAAAAAATACAAATAATGAACAAAATTATATTGAATCAAATGTTGAAGAAAATGTTTCTAATGAAAATAGTATAGAAGAAACAAATTTAAATACTGAAAATAAAATTATTGTAGAAAATACTGAAAAAACAGAAGATAACACAAGTTTGATTGTAAAAGAAGATACTAAGCAAGATTCAAAAGAGGAGAATAAAAAAAATACACAGAATATTAACATATCAAATAACAATAAAAATACAAAAGCAAAGCCAACAAATAAAGATTTTTTATTTACAGATGGATACACAATGGAAAACGTAACTCAAGCTGCACAGAGATATTTAAAATCATTTAATGCAAGAGGAGAATGTGTTCCAATAAAAGACAATGAAGGTGTTTATTTGGGAATGAGAGTAATTTTTTATTAAAGGGAACTTAATCTTATACCCTTTATTTTTTTTGTGAATTTTTAGGAAAAGGAGATTTTGAAAGTGAAAATTATGAAAAAATATATGTTAAATAAAAAAGTAATTGCTATGTTACTATTAATTATTACAATGTTAACAAATATCAGTCCTGTATTTGCAGTTTCTGGAAGTGGAACTTTTGCAGGAGGACAATATGCTTCTGGAATGTTAACTACAGATCATGCAGCAGGTTCAACTGGCGTTTTAATTAGAAGATTGATAAACAATACTACTGGAGAAAGATATACCGTTTTTTGTGCTGAACACGGGGTAGATTTCAAAACAGGAAGTTCTTATAATGGGAATTATTATACACCTACAGATGCTACAATAAAAAGAGCTTGTAAGATTGCTTATTTTGGTTGGTATAAGGACAATGGGGGTTATGTAGTAGATGGAGGAATACTTGCAAATGATATGAAATGGGTAAAGCAAGCCTATGTTTTTACTCAACAATACATTTGGGAAACTTTAGGACAATCAAATGCTACATTTAGAGATTCAACAGTTCAAGCAAACTATGTAGCATTTAAAAACGATATAAATAATAAAATAAATAATATGCAAAAAAGACCTAGTTTTGATGCAACAACTATTGAAATAAATGCTGGTGAAACTAAGGTTTTAAATGATACAAATGGAGTATTAGCAGATTATTCAAGTATAGATAATACAAAAGATAATGTGAGATTTCAACATAATAAAGGAGAAAACACATTAACAATTTCAGTATCAGAAAACTGTACAGTAGAAAGATTAAATATTTCTGATAACCTATTTCAAAGTTGGGGGTTAGTAAAAGAAGAGTCAAAAGATCAGGACACAACAGTATATTTTTCTTTTAAAACTGGAGTTCAAAATCAATTAATGGCTTTACACTATAATGATCCAGTACCTATGGCAATGAGTTTGAAAATTAACTTATTTGGAAAATTAGATATTGGAAAAAAAGACAATAAAGGAAATTATGTGCCAGATACAAAATTTAAAATAAGTTACAATGCAGATATGTCTAATCCAATAGGAACATATACAACAGGTTCTAATGGAAAGGTATTAGTTGATGAATTAAGACCAGGTACTGTATATATTCAAGAAACTGATGTACCTAAACATTTAGTATTAGATACAACCATAAGAAGTGCAATTGTGAAAACAGCACAAACAACATCTTTTGAAGCAACTAACAAGTGGAAACAAGGGCGTATTCAAGTAGTCAAAAAAGATGCTGAAACAAACAAAGTTGTAAATAAAGCAGGAACAATTTTTGATATTTCTGATTCTAATAATAAAAAAGTAGCATCTATAACTACAAATGAAAAAGGTATTGCTACATCTGAATTATTAGATTATGGTACTTACTATGTAAAAGAATCAACAGCACCCAATAAATATACTATTAAAGTTGAAGTTAGTGAAAATATTGGTGTTGTCGAAGATGGAAAAACATATCAAATTACTATCGTAAATACTCGTGTAAAAGGTAGTGTAACAATATCTAAAGAAGATACTAAAACAGGAAAACAAGCACAAGGAGAAGCAACTCTTGAGGGTGCTATTTATGGAATTTATGCAAGAACACCTATACTTGATCCAGCAGATGATACTATGATATATAACACAGATGTGAAAGTAGCAGAAATGACAACTAATAAAGAATCAAATGCTACAATGAGTAATTTGTATCTTGGAGAATATTATATAAAAGAAATAAAACCAAGTCGAGGATATAATCTAGATAATACAAAATATAATTTTGATTTAACTTATGAAAATCAAAATGTTAAAGTAGTTACTAAACATGTAACTGTAAAGGAAAGAGTAATTTCACAAGCATTTCAAATTATAAAGATTTCAAGCGATGAAGCTGGTGAAGCAGAATTATTGCCTAGTGCAGAATTTACAATAAAAGCACAAAAAGATATTGAAAAATACGGATCTTGGGATGCTGCACCAATTACCAAAAATGCAAATGGTGAAACTGCATCAATATTAAAAACAGATTCAAAGGGATATGCAATAAGTGATAGACTTCCTTTTGGAACTTATGTTGTAAGAGAAACTTTAGTTCCAGAAGATAAATACAAAGTAGAGGACTTTAAAATAGTTATTTCAGAAGATAGTGATAAACCTCAAACTTGGAGAGTATTTAATGATACAAGTTTCACATCTGTTTTAGCAATAGTAAAGAAAGATGCAGAAACAGAAAAGGTTGTAAAAATAGAGGGTGCATCATTTAAAATTAAAAATTTAGATACTAACGAATATTTTGGATATTGGGAATGGAATCCATTACCACACTATGTAAGTACATGGACAACTAATGAAACTGGTACAGTAATGACTGGAGATAAATTAAATGTAGGAAATTATCAACTAGAGGAGATTAAAGGACCAAAAGGATATTTAATTAGTTCTCAACCTGTAAAATTTAAAATTTCATCAAGCTCAGCCTATGAAACATTACCAGATGGAAAAACATCTGTTATTACAGTTGATCAAAAGGATACATCTGTAAAAGGAAAAATTACTGTAGAAAAATGTGGTGAAGTTTTGACAGATTTTAAGGATGGAAAATTTGTTTACGAAGAGAAGGGACTTGCTAATGCAAAATATGAAGTATTTGCAAGAGAAGATATATATGATCCATCAAATGATGGGACAATCATTTACAAAAAAGGAACTGTTGTTGATACTATCATAACAAAATTAGATGGAAAAGGAACATCAAAAGAGTTACCTTTAGGCGAATATTCTGTAAAAGAGGTAAATGCACCAGAAGGATTTGTTTTAAGTGATGAAGTTAAAAATGTATCTTTAAAATATAAAGATCAAAATACAGCCATAGTATTTGACAATACTTCATTTACCAACGAAAGGCAAAAAGTAGAAATTAATGTTTACAAAAAAGATGCAGAAAATGATGTTGGACTTTTAGGAGCAACATTTGGATTATATGCTAAAGAGGAAATTAAAAATTATAAAGATGAAATAGTGGTAAAAGCAGGTACACTAATTGAAAGTGCAACAAGTGATACAGAAGGAAAAGTTCACTTTACTTCTGATTTACCTTTAACTAATTTTGAAATAAAAGAAATTCAAGCACCAATTGGATATGCTTCAAGTAATGAAACAATAAAAGTTGATGCAACTTATAGAGGACAAGATACCAAAATTGTTGATTTAGAATATGAGTTTAAAAATAAGATAATAAAGGTAGAAGTTTCAAAGCAAGATATTACTGATTCAACAGAAATTGAAGGAGCTTGTTTAACTGTGTATGAAAAAGATAATCCAGGAGCAATTTTTGATACTTGGATTTCAACTAAAGAACCTCATTTAATAAAAGGGTTAGAAGTTCGTAAAACTTATGTATTAAAAGAAACATCTGCACCTTATGGATTCACAATATCTGATAATGTAGAATTTACTATTAATGATACTGGTGAAATTCAATCTGTAATTATGAAAGATGAGTTAGTTTTAGGAAAACTTAAATTTAACAAATATGGAGAAATTTTTAACCAAACAATAATAGGACAAAATGAATTTGGAAAAACGGAATCGCCAATATGGAATAAATCAAATTTATTAAATGCTGAAATTACGATATATGCTAACGAAGATATAACCATAGGAAATACAACATACTATAAAAAAGGCGAAAAAGTACAGACATTAGAAAGTGATTGGGAAACAGTATTAAGCAAAGAACTACCAGTTGGAAGTTATTATTATTTAGAAACAAAAGTGCCTCATGGTTATGTTGCTGATACAAATAAACACTATTTTACTATTGAAAATACACAAGTAAAAGAAGTACAAATAATAGAATCAACATTAACAAATATAAGAGCAAAAGTTAATATTGATATGACAAAGATACTAGAAGAACAAAAAATATTTATAAATAATGAGGCTTATAAAGACGTTGTTTTTGGTATTTATGCAAGAGAAAATATTTATGATTACATGGGAAATGTAGCAATAGAAAAGGGTACAATGATAGCAACAAGTGGAATAACAAAAGAAGGAACATTAGAAAATGTGCCAGATTTACCTAATGGAGTTTATTACCTAAAAGAACTTGCAACAAATTCTCAATATATTTTGAATGAAACAGAATATGATTTTGAAATTAGTTATAAAGGACCAAGTATTATAGAATATGTAGTTCAAATAGGAAAAGAAGGAAAAATAGACAATGAACTTGCTCGTGGTACAATTCAAGTGAAAAAAGTTGATACATTAGATGAAAATATAAAACTTAAAAATGTAGAATTTAATATTTCTACAAAAGAAGATATGAGTAATGTAATAACTACAGAAAAAACAAATGAAGAAGGCATTGCAACTTTCAATGAATTAGAACTTGGAACATATTATATTCAAGAAGCTAAACAAGTTGATGGATATACTTTAAACAATACTATTTATAAAGTTGAAATTAAAGAAGATGGAGATATTTTAATAATAGCTTGTAAAAATAAGCCAACTGAAATGGTATTTAGCAAAGTTGATGAAACAGGAACTAATGAATTACCTGGTGCAACAATACAAATAATTGAAAAAGAAACAGGAAACATTATAGATGAATGGGTATCTACAGAAGAAAATCATAAAATTAATTATTTGACAGAAGGAAAAGAATATACTATGAAAGAGATTACTGCACCTTATGGTTATGAAATTGCAGAAGAAATAGATTTTGTAGCTGGTGATGGAAAGAAAATTATAATGAAGGATATGCCAATTCTAAAATCTGTAAGAGTTGAAAAGTTGGATAAAACTACAAAAGAACATATTAAATCTAATAAATTTATATTTGGAATTTATGAAGATAAAGATTGTACTAAACTAATTAAAGAAGCAGGGGCAAACGAATATGAGGGTACTGCATTATTTGAAGGATTAAGATATGGAACTTATTACATTAAAGAAATAAAAGCACCTTTAGGATATAAACTTTCAGAACAAGTTGTAAAAATAGAAATAAACGAAAAAGGTGTTTTGGCAGATGGTAAAGCACTAGAAGAAAAAGATAATGTATATGGTTTTGTTTATTATAATTCACTATTACCTTCAATTCAAACAGGTAATGAAAGCAATTATATTTTACTAGGAAGTTTAGCACTAATTTCTCTACTTGGAATAGTTGGAGGCATTACAATATTAAGAAAAAAATACAAAGAAGAATAATTTGAGTGGGTGAAACTCCCACTCTTTTTCATTCGTGAGAAAAGAGGAAAATATGAGAAGCAATATAATTTATAATTTTGAGGACTTTAGAGCATTAGTGACGAATAAGGCTAAAGAAGGTGCTTATTATTTATTATATGATGATTTTTATTTTGAACAAATAGATAAAAACATGATGATAACGAGAGAAGTATTTGCTACAGCTGGAAGATATACAAGATCATTTAATGTAGTAAAATATATAAACTTTAAATTAAAAGACCAATATACAACAAAAGAATTAGCTGAATTTATAGAATTATTAAGAAAAAATACAAGAATACTTCTTACAATATATAATCAAAAAGAATGTTTTTTGTTATTTATAAGCAATAAAGATGACTCAAAATTAGAAAATCAAATAGAAAAACTAATAGAAATGGAGCAATAACATGAGAAAAGAAATAAGAATAATTACTACTAAAAGAGGATATGGAAATATCATAAGGAGTTTAAAAACTTTTAATAATCAGAAGATAATTGACAATATAATCAATGAAAAAACATGTCAAACTTATGGAGGAATAGTTTTTTTAAAATGGGATAATCCACAAGATTTTAAGTTAATACAAACTATAATAATATGTTTAATGAGTCATAGAAATTCATATACAATATGCAAAATAGAAGATGAAGCAGTTTGTACTTATTGTAAAAATATAGAACATAAGAATCTGCCAATACCAGTTATAGATTGTAAATTTAAAGATGAAGAAACAATAGAAAAACTAAAAGCTCTTACAAACAAAAGAAGAAAAGGAGGAAAAACAAATGGGATATAGATCAGATATTAGAATTATAACAAGCGAAAAGGGATTTGAAGAATTAAAAAAGTTTGTGACAAAATATTTAAAAGAGCACAATGAGGATTACAATCTTTTAGAAAATTGTGATATAAAACAAGAAGGAAAAAAACAATGTTATTTTGGTTGGAACTATGTAAAATGGTATGAAAATGATTATGAAGATGTGGATGCTATAATGGAAGGATTACAGCATTTGAGTGACAAAGAATATTCATATAGATATATGAGAATTGGAGAAGAATATGATGATGTTGAAGAACAATATTGTGATGGAGAAAAGGATAAAAATATTTTTCTAGAATATCCAAGTATGATACGAGAATTTGATGATGAATATGTTAAGGAACAACTAAAAGAAAATGATAAAATAATTGAAATCGAAACAGACAAGGAAAACATAGATATATGAGTGCTTATGACGAAATATTATCAAGTTCCAATATAATAAATATTCTTGAATATTATGGATTAAAAGTTGCTAAAAATAAATGTATTTGTCCTTTTCATAGTGATACGCATCCTTCTATGATGGTAAACACTAGCAAAGGTATTGCAAAATGTTTTGCTTGTGGCTCTGGAGGAAATGTTGTATCATTTATCCAAAAATATGAAACAGAAATAAATCATAATGCAATAAGCACAGTAGAAGCTATGCAAAAAGCAATAGATATACAACATTTGAATATTGTCCTTTCACAAAACAATAAAATGCCTCTAACCGAAGAACAAAAGAAACAAAAGACATTATCTAACATTCTAAAAGATGCAATTACTATTTGCGAGAATAATTTAAAAACTAAAAATATAGATGGAGAGAGGACTCTCGACTATCTTAAAAGTAGAAACTTATCTGAACAAATAATCAATAATTTTCATATTGGATTCAATCCTACTTATGATAATATAACTAATAATTTATTATCAAAGTACAATATGAAAGATTTAATAGAAGTAGGCATTACAAAGGAATCTAAAAATGATTATATTGATATATTTAGCCATAGAATAATGATTCCTATATTTGACCAATATGGAAATCCTGTTGGATTTGGAGCGAGAGTATTAGGAGATGCAAAGCCTAAATATATTAACACTATGGCAACTCCATTATTCAATAAAAGTGAATTACTATTTAATTATCATAAAGCAAAATCTTTTGCTAGAAATTATGAAATGATAGTAGTCGAAGGATATATGGATGTTATAAGTGCTAATGCAATGGGATTTGCAAATACTGTAGGGATAATGGGAACTGCATTAACAAAAGAACAAATTGAATTACTAAAGAAATTAAAGTGTGAAATTACTCTTTCCCTTGATAATGATGATGCTGGTAAAAATGCAATGATTCGAGTTATACCAGAATTATTAAATGAAGGACTAGAAGTAAATGTATTAGATATATCAAAATTAGAAGGTAAATACAAAGACTTCGGAGATTTACAAATTGCAAATGTAAAAAAGGAAGATGTTTATAAAACAAAAATATCTGCCTTTATTTTTTTACTTGAAAATCAATATTTACAAAATAAAGAATTAAATGTTGATAATATCTATAATACTTATAAAAAGATGCAAAGAGATGGTTTAATTAAAGATACAAAAGATATTCTTCGCTTTAAAGAATATGTAACAAATAAAACCAATTTTAGAGTAGAGGAGGTTGAAGATATTATTATGCCAAAAGAAGTAAAACAAGAATCCAGAGTTGAAAGATATAAAGGCTTATTTTTCTATTACTATATAATGGATCATTTGAAAAAATATGCGACTAATCATCAAGATAGAATATTACAAAAATATCTTGAAACGAATGCTATTACACAAGAACTAATTGAAGAAACATTGAATAATGAAAATTATTTAAAAGATGGAGAAAATACAATAGATATTTCAAGATATGTAAATGAGTACATCTATACATCTGATGATTATATAAAATTTAAAAATGATAAAATTTTTATTCTAGAAAATTTACTAAACAATGTAAAAAGTTTTGATCAAGAAGGAAATGTTGTAAATATAAAATTATCTGTAGAGCAAAAAGATATTGTTTTAAAGCAATATGCAGAAAGTTTTGAAACTAATATAAAAGATTATATTGAAAACAATCCAGATGAGTTTGAGGATTTATTTATTGCTAATAATACTTCGCAATTTGAGAAATTATTTCCTAAAACTTATGTTGAATCACTAAAAGAACAGGCAGTTAGTAGATTTAAAAATGAAAATGTTATGGAAGCAGTAAGATATGGTTTAGCATATCCAGATAATATGAAATCTGCAATGACTAGACAATTTGTGAATAATGACAAATACAAGACTTTACTTGTTTTCAATAATAATAAAAATATTTTAGGATTAACACCAGAAAATATTATGAAAGAAACGAAAGAAGAATTAGAAAAAAAGCCAGAGAAAACAAAACAAAAAGAACAAGATGACATACAAAAGACAGAAGTTGAAACTGTAAAAAATAATAATGATATGTCTGTATTTATTAAATTATCTGGAAAAGAAAAAGAATCGTTTAAAGGTATTTATTTGCCTATTGATAGTGGAACACAAGTATTTATTCCAAAACAATTATATAGAATCGATGATGGAAAACTACAAATATTAAATTCACAATCAAAATCAGCAAATATGAGCGAATATGCAGTAGATGAAAATACTAGAACTAAAAAATTTATGAATAGATTAACATTAGATAATTTTTATCATAAATATTTTAATTTATATGAAATTTCAATGGAGAAAGAGGTGATTCCAAGTGCAAGCTACTAATAAAAGTGATGCAACACAAGTCTATGAAGGTGCAGAAAGAGCTACAAGAGTTGGTATAAAGGATTTCTTTAAATATATTTTAAAGCCATTTTCAGTATTTAGTTATCATTATTTTGTTGAAGGCATAAAAGCAGTACAAAAAGATGGACCAACAAAAGAATTAGAAAAGATAACTAATCTTTCCTATGATGAAACAATAAGAGTAATGGAAAAGTGTCAAAAAGATGGAATTAGAGTTGTTGCAAGTGAAAGAAAACTATCAACAGAAAATACAGAGTTTGGTAAGAAAAAATCACTATTTCAACAAAAAAGAATAACAAAATACGCAAGAAGAATAAAAGGTTTAAGCGATTTTAAAGCACATTTTCCTAGAATTGCAAAAGTGTTGCATATAAATAGACTTATGGCTAGATATGAAAAGAAACAAGCAGAGCAAGTGAAATCACATCAGAATAAAAGATATAATATCTATTTCAATAAATCTAAACAGGGATATATGGGAGATAGAATTGCAGACTTAATAGAATATAGAACTAAAATCTCAAAAGACTTATTTGATGACAATATACAAGCTGCAATAGAAGAAACAAAAGAAAAAGGACAGACTTTAAATGCACAGGAATTGAAAGATTTATCAGAAAGTCTAAATTTACACGAAATGGGTGAAGTCGAAGTTGAAGAATTTAAGAAAGACTATTGTATTCACTCTATGCCTTTCTCTGCTTTTATGAGTATAAAAGATGATTTAGAAGTCGCAGATATTCCTTATGGAATGAAAGTTGTTACAAATGATGAAGATAAAAAAATTGCTAGTATATACTTTGAAAATAAACATTTAGAAAGATATTCGGAACTTGGATTTAATAATGTAGGTCAGATTCGTGTGTATGGATCTGATAATAAAAATATGCAATGGAATATCAATTCACAAGATGAAATAATATCTTTCAAGACAAAACTTGGAGAGCAAGAAAGACAAACTTATGAAACATTAAGTGGTAAAAATTATATTATGAAAAGAACAGAGAATGAGTGTGTTTGGACTGTTTTTAAAAATGATATAAAAGAACTTGCAGAAAAGGAAAAAAAAAGGAATGTAGTAAATGAGGATTTAGAAAAGCATAATATCTTTGAAGAACTTGAAAAAGAAGTTGCTAATTCTCCTACTCTAACAGAAGATAAGAATATAGAAATAAATATAGCAGATGAAAAAGAAGTAGGTGAGTAAAATGGATAAGATACAAGAAAAAGCATATTTTAACATTGGAAATAGTGAATACTATGAAGGCTATCATATAAAAGATGAGCGTTGGAATGGTTGGGCTAGACCTTATTTTGAAAAATGTATCGCAGAATTATTTGTAAATAATTTTGCTACAAAAGATTTTCAAATTGTATATGATAAATATACAGATTGTTATATTTGTAAAACATTAGAAAATGATATAGTTACTGCAACAGATATAGCAGAGAAAAAAATCATAAATACAAAAGAAGGAGCAAAAAAAGTATATGATTTTGGCTCTATAGGATGGACTTGGGATGATTATACTCTTGATGAAATAAAAAATCGAGAGAATATTCATATAATTACTCCAGATAAACTTATAGAAAAAGATTCTATAAATTTAGATTATTAAAAAATGGGAGGTGATGCAAATATGCTGGTGAAAAGAAATAAAAAGAGTTCAAAAGTATTATTTGTAATAGTTTTTGCAATTATATTTTACTATATGTTAAGAGTAACAACTCTGGTGTCTGCTAATAATGGAAATTGGTCTTTTGATTATTTTACCATTGCTCTGAATGAATTATATAAGATTAACACTCCAATAGATTTTTCAAGAAATAACTTTCTTGTATCTAGTGGGGTGTCTGTTTTTGTTTTAATGATTTACGAAACTTATAAAATGCAAAACAAAAAGAATATACAAGAAAACACCTATGGCTCTGCTGAATGGAAAACTCCAAATGATATAAAAGATAAAAGAGATAAGAACTTTGAAAATAATATGATTTTAACACAGACAGAACTAATTTCTAAAAATATGAAAATAAGTAAAATGAATAGGCACGTTATATTGATAGGTAGGCCTGGAAGTGGTAAGTCGAGATATTATTTTAAGCCTAATATTCTAAATGCAAATGGCACAATAATCGTAACTGATCCTAAACGGAGAACTATTGCGAGATTGTGGTTATTCATTGAAGAAAAAAGGTTATACAATAAAAGTTCTTAATCTTGATGATAAGTCTTGTTCAGATTGCTACAATCCACTAATGTATATTAAAGAAAATCATAATAATATTGGTTATTATGATGAGGAACATCCAATACAAGAAGATGATGTAATGAGCTTAATAAATACAATAATGGCAAATACTAAAAGCGAAAATATACAAAATACTTCTGGAGATCCATTCTGGGAAAAAGCAGAAATGATATATCTTCAAGCCTTATTTTACTATACATTAAGACATTATGATAAGGCACATCAGAATTTTACAACAGTTTTAAATCTAATTCGTTTATCGAATCCAGATTCTACAGGTGTATCAAATTTAGATAGGTTGTTTGATGCTTGGGCAAAAGATGAGCCAGAGGCGATAGGTGTAAAACAATATAAGCATTTTAAAGTTGCAGCATCTGCACCAAAAATGATGAGTACAATTATTATGGTTGCAACTGCAAGATTAGCTTCATTCAACATTAAAGAAATTGCAAATATGACTGATACAGATACTATGGAACTTAACAGAATAGGGATGCCTTTGGATGACAATTCTCCATTATTGAAACAGATAAATAGTGAATCGAATAAAACTGTTGGAAATGGTAAAGTTGCCTATTTTGTAATAACAAAACCAAGCAATAATACTTTTAACTATTTAGCGAGTATTTTTTACACACAAATATTTGAGATTATTGATGAAAATGCAAAATTATGTGGTGGAAGTTTAGCAACTCCAGTAGAAATCTATATGGACGAGTGGGCACAATTAGGAGAAATTCCAAGATTTGTTGAAGAACTTGCTTATTTGAGAGGATTAAATGTTGGAATTACTGTAGGATTGCAATCATTAAGTCAATTAAAACAAAAATATAAAGATAGTTGGGAATCTGTTTTAGATTGCTGTGACAGTACTCTTTTTATGGGAGGAATGAGTAAAGAAACTTTGGAATATTTAGTGGCTCTACTTGGCAAGAAAACTTGGTATAAAAAGTCATCTGGAAGGACTTATGCTAGACAGGGATCATCTTCAACTAACTGGGATGTAGTTGGTAGAGAACTAGCAACTTTAGATGAGTTATCAAAGATGCCAAGTGGTAATTGTGTACTTTTTATAGCAGGAATAGGAGCTTTTTACTCTAAACTATATAACTTAAAAGAACATCCTAACTATTCTGAATTATATGAGCCACGAGATAATAATTCTCAAAAACTCTATAATCACAAGAAAGAATTGCAATATGGTGAAAACGCAGACTATAGAATGTTATGCGATTCTGGCTTATCATTTGCAATTCCTATTGAAAAGCCAGAAATAAGAGGGGTTGATAAGGATGACTTAAAAGACCTTAAACGAACTGGAGTAATCCAATTTGAGGATTTAGTAATAAAAAAATAATTAAATAAGAAAAGAGATAAATCTTGAAATTAGATTATTAGCTAATTAAAGAGGGGTTTATCTCTTTTTAATTGGAGGTAAATATGAAAAAGATTAAAAATTTATTTAGAAAATTAAGAGAGAAAGTAGCAGTTATAGGAACAACTGCAATGGGCACATTGATTCTTGCAGAAACAAGAGTATTTGCAGCTTCAAACACAGAATCTATTGATTCATTTATAAATTTTGCTTGTGATTGGCTAACTAAAATTGGTGGAGTTATTGCTCTTGTTGGTGGTGTTATGTTTGCACTTGGTTGGCAAAGAGAAGATGCTGAAGGTAAATCAAGAGGTTTAATGACACTTATGGCAGGATTTATGCTTGTTGCAATCGCACAATCAAAGAATTTATTTGGATTATAAGAGAAGGAGGACAAATAATTGGATGGAATTATAAGACTTCTTTATAGTTTCAAATTTACAGTTTTCGGTATTGATATAGATAGTGGTAATTTAATAGGTACGATAGAAAAATTAACGAATTTCTCTAGTGTAAAAGGTATCAATATTTGGTCTATTGGAAAAACAGTAAATGATGTAATAGTTCCAATAGCGTTAAGTATTTTAATCCTTTTCTTTATGATTAACTTGATAAAGAAATCAATGGAAGTAGAGAGAATAAGTTGGGAAAGAGTAGTAATGGCTTTTGTTTCATTCTTATTACTTAAATACTTTATTCAACACGGATACGATTTCTTATCTAGTATTATGAATATAACAAATGACATTTTTGTTAGTATTACACATGCCATAGGTAATAGTAATTCTTCAATTAATATTGCAGACACTTTAATTGATGCAGTACCAGATGGATTTGTAGATAGTATTATGACATATCGGATTGTATTTAATACTATTCATTCCGTTTATGACAACAATCGTACAGATTCTAACACAGATATTTTTGAGAGTTGTAAAACTAATACTATGTTTTGCTTTTGCTCCAATACCAATCGCTCTTGCTGCTGATGATGAAGGTAGAGGAAAAGCAATTCAATACTTCCTTTTTTCAGCAAGTGTTGGATTAGAAGCAGTAATAATATATTTAGCAACAAATATCTATTCTATTGGACTTGCAGGATTGAGTAGTACAGTAGGCTCAACAAATGCAATATCAACAATAGTTGCAATGTTATTCCTTAACGGAATGTATTTGGCAGTAATACAGTACGCAAGTCAATTTGCAGAAAAACTTACAGGAGGTCATTGATAATGGATAATATAGAAATTACAGTATTTGATGAGATAAAGGATTATAAAGAAAAAATATATTTCTTTAATTTTAGACAATGGATATTTGCAATTTTAATAATAATTGCAGTTGTTCCCACTTATCTGATCTTAAAAGAAAAGATTGGTGAAGAAGCAACAAGTTATATAGTAATTGCAATAGCAGGAGTTCTAGGATTTATAGGATTTGTCAAAATACACGAACTACCAGCAGAGAAGATAATGCCTTTTTGGTTTAGGCATTATCTTCTTTTTGCAAAGCCAATACATTATATGACAGATAGTGAGTATGAACTTCAACATCAAAAGAAAAATAAGCACAAAACAAAATCAACAAAAACAGATAATTCTAAAACTACAAAAGCTGAAATTAGAGAAATGAAGAAAAAACAAAAACAAGCCAAGATATTGGAAAAGGCTAGAAAAAAATATGGAATAAATCCAGAATATTCTAAAATAGAAACTATAAAAGAAGAAAAAGAAATTAAAGTAAATGAAATTAATGAATCTAATAATTCAAGAAAAGATGAACTATCAGAGAAGTTATCAAAACTATCAAAAGAGCAACAAGAGGCTCTTTTAAAACTGTTAGAGAGGTAATATAAGATGAATTTAAGTCAATGGGAAAAGTCATTATTGGAATATTATCTAAACAATCATAATGCTAAATGGATGCGAGTTTATAACAACAAGCATCCTATTTTAGAAACAAGAGTTGTGTTTTATACAATATTCAAAAGAAAGATAAAAAAGCAGCCATATTGTGGCGAATTAACCTATACAGGAATGTTTAAAAAATTAGTTGAAGGAGATTGGTATTTTATTCCCAATCTTCTTGAAAGTTATAAGGAGGAACAACATTGAAAAAGGTAAAAGAAAATAAGAAAAATAAAGAAAAGAAAGAATTTTTTTTATTTACTATATTTAATGAATTTTCAAAGAAAATAAAAGCACATAAAGTTGCAAAGCCTAAAACTACATCACAAATTATTCATACATTTTTTAAAGACTTTAATGAAAAAAATTCAATTATACAATTAGATGATACACATTATTCTGTTTGTTTTGAATACCAAGACATTTCTTTTGCAAAAGCAAACTATGAGGAACAAGAGAATATTTTTCTTAAATGGGTTGAATTTTTACATTCCTTTAACTATAACGATCATATTCAAGTAGTTTGTTTTGGTACACCAGTAAAGACTAATGATTATAAGCAAAAATTTATATATAATGAAAACAACCTAAATGAAAATGAATCTAAAGTTGCAAATGAGTTTAATACTCTTATAGAACTTGCAATCGGTGATAAAGAAGAAATATTATGTGAGAAAAGACAAGTAGTCATTACTACGAAAGCTGAAAGTATGAAAGAAGCACAAGATATATTTCTTCAATATCAGTTGAGGGCAGAAGAAAAGTTTAAGGAATTAAAATCTAAAATAAAAAGAGTAAATATAGTAGAAAGGTTAGGCTCTTTATATAATATATTTCATAATGAACTTGCAGAAGAAAACGGAATTGATAATTTTATTAAATATGCAATAGATAATAAATTAAGTATTTATGATGTTTTAGCACCAAAGCAAGATGTATCTTTTAGAGAAAAGAATTATATAAAGGTTGGCGAAGATAAATATATTCGTGTGCTATATGTTAGTAAATTGCCAAAATCTATAACACCAAGATTTTATAATAGAATAACAACAATAACTAACTATAATATTATTACTACTTTAAATATTACACCTACAGATCCAGCTAAAGTTATTAAAATGGTAAATAAGAAAATATCTGGAATGAAAACAGAAAGATTAGAAAAAATCAAAAAAGCAAATAAAAATAATTACAGTTATGAAGCTGTACTTGATGAAAAATTGGAAGATGCTATAAGTGATGCACAAGAATTAAGAGATGCACTCCAAAAGAAAAAGCAAAAGTTATTTACTAACAATGTTTTAATATGTATTCAAGCAAGTTCGCTTGATGAACTAAATAAAGCAACAAAATTAGTAAAGAGTATAGGAAATGAATATTTAATTTCTTTATACAATTTAGATTGGCAACAACTAGAAGGAGTACAAAATTGCCTTCCATTTGGTTGGAATACTTTACAAATACAAAGATCATTAACTTCGGAATCTACTGCTACCAATGTTCCTTTCAATACAAAGGACTTGATGCACGAGGATTCTATTTTTTATGGAATAAATCTTGTTTCAAAGAATCCAGTATTTTGCGACAGAAAGAAATTACTAAATGGAAATGGTTGTGTTTTAGCAACATCTGGAGCAGGAAAATCATTTTCTATAAAATTACTTATAGAGCAAGTATTATTGCGTTATCCAGAGGATGAAATTTGCGTAATTGATCCTCAACGGAGAATATTATCCTTTAATAAAAGCATTTGGAGGACAGGCATTAAATATAAGTACAAATACTGATACACATATAAATCCATTCGATAGTTCTCTACAATATGCGAAGAATGATAAAGAAGCAATAAAAGAAAAATCTGAATTTATACTTGCTTTTATAGAATCAATAGTAAATGGATTATCTGGAGAACAAAAAACTCTTACAGACCGTTGTACGAATAATATTTATGAGGATTATAAACTTCATAATTATAATAAAGAATATGAGCCAGATTTCAAAAAATTCTACAATGAATTATTAAGACAGCCAGAAAGCGAAGCAAAAAATCTTGCACTTATTATTGAGAGATATGTCAAAGGAAATATGGATATATTTGCAAAGAAAACAAATATAGAAATAAAAAATCGTTTTATTACTTTTGATATATCAGAACTACCACCAAGCATACAAACAACAGGATATTTAGTTGTATTAGACCATATTATGAATAGACTTCATAGAAATAAAACATTAGGAAAACATACCTGGATATTTATTGATGAGTTTCATATATTACTTGCAAATAAGTTTTCTAGTGAATATATTGCAAAAATATATAAGACTGGAAGAAAAGAGAACGCAATACCTACTATTATTACACAAAATATTGCAGATGTAATTAAAAATGAGGATGGATGCAAGATATTATCTAACTCTGAATTTGCTATGATATTAAAACAAAAACCTTTAGATTTACCACCAATTTGTAAGATTTTTGACATAAGTGATGAAGAATCAAGATATGTAACAGATTCACCATCTGGGCAAGGTATTATCGTTTATGGAGATGACAAAGTTATCTTTAGAAATCAAGTATCAAAAGATTCTTATATTTATGAACTAAATCAAACTTCAAATATGCAAGTAAGTAGAGGATAGACTATGGCTAATGATAATAGTAAAGATATAGCAAATTCACTTAATAAATATACAGATTATGCACATAAAGGTACGAATCTTGTATTAGATAGTGCAGAAAATATAAATAAGTGGTATGCAGAACAATTAAATAAAATAACTGAAAGTGATGTTGATACTTCCAGAATCGAAACTGGAGTAGATAATTCTATAGAAGCAAATGATATTGCTAACAAAAATGAAAAAGAAATATCTACAAAAGTAAAACAATACAGTGAAATACAAACTAATAAAGGCAATAGCAAAGTTAATATAATAAAGTCAAACAAGATACAAACTGCATCAGAAAATGATAATAATACAGAGTTAACAGAAGGCAATAATAATGGAGCAATACTCGAGAAGAATGATGGTAAATTAAAGACTTCTAAAAGAATATCTACAGGAATAAAAGGAGCAAAAATTGTAAACAATTCTGCTCAAAGGATAATTAGAACTGGAAAAGATATAAGTGCAGGATTAAATGAAAATGGTACTACTGCTTTTAAAAGTTCTTCGACTAGAATAATGACAAAACCTATAAAGAAAGCATCTAATAAAGTTACAAAAGAAACTGTTAAATACACAAAGAAATTTACAAAGAAAATCGGAACAAAAATAAGTAAAAAGATTAGTGAAAAACTAGGACAAAAAGTAATATCTAAAACAACCAATGTAATGATAAAACTTATGAGATTACTCGTAAAATTGATGGCTAAAGTAGTAGAAATGATTATTTCAATGCTTCCACAAATTGCACCGGTTATCATTATTATAGTTGTTATAGCTGCTTTTTGTAGTTTTTTCGGTATTGGAATGAGTGAAGAGACGAAGAAAAATTATGAAACTTATATGATAAATATGCAAAATGAATATAACAAAACTACTGTAGAATATTACAATTCTGGTAAAGTTGTTGAAGGTACAATCGAAGGTAAAGGAATGATAAACTGGAGAGCTCCACTTTCAATACTTCAAATGTTGAATGGTGATCTGACTTATGATTTTGCAGAATTAACAATATTAGAACAATTTAGAAAAGCAGAATTATATGAAAAAATAAGTGATGTTACTTATACTTATGAGAAAGAAACAGATGCAGTAGATGGAAATGGCAACAAGATTAAAGAAACTGTTACTGACACAAAGAAAGTAGTTAAAAATCCTTCTTTAGATGACTATATATCTTGGTGTAATAAAAACTTTAGTGTTATAAACCAATATAAAGCTGCAAAAGGATTAAATGTAAATTGGAATCAAAAGGCATTTACAGATGATGAAGTAGAACAAATAAGATTGTTATATAACTCTAATTCATTTTTTGAATTATTTAGTTCTGATTTTAAATCAACTTATGCTTACTTAAATGTAAACATTGGAGATGAACAATTAAGAGCTATATATGATGAATTTTTGAAAAATGTTGGTACAAGATATTTAATGGATCACAGTAATCTAAAATATGATGAATGTATGGATTACTATGATTGCTCTTCTTGGGTTATACATTGTCTTGCACATACTGGAATTATAACAATACCAAATACTGGAGCACAGGGAATATATAACGGATATTGCTATCCAGTAAATGTAAATGATAGAAATGCAGGAGATTTAATCTTCTTAAAAGATACTTACGATACTGGAGAGCCTGGAAGTATATCACATATAGGAATTTATATGGGAACTCTTACAATAGATGGAGATACTGATGAATATGTTATAGATACTGGAGGAAATCCATCTGGGGTTAGAATTAGAAAATATAACAATGGCTGGTGGAATGGTGAGCATTTCTATGGATTTGGTAGATTGAAACAATAGAGGTAAGTTGCATTATGAAAAAGATAATAAGAGTGTTTTTATTAAGCATATTTTTAGCATTTTTGCTATCTATAACAATGTGCTTTGAAGATTTTAAAGTTAGAATGAGTATTGTATTTTTTATGTACTCATTCTCTTTTTTTATAATTATGAAATTTGGAGGCGATTACAATGAAAATCAAAATGGTAAAAATGGGGAGTGATTATACAACTCCTATAAATTGCAGATTAAGAGGGATTGTTGTTACATCAGATAATAAGCATCTATCTGTAGAAATTGGATGTGCATATAGTCCTGACATTAGGCATACATCATTAACTCAAAAAGAATACAATATAAAATATCCTAATCCACAATATGTTTCGATAGATTCGTGTTATAGGGTGGATATTCCAGAAGATAGATATAAGAACTCAACAAAAGAATATAGCAAATATATTAGAGCAAATTTTTTTGAAATTCCTTATACAGAAAAAGGTATTATAGAATTTTTAAAGAAACTCAATAATGATATTGATGGAATAGAACTTGTAAATGAATACTATATAGATAAATATTGTGAAGAAAATGGATTTTATGAGTTATATGATGATAGATTAAAACATAATTACGAAATATTATCAATAAAATATCTAGATCCAGATATAAAAGATAAGAGCAAAATTACATACAAATATACTTGCTATGCAAAAGATGGTACAGAATTTAGTGAAATAGGAGAGGAAAGAGATAATATAAAAAATATTGTTAAAAAATATGGGGTAGAAAATGTTAAACCACTTGCATTAGATTATATAGACAAATTGTGTAAAACTTTCACGAGTATAGAGTTAAAAGAAAAGTTTAATCAATTAATAATTGATGTATTTGAAACAGATAAAGATGAAATTTTATTAGAAATGGATAATGATTATACAGATATTTAATGGGGGTGATGTATAATGAATGTTGATATTATTGAAAAACCTAAAAAAAATATTAGTGAAGATATAAAAGTAGGTTCTTCTACAGATATTGTAAATTTAAAAGATGTTCAAGAGATTAGAAATGCAATCAGAGAACATCTTTTATTTATTGGATTAGACAACAGAAATAATATTAGAAATATTACATTACTAGGAATAGGAACTTCTTGCAATGTAGTAATAGATTCAAAAGAAATAATAAGAACTGCTCTTTATTCTGCAAGTAATAAAGTTATTTTAGTACATAATCATCCTTCAAATAATCTAGAGCCAAGTAAAGATGATTTACATTTAACAGATGTAACAAATGAAATGCTTAAAGTTTTTAATATTCAACTTCAAGATCATATTATTGTAACAGAAAAAGATTTTATTAGTATGAATAAAATACAGAAAATAGGCAAAGAAAGAAATATAAAGTCTATAAATACTTTGCAAAAAGGAATGTTAATAGAAGAAAATGAAAGACTAAAACAAAAAATAAATGAATTACAAAAAGAAATAGGAAAGAATAATTCTTTACAAGTTATCTCTGCTGAATATGTTGGAAATTATAATGACACTACAGTTTATAATGTAGAGCTATCATTGAACGGCAAAAAAGAATATGCAACATTAGAAAAAAAGTACAATGATATAGATGCAAGTTATAAATGGGAAGTCTTTTCAAATCTAGCATTAAAAGATGAAGAAATGGATTATATTATTCAAGTTGTTTCTAAAAATCCTCCTACAATGTCTATTGATGCTCCTCCTACAATATATGAATCTTTATCTGTAGATGAAATAGAAATGGAGGGATAGCTTTATGGATAATACAATACAAATGAATCTCTTTGAATATTTTATAGATGAAGAAAAATTTTCTATACAAGATGCTACAAATCTTGTGAAGAATATTAAAAATATGCAAGTAAATAATGAATCTATAAGAGCAAGAATATATGAAGGTGTTGAAAAAGGAATTTTTACTAAAATATCAAGAGGTGTTTACAAAGTAACAAGTCAAATTGAAGGAAAAGAAAATACTTGCTTATTGATAAACGGAGATGGGAGAGATTTATCAATTATAAAAGATAAATCTATTGATGGAATTATAACAGACCATCCATACGATTTACAAAAAGCATTAACTGGGGGAAACAGAAAGTTTGCTACATTTGAATTATTTAGATATGAAAGTAAAGACTTTAAAGAAAAACAAAGAGTATTAAAAGAGGGGGCATTTTTAGTTGAATTTCTACCAGAAGAATCAGAAGTTAATTTTGATTATCTATATGAAATTAAGAAAATGGCACAAGAAAATGGATTCAAATATTTTGCGAAAGTTGCATGGAAGAAAGGAAATTTTATATCTAATACTGGAAGAAAAAGCAAGAATATTGAAGATGTTATGATTTTTAGCAACGGAGAGCCTAGAAGTTTAAAACTAGATGCAAAGAAAAATCTAGCAATAGCAAATGAAAATAATTTAGATATAAAAGGCAAATCATCTTATGAAGTTAGAGATATGTTACAAGAAAATAATCTTGATGTTTATTATATGAAAGGCACAAATGGAATGCTACCAACTGCTTTTGATTATCAACCTAAAAATATAAAAGATAAGGTAATGGAAGCAGAAAAGCCAGTAGAACTAATTGAAGAAATAATTGAATATATCTCAAAACCTTATGAAACTCTTTTAGATCAGTATGCAGGAAGTGGTAATTTTGTAATTGCTTGTTATAACAAAAAAAGAAATGGTATTGCTATTGAAAAAAATAATGAAATGTTTGAAAAAATGAAAGATAATATTGAAAGTAATTTAGATGTGAAATTTCAAGAAATCGACTATGAATACTAATTGATATATAAAAGTTGTTATGGTATAATGTTCTCGAAGAATAGTAATTTGTAAAGGAGGTATTTATGGGAATAGAACATTCGCAAAATTATTTACATAGTAAACAACTTGTAGCGACCTTGTTATCAAAGAGTAATATTTGTAACGACGATATTGTAATTGAGATAGGTCCTGGAAAAGGAATTATTACCAATGAACTTGCAAAAAAAAGCAAGAAAGTTATAGCAATAGAGTTTGATGCAAAATTAGCGAAAACTTTATCTGAAAGGTATAAAGAATCTAAAAAAGTTCAAATAATAGAGATGGATTTTTTAAAATATAAAATATCAGTAAAAGAACCATATAAAGTATGTGCAAATATTCCATTTAACATAACTGCTGATATTATGAAAAAAGTATTTGAAGATGATAATCCTCCTGAAGATATATATTTCATAATGCAGTATGAAGCTTTTATAAGGTATTCTGGACAGCCTTTTTATAACGAAAGTTTGAGGTCTCTTTTATACAAACCTTGGTTTTCCGCTGAATTGATTTATGAGTTTAAACCATCAGATTTTTATCCTGTGCCAAATGCACGAATATGTTTTGCTCACTTTCAAAGAAAAACATCAGCAGATGTTGAGGATGCGACAGACTATAGAAATTTTTTATCATATATATTTTTAGCGTCTGGAAATACTTTCAAAGATAAAACAAAAAAATTGTTTACTTATGAGCAACAAAAACGCATTTGCAAGTTTTTAAAAATCAAATTAGAGTCAACGCTTACTGAGATCTCATACGATGGATGGCTATACCTATATGATGTTTTTCTTAAATTTGTTTCCAACGAAAAAAAAGCTATTATATTAAATGCTGAACAAGCCATGAAAAACAATCAAAACAAGATTCAAAAAAAACATCGAAATCGTAATCATGGTTATTGGAAATTTGAAACTAAGCGCCAAAAGAAAATTTTTAAATTGAAAAATTGAAAATAAGAATTTTATCCAGTAGCTATATTTCCAATTTCTATATTATTAGCAATAGTGTAAACAAAGAAGTTGACAGAAAAAAGTAATAAGCAAATTATAAATTACAATTTAGTAGTTCGCAAAATAATAATTTGTAGGAGGAATAGATGTCTTTAATAAGTGTAAACAATTTAACTTTTGGATATGATGGAAGCCTAAAAAATATATTTGAAAATGTATCATTTAATATAGATACTGATTGGAAATTAGGATTAATTGGAAGAAACGGTAAAGGTAAAACTACATTTTTAAAGTTATTATTAGGAAAATATGAATATCAAGGTGCAATATCAAAAAATGTTGAGTTTGATTACTTCCCTTTTGAAGTAAAAAACAAAGAAAGAATGGCAATAGAAATAGTAAATGAGATTGCTCCGAATGTTGAAGATTGGGAAATTATAAGAGAATTAAATTTACTTAATACAGATACTGAAGTATTATATAGAAGTTTTAACTTATTAAGTGGTGGCGAACAAATAAAGATACTTTTAATAAGTTTATTTTTAAAAGGTAATAACTTTTTACTTATAGATGAGCCTACAAATCATTTGGATATTGAAACACGAAATAATTTAGTAAATTATTTAGAAAAGAAAAATGGATTTATATTAGTATCTCACGATAGAAATTTTTTAGATAAAGTTGTAAATCATATAATTTCTATAAATAATACTAATATAGAAATACAACAAGGTAATTTTTCATCTTGGAAAGAAAATAAAAATAGGCAAGATAATTTTGAAAAAATACAAAATGAAAGATTGCAGAAAGATATAAATAGACTTGAAATAGCTTCTAAAAATTGTGCAAAATGGTCAAATGAGGCTGAAAAAACAAAAAATAAAAAATATAATTCAGAAACTACAATAGATAAAGGATATATAGGACATAAAGCAGATAAAATGATGAAAAAATCAAAAGTTATGGAACAAAGAATAGAAAAAGCAATAAATGAAAAGACTAATTTGTTAAAAAATATAGAGGTAAATGATACATTAAAAATTATTCCTCTAAAAAGTAATAAGAATCCATTAATTTTTGCACATAACTTGCAGATAAAATATAGTAAAGAAACGATATTTAACCCTATTACTTTTGAAGTTAATAATGGCGATAGGGTTGCACTAATTGGAAAAAATGGCATTGGTAAATCAAGTATATTAAAACTTATTTTAGGAGAAGAATTACAGTATAATGGAGAGTTTATGGTTGCAAATGATTTAAAAATATCTTATGTTTCTCAGAGTACAGAAGATTTAAAAGGAAATTTGAGAACTTTTGCTTACGATAATAAAATAAATGAAAGTATTTTTAAAGCAATGTTAGTAAAAATGGGATTATCACAATTTGATTTTGATACTAATATTCAAGATATGAGTGAAGGTCAAAAGAAGAAGGTTCTAATTGCAAAAAGTATTTCAGAACAGGCTAATATTTATATATGGGATGAACCTTTAAACTATATTGATATATTGACAAGAGAACAAATAGAAGATGCTATTCTAAATTATAATCCTACCATTATTTTTGTAGAACATGATGAGAAATTTATTGAAAAAGTGGCAACAAAAATTATAAATTTGGTAAAGTAAGTGAGAGACAAATTACAATTTTATATCTTAATTAAATATAAATGAATTAGAAGCAAATCGAAAGATGAGCTTCTTTTTTGTTAGAAAGGAGAATCTTTATGACAGGAAAAGAAATTAAGAAGATTAGAACAGAAATACCACGATTCAGAAATGGAGTTGCTTGTAATTTAACAGCAGAACAAAAACAACTGCATAGAGAATTAGATTGCAGAGAAATGATAAATAGTTGTTTATGTTATGGTAGTAACTTTTTAGAATCTCGTTATAGTGAACCATATATTCAAGATTTAGGCAGAGAAAGAGTGATTGAAATATATAATGAACAAAAGATTGATTTTGATAAGGCAATTGTTCTTCATAATGTTTATGAAGATGGCGAGGGTGTTACTTATAATTCAATCAAGTGGGAAGATGAAATAGAAATATAAAAGATTGGAAGTGATTATTATGCAGAAAGTATTTAGTATTTTTGCTCAAAATTTAGCTTATTATAACGAAGGAAGTATTGAAGGAGGATGGCTAGATTTACCACAATCTCCAGAAGTTATAGATAAATATTTAAAAGAAGTTGTAAAAGTGGATGATGAACACGAAGAATATGAAATAGCAGATATTGATGACAACATAAGTCCGTTTCCTTATGCTTCAATTCAATGGTCTAGTGTAAAAGAATTAAATGAATTGGCAATTATATTTAGTAAATTGGATGAATGTCAAAGAGAAGCTATCCAAGCATATTTAGTTTATTCTGGAGAGGAACATTATTCTATAAGTCAATTAGTAAATATATGCTTACAAGCTGATAATATAAATTACTGTAGATACAGTTTTGAAGGATTAGAGTATAATCAAGATTGCTCTCCAGAATTGAAAATGGGATATACAATGGCAGAAGAAAATGGAATATATATTCAACTTCAAAAGCATGGAATAATAGACTATTTTGATTTTGAAAAATATGGAGAAAGTTTTGGATATGATTATGAATTATTAAGTAATGGATATTTTATTCCAAATTACGATATAGATTTGGATTGTTACTCAAAAGAAGAAATACAAGAAAAGGTGAATGAAATTTTAAATGAAAAATTAAAGGAACAAGAGGTGAGTGAAATTGAGATATAAAGGGAAAATTAGAGAATTAAATCATATTATTATTTCTGATCCGAGTTATGATGAAAGTGTAACTTGTAGATATGAAAATAATAACTTAAAAGAAAAAGACTGGTATGTAGATATTGATATAAAGCCAACTGTCGATGAAATAGAGGACTTAACCATAAAAGGTACAGAGTTCTTTTTATTTTTGTCAAAAGATAGAAGATTAAGTGAATTAAGAGAAAATGGAGCAATTAGATATTTAAGTGGAATTGAACTAAAAGAAACTGAAATTGGAATGGATACAGCTTGTGTTGCTATAGGAATAAATGAAAAAGCAGATGAAATAATTGAGTTAAGAGATGACTGGCAACCAGAATGTTCTTTAAATACACTTACAGATGGATTATTTGGAACAGTTAAAGAAGGAAAATTACAAGACCATACTGTTTTTATATGGCTATCTGGTTATTTGGATGAAGATACAGGGTATTCGATTGAAGAAATAATTGATTATCTACAATATCAATTAAACATTACAGAACTTGAAAAAGATATAACAAAGTCAATGATTATAAGACAACAAGACATATTAGATAAAATGAAAGAATTTCAATTAAGATTTAAAGAAATAACAAAAGAAGATCCAAAACTTCTTCAATTTTTTGATAAAGATAATAGATTTTCAAACATAACATTTGCAGGTACATATTTAGCTGGAATTGCAGTTAGAAATGAACAAAGAAAAGCAGGAAATCTGGATGGAAAAATAGAACATTCTCCATATTCTAAAGAGCAAGAAAAGTTAATAGAAGAATATACAAATTTAAGAGTTGAATTTGAAAAAACAGAACAAGAAATTGAAAATGATATTGATATTTAGGAGGTGTATAAAATGCACAGAGGAACAGTTTTTATTATAACAAAGGATAAAGATAATAAGTTTGAAATACAAAAATCAACTGAATTTAATGGTGGAATGGGAATAGAAAATCTAGGTGGAGCAATTTATGATATGCTTAAAAATTTCAAAGAGCCTTTATTGTTTGATGCTATGATTAGAGATTTTGATGAAAGATATTTCAAATATGGTGATGAAGTTATGACTTATTTTCCAGATGAACAACATAATCCATATATTGATAAAGAAGGTAATGAGTATTTTGAATATTCTCAAACAGAAAATCAATTTAAGTTTTTCAAAGATGATAATGGAGAATATATCTATACAAGTGATAGTAACTATATTAAAAATATGTCAGATGAAGATATAACAGTTGTATGTAGTAATGGAAATTATGTTTTGAAACCAAATCAAATTTTAATTACAGATTATAACGAATGTGTAAATAATACTAGAATGACATTTGGAGAAAAAATAGATGAAAAAATAGAAGTTGATGAATTAAGTACGAAAGAGTATATTCCTACTAGAAAGCAGGAGATTATACTGGATAATATTATAAAAACAATAGAATCTTTTAATTATAGTGTTAGTCCTATATATGAAAATGGGATGATTAGTGGTATGGAAATTGAAACTTGGACAAATGGTGGAGTGGATATGATACATACCTTTTATTTTTGTGATGATTATCAAGAACTATATGATAAAGAAAATGTAAATAAGCAACTACAAGAATTATTTGATAATTTCTCGATAGATGATGAAATCGATATGTATAGACAAGATGCAAATTATAAAAGTAATTTTACAATTAGTCAGTCATTAGAAGATTTTACTGAATATCAAAAGAGATTAGAAGATTTAGCAAACAATTTTACCACTAAATATCACGAATTAATTTATCAAAAATTTATGAATAATGAATTACAAAAGGAGGAGATGCAATTATGAAACTTATAACAAAGGAATTAGAAAAATTATTTGAAAAATATCCTATAGGAAGTCAAGATGGATTAGGTGGAAAAGCAAAAGTTATAGCAAAATTTTTTAATCCAACTGGAGTAGGAACTTGGATAATAACAGAAGGAAATAAACTTGAAAATGGTGATTACGAAATGTTTGGATATTGTCATCTTGGGGATGATGAAATGGCTGAATTTGGATATGTAATGTTATCTGAATTGGAAAATTTAAAATTACCATTTGGATTAAAAGTTGAAAGAGATTTATATATGCCAAAGGATTGTGATCTTATTCAAGCAATGAAAACAACAGGAATTACACCACCATCTTATATGCTAGAAGATTATGAAAAAGAACAAAACAATGACAATATGGATTATGATTATTAAATTTATAAGGAGGAATTATTATGCCAAACTATGTTAAAAATATTGTTACTGTATCAGAAGAAACAATGAATAAAATTAAAGAAAAATATTTTAAAGGAGGGATTTTATCATTTGATAAAATTATTCCAATGCCAAAAAGATTAAATTTAGTAGATGGAAGTATAACAGATGCTTCTATTTTTTATTCTTGGTCGAAAAAAAGTGAAATTGAGAAACAAAATATATGTAAGATATTAAAAAATTATAAGGTTGATTTTTATCCGAATTATTGGGAGAAAATTAAAGAATGTCAGAAAAGAGGTCATTTTAAAGACATTAACAAATATGCAAAAAATTACAAAGTGAGTGATGTGGAAAAAGAATTAGACATACATAATTTGGAAGAACTAGGTGATGCCTACATAAATAATATAAAACAATATGGATATGTAACTTGGTATGAGTGGAGTATAAATAATTGGGGAACAAAATGGGATGTTTATGAGGACTTTAAATGCAATGAGAGAACAATGATTTTTGAAACAGCTTGGTCCATTCCAGAGCCAATTTTTAAAAAATTATCAGAGGAATTTCCAAATGATTTTATAGAAATAGAATTTGCTGATGAAGATGTTTATGGCGATAATAATGGAAAAATAATATATCAAGATGGACTGGCTACTATTTCAAGTAATCTTGGTGAAGAATTTGCTATGGAAATTTGGAATAAGAAACTTGATAATGAAAAGGATATTGTAGATGAAATGTTTGATTAACCAATTTTTATAAAAATATAATTTATTAGGAGGTGCAGTAATATGACAGTAGATAAGTTTTTAGAGAAATGGTATGATAAAGAAATTGAAGATTGGGGAGGAGAAACTTCACCAGAATATAGAAATTTTCAAACAAATTATAGAAGTGTTATTAAAGATTTTTGCAAAGATATAGGAATGGAATTACATTCATTTAACAAAAATCACTATGATTTTTCGGCAGTTGTGAAAAGTAATAAAACAAATCAATTTTATTATATTTCAATATCTGATGTTAGGTGTTGGAAGAATGAATGGGCCAATAATATTTTATATAGGACAATGGAACACGATAAAGATTGGACTGGTGGCAGCAATCGTTATAGTACATTAAAAGACTTGGCAGAAAACTTACTTAATTTAGATTTACAAATGGCAAGAAAATTAGAAAATGAAAATACTAGACAAATTACAAATCAAGTCGAGATTCAAAATGATAAATCTGATGACTTGGATGTAAATTATGCCTAGTCTTTTTTATTTGGAAAGGAGAAACAATTAGAATGAATGAAATGGAAGAATTTTTAACCTTTGGTGCAGTTGTAAAGATTAGAAAAGAATATGATGATGATCTTTATAAATTTATTGAACTTATGAAAAGTATTGGATTTTTAAGAGAATATGCAGAATCTTTTGAGAAAAATTGTTGCTTTGATAAAGAATTTAATGAATTTTCGGAAGATAGATTTTGGTACTATGTCAAACTAAATAATGGAAATACTAGAGATACTTGTATTGAATTTCAATGGAGCAAAGGTTTTACTTGGGGAAACAGAAAAGATTATTTAGATTATGATAAAGATATGAAAATATTAAATGTTGATGAACTTATAAAAGTTTGTAGAAAAGAGAAACTATTTAATATGAATTATGAATATACAAACTTTGAAAATGAATTACAAGACAAAGAAAGTGCATCTGATTTAGATAACTTTTTAGACTTTTATGAGTGGTCTATTACAAAATATCCAGATGGAAAATATAACATAAAAGATGAACAATGTAATACTTTTGATTTTGAAGAAAATACTACACTAGACAAAATTATTGATAGAGTATATTTTAGAATGTTTGACTATTTTACAGATGAGGAAGATATTGAAGATCTTATGGAAGAAGATTCAGAATATGTAAAAAAGAAATACGAAAGCTATATGAAAACAGGAGAAAAGTTACATTTATTAAATGAAGAAAATAAGAAACATTATGCAGAGTGGTTTCAAGAAGTTATAAAAGAAAATGAATCAAAAGATACTATTGAAATCAACAATGATATGTAAAAAAATATGAAGGGAGATATAAAAAATGAATGAAATAAAGAAAGAAAAAATAGTACAATTCTTTAGACAAATGTTAGAAGTGTATGATTTTGAATTAGTAATTGATATAAATAAAGATTTAGAAAATGTATTTAGATTAAACGATATTCAAAACGGAAATCTAAATGGAATAAATCAAGAAGAATTTTATACATTATCAGATATTATTGAGAGATTAGATACATATCATCAAGATATAGTTTATATTCCACTTGAAAATAAGAAAAGTAACAATGAAAAAATTGCAAAAGATGATTGGGATTTAGTTGCTAAAAGATATTTGGAAAGTGAAACTGTAGAAAGAGCTTTAAATGAAATTGATACTAAAAAATATGTTGATTTGATAAGCAAAAAAGAGAAATTTGATATACAAGATATTATAAAAATACTTGATGAAGATGAGCAATTTTGTAAGAGTGTCTGTAAAAAATATGTAGATACAATGTCAAAAGAAATGCTACTTGAAATTGATAATAAAATACTACATATTTTTATTGAAGATGAGTATATAAAATTGAAAGAAGAAGGTAAAATAAATAATCAAAATTATAAAGAATATTTAGATGGAAATTTTAATGTATATGAATATGATTCATATCAAGAATTGTATAATTCTGTTATTAAAGTTGAAATAGTTTATGACCTAAATGATTTAGAATTATTTGATGAAAATGGTAATTGGAATTTTTATATTACTTTTGAAGAATTAAAAAAAGTAGGATATGGATTTATGGTAAAAGACCAATTTCCATTGATAGAAAAATATGCAGTTCCAGAAGATAAAATATTTGAATTTTTTGACTATTTTTCATTAGAACAATTAGAAGATTTTGAACAATCTTTGAATCAATATTTTAATGAAGAAAGCATTATTTATCATCAAGATAGTTATGAAGAATTTGAATCTAAAGAAGATTCTAGTTTCAATAGAGATATATTAAGATTAGCCTGTGGACTAACAACTTATGAAGATTTTATTGAAGATTATACAGAATATTCTATATCTTATTATGATTTATCACTTTCAAAAGTTAGTGAATATTTTAGAGAAAATGAGATAAAAAACTTAATGGATTATGGCAGTGATGGAGATGAAGGATTATATCATTTATCTTCTATGTATGAAGAAATAATGGATAAGTTAGGAATAAAATATTCAAATGTTTATACAGAAGATGTATCAAATGGAAAATATATGACAACGATTACTTTTGAAAATGATTCTTCAATAGAAGTAGATACAAGTGCTTGGAATGAAATAAAAGTTGTAACAGAAAATATGGAAGCTATCTATGAAACTTATGAAAGTTTGAAAGAAAAATCAAAACAAAATGAGGTAAAAAATGAAAACGAATTTGACTATGATTTTAATTAAAAAAATTGAAAAAAGTGGAGTAAAAATGCTCCACTTTTTTCAAAATTTGGAACAAAAAAGTATCTCCCAGAGGGCAAAATGGGTTTTAGGGCTTTTGCCCTAAACAGCGAAAAGGGTGTCAAAACACCACGCTGGCGAATATTGGGCACTTAAAATGCCACACTATTCGGAGCAAATAAATTGCTCTGGATTTTTTGTACTTCGCTTTGCTAGTACAAATATTGTCTAAAACATAAAAAGAGGGTGGATATTATGAGAGATAGTGAAACTGAATTAGATAAAATATTTTTATCATATAATAAGATTTTAACAAGATTGAATATAAAGGGATATAAAACTAAAAACGGAAAAGAAATAACACATAAAGATTTGAGAAAAGCTATATCGGTCATGCAAGAAAAACATCCTACTTGTAGATGGCGAAGCAATAAAGTTAACAGTAAAAAATATTATATTTTAATAGAAGGATATTATTGGTTAGTAAAAGTATTTTTTCAAAATGAAAAAGATTTTATTGATGCTGATATAGATTTTTTTAAAATGAGAATAGGATTGTATGAAGAACTATTAGGACTAAAACCAAAGGAACTATTCAATGATAATATTCCATATTCACAGATAGAACTGTTTTTTGATAGAAAATTATATACAATAAAAAGAGCAATAAGAAATTTAGAAAATAAATATAGTGTTAATTTAAGATTTAAAGAAAACAATAGAATGTATGTTTATAGCAAAGGTATAGAGTTATTATGCAAAGAATATTTTAAGCAAAAATACCTGGAGATATTAGAAGATTATAAAATGGAGTTAACTGAAAAATATATAGCAGCAGGTTATCCGTATGATAATTTTTTTCATAAAAATTAAATGAAATGAAGTAAGAACATTTTTCTTGCTTATTATTTTATTATAGAAAGGATGATTACAAATGGAATTTAATTCTAAACAAAGAAGAAAAAGTATAAAGGTCTGGCTATCAGATGAAGAAAGAATTTTAGTTGAATCAAAGGCAGAATTTTATGGATATAAACGACTTGCAAAATATATTCGTGATGCAGCAATATATGAAAAAGTAACTTATGTTGATTTGAAAAATAAGGAAGAATTGTATGTTGCGTATGCTGAAAATACAAAAGAATTAAAGAAAATTACTAAAGAGATCAGACATATAAGTAAATATGCTACTAGATTAACAGATGAAACAAAAAAAGATATTTTAGATGTTATGTATGCAGTATTAAGAAATCAAAAAACAATGATAAAACTTATTGATGAAAAGTTGGATTTAGATGTATGGAAAGAAATCAATCATAACAAGATTGAAGAAGTGGAGGAAAAATAATGCCAGTAACAAAAAGATTACCACATTTAGGCTCTCCCAAAAATTTAATTGAATATATACTTGATGAGAAAAATGATGGAGAAAAAGTTGGATGTACCAGTTCTATAAATTGTAATGTTGAAACTGCTCTTTATGAATTTAGGGATATTCAAAAGAAATATAAAATGGGTGGAACTAGAGGTGCATATCATATTATCCAAAGTTTTTCTCCAAAAGATAAAATAACTGTAGAACAAGCAAATGAAATTGGCTTAAGAATGTGTAAAGAATTATATCCTACTTTTCAATGTATTGTATCAACTCATATTGATAAAGGACACATACATAATCATATATGCGTAAATGCAATAAATTTAGAAGGAAGAAAACTAGAAGATAGACTTGCAAATGAAAAAGAGGGCCTTTATGGAGTTAGTGATACAAGTGATCGAATAGCAGCAGAGTATGGATGCTTTATAATGCCTCGAAAAACATATTTGAAATCTAAAAATAGTCAAGATGATTATTATCAATATAAAAGACAATCTTGGAAAGAACAGATAGAAGAACATTTAGAAAAACTTATTCCAAAGTGTAATAGCGTTGATGAACTATTAGATGAATTATCTATTTTAGGCTATGAAATAAGGAGAGGCAAACATATTGCAGTTAGATGTCTTGGTATGCAAAGATATGCAAGAATAGATACAATAAATTTAAAGTATTCTACTAGCAATTTATATAAACTATACAGAGAAAAAGACAATGTAAAACTATTAGCCATTAAAACAGAACAAAATGAATTCAATTCTATAATATTTCAGAAAGCAAATGAATCTAAAATTGCTATTGAAAAAAGTCAGTTAGGTGCAAAAGGCAAAGTCTATAGTGAATATCAAAAAACAAAATATCAAGAAATAAAAAGGTATTATCAATTAAAACAACAGTTGGAATATTTAGATAAATATAATATTAGTGATTTTGATGATATTGAATCACAAATTGCACTTAAAAGAGGTCAAATAAAAAGTAAGAATGTTAAGATGAAGAAAAATCAAGAAAAATTTGAGAAAGTTCTTAAAATTACAGAAATGGCTAATGATTATATTAGACTTTATACAGTTTATGAATATGCAATGTCATATAAAGAGCAAGATGAGGATTATGTTTTACCTAAAGAGGCAGAAATATTTTTAAATATACAAAAAGAATTGAATATAACTTCTATTGATGAAGCAAAAGAGTTAATAAAAAATTCAAGATCAGAAAGAATTGAGATAAACAGACAAAGAAAAGAAGTATTGGAACTTCAAAGGGAACTTAATCATTTAGAAACTATAAAAGAAGAAAAATTATCTAGTAGTAATTTATATATTCACAATATTAAATTTCGGTGGAAATAGAATTGACTATAAAAATTCAAATGATAAAGAGTTTTGTGTAAATTTACCATATTCAAATTATAAAATACATATAGATAAAAAATTTACTGCGTATAATGAAAAACATCAATTTTATACATTATACTTGGTAGATGATAAAGAATATGAAATATATGATGAAAACAATGAAAAAATTGGAAATATCACAGGAACAGATTTAGAAAAATTTGTTTTAGACAAGAAAAAAGAGATTGATTCGTTATATAGCAAATAAATAAAAAAATATTCGCTCCAGATTAAATTCTGGGGCGTTTTTTTGATGCAAAGGAGGAAATTTATATTATGTTAAAATTATTAAGCCTATTTACAGGAATTGGAGCTTTTGAGAAAGCATTAGAAAGATTAAATATAGATTATGAATTAGTGGGTTTTTCTGAAATAGATAAATTTGCTATAAAAAGTTATTGTACTATTCATAATGTACCAGAATACAAAAATTTAGGAGATGTATCAAAGATAGAAATTGATAAAATACCAGACTTTAATCTTTTGACTTGGGGATTTCCGTGTCAAGATATTTCAATCGCTGGTAGAATGGAAGGAATTAAAGAAGGAACGAGAAGCGGATTATATTATGAGGGTTATAAAATACTTAAAGAAAAAATGCCTAAATATAGTATAATCGAAAATGTTAAAAATTTGACAAGCCAAAGATTTAAAAGTCAATTTGATTCTATATTAAATGATATACAAGAATTAGGATATACTAACTATTGGCAAGTTTTAAATGCAAAGGATTATGGTGTTCCACAAAATAGAGAAAGAGTTTTTATTGTTTCTATTCGCAATGATATTGATAGAAACAAATTTGTTTTTCCATCTCCAGTAGAATTGAAATTAAAGCTAAAAGATATTTTAGAAGATAAAGTTGAGGATAGATTCTATTTAACAGAAAATGGAATAGGAAGGTTAATTAAGAAAAATAATAAACTTTTAAAAGATTGTGAAAATCCTAATATAAGTTCTTGCCTTATTGCTGGTTATCACAAAATGAGTGGAAATCAAAATCAATACATAGCAGAATCAAATAATGTTAAAAGAGTTGCAGGATTATTTGATACAGATAAGTCAAAACATCAAGCAGGAAGTGTATATAATCCAAATGGATTATCACCTACATTAACATCTATGGATAATGGAGGTCATAAGCAACCTTATATTCTTGTTAGAGAAGCCACTAAAAAGGGATATACAGAAGCGATGGAAGGAGATTCTATCAATGTTTCATATCCTAATAGTGTAACAAAAAGAGGTAGGGTTGGAAAAGAAGTATCACAAACAATCTTAACTTCACCTAATATGGCAACAGTTATTGAATCACCTAAACCAATATGCTTAAATAATTTATATAAGCAACCTAGTGTTCAAGATAGAATTTACGATTCCGAAGGAATTGCTACAGCTGTTACGGCTAGTCAATTTAGACCAAGTATTGCAGAAAGAAAAATGTTTAATCTATATAATCAAAAGGAAATAAAAGATATTGCACCTACTCAAACAGCAGCTTGTGGAATAACTACTTCTAGTGCAGCGGTATTAATTTCAGAAGATGGAAATCATTTTATGAAAATAAGAAAACTAACACCTCTTGAATGTTGGCGACTTATGGGATTTGATGATGATGATTTCTATAATGCTAAATCTGTAGGAATATCTGACACTCAATTATATAGACAAGCTGGAAATAGTATTGTTGTTAATGTGCTAGAGTCAATTTTTCAAAAATTATTAAAACAATAAGTTTTATAAATAGTTAAGAAATAAAGAGCTAAAATGATTTATAAAAAAATATAAATTGTTTTGGATTTTTTTGTGCTTTTTTTATTTTATGTGCTATAATGCCTATGGGAAACAAAAAAATGAGGAGGCTATTAGATATGTTAGAAAATATAGAGCTATTATGTCATAGTAGCATTAGAATAAATAAAGAAAAAATAATTTATATAGATCCATATAAAATAGAAAAAGATTACAATGATGCAGATTTAATATTCGTAACACACGATCACTATGACCATTATTCAGAAGAAGATATTGACAAAGTTAAAAAAGAAGATACTGTAATTATAGCACCAGAAGAATTATTAACAAAACTATTAAGAAAAGGAATTAGGCAAGACTATATAATTACAGTAGAGCCAAACAAAGAGTATATGACAGAAGGGATTAAATTTGAAACTATACCAGCATATAACACAAATAAACAATTCCATCCAAAAGAAAATGAATGGGTTGGTTACATCATTGAAATAAAAGGAATTAGATATTATATAGCAGGAGATACAGATATTACTGAAGAAAACAAAAAAGCTAAATGTGATGTGGCTTTTATTCCAGTTGGAGGAACTTATACAATGGACTTTAAAGAAGCAGCATATTTAATAAATGAAATAAAACCTAAAATAGCAGTACCAACACATTATGGAAGTGTGGTAGGAACAGAGCAAGAGGCAATTGATTTTGTAAGACTTTTGCATCCAATAACAAAAGGTATAATTTTAATGAAACAATAAAATGGAAAAGAGGATGTAACAATGAAATTTTCAAATAAAGATATAGAATTATTTAATGAAGCGGGAATAAGTGTAGAGGATAAAAATTATACAACAGAGGAAGTAGAAAATCTAAAAATGAAAGTAACTGATTTTATTATGAGCCAAAGTACAAAAGACATAAATAAATATAATAATAAATTTAGCAGTATATTATATTAAAATAGGATTGATATATATGAATAAACGAGATGTCATTAAATATTGTTTAACATTAGAAAATACATATAAGGATTGCCCTTTTCCTGATGATTTTGAATCTGTAACAATGAAACATTTGAAAAATAAAAAGTGGTTTGCTTTAATTATGAATGTAAATAATAAGTTATACCTTAATGTTAAGACAGATCCAAATTATTCTGATATATTGAGAAATACTTATGATTATATAATACCTGCTTATCACATGAATAAGGAACATTGGAATACAATTATTGTAGATGAAAAAGTGAACAATAATTTAGTAAAAGAATTGATAGAACAAAGTTATCAATTGACAAAGTAAAGTTAAATACAAATAGTAATTTGAAAGTGAGATGAAGAATATGGGTAATGAGAATAAAAAAGATTTTAATGTTATGATGAATAATAATAAGGATATGCCTAAAATACAAGTTATTAAAGATGAGAAAACAATAAAAAAATATGGTGGAACTAAAATGTTTTTTGCACCACCAATTTATTATGATGAACTAATGAAAAAAGTACCAAAGGGAAACTTGTAGCAATTGGTCAAATAAGAGATTATCTTTCAAAAAATAATAATTAAAATTTATGTAAGGGAAATATTATAAAATATTGTAAATTTAAAAGTTATATGGTATTATAAATATATCATTAATAATAAAGGAGGATTTATGAGAAATAAAACAAAAGTTATAATTTTTTTGAGTATAATATTGGCTTTATTTATTTTAAGTGTAGTTATATATCTAGTATTATTTTCAACTGAAAAATATATTTGCACAATTAAAAGTATAAATGGTAATGACATTATTGCTGAATTATTAGAAGCACAAAATAATGAAACTATTAATGATTCAGATTTACTAACTAAAAAGCAGTATACATTTTCAATAGAGAATGTTTCAGTTAAAAATGAAGAAGGAAAGAAAATCGATAAAACTGAATTAAAGGTTGGAGATGTAATCTGTATTACTAAGGAAAAAGAAAGAATAAAAGTAGATTTGGCATATAGAGTAGAACCCTTACATCGTATCAAATCAATAAAATTATTGAAAACAAATTAAAAGTAGAAATGAAGAAAATTTTAATAGAAAAAATGTCGAAAAATGTCGAAAAATGCAATAAAATATAGTTATATTTATTGCATTTTTTATTGACATTTATTGTAAAATTGTGATATAGTCTAATCATAAAAGAAGCCTTAATTTGACTTCTAAAAATAAAGAAAGGAGAAAGCGTATGAAAAGACAATTATTCAGAAAACTTTTTGCAGTAGTATTGATAAGTATTATATTTTCTATGCTTATCATGACTAGCAATGTTCAAGCTATGACCCCCAAAACAACAGGTCCAAACCTAAATGAGATTTTAGAAACAGAAGAAAAAATTATGATGTATGATGCCAAAACTGACGAAACAAAAGAAGTTGATGTCGAAGAGTTAAGACAAGTATTATCATCACAAAATAAAGCAAGAGGAGGTAGTTTTGATAGCATTGCTCCATATGATCCATATGCAAACTCAAATATGAGACAAAATGAAGCTACACCACTTGCTGCTGATTCTGCTGAAAGAGTAACTAATACTTACAATTTTCCTAATAGAGTAACTTGCAGAATAGAATCTCAAGAAATCTATGGAACTTGTGCAATAGTTGGACCAAATGTAGGTTTAACAGCTGCACATTGTGTATTTAATAAAGACAATGGCAATGCAGCATACAAAAATTGGACTATATATCCAGGATATAATAATGGAACCTATTATGGTACACCATGTGGTTGGGATAAAGTATATTATTCAAGCAAGTGGATGGAAACTCATAGTGACCAATATGATTGGGCTATTTGTGTATTGCAATCAGATGTTGGTAAGCAATTAGGTTGGTTTGGTGTTCAGTCTTATGGCTCTAATTCAGAATTAAAAAATGTAAATGTTAGAGTTTATGGTTATCCAGGAGATACTAATTATGGATTCCCTAGTGATGCTAGATATCAATATACAACTGGAGAAAAAATTACTTCAGTTGGTGATAGATATTTTAGATATTCTGGATGGACTTTTGGTGGATTTAGTGGTGGTCCTATCGCTCGTACATCAGACAATTATATTGTTGGAATTCACTTTGGTTTAGTTTGGAACACTCCTACAGGTGTAAGAATAACACAAGAGATGATAGACATTATTAGAAGCCTTAGCTAAAAATATATAGTTAAAAAGGACATTACAATTTTGTAATGTTCTTTTTTTATATAATAGGAAATTACGATATTTTAAGTTAAAACTCAAATAAGTGCTAAATGGTGACAAATTTACTTTATTGTTAGTAGTAATTATTAAATCTAAAATCACATAACACTATAAAATCTATTGACAAAATTAGGAAAACAAAGTAATATATATAATACAATATTTCCAGTAAATATTGTATTATACAGAGGATTGCTAACAGCTAAATGGAGGTATGAATATGGCAATTAACCTTTTTAAACGGGGTATAAGTTTTTTACTTATGCTAATTATGGTAGCAACGACCACATGTACAGCTTTTGCGCAAGAAAACCTATCAACAGATTTAGCTAATGAAGAATACACGGAAGTTTCCGAGTATATTCTCAATGTAAGCGACACAGGAGAGATAACCTTAGCTGCAGAAGATAAGAAAATTGTTCCGTTCAGCAATTCGCCTGTTCGTGGAATTGTTCCAAGTAATGGCTACATTGACTTAAATCCTACATTAGAAAGTTATATAGGGTTTAATAAGAATTTTGTAGTTAATGCAACTTCGGACAGCACATCAGGGGCATTATTTGTGTACTTGTACAAGCCAAACGGTAATATCCAATCAAAAGACTGGACAATGGGTGTTAATGAAATAGTTAAATGGAGTGTATTTCTTCCATCATCTGGCACATGGAGGGTACGATTTGTAGCACAAGGAACAACAGCACCTGTAAATGTCTATGCTCGCTGGGAATGATTACATTGTTTAATCCAAAAACAAAGTATTAAGAACTGAATAGTTAGCAATTCCTCTGTAGGTGGGAATGTATTAATTGCATTCCCATTTTTATTACAAAGAAAAAATAGAAATTTTCATTAATGTTTTTTAGAAGAATAATTATAAAAAAGAATACAGCTATTTTTAAAATTCCAGAATTTTAAAAAGGAATATAGTATATTATAGAAGAATTTAAAAATGTTGTAGCAAAAACAATATAAAAGGTTTTAAGTTTAAAAAACTGTAATTAAAATTACATGTATACTGTTAGATGTAAATAAATGAGTTTACATCTAATTTTTTTGGTTGTAAAATTATTTACAAAGAATTTAAGTTAGAAC